>Ga0299913_10002159_pt1 | contig 15336 bp, 14 predicted proteins | sample RVTome_9_FD_201360 | JGI IMG/M metagenome (GOLD analysis project Ga0299913, IMG submission 201360) | Soil microbial communities from uranium-contaminated site in the Upper Colorado River Basin, Wyoming, United States - RVT155D38 (version 2) ...
TACTGCGTGACGGTCGCCTGCGACTCTTGGGGGAACAGCTCAAAGTCGGGCTGGGCACGGTCGACGATCTCGAGCAGCGAGCGAGCGTCGTCATAGGTGGCCGGCGGTGTTCCGGCCACGTAGGTCGGTGGTGCTGCGGTGTTCGCCACATTGAGGGCGAGTGCTTCGCCGATGTCGATCTCGCGGCCGAGCTTCTCCAGGTCGACAGCCGTCAGATCGTCCTGAGCGGTGTGGTAGCAGCCGCCGGTGGCGTCGGTGGAGAAGACAGTCGGCACGCCGGCACTCGCGAACACAGCGTGATCGCTGCGGCCTTGGCCGAACAGGAGGCTCAGGGCCACCGGCTCGAGGTCGGATCCGACGGCCGCGCTGGCGGCCGCTTCCACCAGGGTGGGCCCGCCGGTCTCGGCGCCGACCATGACGGTCAGGTCGGCCAGCGACGGGAGCAGGTTGGAGCCGAGCGTGTCCCAGTTGAGGTACGCGACCGTGTCTTCGATCGGGACGGCCGGGTCAGCGACATAGGCGGTCGAGCCGAGCAGGCCGTCCTCCTCGGCGTCCCACAGCGCAAGCACGACCGACCGGCGGGGCTCCTCCGCGGCTGCAAGGCGCCGGCCGATTTCAAGCACGGTCGCCACGCCGGCAGCGTTGTCGGTGGCGCCGTTGCAGATGTCGTCGCCAGGTGTCGTTGAGCGACAGTCCCGGCCGAGGTGGTCGTAGTGGGCGCCGAGGATCAGGTACTCGTCGGGCAGCTCGGATCCGGGGATGATGGCGAGAAGATTGGTGCCCTCTGCGAATTGATGGCGGAAGTTGTCACCGAGTGGCTCAGCGAACTCCATGAGCCGCCCGACGATGTACTCCTGCGCTCTTGCCGAACCAGGCGTCTGATTGTCCCTGCCCACCATGGCGTCATCGGCAAGGGCCTCGACGTCAGCGAGATAGCCGCGCTCGGCGGCGGGCGGACCGGTGCTCGAGACGGACGAGCTCGTCGTCGAGTCGAGGCTCCGATCTCCTTCACCGTCGTCCCCGCCGCAGGCGGCAAAGAACAGAGCGCCCACGGAGGCGATGGCGAACAACCGACGCAGCCGTCGTCCGCCCACCTCCATCCCGGAAAACGGTACCGCATTAGCGGCGAAGCCGAGGAAGGGCTGCTACCTGACATGCGGCACGCGACTCGGCCCTCAGCCGAGCGGACGAAGCCGAAGACCGCGCACCGCCTCGAAGTGACGCACATTCCGGGTAGCGACGCCCAACCGATGCTCGAGTGCGGTGGCGGCGATGAGAGCATCTGGCATCGGAATTCCCGTCTCGCGCTTGACTCGTCCTACCCGCTCGGCGACGGCTCGGTCGACCGGTACCTCCCGGAACGGCGACAACAACCGGAAGACCGCGGCCATCGCCGAGGTTCCGGCGACGAGTTCGGCTCGCGTGATGACCGAGTAATGCAGCCGGTGGCGGCCGGGCGCAAGAGGCGTCGCGCCTCGGAGATGATCGACGAACACGTCGGTGTCGACCAAGAGATCAGCCACGGTCCCACTCGCCTCTGTCGGGGGCTTCCGCCGCGGGGTCAGCCGGTATTGGGTACACGCAGAGACCTATTGGTGCAGCAGCGAGGTGCCGGTGCCAAAGCCCGCTGTCCCGCCCCACATTCACCGCACACATCCCGCCAAGGGCTAACCCTCGGGCGGGGCGAGGAGGCAGAACTCGTTTCCCTCGGGGTCCCGCATCACCGCGATCCGGCCACGGGGCAGCGTCTCCCGGGTACCCGTGTCCGTTCCTCCGAGTTCGATCACGCGGGCGACGCCGCCCTCGAGGTCGAAGACGAGCACGTCGAGGTGGAGGCGGACCTTGCCCGACGTCGGCTCCTCCACCGGCTGGAAGTTGATGAAGGGACTCTGCGGACCCCGCGGCTGGAGCCGGAGCCAACCGGGCCGGTCGGGCCCTGGCTCGATCACCTCCGTCCTCAGCAGCGCCGACCAGAACTGCGCCAGGCGAGCTGGGTCGACGCTGTCGACGGTGACCGCCCACCAGGTGACCGAGTCGTCGCTCACGGGACCGGCCTGCTCATGAACACCTGCGTGCCGGCGACGGCGTCGTCGAACGGCTCGCCCTCGGGGACGAACCCGTGGCGCTGGTAAAGGCTCCTGGCTGCGATGCGGACGTGACACCAGGTGACGCCTCCGCCCCGCTCCTCCACGTGCCCGATGATCCTGGCGAGGATGGCCGAGCCCAGTCCCCGGCTCCGGAGCTCGGGCTCGACCGCCATGCCCCGGACCTGCCACTGCGCACCGGCCCCGCCGTGGGGTGATCGGCGGCGCCGGACGGTGCCGGTGGCCACTACCGCCCCGTCGATCCTGACCGCGAAGTGGGCGCTGTCGGGCTCCGCGTCATCGGCGGCGGCGATGTCGGCCGGCGTCCGTCCACGACCGAGCACGCGGTAGCGCAGCTCGTAGGTGTCATCGGCCGCCACCGCCTCCACCGTCAAAGCCATCCCGCGCAGTCTTGCTTCATACGCTGGGGCGCGTGCCGGAGTACACCGACGTGCCCCGCAAGGTCCTAACGCAGCTGCGAGCGGCATGCCTGGTGCTGCCGGAGGCGTACGAGGAGCAGGCGTGGGCGGGCGCGCGGTGGCGGATCCGGAAGCGGACCTTCGCCCATGTCCTCAACGTGGACTCGCCCACGGGCGCCGTCACCGTGCTGACGTTCCGATCCTCCGGCCCCGAGCTGGAGGTGCTACACCACGCTGGGCACCCCTTCTTCCGGCCAGGCTGGGGTGGCAACGTCGTCGGCATGGTGCTCGACGATGCGGTCGACTGGGAGGAGGTCGGCGAGCTCGTTACCGAGAGCTACTGCATCATGGCGCCGAAACGGCTGGCCGCCCTGGTCGACCGTCCGGTTGACTGAGGGAGGTGAGCCGGCCGTGGTGACGATCGACGACGTGCGGGCGGTGGCGTCGCCGCTCCCCCGATCGTACGAGGCGCTCGTCCGGGACCGCGTCAAGTTCCGCGTCGGGAGCATCGTGTACCTCGCGTTCTCCCGCGACGAGACGGTCATGGGCTTCGCCTTCCCGAAGGAGGAGCGCGACGGGCTGGTCGCGTCCGAGCCGGACAAGTTCCTGCTCCCGCGTCAGTCCGACCTCCGCTACCACTGGGTCGAGGTGCGCCTGGCCCGCATCGACCGCGACGAGCTGCGCGAGCTGGTCATCGACGCGTGGCGGATGGTCGTGCCCAAGAGCGTGGCGGCGGCCTACCTCCGTGACGGACCAGCCTGAGGTCCGCCTCGCCGCGGGGCCGCTCAGGTACCGCGACGCCGGGTCGGGCGAGCCGATCCTGTTCCTGCATGGAATCCTGGCTGACGGCCTGCTGTGGCGAAAGGTCACCGCCTTGCTGATGACCGACTTCCGCTGCATCAGCCCCGACTTGCCGCTCGGATCGCACCGCTCGCCCATGGATCCGGCCGCCGACCTCACCCCACCCGGTCTGGTCCGTCTCGTCATCGAGTTGCTCGATGCCATCGGAGCCGATGAGGTGACCGTGGTCGGCAACGACACGGGCGGCGCGCTCGCCCAGCTCTTGGCCGCGCACCACCCCGAACGGGTGAGGCGCCTCGTCCTCACCCCGTGCGACGCGTACGAGAACTTCCCGCCGCGCGCCTTGTTCCTACCGCTCCGCATCGCCGCCGCGGTGCCGGGCGGCCTGCTCCTGCTCGGGTGGGCGATGCGGATGCGACTCCTCTGGCGACTGCCGATCTCCTTCGCAGGGCTGGCCAAGCACCCACTGGACCCGGCGATCGTCGACGGCTGGATGGAGGGCATTCGCCGCGACCGGGGCGTCCGCCACGACCTCCGCGAGGTCATCCGCGGGCTGTCGCCGAGCCACACGATGGCCGCAGCCGAGCGCCTACGGCGGTTCGACAAGCCGGCCCTCATCGCCTGGGCGCCGGAAGCGCCTCACTTCACGCTCGCGTACGGGCAGCGGCTCCTGGAAGACATCCCGGGCGCGCGACTCGACCTCATTGCCGACTCCTACACCTTCGTGAGCGAGGACCAGCCCGAGCGGCTGGTGGCCAGCATCCGCGACTTCATCCGGGACACCGGCGAGTGAGGGTCAGACAGCTTCGAGCGCAGTCCGCAGTCGTGCGGCCAGCGCGGCCTGCTCGTCGTCGCTGAGAGCCAGCACCCCCTTGGTCTCGGTCGTCAGGGCCGCGAACTGCTGGTCGTGGTACGGCACCCCCGGCGGCAGGGCGGCCACGTGCCAGTGGACGTGCGAGTTGCCCTGCTGGCTGCCGAGGCTCAGCACGTAGATCCGCTCGGTCGGCACCGTGGCGACCAGCGCCGAGGCGACTCGGTGGATCACGGCCTGAAGGGCCAGGTACTCGTCGACCGTGAAGTCACCGACGACGGCCTCGCGGTGCTCCGTCGGCGCCACCAGCACATAGCCGAGCAGCACATGGAAGTTGGGCAGGAAGGCGACGTGGTGCTCGTCGCGGTAGACGACACGGGCAGCAAAGCGCTCGTCGCCGCTCACGATCCCGCACACAAAGCAGGGCCCGCTCCTGACCCGCGCCACGTACGACTCCAGGTCGAAAGGGACTCGCTTCTCGTCGGCCATGGGGGAAGAGTGTCCCCGACTTCGGTGGAGGCGACCATGGCGACGATCGATCCAACCCTTTGCGAGCAAATCCAGCAGCACGCCTTGCGCTACATCGCGACGCCCTCGTCCCAGTTCGCCGGCCTGCGCGCGTCGGGACAGGTCGACCTACCGCTCATCCGCCTCGGCGCCAGCGCACACCCGAACCCGAAGGTCCGGTGGCAGTGCCTGACGTTGCTCGACCACCTCGACGGCGACGAGGCTGTCCCCGTGTTCCTCGACGCGCTCCTCGGCGACCCGGTGCCGCGGGTGCGCAGGCACGCGCTGCACGCGCTCGTCTGCCACCGGTGCAAGGAGCGCCCGTTGTGCACCGACGTGGTCCCGTCCATCGTCGAGTGCGCCGAGACGGACGACAACCCGAAGGTGCGACGACAGGCCCGGGAGGCGTTGGTCCGGCTGCGACCGGAGGCCCTGTGAGGTTCGGCATCCTGCCGCCGGTGTCGGCCGGCGTGTGCGGCGACCCTGACTGGATGCGCGGGTTCGCCCAGCACGCCGAGCGGTGCGGGTTCGAGTCGATCGTCGTCGTCGAGCACCCGGTGGTGGTCAGCCCGACAAAGAGCCGCTACCCGTACGCCGCGTCGGGCCGGATGCCGCTGCCCGACGACTGCTCGATCCCGGACCCCCTCGACCTGCTGGCGTTCCTGGCCGCCGCTACCTCGACCATCGGGCTGGCCACCGGCGTGCTCGTCCTCCCCAACCATCACCCGGTAGTGCTGGCGAAGCGGGCCGCCACCGTCGACGCGCTGTCGGGAGGCCGGCTCCGTCTCGTCGTGGGCGTCGGCTGGATGCGAGAGGAGGTCGAGGCGTGCGGCGCCGATTTCGGCACCCGGGGCCGGCGGGTCGACGAGTCGATCGACGCCATGCGGACGCTGTGGGCGGCGGGGTCGGAAGGCGCGTCGTTCGAGAGCACGATGTTCGCATTCGCCAACGCCCACAGCCACCCGAAGCCGACGCAGCGGGACGGGATCGCGATCCACATCGGCGGCCACAGCCTGGCCGCGGCACGACGCGCCGGTCGGCGGGGGGACGGGCTCCAGCCGTTGGGCGTGGCGGGCGATCAGTTGCAGGAGCTGGTCGACGAGATGCGGGCCGAGGCGGAGCGGAGCGGCCGCGATCTCGACGCCCTCGAGCTGACCCTGGGCGGTCTCGTCGCCCGCACCGATGACGAGGCGGTGGCGGCCGCCGAACATGTGGGTGCCGACCGGATGGTCCTGTCGCCGACGTCCAGCGCCGATCTCGGCCAGGTGTGCGACGAGCTGTCGGAGTTCGCTGAGCGCGTTCGTCTCGTATGACGGTCGACGACCGCCTGGCGCTGCGAGATCTGGTGGAGCACTACGCCCTCCACGTCGACCGCCGGGCGCTGGACGACCTCGTCGAGCTCTTCACGGCCGACGGCGTCCTGGTGGTGCCCCGTCCGCCCGACACCCTCACCCCCACCCACGAGCGTCGGGGGCGGGACGCCATCCGGACCGCCATGAGCGCGCTCGACCGCTACGCCGCCACCCTCCACGCCGTCGTCGGCCACGTCGTCGACGCCGCCGACGGGGCTCACGCCGCCACGGGTGTCGTCACCTGCCTCGCCCATCACGTACTGGAAGACCGGGTCATCGTGTGGGGGCTGCACTACGACGACGACTACGTACAGGACGACGGCGTCTGGCGCTTCGCCCGGCGCGCCCTCACCGTCGACTGGATCGAGGAGCGGCCGGTCTCCGGCGTCCGGCAGTGCCCCTAGGCTCCGGGCCATGGCAACGACCCGCAGCGCGACAACACGATGGGAAGGCTCACTGATGGAGGGCGCCGGGCAGGTGTCGCTCGAGTCGTCCGGTCTCGGCACCTACGACGTCACGTGGGCGTCGCGGGCCGAGGATCCCGGCGGCCGCACGAGCCCCGAGGAGCTCATCGCCGCCGCCCACTCGGCCTGCTTCTCCATGGCTCTGTCCCACGCCCTCGCCGGGGCGGGCACGCCGCCCGAACGCCTGGAGACGTCGGCCGATGTCACCTTCCAGCCGGGTGAGGGCATCACCGGCATCCATCTCAAGGTGCGCGGCACGGTGCCCGGACTCTCGGCTGAGGACTTCACCGCCGCGGCCGACAAGGCGAAGTCCGGCTGCCCGGTCAGCAAGGCGCTGGCCGGCACCACCATCACCTTGGATGCCACCCTCGCCTGACGGCGCCATCGCTGGCTGATGACACGGATCGCTGCCGAGCGGCGTGCGTTCGCCGACACCGTCGAGGCGGTCGGTCCCGCGGCGCCGACGTTGGCCGTGCCGTGGACGGCGGAGGACGTGGCGGCGCACGTCGTGTCGCTCGACCGGTTCGCCGGCATTCCCACATTCATCGGCCGGAGCATCGTGGCGAGGCGCGCCATCCGGTTGAACGACGTGGCCGGGCGCTTCGCGGCCGGAGGCATCCGCGCCATGCGGCGGCGTGGCTTCGACCGGGTGATCGCGCAGCTCCGCGACGAGCCACCCCCGCTGTTGGTCCGCCCGAGCGTCGCGGCGGTCGGGCTCTTCGAGGTGCTGGTGCATCACGAGGACGTGCGCCGCGCCAACCAGCTCGGGCCGCGCTCGGTCGCCGTCGATGGGCTCGACGACGTCATCGGCTGGCTGTTGCGGTACCACCGGTCGCGGCTTCCCGGGGTCACGCTGAGAGCGGTCGCCGACGGGATCGACTGTTCCATCGGACACGGCGCCGAGGTGACGGTCACCGGCGACGCCGTCGAGCTCGTCGTCTGGCTGGCCGGTCGCCGCGACACCGCCGAGGTCGCCCTCACCGGTGATGACGACGCCGTCGCCCGCCTCCGAGACACACCGTTGCGGGTGTAGCGCTGCTGGAGGTCGCCCGGCCGGCGGACCACGGCTGCGCTCAATCCTGTGGACAAGGCTGTGGACAAGGCTCCCGCGGGAGCCGCCGACGGCGGGGCAGTCCTTCGACGAGAAGGCCGCTCCGACGGGCGGGGACGATCATGGGGTCGTGGCTCCGGCGCGACCAGATCCAGGGGACGAGGAGGTCCTCACCCGCATCAGACGCATCTGCCTGGCGTTCGATGATGTGGAGGAGGCTGTCCTTCAAGACCGGCCGCTCTTCCGCGTCGGCCGGAGGCGCTTCGCGGTGTTCAACGGATTGGCTTCGCCCCCGCGGCCTCGGTGGCAAGACGCTGGGAGGTCGCTCCACTTCCTCGCCGACCGTCCGAGCTCGACGCCCTCCTCGGCGACGGTCGCTTCGCCCGCTCGCCTCATCACGGCGATCGCGGCTGGCTGGCGCTACGGATCGACGCAGGCGGGAGTGATTGGACCGAGATCGCCGAGCGCCTTCACGACGCGCACGACCAGGTTTCTCGGGGACGCTGAGGGCCCGCCCCGCCCATCGTCACTTCCGGGCCGGTGCACCGGCGGCGCCGCTGCGGGCGATGGCCTCCTCGTCGGTGCCCAGGTACGAGGCGATCACCAGCGGGTTGCGGCGCACGTCGTCCGGCAGACCCGAGCAGATCACGGCGCCGGCCTCCAGGCAGTAGATCCGGTCGCTGATCGACATCACCATCGGCATGTCGTGCTCGATGACCACCATCGATGCGTCGAGCTCCTCCCGCAGCTGGAGCAGCAGTGGAGCGAACGCCTCTGTCTCCCTCTGGGCGATGCCCGCAGTGGGCTCGTCGAGGCACAGCACCTTGGCGTCGACGGCCAGCAGGCAGGCCAGCTCGACGATGCGGCGCATGCCCGTCGACAGCTCGCTGATAAAGCGCTCGCCGAACGGCCCGAGGCCGAGGAAGGCGAGGATCTCCTCGGCTTGGGCTCGCTTGGCCCGCTCTAGGCGCCTGGCCCGCGGGAGCCCCAGCGCCACCGCGGCCACACCAGCGTGGGCCCGCGCCTCGAGCGCGGTCTCCACGGTCTCCCGGACGGTCAGGTCGGCGAACAGCGCGGCGTCCTGGAACGAGCGCCCGAGGCCGAGCGCGGTGCGCCGGTGGGCGGCCATCCCCTGGATCTCCCGTGCGAGCAGCTCGATCGTCCCGGTGCACGCCACCATGCCGCTGATGGCGTTCATCAGCGTCGACTTGCCCGCCCCGTTGGCGCCGATGAGCCCGACGACCTCGCCCCGCCTGACCTCCATGCTCACCCGGTCGAGGACCCGCCGGGCCCCGAACGCGACCGTGACGTCCTCGGTCCGGAGGACGACGTCGAGGTCGGAGGGCACGGTGATCCGCGACGGCAGCGTGGCGCCGCCGGCGGGCACGGTCCGCGCCGGCAAAGGCACCTCCGGCATCCGCCTGGCCAGGACGCCGAGGACGAGGTCGCGCAGGTTGAACAGGATCTGCACGAACCCGCCGGGGAAGTAGAGCAGCAGCACGAGCAGACCGATGCCGCTGGTGAGCAGGGCCACCTCGCTGCTGTTCGGGAAGAACGCGGGCAGGCCGACGATGAAGAGGCTTCCGAGCACGGTGCCGGTGATCGACGCCAGCCCGCCCACGACGGCGATGGCCACGACCGTGAGCGACTCGGTCGCCTGGAAGCGGTCGGCGGTGAACTGCACCAGCAGCCCGACGAGGAAGCCCCCGGCGAGCCCGGCCAGGCAGCCCGAGACGGCGAAGGCGACCAGCTTCACCCGGGTCGGCGACAGCCCCATCGACGCGGCCGCCAGCTCGTTGTCGCGCACGGCCAGGAGGGACCGCCCGATGCCACTGGCCCTGATGCGGCCCACCACCGCGATGGCCAGCACCAGCACGCCCAGGCAGACGAAGTAGTAGGTCCGCTGGGGTCCGAGGGACACGCCCGCCACCTCGGGGCGGCGCAGGATCGACGAGAACGCCTCGTCGCCCACGAAGACCGAGCGCGTGAGGATCCACGGCGCCGCCACCGCCAGCGCCAGGGTGCTGATGGCGAGGAACAGACCGCGCATGCGCAGGGCCGGCGCGCCCACGATCAGAGCAGCCACGCCCGCGACGGCCGCGCCGATCAGCACCGCCACCGGGAACACCAGGCGGTTCTGGACGAGGGCGTAGGTCGTCATGCCGCCGAGACCGACGAAGGCGAACTGCCCGAGCGAGAGCTGCCCCGCCCACCCGGTGAGGACGGTCAGGGACAGGGCGACCAAGGCCATGAGCAGCACGCGGCTGTAGAGGTAATGACGGGAAGGCGAGGTGACCACCAGGGGCAGCGCCACCGCCGCGGCCAGGGCCAGCGCGGCGCCAATCCGCGTGTGGTGGCGCACCCACCAGATGTTGCGCAGGGCGGCCGGGATGGGCCGGACCCGGGGGGCCAGTGAGAAGCGCTCCCTGATGCCGAGCCCCCGCCGCCTGGTGGAGACGACCAGCACAGCCACCAGCACCACCACCAGCAGGACGCCGTCGACCAGGCCGGGGTTGCCGGGGTTGTTGAAGAAGACGACGGCCTCGACGACGCCCAGCCCGACACCGCCGACGACGGCCAGCGGGAGCGACGTCATACCGCCGATGACCGCCGCCGCGAACGTGCGCAGCAGGATGCTGGGGCCGAGGTTCCCGGTGCTGGCCACGTTGGCGCCGGCGAGGGGGGCGCTCAGGATGGTGGCGACCGTCGCCAGCGCGCCGGCCAGCGCCCAGACAATCGTCGAGATCCGCTTGATGCTGATGCCCGTCAGCCGGGCCGCGTCCGGGTTGTCGGCCGCGGCCCGGACGGCGGTGCCGTACTTGGTCCGGTTCAGGAACCACGCCAGCCCGGCGACGAGCAGCGGGAGGATGACCAGCGCCACGACGTGCTCGGACCGGATGACGACATCGCCGACCACCCACCGCTTGCTGAACGCGGTCGGGAACGGGCCGTACACGCTGATGTCGGGCAGGACCAACTGGAGGAACAGCAGCAGCTGCGCAGCACCGATGGTGGCGACCAGGAGGACGACGCGCGGCGCCCGGAACAGACGCCGGACCAGCGCCAGCTCCATCAGCCCGCCGAGCACGGCGCCGCCGACGGCGATGGCGGCGAGCGCCACGTAGTAGTTCCAGTGCCAGTTGACGGTGAATCGGACGAACACAGCCGCAGCCAGCGCGCCGAGCTCGCCCAAGGCGAAGTTGAGGACGCGCGACGACCGGTAGATGAGGATGACACCGACAGCCAGCACGCCGATGGCGAGGCCGCGCATGGCACCGCTCAGCAGGACCTGCTGTGGCAGCTCGAGCGAGAGCACGCCTGTCATGTCGTGCGGCCGCCGAGGAAGACAGCGCGCGCCAGGTCGTCCCGCTCGGCCAGCTCGGCGGCAGGGCCGTCGAAGCGCACCTCGCCCTTCTCCATGAAGACGGCGCGGTCGGCGATCGAAAGCGCGACGTTGAGGGACTGCTCGACGATGAGCATCGTCATGCCCCGCTCCTTCAGCTCCCGGACGGTCTGCAGGAGCTCCTGCACCATGATCGGGGCCAGCCCAAGGGACAGCTCGTCGATGAGGAGCACCTCGGGCTCGTGCACCAGCGTCATGGCCAGGGCCAGCATCTGCTGCTGGCCGCCCGACAGCTGCGACGCCGCCAGCCGCCGCCGCTCCCGCAGCTGCGGGAAACCCTCCAGGATGGCCTCGATGCGGCGCTCGAGTTCCGGTCCGTCGTGGAGGAAGCCGGCCATGCGGAGGTTCTCGTCGACCGAGAGCGAGGCGAACACGGCGTTGCCGCCCATGAGCTGGACGATCCCGATCTTGGCCCGCAGCTCCGGATCGCAGTAGGTGATCGTGTGTCCGTTCAACCGGACCACCCCGCGGCTCGGGACTCCCAGACCGCTGATGACCCGGAGCAGCGTCGACTTCCCCGCCCCGTTGGTGCCGAGCAGCGCCACCGTCTCACCCCGGTGGACGTCGATGCTGACGTCGAACAGGACCTGGACGGTGCCGTAGGAGAAGTCGAGGTTCCGCACCTGGATGGCGGGCACGGCCGCCCCCGCCTCCCGCACCCGGTCGGCCTCGGCCTTCTCCTCGAGCAGCTCCTCAACACAACGCGAGATGTCGGAGCGGATGTGGCGGGCACCGTAGGAGATGAGCGCGCCGCCGATCAGCGTGGCGGGGAGGACCACCATGGTGAGCGCGCCGCGCTGGCCGACGGCGTCGCTGAGCATCCCCGTCAGGACCGCACCGAAGAAGCCGCCGAACAGGAAGACGTAGACGCCGACCATGGCGCTGCCACGCGACCGCAGGCGGTAGGGGATCACCGACCCGGTGACGGCGACCACCGACGCGAACGCCGCCTGCGACAGTGCCACGCCGACGGCATAGAACACACCGACCAGGATCACGTTGGGCATGAACAGGCCGATCACGATGAAGACGCCGAAGCCGGCGATCATCGACCCGACAAAGACCACCGCCGCGGGCGGGCTCCGGCGGAAGAGCCCGTCGATGCGACTCCCCGCGATGGCGACCGCGACGACGCCGGGTACCGCGACGAAGGATCCGAACACGCCCCGCTCCCACGCCGACAGCCCGAGCTCGTCCTCGAGGTACAGGTTGAGAAACAGCGGGATGCTGAAGAGGGCGAAGCCGAGGGCCGCCATTCCGAGAAGGAAGAAGTAGAACGTCCGGATCTTGCGGAGCCGCTCGAACGCGACGCTGAGTGAGATCGGCAGCTCGGCCGCGTCCTCCACCAGCTCGCCGCCGAGGACCGACCGCATCTCGTTCCGGCCACGCCGCGGCTCGGGGATCGCGAACAGCGCGAACACGGCGGGGATGCCCAGGACGGCGGCGAGGAAGAACGCCCACCGCCAGCTCTCCGGCCCGACAACCAGCGCGGCCACGCCGCCGGCAAAGACCGGCGCGAGGACGCGGCCGCCGATCTCGAACCCGTGGTATGCGGCGAACACGCGGCCGCGCGCCGGGATCGGGTACGCGTCCATCAGCAGAGGGCCGTTCACCGGCAATGCGTAGGACTGGCTGACGCCTGTTCCAAGACGGGCCATGAACAGCCAGAACGCGTTTTGGACGAGGCCGGTGGCGAAGACCACGGTGGTCCACAGCGCCATCGAGACGGCGGCGATCACCTTGCGGGGGTGACGGTCAGCCAGCGTGCTGACCGGGATCGAGCCGAGCAGGAACAGCACGCCGAAGGCTCCGGCGATGGCGCCCATCACCGCGTCGCTCGCGCCCAGCGTCTCTTGGATGTCGGGCGCCAGGATCGCCAACGCCTGGTTGTCGAAACCGTCGATGAGCCGGGCGAAGCCGACGGCGGCAAGCGTCAGCGTGCCGCCGTCTGCGAGGGCTTGGCGCAGCGACATCTGCTCGCTCCCGACGCCGGGGAGCAGGTCGTCGGGGAGGACGACTTCCTCCTGTACCGCCTGCGCCTGGGCCCGCCGCTCCTCCTCGGCCAGGACGTGCGCCGCGAGCGTCGTGGCGTCGGTGCGCGCGCCGTCGCCCGGCACCGGCACGGGCACTACTCGTCGACCTTGACCGGTTCGCCTTCCCGCCGGACGAACTCTCCGGCGCCGGCGTCGAAGTCGGCGAGGAAGACGTAGTCGCCGGCGTCGTGCTTCTCGGGTCCGAGCGACCCCGGCGGGCCCGCGTTCATCGGGACCTCCTCGAGGGTCTCGATGGCGCGGATCAGCGTCGCCTCGTTGAGGTCGCCCTCGACGGCGTCGGCGCCCAGCTCCAGCACCCGGAAGAGGATGCAGTTGACGGCCGTGAACCCGTATGCGTCGGACCCCGGCTCGTACTCCTCATCGGACCGCTCGGCGACGATCCGGTTGCACTCGGCCGCGGTGTCGGTGAGGTCCTCCTCGGCGAACACGGTGCTGACACCGAAGGCGCCGTCCCACCAGTCGTGCACGCCCGAGAAGAACTTCGAGACCGTGTCGGTCACCTGGGGGCCGTTGGCCGCCCAGGTCGGCTTGAAGTCGAGGTTCTTGGCCGCCTGGACGAACGTCGCACCGGCCAGGGCGTTGGCGCCCATGAACACGAAGTCGACCCCGGACTGCTTCATGCGCTCGACCGCCGCCTCGTGTTGCTCGCAGTCGTTGTCGCCCTCCGGGCACGGGATGACAACGTTCACGACCACCTCGTAGCCGAGCTCCTCCAGCTTCGGGAGCAGGGCGTCCTCGGCCGCCGAGACGAACTCGGGCGACCCGTCGCTGGTGACCACGCCGATGGTCTTGCCCTCGAGGGCGCCGTCGTCGTGCATCAGCTGCCCCCACGCCTCGTATTGGCGGTAGGTGCTCATGGCGGTGTGCGAGCCGACGGTGAACAACCGCTTCCCCGCCTCCTCGTAGAGCGGGGCGTCCCAGCCGGTGCTGGCGATCGACAGGGTCTGGTTGGTGACCGCGGTGCAGCGGGTGGTGTCGCGGGACACGGCGGGTGAGACGAGGACCACGAACGCGCCGAAGTCCTGCGTCAGCGCCAGGCAGGCGGCCTGGGCCGCCTGGGGCCCGGCCGCGAAGTCGACGACCTGCAGGTTCAGGTCGATCTGTCGGCCCGCGATCCCGCCCCGCTCGTTGATCTCCTCCACGATGGCGGGGATCGTCTTGGTCTGATCGCCGAGATCGGGGGCGATGCCGGCCTCGGCCAGCGCGCCGAAGTTGTTGCCGAGGTAGCCGACCTTGATGCTCTCGGCGGTGAGCCCCCGCGTCGAGCCCTCGAGCTGCTCGGCCTCGCCCTCGCCGGTCGCCTCGGTGGTGCCCGTGGTCTCCTCGTCGGGGTCACTGGTGCAGGCCGCGGCGAGCAGGCCCAGCCCCGCCACGACGGCGGCGAAGCGCCCGATCCTTCTCGTCATCGGCATGGTCCCCTCGGTGGTGTGGCGTCTAGTCGTCGTCGAGGCCGGAGTAGAACTGCCGCGACCAGCGGCGGTGCTCCAGGATCAGCTTCTCGGTCTTGGTGATGACCGGCGGGTCTCGGTAGAGCTTGTTCTCCCAGATCGGGATGTCCTGCGACACGCCCGCGCAGAACGACTCGGCCGCCTGCTTGGTGGCGCCCTCGCCGTTCCCCTTGGGCGTGGTGAAGATCCAGCGAACGTGGACGTTGTCTTCGTCGACCGGCGTGGTCGAGGACAGGAACGTGACGTAGCCCTTCACCCGGAGGACGCCGAGGCCGAGCCCGAAACCCTCCCGGATGAAGTTCCCTCCGCCGCCGATGGTCTTCTTGTACGTGCCCTCGGTGATGAACTCGTCCTCGGGGATGGCGTCGGTGCCGTGGACGAACTGGAAGTGGGCGAAGTCGACGTTGTTCTCCGCCATGTCCTGGCACGAGATCCTGATCGGGAAGTCGCGCACCAGGATCGGCGACCACTCGTCGTCGTGGAACTCGGGCACCTCCGGAACGTCGTAGAAGGGGTCGCCGCCCTCGGCGTGGTACCAGGCCCAGATCATGTGGTTCCGCTCGATGGTCGGGTACGAGCGGCTGTGGGCCTTCGGCGGGATGCGCGTCATGTCGCCGTATGGGATCTCCGCGCACTTGCCGGTCTCGCCGTCGAACTTCCAGCCGTGGAACGGGCAGCGGATGCACGACTCCTCGACCCGTCCGCCGACCGCCAGGTGGGCGCCCAGGTGCATGCAGTGCGCGTCCATGACCCGTGGCTGGCCGTCGACGGTGCGGTACAGGACGAGGTCGCGCCCGAAGTAGTACAGGGCCCGCACCTCCCCGGGCGCCAGATCGGCCGACTCGGCGACCACGAACCAGCCGTTGGGGATGGGGAACGGGTAGCGCCTCCCCTTGAAGTGGGTCACGTGCTGACGGCGGGCCATGTCGTTCAGCAGGTCGG
>Ga0299913_10002160_pt1 | contig 15336 bp, 12 predicted proteins | sample RVTome_9_FD_201360 | JGI IMG/M metagenome (GOLD analysis project Ga0299913, IMG submission 201360) | Soil microbial communities from uranium-contaminated site in the Upper Colorado River Basin, Wyoming, United States - RVT155D38 (version 2) ...
ACTTCAACTCGAACGAGGTCGGCCGCATCGTCCTGGCGCGCCCGTCCGAAGGCGTGGCGACGAGCGGGACGGCGTCATCGACGGCCAGCGTTCCTGAGGGGCAGGGGGTAGCCGTCCCGGGCAACCAGCAGTGGACGCCGACGGGCTTGACCGTGCGTCAGGGAGAGCGGATTTCGTTCCAGGTGACCGGCCAGGTGCAGCTGAGCGACGATCCGAAGGACGTTGCCGGCCCCGCCGGAGCGCTGTCACAGCGGATGGCCGCAGGCTCGCCGCTGCCGCAGAATTTCGCGGGCGCGCTGATCGCGCGTGTCGGCAACAGTGCGCCGTTCCCGATCGGCGACCAGAAGCAGGTCACGATGCCGGCCGCCGGGCAGCTGTTCCTCGGCATCAACGACGATGTCGTGGGAGATAACCGCGGCGGGTTCCGTGTGAACATGCAGCGACAGGGCCGGCGCTAGATCGGCTCGTATCGGATGGGGCGCCGGGGGGATACGCGGCATCTCCCCGGCGTTGCTCTGTACGAGGGAGCTGGCGCGCGGCAGACCCGAAGGGCTACGTTCCACGCCCCGGCCCTCGGCCGAACCACGCCCCCGGATGCACTAAAATGGCCGGATACCATGGCCGACTGGAAGAGCACCCTCAACCTGCCGCGGACGGCATTTCCCATGAAAGCCAACCTGCAGACGGCCGAGCCGGAGGCGCTCGCCCGCTGGGCTGACATGGATCTGTACCACCGGATCCGCGAGGCCCGGGCGGGCAGGCCGCGCTTCGTGCTGCACGACGGTCCCCCCTACGCCAACGGGCAGATTCACCTGGGCACCGCGCTCAACAAGATTCTCAAGGATTTCGTCGTCAAGTCGCGCACGATGGCCGGCTTCGACACGCCGTACGTCCCTGGGTACGACTGCCACGGCCTGCCGATCGAGCTGAAGGTCGATCGGGAGCTCGGCGCCAGGAAGCGCGACATGAGTGTGGCAGACTTCCGCCGAGCCTGCCGGGCGTACGCGGAGCGCTACATCGGCGTCATGACGGAGGAGTTCCAGCGCCTGGGCATCTTCGGTCAGTGGGATCGGCCCTATCTGACGATGGAGTTCAGGTACCAGGCGGCAATCGCGCGCGCGCTGGGACGCTTCGTGGAGCAGGGCCTCGTCTACAAGGGCAAGAAGCCTGTCCACTGGTGCATCCACTGCCGCACAGCGCTCGCCGAAGCCGAGGTCGAGTACGACGCACACACGTCGCCCTCCATCTACGTGGAGTTCCCCCTGGCGCCGGAGAGCGCGCAGGAGCTCGGCGCGCGTGTTCCGGCGCTCGGCGGCCGCCCGGTGTCGGTGCTCATCTGGACGACGACCCCATGGACGATTCCCTCCAATCTGGCGATCGCGTTCCATCCCGAGCTCGATTACGGCGCCTACGACGTCGATGGCCGTGCGGTGATCGTGGCCGAGGGGCTCGCACCAACGGTGGCCGGCGTCATTGGACGGCCGTTCGGAGAGCCGTTCGCTCGGTTCAAGGGGGCGCAGCTGGAGCACATCCGGTTTCAGCATCCACTCTACTCGCGGCCATCGGTGGGCGTACTCGGGGAGTACGTCACGCTCGCGGCGGGCACGGGAGCGGTGCACACGGCGCCGGGGCACGGCGCCGACGACTTCGCCACTGGCGTCCGCTACGATCTCGACATCTACGCACCGGTGGGCCCGAGCGGGCGGTTCCTCGACACCGTGGAGCTCTTCGGGGGTCAGAAGGTGTTCGACGCGAATCCCAACGTCGAGGCGGCCCTCGAGGCACGCGGCCGCCTGTGGCATCGGCAGGACTTCGCGCACTCGTATCCCCACTGCTGGCGCTGTCATCACCCCGTCATCTTCCTGGCCACGTCGCAGTGGTTCATCCGGATGGATGGCGAGCCGGTGGTGGGTGGACGCACGCTCAGGCAGGCCGGACTGACCGCCATCGATGAGGCAGTCCGCTGGATTCCGGCGTGGGGACGCGACCGGATCTATCACATGCTCGCGACCAGACCCGACTGGTGCATCTCGCGCCAGCGTGCCTGGGGTGTGCCGATCCCCGCCATCGACTGCACGGCATGCGGCGAGGCCATCCTCACCGCCGCGCTCGTGGAACAGGCCGCGCGGGTGTTCGACAAGTACGGCGCCGATGCGTGGTACGAGCGGCCGATCGAGGAGTTCGTGCCGCCGGACCTCAGCTGCCCGTCCTGCAGTGGCCGCAGCTTCGAACGGGAGCGCGACATTCTCGACGTCTGGTTCGACTCGGGGTCGAGCCACGAAGCCGTGTTGCCGTTCCGCGACGAACTGACGTGGCCCGCCGACATGTACCTCGAGGGCAGCGATCAGCACCGCGGCTGGTTCCAGAGCTCGCTGCTCGTCGGGCTGGGGACACGCGGCCGGCCGCCGTACCGCCAGGTGCTGACCCACGGGTTCCTCATCGACGTGGACGGCCGGAAGATGTCCAAATCGCTCGGCAACGTCATCCAGCCGCAGGAAGTGATCACCGAAAGCGGCGCGGAGACGCTGCGCCTCTGGGTTGCCGCCAGCGACTTCCGCGAAGAGCTGCGCGTCGGCAGGCAGATCCTCCAGCGCGTCGTCGAGGCGTACCGGAAGATCCGGAACACCTGCCGGTACCTGCTCGCGAACCTCTACGACTTCGATCCGAGGCGCGATCGCGTCGCGATCGAATCGCTGCAGCCAGTGGATCGCTACGCGCTCGCTCGTTACGCACAGGTGGCGCGCGACATCCTCAACGCCTACGAGGCCTACGACTTTCCCGCCATCTTCCAGCGCGTCAATGCGCTGACGACGGTGGACCTGTCGGCTTTCTATGCCGACGTCTCGAAGGACCGCCTCTACACGTTCGCGACCGATTCGCCCGACCGTCGCTCGGCGCAGACGGCGATGTTCCTCATCGCCGACGGCCTGGCGCGGATCGTGGCGCCGATCCTGCCCGTCACCGCCGACGAGATGTGGCGGCATCTGCCGGGTGACCGTGAACCGTCCGTGCACCTGGCGGACTTCCCCGCCCTCGCCGAGATCGACTCCTTGATCGACCGGCCCCTGATCGCCCGCTGGGAGCGGCTCATCGCGATCCGCGATGCGGTGAATCGGGCGCTGGAGGCGGCGCGGCAGGCCAAGGTCATCGGGAACTCCCTTGGCGCCAGGGTCGCGCTCAGCGCGAGTGGTGCGACGGCGACGCTGCTCCGCGCGCACGAAGGAGACCTGGCGATGCTGTTCATCGTCTCGCAGGTGACACTCGAGGTTGGCGATCGGCCGGACGATCTCGTCGGGATCGACGTCGCCCGGGCCGAAGGGCCAAAGTGCGCCCGGTGCTGGCGCACGGTCGAGGCGGTCTCATCGGCTGCCGAGACCGACGGCCTGTGCGAGCGCTGCGTACGTGCCGTGGGCCAGCAGGCGGCCTAGGCGTGCGCCACAGCATGCCCGAGCCCGCCAGCCTGCCCTCGCCGTCCGCCGGGCCGGCGTGGAGCCGCTACGTCAGGCGCTTCGAGACCGTCACCATCCTGCTCGTGCTCGTGCTCGATCAGGTCACGAAGGAGATCGTGCGGAGCGCGCTCGCGCTCCACGAGTCGGTGATGGTCATCCCAGGGATGCTCGACTTCACGCATGTCCGGAACACGGGTGCGGCGTTCGGGCTGCTGAATGCCGCGGACTTCCCGGGCAAGACAGCCGTGATGATTGGCATTGCTGCAGTGGCGCTCCTCGCGATCGCGGCCTATGGCGCGCAACTGGGATTCCACGAGCGGCTGGCGCGCGTCGGACTGGCCCTGATCCTGGGAGGCGCGCTGGGGAACCTGGTCGATCGCGCGGCACGGGGCTACGTCATCGACTTCGTGGACGTGTACTGGCGCACGTGGCACTTCTGGGCCTTCAATGTCGCCGATGCCGCCATCAGCATCGGCGCCGTGCTCATTCTGCTCGACATGATCGGCATCGGACGGCACCATGCACCCCATCCTGTTTGAGATCGCGGGCTTCCCTGTCTACACCTACGGCGTGCTGCTCGCGGCCGCGTATCTGCTCGGGCTGCAGTTCGCGCTGGTGCGCGCCCGTGCCCGCGGGCTGGACCCGAACCGGGTGATGGACCTCGGAATCTGGATCATCGTCAGCGCGCTCGTCGGCGCCAAGCTCCTTCTGCTGGCCATCGAGTGGGACACCTACGGCAGCAGCCCGTGGGATCTGATGACGCTCGTGCGCTCGGGCGGCGTGTTCTATGGGGGCCTGATCGCCGCCGTGGCTGTCGCGCTGTGGTACCTGTGGCGCCACCGGATGCCGGTGTGGTCGGTGACGGACGTGTTCGCGCCCGGCATTGCGCTCGGGCACGTCGTCGGCCGTCTCGGCTGCTTCTTCGCCGGCTGCTGCTACGGACGCCCGGCCGAGGTCCCGTGGGCGGTGACGTTCACGAACCGGTATGCGGCCGAGACCATCGGTACCCCGATCAACATTCCGCTGCATCCGGCGCAGCTGTACGAGGCGGGCGCCGAAGTGCTGATCCTGGGCGTGCTGCTCGCCGGCGAGCGCCGCGGGCGCGACTTTCCCGGGCGGACGTTCTGGGGCTACATGCTCCTCTACGGCATCTCCCGGTTCATCATCGAGTTCTACCGTGGCGATCCCCGGGGCATGGTCGGGGCGCTGTCCACATCGCAGTTCGTGTCCGTGCTGATTGTGCCGCTCAGCATCGTGATGCTGATCCTGCTGGCGCGCCGGCGCAGCCCCGCGCCGAAGGTCGCCTCGCGCCGCGCGGCGTAGCAGTCGCGCATTCCACACAGGCCCCGACGTGAACGATCTGGTGGTTGACGGCGAGCACGACGGCATGCGGCTCGACGCGTTCCTGACGGCGGTGCTCGCCGGGCATTCGCGATCGCAGATTCAGCGCCTCATCAAGGAGGGCCTCGTGAGCGGCCCGTCGCCGGCCCTGCGTGCGAGCATGCCCGTCAAGGCTGGAGAGCGGTACGTCGTCAGCTGGCCGGACGTGAGGGCCGCGGCCCCCGAACCCGAAGCGCTTCCGCTCCGGATCGTGTTCGAGGATCCGGACGTGGTCGTGCTGGACAAGCCTGCTGGCATGGTGGTGCACCCGGCGGCCGGGCACGAGCGCGGCACGCTGGTCAACGCGCTGCTGCACCACATCACGGATCTGAGCGGCGTCGGCGGCGAGGCTCGGCCCGGCATCGTGCACCGGCTCGATCGCGGCACTTCCGGGCTGATGGTGGTTGCGAAGAACGACCGGGCGCATCAGGAGCTCGCACGCCAGTTCCACGACCGCGAGGTGGAGAAGGAATACGTGGCGCTCGTGTGGGGCGTGGTGCAGGCGGGGCGCCGAATCGACGCCGCCATCGGCCGCGATCCGGCCGACCGGCAGAAGATGTCCACCCGGGGGCGCCGTGCCCGGAGCGCGGTCACGCGGGTGACGTTCGCCCGTCACTTCCGCGGCGTCTCGCTGCTGAAGGTGGCGATCGCCACCGGCCGCACCCACCAGATCCGGGTGCATCTGAGCGCCATCGGCCATCCCATCGTCGGGGACGCCACCTACGGCGGGGTCCACCGCCGCGTCGCGAACGATCTGCGCGCGGTCCTGCGGCTCGCGCGGCCGTTCCTCCATGCCGCCCGCCTCTGCTTCACGCACCCGTCCGATGGACGGCGCGTCGAGTTCGATTCGCCGCTCCCGCCGGATCTGGAATCGGTACTCGAGGAGATCGTGGAGCGCGAGGAACAGCGCTGATCAGCGGTCGCCGAGCAGCATCAGGCCGATCACCGTCTTCATGTCCACGATCTCGCCGGTGCGGACCATCTCGCGGGCGTCCCTGAGCGCGAAGATCCGGACCTCGATGTGCTCGTCCTCGTCCACCTCGGCCTCGTGCTCGGGCGTCGTGAGGCCCGACACGCGAAAGAAGAACATCTCCTCGTCGCAGTAGCCGGGCGTCGGGAACATCGAGCCGAGCCGGACGACGGTTTCCGGCCACTGGCCGATCTCCTCGTGGCACTCGCGGCGGGCCGCCTGCTCGAGCGACTCCCCTTCGTCCACGCTGCCGGCCGGCAGCTCCCACAGCCACCGGTTCACCGGATAGCGATACTGCCGGATCAGGACGACATGTCCCGGCTCCGGGATCGGGACGATGACGGCAGACGCGACGTGACGCAGGACGTCGACGGTGACCTCGCGGCCGTTCGGCATCCGCACGACGTCGCGGTCGACATCGAACACCTTGCCCGAGAACGCGCGCTGATGCGAGAGGCGTGCGGGATCCGCGTGCGACATGCGAGCGCCTACTGCACCGCTTCGTGAATCTCGGCATCCAGCGGAAGACCCGAATGGGTCTGCGCCGCCGACGGCGTGAGCACCAGCGCCAGGGCCTCCTCGATGTGCGAGACGTAGTGGATCCGGAGCTCGGCGCGCAGCTCGTCGGTGAGATCCTCCTTGATGTTCTTCTCGTTCTGCCGCGGCAGCACGACCTCGACGATGCCGTGCCGGCGGGCGGCGAGCACCTTCTCCTTGATGCCGCCGACGGGCAGCACGCGGCCCGACAGCGTAATCTCCCCCGTCATCGCGATGTCGCCGCGCACGGACCTGGACGTCAACTCCGAGGCGAGCGCGGCGACCATCGTCACACCGGCCGACGGCCCGTCCTTCGGAATCGCGCCGGAAGGGACGTGCAGATGGATCTCGGCGTCCTTGTAGAAGTTCGGGTCGACGCTGTAGCGGGTCGCGTTCGCCCGGAACCACGAGAGCGCGGTCCGCGCCGACTCCTTCATCACGTCGCCGAGGTGGCCGGTGAGCGTCAATGCGCCGCCGCCGTGCATGCGCGAGGCCTCCACGAACAACACGTCGCCGCCGGCGGGGGTCCAGGCCAGGCCGACGGCCACGCCCGGATCCTTCGTCCGGTTCTCGATCTCCTCGTCGAGGAAGCTCGGGGCGCCCAGCATCTCCATCACGACGTCCGGCGCGATGACGACGCGGGTCTCGTCTCCCTCGGCGCGGCGGCGCGCCACCTTGCGGCAGAGCGCGCCGATCTCCCGCTCCAGGTTGCGCACGCCTGCCTCGCGGGTGTACCCGCGGATCAGACCCCGGATCGCCGCCTCCTCGAACTGCACGTGATCGGCCGTCAGCCCGTGGTTGGCGATCTGCTTCGCGATGAGGTGCTCGGTCGCGATCCGCAGCTTCTCTTCCTCGGTATACCCCGCCAGCTCGAGCACCTCCATACGGTCGCGCAGGGCAGGCGGTACGGGGTCGAGCACGTTGGCGGTCGTCAGGAACAGGACTTCGGAAAGGTCGAACGGCACGTCGAGGTAGTGATCGCGGAACGTGTTGTTCTGCTCCGGATCGAGCACCTCCAGCAGCGCTGACGCCGGATCGCCGCGGAAGTCCGACCCGAGCTTGTCGATCTCGTCCAGGATGAAGACGGGGTTCTTGGATTCGGCGCGGCGCAGCCCCTGGATGATCTGCCCGGGGAGCGCGCCGATGTAGGTACGCCGGTGCCCGCGAATCTCCGCCTCGTCACGCATGCCGCCGAGCGAGACGCGCACGAACTTCCGGCCGAGCGAGTTCGCGATCGACCGGGCGAGCGACGTCTTGCCGACTCCAGGCGGGCCGACGAAACAGAGGATCGGGCCCTTGACGTCCGGGTTCAGCTTGCGGACGGCGAGGTACTCGAGTACCCGATCCTTCACCTTCTCGAGACCCGAGTGATCGGCGTCGAGCACCGTCTTGGTGCGCTTCAGATCGATGGCGTCCTCGGTGCGCTTGGACCACGGCAGGGCGACGATCCAGTCGAGGTAGGTACGCGAGACCGTGTACTCGGCAGCCGCGACCGGCATCTTCGACAGCCGATCCAGCTCGCGGAAGGCCTCCTTCTTGACCACCTCCGGCAGTCCGACAGCCTCGAGCTTGCTGCGCAGCTCGTCGATCTCCTTGGCCTGCTCGTCTCCTTCGCCCAGCTCCTTCTGGATCGCCTTGAGCTGCTCGCGCAGGAAGTACTCGCGCTGGTTCTTGCCGACCTCGGACTGGACCTGCGACTGGATCTTCGAGCCGAGCTCGAGCACTTCGAGCTCCTTGATCAGGATCCGGTTGAGCGTGTCCATCCTGGCGCGGATGTCGAGCGTGGCAAGCACCTCCTGTTTCACCGCTGTCCCGATGGTGGCCAGGCTCGAAGCGATGAAGTCAGCCAGCTTGCCCGGGTCGGTGATGTTCGCCGACAGCGCCTGCAGGTCGTCGGAGAGGAGCGGCGAGAGCGAGACGACCTGCTGGAAGCTGCTCTTGATATTGCGCTGCAGGGCGTCGATCTCGAGGTGGTCCTCGTCGCGCAGCTGCTCGTCGGCGGTCACGACGGCCGCCTTGAGGTAGGGGCGGGTCTGCGTGAGGCGATCGAGTTGGATGCGCGCAAGCCCCTGCACGATCAGGCGGAGGCTGCCGTCGGGCAGCTTGAACATCTTGTGGATGTGTGTCGCCGTACCGATCGAGTAGAGATCGTCCTGGACCGGCTCCTCGACCGACGCCTCGCGCTGCGTGAACACGCCGATCATCCGTCCGGATGTGGTCGCTTCGTCGATCAGGCGGACCGAGGCCTCCCGCGCCACGGCGAGCGGCATGAAGGAGTTCGGGAACAGCACGGTATCCCGGAGCGGCAGCACCGGGAGCTCGGCTGGTATGTCGAGCGGGCGATCGCCTGTCGAGTCGCTCTCGTCGATGACGAGCGGCTCGTCCTGATCGCTCATGACGATCCTCCTGACGCGAAGGGGTGATGCTGTGCAGCCCGGGGTCGTGTGCTGTCGGGTGGGCCGCACGGGCGCCGCCGGCTGCGTACGGCGACGGCGCCTGCGGAAATGTAGCACGGGTGGCCGGCGGCCGGGCGGCCGCCGGCCGGCCCGTCAGCTGTTCATGTCGAGGAACAAGGAGCTGGCACCGCGCCGCTGGAGCATGCGCTCGCGCTGCTGGGCGTTCTCGCGCGCCTCCTCGCAGTCCTTGCAACGGAGCGCAAAGGGCAGCGCCCGCAGCCGCCGCTCCGAAATCTCCTCACCGCACTCGAAACAGTACCCGAATGTCCCCTCGTCGAGACGGCGCAGCGCCTCCTCGATCTTCGCCAGGGTCTCGGCCTTCATCTGGATCAGCGCGAACTCGATCTCATCCTGGATGTCGGCCTCGGAGGACTCGACCGCATCGAGGACGCCGTGCGACGGACTGTTGGATCCTTCGGTGCGGGCGTCGCGAATCTTTTCGTGCACGGCGCTCGTGATCTCGCGGCGGCGCTCCTCGAGAATCCGCTTGAGCTCGGCGTAGCGCTCGCGCTGCATCTGTCCACCAGGAGATTTATTGACGCTCATAATGATTCCGCTCCTTCCCTTCCCGCCCCGACCGGAATAAAGTCGCAGGTCAATATGCAATTAACCTGCCGCTATAAAGCCAACCAGTATACACCAGATGGGCTGAAACCGAGGATCGTGAACGGAGTCAGCAAGTCGGGGTAGGGACGATCCCACGGCGGGCACTCCGTGCGGCCTCGAGCCCCGCCCACGACAGTCAGCAACAGGCATCTGGTTGTCATCCAAGCATTTACAAGCCTCTGCCTCCGTCCCTTGGCCGCGTCTGGCAACGCCGATGGTTCTTTAGACGCCGGCCGGCTGCGATCTGGTTCGGGGTTGCCCCGACCCTATTGGAGAAAGCGCTTGCCAATCGACTGGTTCGGCAGAATGCCTCGTTCCACCAGCCGATGGCCGTCCCGCTCGCTGCCCGTGCGCAGCCACTTCTCATATAGACGCAGGAGATCGTGATTGGAGGTGACGCCTGCCTGCTCGCTCACATCCGCCAGCACATCGCTGAACCCGACGAACTTCCGCGACAGTTCGGCAAAGACGTCGCGGAAGGCGTCTTCGGCCCGGCTCAGCGAGCCATAGGCGTACTCCCCCATGGACACGTAGTAGTCCACATCGATCGAGCGGCGGCACAGACTCTCCGAAAAGAACCCGGCGGTGAACAGTGAGAAATCCCCCAGACTGCGGAGGCGGGCGCGCTGCTCGGTGCCCGCGGTTTGCAGCGCACGCGCCAGCCGCAGCGCGAGGGGCTCGCCCTGCTCGCCATCCGTTCCCAGACGCACATAGCGGCACAGCAGATCCACCAGGTAGTACTCCGTGAGATCCGCGGTCCGGAGGTGCTGGCGCGCCAATGCCGATCCGACGAGTTCCTTGAAGTATTCGACCGGGGTTTGTTCGCGAAGCACCGGGCGATCCATGAGGCCTCCTGGGCTGCCGGCCAAATCCGGCTGGCGGGCACGACAGCAATGTTCATACCTGACAGAATTGCCAGCAATTCGGCTGACTCAGGGAGAAGTCGCGACATCCATGTAGCGTGTGAGCTGCTGGAATGACAATTCCGGGGCACGCGCCGCGGTGCGCCTCCCGTGCTATACTTCGATGTTTTGCCGCCGCGGAGTGTCCGCGAGGGTCATCCCAGATATCGTCCGCTCGCCTCCGTGTCTTGCGTTCCGTCGCCCCCGCGGGGGCGGCTGGCGGGAAGGCGATCATCAACTCCAGCCGTCACACCCCCAGATGTCGTCCAGCCCGGGCCGAAGAGGGACCCGCCGGTCGGGCGAACCAAGAGGCCAGGAGGATCTGCAGGAGATCGGCAGGTCGGCAGATCGGGCAGCGCAGGAGCTCAGAGCAGGAGCTCAGAGACCAGGAGAGAGCCATGGCCAAACGGTGCGAGATTTGCGGAAAGGGCCCCGTCGTGGGGCGGAACATCAGCCACGCCCACAACGTGAGCCCGCGGCGGTTCGAACCGAATCTGCAGCGCGTGCGGGCGCTCGTCAACGGCGGGATTCAGCGCCTGCGGGTCTGCACGCGCTGCCTCCGGTCGGGCAAGGTCACCAAGGCCGCCTGAGGGTCTCGTGCGAGAGGCCGTGTCGACGCCGGCGGCGCCCGCCGCCATCGGTCCCTATTCGCAGGCGGTCCGTGCCGGCGCGCTGCTGTTTGTCTCCGGGCAGATCGCCCTCGATCCGGAGACCGGCGCGGTGGTGGAGGGTGGCGTTGCCGCCGAGACCCACCGTGTCCTCCGCAATCTCGCCGCCATCCTCGACGCCGCCGGCAGCTCACTGGATCGGGTGGTCCGGACGACCGTCTATCTCGCCGACATGGACGAGTTCCCGGTCATGAACGAGGTGTACGCCACCTACTTCGCCGCACCGGCTCCCGCTCGCGCCACGATCGAGGCGGCCCGGCTGCCTCGCAACGCGCGCGTCGAGATCGACGTGATCGCCGACCTCGGCTCCTGACGCGCCCTCTGAACGCCGCCCGACGCGCGCACCAGGCGGCCGCCGTGCCGGCACTCGCCGCCGCGTGGACGGCACGGCCCCGCTGGGCTGCGCGTCAGCGACTCGCCCGCTCGACGTCGACCACTCCTTCGATGCTGCGCAGCGACTTGATCACTTTCTGCAGATGCTTCAGGTCGCTGATCTCGACCGTCATGTCGATGCGTCCCATCTGATCGGTCGTCGTCGCCTCCACGTTCCGGATGTTGGTGTTGATGTCGGCGATCCTCGCGCTGACATCGGCCAGAATGCCCTTGCGGTCCTCCACGCGGATGCTGAGCCGCACCGTATAGGGTGAGGCATCGGAGCCCTTGTCCCATTCGACGTCGATGCGCCGGTCCGGATCGTAGAGGAGGTTCACCACGTTCGGGCACAGCGCGGAGTGCACCGAGACGCCCTTGCCTCGCGTGACGTAGCCGACGATTCGCTCGCCGCGAATGGGATTGCAGCACCGGGCGCGAAACACCATCAGGTCATCGATGCCGCGCACCTTGATCTTCTCCTCGCCGGTTCCGAGCACCCGCCGCACGACCGACGTGAGCGCACTCGGCTGCGGCTCCTTCAGTTGTTCCTGCGGCACGAGCTTCGTGAGCATCGTGCGCGCCGCCAGCCGGCCATAGCCGATCGCGGTGAAGAGCTCGTCCGCTTTCTGGAAGCCCTGCTCGGCCAGGAGCGTCGCGAAACGGTCGCCGTCGGTCAGGTGCTTGAGGTTCAGGCCGTAGCGCCGCGCCTCCTTGTCGAACAGCTTCCGCCCGAGCTCCAGGCTGCGGACCTTCTCCTCGGCCTGAATGAAGTGCCGAATTTTGTTGCGGGCCCGCGAGGTCGTGACGAACGTGAGCCAGTCGCGGCTCGGCTTGTGCCCGGCCGCCGTCAGGATCTCGACGATGTCGCCGTTGCGCAGCCTCGTGCGGAGCGGCACCATCTTCCCGTTCACCCGCGCGCCGACGCACTGATGTCCCACGTCCGTGTGAATCGCGTACGCGAAGTCCACGGGCGTCCCGTCGCGCGGCAGCGCCTTCACTTCCCCCTTCGGTGTGAAGATGTAGACTTCGTCGGCATACAGCTCGATCTTCAGGTTCTGCAGGAACTCCTGTGGGTCGCGCACCTCCTGCTGCCACTCGAGCAGCTGCCGGAGCCAGAGGAAATACTGCTCGTCCCGGTTCGCGCCGACACGCCCTTCCTTGTACTTCCAGTGCGCCGCGATCCCCTCCTCCGCGATGCGGTGCATCTCCGCGGATCGAATCTGCACCTCGAACGGGAACCCGCGCTCGCTGATCACCGACGTGTGCAGCGACTGGTAGCCGTTCGGGCGCGGCATGGCGATGAAGTCCTTGATGCGGCCGGGAACCGGCGCCCAGGTCTGGTGAATGATCCCGAGCGTCGCGTAGCAGTCGCGCACGGAGCCCGTGACGATCCGCAGCGCCACGAGGTCGTACACCTGCTCGAGATCGATCTTCTGCCGCTTCAGCTTCTGATGGATGCTGAACAGCCGTTTGATGCGCCCGTCGATCGCGATGACCGGCACCTGCGCCTCCGCGAGCTTCGCGGAGATCGTCTTCCGGAGCTCCTCGATCATCCCCTCGGTAGCGCGGCGGCGCGCATCGACGCGCCGGCGCAGAGCCTCGTACGCCTTCGGCTCGAGGTGCTTGAATGCGAGCTCCTCGAGCTCGTTCTTCACCTTGCTCATACCGAGGCGGCTGGCGATCGGCGCGTAGATGTCCCGGGTCTCCTGCGCGATGTTCACCCGCCGCTCCTCGGGAAGGTGGTGCAGCGTGCGCATGTTGTGGAGGCGATCCGCCAGCTTCACGAGGATCACCCGGATGTCGTCCACCATCGCGAGGAGCATCTTGCGGAAGTTCTCCGCCTGACGCTCCTCGCTCGACGAGAACTGGATCGCCCCGAGCTTGGTCACCCCCTCGACGACGTGCGCGACATCCGACCCGAACAGCTCGCGGATCCGCTCGATTGGCGTGTCGGTGTCCTCGACGATGTCGTGCAGGAGGCCGCCGGCGATGGCCACGACGTCGAGCTTCATGTCGGCGAGCAGGTCGGCGACCTCCAGCGGGTGCACGAGGTAGGGCTCGCCGGAATGGCGCACTTGCCCCTTGTGGGCGAACGCCGAGAAGACATAGGCCCGCCTGAGCAGCTCAATGTCGGCAGCGGGGACAAAACCCCGCACCTTTTCGACGAGGTCCTCGAACCGGATCATGAAACGTGGTGTCTAACGAGCAGGACGTGTACGCTCCGCCTGTTCGGAGGGGCGGGGCGCCGGCCCGGCAGGTTGACGGGGCGATTTTGCGTTCACTATACTGACGCGGTTCAGGCCCCGGCATCTCCGTGCCTGTACCATTCTAATACCCGCTTTCAGCGCGTCCATGGACAGGTCCGCGCCTCGAGGGAGAACATGAAGACCCGTATTCGGACGGCGGCCGCGGTCATGGCCGTGCTCGTCGTCGGGCTGAGCGCCGCCACGACCGGCTGCGGCAAGTATTCATGGGCCAATCTGCAGGCCACCCGCGCCTTCAAGGAGGCCAACGATCACTACCGTGCCAGCCGCTGGCTGGAGGCGGCGCACGCCTACGAAGCCGTGCTGGCCGCCAACCCGGATTTCGAGAACGTCCCGCAGCTCAGCACCGCCTACTTCTTCCTCGGGCACAGCTACGAAAATCTCTACCGCCCGGGCCGGGCCGGCGAACCGGACAACGACGCGTACATGCGCAAGGCGATCGAGAACTACACGCTGGCCGCCGAGCGCTCGGTCGAGCCGCTGTACCGGCGCCGCGCCATGGAGTACCTCGTCGCGGCGTACGGTCCGGACAAGCTGAACGATCCAGCCGAAGCCGAGCCGATCGTCCAGAAGATGATTGCCCAGGACCCCAACGACTCGGGCGCCTACTTCCAGCTGGCGCAGATCTACGAGAACGCGGGCCGCTACGAAGAGGCCGAGCAGGCCGTCCTCAAGGCTCGTGACGCCGCGCCGAACGATCCGGCCGTCTACAACGCCATCGCAGGCTATTACAACCGGCAGGGAGACTTCGACAAGACGATGGAGGCCTTCAACCGGGCGGCCGAGCTCGACCCCAAGAATCCGCAGGGGTATCACCTCATCGGCAGCTACTACCAGGAGAAGGCGCAGAAGGACTTCCGCCTCAGTCCCGACGTCAGGCGCGAATACATCCTGAAGGGAATCGAGGCCGAAGACAAGGCGCTCGCGCTGAACCCGAACTACGTCGACGCGCTGGTGTACAAGAACATCCTGCTCCGTCAGCAGGCCAATCTCGAGACCGATCGGACACGGCAGCAGGCGCTCATCAAGGAGGCCGATCAGCTGCGCGACAAGGCCATCGAGCTGCAGAAGGGAGGGGGCTCGGGCTCGCAGTAAGTTCGCACGCCTCGCGCGCCTACGCCTTGAGCCGGGCACCCGCCAGGTGCCCGGCTTTTATTTCGTACGGCGTGCGGCCCGACCCACCGCAACGTCCGCGGCGACTGGCACCGCCCGGGCGCGCGGAGACGACGTGTACTGCGGAAGGGGTGCACCGCGTCGGGCGTGCAGCGAAGACCCCCTGCCGGAGGTGAAGCGTGCCTGCGCAGCCGCGCTGTCCGCACGCGTCTGCTCGTGAAGTGGCGACTCATGCGGGCGCGCAAAAAGACAACGGGCGGGCTCCTCTGGAGAGCCCGCCCGTTTGCCGCGTGTGCTCGGACTCTGCGGGTCAGTTGCTGGCGCTGCCGCCGCCAGCCTGCCGCATCCCCTCGGTGACGATGCCCACCTTGTCGACACCGGCCCCCTTTGCCGCATCGATGATCGCGATCACTTCACCGTATCGCAGCCCTGGATCGCCGATGATGAACATCGTCCTCTCCTTGCGGGTCTCGAACGTGGTCCGCAGGAACTCCTGCAGGGCGGAGAGCGAGACCACCTGCTGATTGACGGTGATCGTCCGATCGGCCCGCATGTCGAGCACGATCTGGTTCGGATCGACCGCCTGGTTCTGCTCCTTCGTCTCGAGCGGCAGGTTCAC
>Ga0299913_10002161_pt1 | contig 15333 bp, 16 predicted proteins | sample RVTome_9_FD_201360 | JGI IMG/M metagenome (GOLD analysis project Ga0299913, IMG submission 201360) | Soil microbial communities from uranium-contaminated site in the Upper Colorado River Basin, Wyoming, United States - RVT155D38 (version 2) ...
CCCACTTGCCGTCGGTAGCCAGCCCGGCGGCGTCGGCATCCACCAGGGCCAGGCAGAGCGCCTTGCCCATGTCCGCCTCGCCGTCGAGCGCGCACCACACCATGTAGACCGAGGCGCCGAGGGCCATCGTGCAGAAGTGCTTGACGCCGTCCACCACGAAACCCTCGCCGTCGGCGCGGATCGCCGTCTCCACGAGGAAGGTGCGCGACAGGCTCACGGCCGGCTCGCTGCCCCAGGAGCCGAACATCCGCCCGTGGCCGACGACCGCGCCGAAGTGGCGCCGCTGCTGCTCGGGGGTGCCGAGGGTGGCGATGAACCGCATGACGGTGGAGTGCATGTGCAGGGTCATCGCGGTGCTGGCGCAGCCTTGCGCGAGCGCCCGGATGACCTCCACGTAGGTCGGCATGTCCAGGCCGAGGCCGCCGTGGGCGGCGGGCACCACGGCGGCGATCAGGTTCTCGGCGTGCAGGTCGCGCCAGCTGTCGACCGGGTTGGCGGCCTCGCGGTCGTAGCGCGCCGCCCGCGGCGCCAGGCACTCGCGGGCCAGGCGCGCCGCCGTCTCGACGATCCGGGCGGACGCGGGGCTCACGCCATCCGGCCGCCTGCGGCCGGCCGCCGCGCCGTCACGCACCGGCAGGTGTCGACCTGGTGCAGCTCGATCATGTTGTCGAAGGGATCCTTCATGAAGATCTGCAGCGACTCCGGCCCCACGACGCTGTCGGCCGTCCAGTAGTCCACGCCGAGGCGGTCCAGCTCCTTGCGCGTTTCCTGGATGTCGGCCACGGCCAGGGCCACGTGCGGGGTCGACGGATCCCGGCCGGGGCCCTTGGCGAACCTCGACTGGCCGTCGACGCCCATGAGGTGGATCTGCGCGGTGCCGCCCACGTCCATCCAGTAGCCGTCGATGGTCGGGATGGTGGGACGGCCCGGGTCGTGGTCGAGGCCCAGCACGTCGCCGTAGAACTTGCGGGCCCGGGCGACCTCCTCCGCCGAGGGGCCGACGCGGATACCGTGATGGTGGAGCTCGAGGACTTTAACGGCCATGGAACCCTCCTGTCAGCGTGCCCCAGATCCCCCGGGGCAGGAAGAGCACGAACACCACGAACACGCTGCCGATCACGATGGGCCACGAGTCGGCCATGACGAGGCTCAGCCGGTCGGCGAGCACCAGGAACGTCGCCGCGCCGACGAACGGACCGAAGAACGTCCCCGCCCCGCCGAGCAGGGTCATCATCACCACCTGGCCTGAGGTCGACCAGAACAGCGCCTCGACCGGCACCACGTTGAGCCGGAGGGCATCGAGCGACCCGGCCAGCCCCGTGATGATGGCCGAGAACACGAACGACAGCAGCCGCGCCCGGTTGACGTTGTAGCCGCACGCGGAGGCGCGGTCCCGGTTCTCGCGGATGGCGGCGAGGACGGCGCCGAAGGGGGACTTCAGCACCCGCTGCAGCCCCGCCACCGCCACCGCCGCCCAGGCCAGCGCGAAGTAGTGGAAGGCCAGGGGAGTCTGCAGGGGGATCGACAGGCCGAAGAGCCCCAGCGGCAGCTGGGGGATGCCGCGCAGCCCGTCGTCGCCGCCGGTGAGGTCGGCGAGATGGAACGCGATGAAGTAGAAGAGCTGGGCGAAGGCCAGCGTGAGCATCGCGAAGTAGATGCCGCGCCGCCGCAGCGCCAGGAAGCCCACCAGGGCACCGCCCAGCCCGGCGGTCAGCATGCCGGCCGCCAGGGCACCCCACAGCGACGTCCACCCGAGCTTGGCCAGCACGATGCCAGCCCCGTAAGCGCCGAGGCCCCAGTAGGCGGCGTGGCCGAAGGACAGCAGGCCCGTGTAGCCGTAGAGCAGGTTGAACCCGAGCGCGAACAGCCCGTAGACCAGGATCTGGGTGGCCAGCGAGGTGTAGGGCACGACGAACGGCAGCAGGGCGAACACGGCCACGATCGACACGACCGGATGGGCGGCGATCCACCCGGCCACCGGGGCGAGCGGGCCGCGGCTCATTCGGCCAGCCCGGCCTCGCCCAGCAGCCCGCTGGGCCGGGTCAGGAGGACCACCGCCATCACCACGAAGACGACGATCTCGGCGAGCTTGGGCGCGAAGAACGTGGTGAGGCTGATGACCTGGCCGATCAGCAGCCCGGCCACGATGGCGCCCGGCAGGCTGCCCATGCCGCCGACCACCACCACCACGAAGGCCTCGATGATGATCTCGATCCCCATCTCGGCGTAGACGCCGCGCAGCGGACCGGCCAGGATGCCGGCCAGCCCGGCCATGGCGATGCCGAGGCCGAAGATCAGGAACCACACCCGCCCGAGATCGATCCCCAGGGCCCGGACCATCAGGGCGTCGCGGGACCCCGCGCGGACGACCAGGCCGATGTTGGTCTTCTCGAGGAAGAGCCACAGCCCGAGGAGCACCACGGCGGTCACGGCGAGCACGAAGAGGCGGTAGGCCGGGAACATCATGAAGCCGAGGTCGACGGCCCCCGCCAGCGCGGCCGGGGGATCGAGCGTGAGGCCGAGCTTGCCGACGACCAGCTTGACCGCCTCGATCAGCACCAGCGACAGGCCGAAGGTGAGCAGCAGCGCGTCGTCGGGGCCGCGCCCGTAGAGGCGGCGGATGAGGAAGCGCTCGACGAGGAGGCCGAAGCCGCCGACGACGAGCGGTGCCACCACGAGCGCGACCCAGAAGCTGTTGGTGTAGCCCAGCACGAAGAAGCCCACGTAGGCGCCCAGCATGAAGAAGGAGCCGTGGGCGAAGTTGACCACGGTCATCAGCCCGAAGATCAGGCTGAGCCCGATGGCGAGCAGCACCAGGATGCCGCCGAGGACGAGGCCCGTGAAGAGCTGGGCCGCCAGGGCGGACAGCGTGATGTCGGGCACGCGCTACACGTGGCCCTTCTCGGCGCAGGTGCGCTCGAGCTTCTCGTCGGCGGCCACCTTGCCGGCGACCTCGAAGAAGCCCCACTCCCCCTTGGCCTGCGAGCGGCCCTTGACGAGCCACAGGTCCTGGAAGGCCTTGTTGTCGCAGCCCCGCCAGTACTGCTTGCCCTTGTAGTGGTCGTAGGTCGCGTTCTTGCGCAGCGCGTCGGCCACCTTGGCGGAGTCGGTGGACTTGGCCAGGGTGACGCCGCGCGCCACCTCGTGGATCCCGCTGTAGCCATAGCCGGCGTAGCCGTCGGGCGGCATGCCGAACTTTTTCGTGAAGGCGTCCACGAACCGCTTGGCCTGGGGGACGGTCTCCGAGACCTCCCAGTAGAAGTTGGTCCCGCCGTAGACGTCGGCGAACAGCTCGGCCCCGCCCTCCTTGGCGGCGAAGAGGAAGTGGAGCGGGACGAGGATCTTCATCTCCTTCTTCATGCCGAAGCTGATGGCCTGCTTCATGAACGCCACGCCGTCGGCGCCGGGGGTCGCGGCCATGAGCACCTCCGGCCTGGCGGCCTGGATTCTCGGGATGTGGGCCGAGAACTCCGGCTTGCCGAGCGGGTAGGGCGTGCTGCCGAGCACCGTGCCGCCGGCCTTCTTGACCACCTCGGTGAACACCGCGTTGTTCTGCTTGCCCCAGGCGTAGTCGGCGTAGACCATCCACCACTTCTTGCCGAGGTTCTGCACGCCCCAGCCGCCGACGGCCCGGCCGGTGATGGTCGGGTTCAGCGCCTCGTGGAAGGTGATGGGGCTGGTGTCGGGCTTGGCCGAGATCTCGTCGGACTGGCTGATCGAGATGAAGAGCTTGCCGGCGCGCTTCGTCTGCTCGTTGATCGCCATCTGCACGTGGGCGGCCAGCCCGCCGACCACGAAGTCGACGTGCTGGTTCTCGATGAGCTCCTTGGTGCGCTGCGCGCCCACCGCCGGCTTGAGCTCGTCGTCGCGGAAGAGCACCTCGACCTTGCGGCCGAGCACGCCCCCCTTGGCGTTCAGCTCTTCCATGGCGAGCTCGGCGCCGCGCCGCTGGTCCGCGGCGATGGCGGCGAAGGGACCGGTGAGTGGCAGCGGGAAGCCGATCTTCAGCGGCCCGCCCTGGGCTCGCAGGATCGAGGGAAACCCGAGGATGGCGACGGCGGCCGTGGTCGAGTGCAGGAACGTGCGACGATCCATGGGATTGTCCTCCTGGGGAGTCCCCTCCGTAGGAATGTCCTCCGCGCGCAGTGGCGGAATTCTAGGCGCCGGTCCCACGGGTGTCAATTCGGATCGCCCGCGAACCCGCGGCGGGCGGCTCGCCGCGGGGCCGGGCGGTGTACACTCGCGCAGCGTCAGCCGGAGGTGCCGACATGACGGTTCGCTCGCTGCTGCCCGACGCGCCCGGCGAGCTGGAGGGCTAGCCGGGGTGGCCACTCGACGGATCCTCGTCACGGGGCTGAGCGGCCTCATCGGCGGTGCGCTGCGCGCATCCCTGGAGGGCGCGTACACGCTGCGCGGGCTGAACCGCCGTCCCGTGGCCGGGGTGGACTGCCACCTGGCGGACCTCGGCGACCTCGACGCCATCCGGCCGGCGTTCGCCGGCGTCGACACCGTCGTGCACCTGGCCGCGGCCGCCGGCGACAACAACGCCCCGGCCGACATCATGCGGTCCAACGTCACCGGCGCCTACCACGTGTTCGAGGCCTCACGGCTGGCCGGCGTCGCCCGGGTGATCTTCGCCAGCAGCGGCGCCACCGTCTCGGGCTGGGAGCGTGAGCCGCCGCTGTCGCACGTCGTGGCCGGCGAGTACGACCGGCTCGGGCCGTGGACGCCGCTCACCCACGAGTCACCCGTGCGCCCCGGCGGACTGTACGGCGCCAGCAAAATCTGGGGCGAGGCGCTCGGCCGGCACTATGCCGACGCCTACGGGCTGTCGGTGATCTGCCTGCGGATCGGCCGCGTGCGGGCCGCGGACCGGCCGGTCGGGCCCCGCGACCGCTCCGTGTGGTGCAGCCAGCGCGACGTGGTGCGCATCATCGGGGCGTGCATCGAGGCGCCCGCCACGCTGCGCTTCGACACCTTCTTCGTCGTCTCCGACAACCGCTGGAGCTATCGCGACCTCGGCCACGCCCGCGACGTCCTGGGGTGGACGCCGCTCGACAGCGCCGACGCGCATCCCGCGTAGCGGGCGTGCTGGACATCGCGGTGGCGCCGACGCCGCCTCCCGCCCGGCTGCCCGCCTGCCGCTTCCGCTTCCCCGACCCGGCCGGGGCCGACGCCGAGGGGCTGCTCGCGCAGGGCGGCGACCTGGAGCCGGCCACGCTCGTCGCCGCCTATCGGCAGGGCGTCTTTCCGTGGCCGCACGACGACGCCGCGCTGCTCTGGTGGTCGCCGGATCCGCGGGCCATCCTGCCGCTCGAGGCGCTGCACGTGTCGCGCAGCCTGGCCGCCACCATCCGGCGCGCGCGGTTCCGCGTCACCCTCAACGCCGCGTTCGCGGCCGTGATCGACGGGTGCGCGGCCCGGGACGAGACGTGGATCACGCCGGCCCTGCGCGCGGCGTACGTGCGGCTGCACGGCCTGGGGTGGGCGCACAGCGTGGAGGTGTGGAGCCCGGACGGCGCGCTGGCCGGCGGGCTCTACGGGGTGGCGGTGGGGGGGCTCTTCGCCGCCGAGTCGATGTTCCATCGCGCCACCGACGCGTCCAAGGTCGCGGTGGTCGCGCTGGTCCAGCACGCCCGGCGGGTGGGCACGACCCTGCTCGACGTGCAGCTGCCCACCGCCCATCTGGCGACCCTGGGGGCCCGGGTGGTCTCCCGCGCGGAGTACCTGAGGCGCCTGGCCGCGGCCGTCCGGCGCCCGGTGACCTTCGCCGCCTGAAGGGGGTGAGGCCGTCGTTCGTCTACCTCCGGGGAGGACGTCGTGTACAGTACATCCATGCGTCGTGCGGTCGTCGTGCTCGTGCTCGGGGTGCTCGTCCTCGGTGCCGGTGGAGCCCGGGCGCAGGCGCCGACGTCCACGCCGCCCCTGGACGGGGTCATCAAGAACATCGAGGCCGCCTACGGCCGGATCAACGATCTCAAGGCCGAGTTCAGCCAGACGGCCTTCAACAAGAGCCTCAACCAGAGCATTCCCGCCGAGGGCACGGTCTACCTCAAGAAGGGTGGCAAGCTGCGCTGGGAGTTCGCCGATCCCACGCCCCAGCAGATCGTCTCCGACGGCACGACCGTCTGGATCTACACCCCGGCGCTGAACCAGGTCAACGTGGGCCCCGCACCCGAGGCGCTGGCGGGCCCGGCCGGCTCGTTCCTGGCGGGCCTGGGGCGGGTCCGCGAGCACTTCGCCGTGCGATTCCTGAACCCGGCGGCCCCCCGCGACGGCGACGGCAACGTCGTGCTCGACATGGTGCCGAAGGAGCCGCTGCCCACCATGAGCCGGCTCGTCTTGTCGTTCGACCCGCGCACCTGGGAGGTTCGCAAGGGCGTCGTCTACGACCAGTTCGAGAACACGGTGACGATGCAGTTCCGCAAGCCGGCCGTGAACACGGGCCTGGCGGACTCGCTCTTCACCTTCGTGGCGCCCAGGGGGGTGGCCACGGTCCCGTTGCGGTAGACTGACGGCCATGGCCGGCGACAACTCCTTCGACGTCGTGTGCAAGATCGACATGCAGGAGGTCACCAACGCGCTCGACCAGGCGCGGCGGGAGATCGAGACCCGGTACGATCTCAAGGGGTCCCGCAACGAGATCGCCCTGGAGAAGACCGACATCACCCTGACCTCGGCCGACGAGATGAAGCTCAAGGCGGTGACCGACATCCTCCAGTCCAAGCTGCACAAGCGCGGCGTGCCGCTCAAGGCCCTGACCTACGGCAAGGTCGAGACGGGCGCGGGGGGCGTGCTCCGGCAGAAGATCGGCCTGCAGCAGGGGATCCCGATCGACAAGGCCAAGGAGATCGTGCGGCTCGTCAAGGACACGAAGATCAAGGTGCAGGCCTCCATCCAGGAGGACCAGGTCCGCGTGTCGGGCAAGAGCCTCGACGACCTGCAGCGGATCATGGCGCTGCTGCGCGAGCGCGATCTCGGGATCGCGCTGCAGTTCACGAACCGTCGCAACGCCTGACGTCGGCGGGCGATCGCCTTTCTCGCCGCTCATGAAGGTCCATCTCACCACGCTGGGCTGCCCCAAGAACCAGGTGGACTCCGAGCTGATGCTGGGGCTGCTCGGCGAGGCCGGCTTCCCGCTGGCCGAGCGGGCCGAGGACGCCGAGTGTCTGATCGTCAACACCTGCGCGTTCATCGACCGGGCCCGCGAGGAGTCGGTGCAGACGATCCTGGATTTGGCCCGGCTCAAGGAGCGCGGCCGCTGCCGGGCGCTGATCGTGACGGGCTGCCTCACCCAGCGCTACGGCGCCGAGGTGATGCAGGAGATGCCGGAGATCGACGGCATCCTCGGCACCTCGAACCTGCCGGCCATCGTCGACCTCGTCCGCCAGGCCGCCGGGCGGCACGACTGGGCGACGGCGGCGCCGCCCGGCTATCTCTACGACGCCGCCACCCCGCGGCTGCTGACCGCCCGGGTGCCGTACGCGTACGTGAAGATCGCCGAGGGCTGCGACATGGGCTGCACCTTCTGCGCGATCCCCCAGTTCCGCGGCCGGCACCGGAGCCGCCCGCTCGACGACATCGTGCGGGAGGTCGAGGGGCTGGCCGCGCGCGGCGTGCAGGAGGCGATCCTGGTCTCCCAGGACACGCTGGCCTACGGCCGCGACCTGCCCGGCAACGGCGACATCGGCGCGCTCCTGCTGGCGCTGGGCGACACGCCCATGCCGTGGATCCGCCCGATGTACCTGCACCCCGCCCACGTCAACGACCGGCTCGTGCAGGCGTGGGCCCGCGCGCGGGTGGTGCCCTACCTCGACATGCCGATCCAGCACGCCGACGACGGGATCTTGAAGTCGATGCGCCGCGCGGTCACCGCCCGCCGCATGCGCGACATCGTCGCCCAGTTCCGGGCCGCGATTCCCGGCGTCACCGTGCGCACGACCGTGCTGGTCGGCTTCCCGGGCGAGACCGACGCCGCGTTCGGGCGCCTGCTCGAGTTCGTCGACGCGGTGCGCTTCGACCGGCTGGGCGTCTTCACCTACTCCGCGGAGGAGGGGACCCCGTCGCCCGGCTATCCCGGGCAGGTCGATCCCGAGGTGGCGGCGGAGCGCGCCGCTCGCGTGCAGGAGGCTCAGGACGCCATCGCCTGGGAGCGCGCGAGCCGGCTCGTCGGCGCGGAGATGGACGTGCTGGTGGACGGGATCAGCGCGGACAGCGCCTTCGCCTGGGAGGGCCGGACGGCGGGCCAGGCCCCGGAGATCGACGGCGTCGTCTACCTGCGCGGTCGTCGCGACTTCCGCGCCGGCCACTTCGCCCGCGTGCGTGTCGTCGAGGTCGACGGCTACGAGCTCGTCGGCGAGCGCGCCTAGCCTCGCCCTCCGCGCCCGCCTGGCGCTCGCGGTCGCCACGCTGGGCGGGGTGGGCCGGGCTCCGGTCGCGCCGGGGACGGTGGCCAGCGCCATCACCGCCCTGGCCCTCTGGCTGCTGAGCCCGCCCCCGCTGACGCTCGCCGTGCTGCTGATCGTCGTCACCGGGCTCGGCACCTGGGCGGCCGACGAGGCCGAGCGCGCGCTCGGCGACCGGGACCCCGGCATGATCGTGGTGGACGAGGTGGCCGGCATGATGCTCGCCGTGCTCGCGGTGCCGGCGACGCCCGTCGTGCTCCTCGCCGGCTTCCTGCTCTTCCGCGTCTTCGACGTCGTCAAGCCGTTCCCGGCCAACGTCGCCCAGCGCCTGCCCGGCGGGCTCGGGGTGATGGTGGACGACCTCGTCGCGGGCCTCTACGCCCTCGCGCTGCTGGCGCTCGCGACGTCCCTGGGATGGCTGTGAGCGCCGGCGTCCGGCTGGTGGCGATCGGCTCGCCGCTCGTCGCGGCGGACGACGACACCGGAGCGGTGGCGGTTGCGCTCGCCGGCCACGGCGTGGGCGTCGAGAGCCGCACGGTCGTCGACGAGGACGAGGCCGCGCTCGAGCGCGCCCTCGGCCCGGCGGCGCCGCTCACCGTGCTCGTGACCGGCCCCGGCGGCTCCACCGGCGACGTCGCGCGCCGGGTCCTGGCGCGCGTGACCGGCGCCCGGCTGGTCCTCAACGAGCGCATGCTGGCCGCCCTCGGGGAGATCCACCGGCGTCGCGATCGCCCGCTGCCGCGCCGCGACGAGCGGCTGGCGCTCCTGCCGCAAGGCGCGACGGTCTGGGCGGTGCCCGGCCTGGAGCCGGCCTGGGCGCTGGAGGCCGGCGGTGCCGCCTGGGTCGTGCTCCCGCGCGGCGGGCTCTCGGGGGAGCTGACGGCACGGCTCGTGGATCTCGCGCGGGCCCACCTCGGCCTGGGGGTCTCGCTCGGCATTCGCACGCTGCGCACCGCCGGCGTGTCCAGGGCGGACCTCGAGGATCGTCTGGCCGGCTGGCTGGTCCCCGGCGACGGCGGCGACGTGGCGCTGACCGCGTCGGGGGAGGGCGAGGTGTGGGTGCGGCTGCGGGCCCGCGGGGCCACGCCCGAGGGCGCGGCGGAGGCGCTCCGCGCGGTGGAGCGACCGATCCTCGACGCCCTCGGCGAGGACTGCTATGGCCGCGACGGCGAGACCCTGGAGCTCGCGGTCGGGCGCCGGCTCGGCGCGCGCGGGCTGACGCTGGCCGTGGCCGAGTCGTGCACGGGCGGGCTGGTGGGGCACCGCCTCACCAGCGTATCGGGCTCCTCGGCGTTCTTCGAGCGGGGCGTCGTCGTCTATTCCAACCGGGCCAAGGAGGAGCTGCTCGGGGTGCCGGCCGAGATCCTCCTCGCGCACGGGGCCGTCAGCGGCCCGTGCGCCGAGGCGATGGTCCGCGGGATCTGCGAGCGATCGGGCGCGGCCTGCGGGCTGTCGATCACGGGCATCGCCGGTCCCGATGGCGGCACGCCGAGCAAGCCGGTCGGCACGGTCTTCATCGGGCTGGCCGTCGCCGGCGCGGTCGAGGCGCGGCACTTCCGGTTCGCCGGGGGGCGTGCGTCCGTGAAGTGGCAGTCCTCGCAGATGGCACTCGATATGCTGCGCAGGGCGCTCGGAGGGTCGCGACCATGATGCGCAAGACGTTGACCACCGTGAGGCTCTGGTGCGTCCTCGCCCTGGCGGCCGGGTGCGCGACCGTGCCGTCGCCGCTCGACCAGGGCGTCGCCCACTACCACGAGGGCAACTACCTCTTCGCTGCCACCGAGTTCAGCGAGGCCGTGCGGCGCAACCCGCGCTCGGTCGAGGCCTACATCAACCGCGGGGTCGCGCGCACGCGGCTGGGCCAGCTGAACGCGGCGATCGACGACTACAACCGCGCCATCCAGCTGGACAGCGACGATCCCGCCATCTACTTCAATCGCGGCAACGCGCTGATCGCCGCCGGGCACTACGGCCCGGCCATCGACGACTTCACGCGGGCCGTGGAGCTGTCGCCGACGTTCGCCCGGGCCTGGTTCAACCGGGGGAGCACGCGAGCGCTGGCGGGCCAGTCGGAGGCGGCCATGCAGGACTGGCTGCATGCCATCGACGTCGAGAGCGACCCGTGGGCGCGGGCGGCGATGCGCCGCAGCGCCGGCCTGGAGCGGGGCGCGGTCCCCTCGGCGGCCGGGGTGCCGACGACCGTCGCCACCGTGGCGCCGCCACCGCCGCCGGGCATGGCGACCGACGCCGTCCCGCTGCCGCCGCCCGCGACGCTGGCCGCGACGCCGCCGACCGCGCCCGCCGCCTCGCCCACGACCCCCCAGGCGGTCGACGCGCGAGCCCTGGCGACGCGGGCCATCAGCCGCCACCTCGACGGCGATCGCGCCGGCGCCGTGCAGGACCTTCGCGCAGCCCTGGACCGCGAGCCGGACCAGGGCCGCCGGGCCGCGATCGAGCAGCTGCTGCAGATGCTGGAAGCCGCGCGATAGACACGGTTCGGGCCTTCGTCGCCATCGTCCTCGCGGAGGACGTCCGGGCGCGACTGGCCCTGCAGGTCGAGCGCCTGCGGGCCGTGGCGCCGGCTGTCGCCTGGGTCGCGCGCGACAACGTCCATCTCACCCTGAAGTTCCTCGGCAGCGTCGAGACCGCCCGGCTCGACGTGGTCAGCCGGGCCCTGCTCGCCGCCGCCGCCGCGGTGGAGCCGTTCGAGATCGGACTGCGCGGGCTCGGCGGCTTTCCCTCGCCCGCGCGGCCGCGCGTGATCTGGGCGGGCCTCGACGACGGTGCGGCGGCCACCGCGGCGCTGGCGCGCGAGGTGGACGGGGCGCTGGCCGCGCTGGGCTTCCCGCCCGAGGCGCGCGCGTTCTCGGCTCACGTGACGCTGGGGCGCGTGCGGGCGCCGCGCGCGAATCGGGGCCTGACGGAGATGCTGGCGCGGGGCGGCGACCTCGGCCGGCAGCGCGTGGATCGCCTGGTGCTGATGCGCAGCCAGCTGTCGTCCCGGGGCGCGCGGTACACCGAGCTCGTCGAGGCCCCGCTGGGGCCTGGCGCGTCCGGGTAGACTGTCAGGCGTGCCGTCCGCTCTTCGGGCCCCCCGCGCGCTGCTGGCCGTCGTCGCCGCCGTCCCGGCGGTGCTCGCCGGCTGCGCCGCCGAGCGGTGGAGCTACAGCAAGCCCGGGCTCACGCCGGCCCGCCTCGATCAGGACCTGAACGCCTGCCGGCGGCAGGCGGTGCGGCCGCAGTGGTTCGCGGTGACACGGGACGGGCGCCTGGACCAGGAGGCGATCGCCCGGTGCATGGAGCGCAAGGGCTACACGAGCCAGCGCGACGAGTGAGCCGGGGCGCGTGTCTGCGTTCGGGGACATTGACGGTGTCCGGCGCCCGCACCTAGAATGCACGCGTGCATCACCCTCGTGAGTCCCGGCCGACCTCCACACGAGACAAGGAGCCCACGCATGGCTGAGAGCAAGAACGATCGGCGGCAGGCCCTCGAGCTGGCCATCTCGCAGATCGAGCGACAGTTCGGCAAGGGCTCGGTTATGCGCCTGGGTGCGGGGGGGCCGCTGGAGGAGATCGCCGTCATTCCCACCGGCGCGCTCTCGCTCGACGCCGCGCTCGGCATCGGCGGGCTGCCGCGCGGGCGGGTCGTGGAGATCTACGGGCCGGAGTCGTCGGGCAAGACCACGCTGGCGCTGCACGTCATCGCCGAGGCCCAGCAGCTCGGGGGTATCGCGGCCTTCATCGACGCCGAGCACGCGCTCGATCCCATCTACGCGCGCAAGCTCGGCATCAACATCGACGAGCTGCTGATCTCGCAGCCCGACACCGGCGAGCAGGCGCTGGAGATCGCCGAGACGCTCGTACGCTCCAACGCCGTCGACGTCATCGTGGTCGACTCGGTCGCTGCGCTGGTGCCGCGCGCCGAGCTCGACGGCGACATGGGCGACTCGCTGCCCGGCCTGCAGGCGCGCCTCATGTCCCAGGCCCTGCGCAAGCTCACCGCCGCCATCTCCCGCTCCGGCGCCGTCGTCGTCTTCATCAACCAGATCCGCGAGAAGATCGGCGTGATGTTCGGGTGCCTGCACTACGACACCCGGGTCGTGCTGGCCGACGGCCGGCGCGAGAAGATCGGCAAGATCGTCAACCAGCGGATGCCCGTCGAGGTGCTCTCCTATGATCCGGCGACGGGCCACATCGAGCCCCGCCGGGTCGTGAACTGGTTCGACAACGGCCGCGCCGAGCACTTCATCCAGTTCGAGGTCGAGGGTGGCCGCTCGGGGTACCGGCACTTCGCTGTCACGGACAACCACGTGGTCTTCACGCCTCGCGGGCGGGTGCGCGCCGGAGCGCTGAAGGTGGGGGACGAGGTCCTGCTCGGTGCACAGGACTATCGGCTCACCGACGAGCAGTTCCAGGTGATCCTGGGTGGAGGTCTCGGGGACGGGTCCATCCGAAAGGTCGGAGCCCACACGGCCCACTTCCGCGTGGGACATGCTCCGGCCCAGAAGGACTATCTGCGCTGGAAGCAGGAGATGCTCGCTCCGTTCGCCAGCGCCATCCGCACGACCGGCAACGGCCTCGGGTTCGATACGCTGGCCATGCCCGCGATCCTCGACGTGTGGACCGAGCTGTACGCCGATGGAGCGCGTGCGGCCGCGGCGCTCGAGCGACTCGACGCGCGGGGTCTGGCGGTGTGGTACGGCGACGACGGCTCCATCGCGGGGTCGTACGCCCGGTGGGGCAACGGGAAGGCCGTCCTGTACAACACCTCGCTCGCGCCCGCTGCCCGGGCGAGGGTCATGACCACGCTGGAGCGGCTCGGAGTCGGTACACCGCGCGACGACGGGCGTGGATTCTGGTTCACCTCCGCGCAGACCGCTCGTCTCCACGCCCTGATCGCTCCATACCTGCATCCGTCGGTGGACGACAAGCTCCATCCGAGCCAGCGGGGCCGGTTCGTCTGGCAAGCGCCAGTGGCCGTCGACGATCTGACCGCCCGCGGGATGCTCCGTGCCGTCCGCGCCAGGATCACGAAGCGCTACATCAAGCCGCCCACCCGGGCGACGCATCGGTTCGATCTGGAGATCGAGGGCCACCATACCTACCTGGCCGATGGCGTCGTCGTCCACAACTCACCGGAGACCACCACCGGTGGGCGCGCGCTGAAGTTCTACGCCTCGGTCCGCCTGGACATCCGCCGGCAGGACGCGATCAAGCAGGGGACGGAGTCGGTCGGGGTGCGCACGAAGGTGAAGGTGGTGAAGAACAAGCTGGCGCCGCCGTTCCGCGAGGCCGAGTTCGACGTCATCTACGGCGAGGGCGTGTCCAAGGCCGGCAGCGTGCTCGACGCGGCCGTCGAGCAGAGCCTCGTCGAGAAGTCCGGCACCTGGTACAGCCTCAAGAACGAGCGCATCGGGCAGGGCCGGGAAAACGCCAAGAAATGGCTGCAGGAGAACCCGGCGGCGCTGGCCGACCTCGAGGCCAAGGTCCGCGAGGCGCTCGGCCTGCGGACGGCGGCCTCGCTCAAGTAGCTCCCATCCGCGCGCCCCGGCGAGAGCTGGACCTCAAGGCCGCCCGCCTGGCGGCGGGCGACCTGCTCGCCCGCCGGGCATGGACCCGGGCCGAGCTCACGGCCCGGCTCCGCCGGCGCGGCGCTCCCGAGGACATCGCGGCGACCGTGGCCGAGGACCTCGTCGGCCGGGGGTACGTGGACGACGCCGCGTTCGCCCGCCACTGGGTGACCACCCGCGCCGCCCGCGGCTACGGCGCCGCCCGGCTGCGCGCGGAGCTCTGGGCCCGGGGTGTCGCCCCTGCGCTCGTCGACCGGGCGCTCGGCACCCTGGACCCGGGCGATCAGCTGGAGGAGGCGCGGCGCCTGGCCCGCCGGCGGCTGCCCGCGCTGAGGCGCGCGGAGCCCCGGAAGGCTGGCGCGCGCCTGCGGGATCACCTGCGGCGGCGCGGCTTTGCGGGTGATGTCGTGGCACAGGTCGTCCGTGAGTCCCTCCGCCTGCCGGCCGAGGGCGACTAGCGCTCGGCCCCGCCCGTTGGCGGGCGGCCGGCGCCGGGGCCCCACCCGCCGGGTGGTAAACTAGCGTTCTCATGACCGGCAGCGAGATCCGCGAAGCCTTTCTCCGCTATTTCGAGCGTCACGGCCACACCCGGGTGCGGTCCTCGTCGCTCGTCCCCGGCGACGACCCCACGCTGCTGTTCACCAACGCCGGCATGGTGCAGTTCAAGGGCACCTTCCTGGGCGAGGAGCGGCGCGACTACGCGCGGGCCACCACCTGTCAGAAGTGCGTGCGGGCCGGCGGCAAGCACAACGACCTCGAGAACGTGGGCCGCACGGCCCGCCACCACACGTTCTTCGAGATGCTCGGCAACTTCTCGTTCGGCGACTACTTCAAGGCCGAGGCGATCACCTTCGCCTGGGAGTTCCTCACACGCGAGCTGGGAATCGACGCGGACCGGCTCAAGGCCACCGTCTACACCGACGACGACGACGCCTTCGCCCTCTGGAAGCGGATCGCCGGGCTGAAGGACGATCGCATCCTGCGTTTGGGCGAGAAGGACAACTTCTGGGCCATGGGCGACACCGGGCCGTGCGGGCCGTGCTCGGAGGTGCACTTCCATCAGGGCGACCACCTGCCGTGTGGCGAGGAGGCGGCGGGGCGGGCGTGCCAGGGGCCGGCCTGCGAGTGCGACCGCTGGCTGGAGATCTGGAACCTCGTGTTCATGCAGTTCAACCGCGACGCCGGCGGCCGCATGACGCCGCTGCCGCGCCCCTCCATCGACACCGGCATGGGGCTCGAGCGCATCGCCGCCGTCATGCAGGGCAAGCTGTCGAGCTGGGAGACCGACCTGTTCGCGCCGCTGATCGCGCGCGTGAGCGCGCTGGCCGACCGGCGCCCGGGCGCCAGCGAGGACGACG
>Ga0299913_10002162_pt1 | contig 15331 bp, 11 predicted proteins | sample RVTome_9_FD_201360 | JGI IMG/M metagenome (GOLD analysis project Ga0299913, IMG submission 201360) | Soil microbial communities from uranium-contaminated site in the Upper Colorado River Basin, Wyoming, United States - RVT155D38 (version 2) ...
GGCGAAGCCAAGGACATCCTGAACGGCATCGATCTCACGATCCGCCAGGGAGAGACGCACGCCGTGATGGGGCCGAACGGTTCCGGCAAGTCGACGCTGGCCAACGTCGTGATGGGCCGCCCGGGTTACAAGGTCACCAGCGGCTCGGTCGTGTTCAACGGCGAAGACGTGACCCGACTCACGCCCGACGAGCGTGCCAAGCGGGGCTTGTTCCTCGCGATGCAGTACCCCGTCGAAGTGCCCGGCGTCTCGGTGGTCAACTTCCTGCGCACGGCCTATAAGAGCGTGAAGGGCACCGACATCTCCGCGCTGGCGTTCCGCAAGCACATGAAGGCCAAGATGGACGCCCTCGGCGTCGAGGACGCGATGGTGCAGCGCTACGTGAACCAGGGCTTCTCCGGCGGCGAGAAGAAGAAGGTCGAGATCCTGCAGCTGGCGGTGCTCGAGCCCAAGATCGCGATCCTCGACGAGACCGACTCGGGGCTCGACATCGACTCGTTGCGGTCCGTGGCAACCGGCGTCTCGAAGCTGATCGGGCCCGACCTGGGCGCGCTGCTGATCACTCACTACCAGCGGATGCTCGACTACATCACCCCCGATCACGTCCACGTCATGATGGCGGGGCGTATCGTGAAGCAAGGCGGTCCCGAGCTCGCGCACGAGCTCGAGGAGAAAGGCTACGAAGGCATCCGGCAGGAGCTCGGTATCGAGGAGACCGTCGCGGCCGGCACCCGATAGCCTTCGGAGCGGCGTGAGGAGGCGATGAGCATGGCGGTGGCCCAGGAAGGTGCACGGACGCTCGACGTCGAACGCGTGCGCGCCGACTTCCCGATCTTCGAGCGAGAGGTCAACGGCAAGCCGCTCGTCTACCTCGATAGCGCCGCGACGTCCCAGAAGCCGCGTCAGGTGATCGACGCGGTCAGCCACTTCTACGCCCACCACAACGCCAACGCCCATCGAGGCATCCATACGCTCGGAGAGGAGGCGACGGAACGCTTCGAGGGCGCCCGTGCGACGCTTGCTCGCTTCTTCGGCGCCCCTTTGCCCGAGTCGATCGTGTTCACGCGCGGCACCACCGAGTCGGTGAATCTGGTGGCCCACGGTTGGGGTCGCAGGTTCCTGCGCGAAGGTGACGAGATCCTGCTGACCGAGATGGAGCATCACTCCAACATCGTGCCGTGGCAGATGACGGCGGCGGCCACCGGCGCGACCTTGCGCTACCTGCCGCTGACCGACGACGGGCAGCTCGATCTGTCCGAGCTCGGCTCGTTGCTCACCGAGCGGACGAAGCTGCTCGCGATCACGGGCATGTCGAACGCGCTCGGCACGATCCCGCCGCTTCACCGGCTGATCCCGGCCGCCCACGCCGTCGGCGCGGTGGTGCTCGTCGATGCCGCGCAGCTCGCGCCGCACCACGCGATCGACGTAGTGGCGCTCGACGCCGACTTCCTGGCGTTCAGCGGACACAAGATGCTCGGTCCGACCGCCTCCGGCGGGCTCTACGGCAAGCCCGAGCTGCTCGAGGCCATGGACCCGATGCTGGGCGGTGGCGAGATGATCAGCGAGGTCTTCCACGACAGGACGACCTACAAGCCCGCTCCCTACAAGTTCGAGGCCGGCACGATGCAGGTGGCCCAGCAGATCGGTCTCGCGGCGGCCGTCGACTATCTCGAGTCGCTCGGCATGGACGCGGTGCGGGCCCACGAGCACCACATCACGGGCTACGCGCTCGAGCGGCTGCTCGACGTCGGCGCCACCGTGTACGGTCCCACCGACCCGGCGGTGCGGGGCGGCGCCGTCAGCTTCTGGTTCAAGAACGTCCATCCGCACGACCTCGCGCAGATCGTGAATGAGCAAGGTGTGGCGATCCGGGCTGGTCACCACTGCGCTCAGCTCGTGATGCGCCGCTACGGCGTGGCGGCGACGTCGCGGGCGTCGTTCTACGTGTACAACACCACCCACGACGTCGATGTCTTGGTCGAGGCGCTCGCCACGGCGGAGGGCATCTTCGCCTAGAAAGGGCAGGCGTGGCGCTCGACGAGATCTACAAAGAGGTGATCCTCGATCACTACAAGAGCCCTCGCAATAAGCGGGAGCTCGAGGATGCGACCGTCACCTGCACCCGCAACAATCCGCTGTGCGGCGACGAGATCACCGTGCTCGCGTCGGTCGACGACGGCAGGGTGGTCGAGGTGGCCTTCCAGGGCGCCGGGTGTTCGATCAGCCAGTCGAGCGCGTCGATGATGACCGAGGCGGTCGCGGGGCGGCCGGTCGACGAGGCCTTGGCGATGGCCGGGGACTTCCGGGGCATGATGGCCGGCGACGTCGAGGCGACCGAGGAACGGTTCGGCGACCTGGTGGCGCTCAAGGGGGTCGTGAAGTATCCGATCCGCATCAAGTGCGCCATCCTTGCGTGGGACGTGCTGCAGGAGGCGCTCGCCGGTGACGGTGAAGCCACCGCTGCGCAGGCGCACTGAGCCCGCTGGGTCGTACCGCTGAGCCCGGACAGACCGTCGTAGGCTGCGGGTCGATGCGCCGAGTTCTCATCGTCACCTTCCTCGCCGGTTTCGTCGTCCTGATCGGCGGCTCGTCGGCCCTTGCCGCCGAGGTGATCCGGCGCTACGACGTCCTGCTCGCGATCGAACCCAGCAGCGACCTGCTGATCACCGAGACGATCGAGTACGACTTCGGCACCGACCAACGCCGCGGCATCTTCCGGGACGTGCCGACACGACTGCACTACGACGGCACGTATAACCGCCTTTACCCCCTCGAAGTGGTGTCGGTCTCGTCGACGACGGCGCCCGATGAGTACGCCGTTGAGGAGATCGCCGGCGGCATCACCCGCATCCGCATCGGTGACCCCGACACCTTCATCACCGGCGCCCACGTTTACGAGATCGTGTACCGGATCCGAGGGGGGTTGAACAGCTTCCCGGGCCACGACGAGCTGTACTGGAACGCGGTCGGGCATGAATGGGCGGCGCCGATCGAACGCGCCCGCGTCCGTGTCGAAGCCCCGGCGTCGATCACCCGGATCGCGTGTCTCTCCGGTCCGGTAGGGGCCCATTTCTCGTGCACCACCGAGCGGGCGAGGGGCAACGTCGCCACGTTCACCAACGACGGGATGTTGCCCTACCAGGGCGTGACGGTCGTCGTCGCGCTCCCGCCCGGCTCGGTGCCGGCGGTCGGCCCGATCCTGGAGGAACGGCTGACGTTCACGAACGCGATCGGCGCTCGACCGGCACCGATCGGGGGCGCGGTCGCGCTCGGGGTCCTTGCGATCGGCGGGGTCGCGGGGCTGCTATGGACACGGGGCCGCGACTCGGTGTTCCGGGGCTCGCAGGTCGACCAGGTGATGGGCGGCACACCGGGACAGGAGCGACGGGTGCCCCTCGGCCAGGCAGACGCCGAGGCGCCGGTCGAGTTCGCTCCGCCGCAGGACCTGCGGCCCGGGCAGATCGGCACGCTGCTCGACGAGCATGCCAACACCCTGGATGTCTCGGCCACGATCGTGGATCTCGCGGTGCGTGGCCATCTCCGGATCGAGGAGATCCCCAAGCGGTGGGTGCTCGGCAAGCCGGACTGGCGCCTCGTGCGCCTCGACGCTTCCGATGAGGGGCTGCTCGGGTACGAGCGCACGCTGCTGGCGGGACTGTTCGTGACCGGGTCCGAGGTCGAGCTGTCGGGGCTGCGCAACGTGTTCGCCACGAAGCTGCGCGACGTGCAGGCCGCGATGTACCGCGACGTGGTCGCGAAGGGGTGGTTCCGGCAGTCACCCGACAAGGTTCGCGCGCGTTGGCGAGGGATCGGGCTCGTCGCCTTCGTGCTCTCGATCGGGGCGACCTATCTCCTGGCGACCCAGCTCCGGATCGGCATCGTCGGCGTGCCGCTCGTCGTGGCGAGCCTCGTGCTGCTGATCGGGGCGAAGCGGATGCCGGCGCGCACCGCCGAGGGCACGGCGCTCGTGCGGCGCATCCGCGGCTTCGAGGTCGTGATCGACAAGGCCGAGACCCACCTGTCGAGGTGGGCCGAGCAGGAGCAGGTCTTCACCCGCTATCTGCCGTACGCGATCGTGTTCGGCTGCACCGACCGATGGGCCAAGGCGTTCGAGCCGCTCGGCGTCGAGCCCGACACCTCCTGGTACGTGTCGTCCCGGCCGTTCGTGTACCACGAGTTCGCGCACTCGATCGATGGATTCAGCGTCACGACCTCCGGCACGATCGCCTCGACGCCGTCCGGGTCGGGGTCGTCGGGGTTCTCCGGCGGCTCTTCCGGCGGTGGGGGCGGCGGTGGCGGGGGCGGCTCGTGGTGAGCGCCGGATCATCGGTGCGCGTCGTGTTCAGCGAAGACCCGCGGGACTTCCAGCGCCGTGACTGGACCGATCTGGTCCGCGCCGACCCGGGCGGCACGTTCTTCCATCAACCGGGCTACCTCAAGCTCTACTGGGAGGAGTTCGGCCAGACCCCCGACCACCTGCTTCTCGCCTTCGGCGAAGACGCCTCGGGCGCCCAGGTGGCAGCGTCCGCCTTCGAGCGCGTGGGTGGCACCCTGCGTTTCCTGGGCGGCACGGAGGTGACCGATTACCTCGGACCAGTGGGCACGCGCGAGGTGCAGCCCGCGTTCGCGAACGCGCTGTGGACGGGGCTGCTCGAGCGCGATGACTGGCGCACAGCGGATCTCCGGGGCCTCCCCGAGGATCGAGCATGGCTCGGCCTCCTGCGCCACGCGGCGGAGTCACTCGGCTGTTCGGTGATGGAGGACGACGATCCGAACGGTGTGGCTCCGTTGCTCCCGTTGCCGGATTCCTGGGAAGGCTATCTCGAGTCACTGCCCTCGAAGCTGCGACACGAGATCAAGCGGAAGGCCCGCAAGCTCGAGACCGAGGCGGGGCCGTACCGTGTCGTGGTCGCCGACGAGGGCTCGCTCGCAGGGCTGTTGGATCGGTTCGTCGAGCTGCACCGCACGAGCGAGGGCCCCAAGGGGGTGTTCATGGTGCCGGGCATGGAGATCTTCTTCCGCCGGCTAGGGGAGGCGTTCTGCGACGACGGGGTGTTCCGGCTGACGTTCATCGAGGTGCAGGGACAGCTCGCGGCGGGCACGATCGGCTTCGTGTTCGGCGGCACCTACTTCCTGTACAACTCGGCGTTCGATCGCTCCTGGGGCGCCTTGGCCCCCGGCATGGTGCTCGTGGCCGAAGACATCCGGCAGGCGATCGAGGCGGGCTGTGACGGGTTCGACCTGCTCAAAGGGGATTACGCGTACAAGTACCGGTTCGGCGCCACCGCCCGGCGAGTGCGCCGCCTCGTGGTCGAACGCTGAACGCCGGGTCGGGCAGCTCAGGGGTAGGCGCGGATCGTGCGGAGCACCGTCTCGCCGAGCGCGGCGTCGCCCCCGACGACCAGCACGCCCGTATCGAGCACGTCGTCGACCGAGAGACGACGGCCGGCCACGAGCGCGAGCTGGGGGGCCCGCCCGATGATCGTCGCGTCGGGCTTCTTGTCCGACGGCGGCACCTCGCCGGTGCCGAGCCCCCAGTGCCAGGACCCCTGGCCGGCGCCCTCGACGTCGACCTGCACGCTGGCGCCGGCGAGATCGAGGCCGCGCTGCTCGAGCGCCCACGGCAACATGCGAACACCCATGTCGATCGTGAGATGGACCGGCCAGTGCTGCCAGCCCTGCTGCCACCCGGCGGCGACCCCGTTGGTGGCGCGCATGTCCTCGCCGTGCAGGAACCACTCGACGACGCGGGACTGGACGAGGTAGCGGGGGGCGATCTCGCCGGCGAGCCAGGCGTAGCGCCTCTGGGACCAGTCCTCCTCCGCCAGCCCGGCGCAGTAGCCGAGGAGGGCATCGGCCGCCCGGCCCCAGGTGTCGAGCACCTCGCGGGTCGGAAGGCCCGAGCGCCGGGCGACCGCGTGTTCGTTCCACCCGTCCACCGTGAACGGCTGGTCGCCGAGCGCTTCGTGGTACTCATCGAGCTCGACGGCAGGCTCACCGGCGACGAGCTGTGCGGCGGCCGTCTCGCTCGCCGCCAGGTGGGCCATCACGTCGCGGTTCCACCACCCCGCGGCCGCGCTCGGCTGATCCCATGTCTCCGGTTCGGCGAACTGGATCATGCGCCCTAGGCGTTGCCGTTCGGCGTGGGCGACGCCCAGCAGCCCTTCACGGTCCAAGCTCACGTTCGTCGTGCCTCCTCGGCGCTCCGGTGACGGCGACGTCGGGGCGGATTGTACAGTCGGCGCCGTGCGCATCCTGCTGGCTCCCGACAAGTTCAAGGGCACGCTCACGGCGCGGCAGGCTGCGCAAGCCCTGGCCAGGGGCTGGACACGAGCCCGCCCAGGCGACGTGCTCGATGAGGCGCCGATGGCCGACGGCGGCGAGGGCACCCTCGAGGCGCTCGTGCCTGCCGACGGTTCGGTCGAGGGCGGGCGCATCGTCGCCCGGCGAGTGAGCGGGCCGCTCGGTGACCCGGCCGATGCCGTGTTCGGTCTGCGTGGCACGACCGGGGTGGTGGAGATGGCCAGGGCCTCGGGACTCGCGCTGCTCGGCTCGGACCGTCGTGACCCTCGCCGGGCGAGCACCCGGGGGACCGGCGAGCTCATGCGGGCGGCGCTCGGCGAAGGCGTGGACCGGCTGCTCGTGAGCATCGGCGGCAGCGCCACGAACGACGGCGGAGCGGGCATGGCGCGGGCGCTGGGGGCTCGGTTCCTCGATGCCTCGGGCGGCGAGGTCCCCGAGGGCGGCGCGGCGTTGCTCGATCTCGCGACGATCGACACGCGCGGTCTCGATCCGCGCCTGCGGCGCACGTCGGTGACCGTGCTCGCCGACGTCGACAACCCGCTGTGTGGTCCATCCGGCGCCAGCGCGGTGTACGGCCCCCAGAAGGGTGCGGGTCCCGACGACGTGGCTCTGCTCGACGCGGCGCTCGGACACCTGGCTGCCGTCGTGCACCGGGATCTCGGCATCGATCTCCGCGATGAGCCCGGCGCGGGCGCGGCGGGCGGTCTCGGGTTCGGCCTGATGGCCTTCTGCGGGGCGCGGCTTCGGCCCGGTGTCGGGGTCGTGATCGACGCCCAGGACCTCGAAAGGCGTGCGGCCGCCGCCGATCTGATCGTGACCGGTGAAGGCTCTTTCGACGACCAGTCGATGCGCGGCAAGGTGCCCGACGGCGTGCGGCGGGTCGCCGAGCTCGCGGGTGTGCCCTTGCTCATCGTGTGCGGCGTCGCCAGCGTACCGGCGCCGACCGGCGTCACGGTGCGCTCGCTCGTGGATCGGGTGGGCGCCACGGCGGCGATCGACGACCCGCGCCGGTCGCTCGAGCTCGTCGCCGAGGAGCTGGCGGGTGAGGCGGAGGCGATCGTGGCGTCGGCCGGCGCCTCGCGGGGCGCGTCGTGAGCGCCGCGATCGATCGCTTCACCGAGGCCGCGCATGCGCTCGGGCTGCGTCCGCAGGTCCGGCGGTTCCCCGAAGGTACGAAGACGGCCGGCGACGCGGCACGCGCGATCGGCTGCGACGTGGCTCAGATCGTGAAGTCGCTCGTGTTCATGGCCGACGACCGGCCCGTGCTCGCGCTCACCTCAGGCGCGAACCGCGTCGACACGGACCGGCTGGCCGCCCTGTGCGGCGCGACGGAGCTGCGGCGGGCGAGCCCCGAGGAGGCCCGGGCCGCGACGGGGTTCGCGGTGGGAGGCACGCCGCCCTTCGGCCACCCCGATCGCCTGAAGGCGTTCGTCGACCGGGACCTGCTGTCGCTCGAGGTGGTCTGGGCCGCAGCCGGAACCCCTGATTCGGTCTTCCTGCTCACCCCGGCTGAGCTGCTCCGGGCGAGCGGCGGGACGACGGCGACGTTCCGGGAATCCTGAGCGCCTCGGGGGGGTTGGTCACCGTGACCGGCTAGAATCGGATACCGATACCCCCGCGACCCACCTGGAGGATCCGACATGCAGCTGACCGAGACCGCCGCCGGCAAGGTGAAAGAGCTCCTCACCGAAGAGGGCCGTGACGACATCGCCCTGCGGGTGGCCGTGCAGCCGGGCGGCTGCTCCGGCCTTCGCTACGCCATGTATCTCGACGATCAGGTGTCGGACAAGGACCAGACCGAAGAGCAGTTCGGCGTCCGCCTCGTGATCGACAAGATGAGCGTGCCGTACCTCTCGCAGGCGACGGTCGACTTCGTCGACGGCCTCGAGGCCACCGGGTTCACGATCGACAACCCGGCCGCCCAGGGCGGCTGCGCCTGCGGCAACAGCTTCCACTAGGCGCGCCTGGGCGCCGTCGTAGTCGCACGACCCGAGGGTTTCCCGCGCGGGCCGGTGAGGCGTCAGCCGCGGCAGGCATCGAGGCCGGCGATGAACCCGTCGTGCAGCTCCTGCAGCTCGGCGTCGCCGATCACGAGCGGTGGGGAGACCGCGATCGCTCCGTCGACGAGCGGCCGCACGAACACCCCTACCTCGCGCGCGGCGGCGCCGACCCGTGCCGGAAGCGCCGGATCGTCGGCCACGAGCTCGCCTCGCAGCTGGACGGCGGCGAGCACCCCGGCGCCGCTGCGCACCTCGGCCACCAGCTCGTGGTCGGCGAGTGGCGCCATCGCCTCGGTCAGGTCCTTCTCGAGTTGCAGCGCCCGCCCACAGAGGTCCTCGCGTCGCATGATCGCGAGGTTCGCGAGCGCCGCGGCGGCGACCGCGGCGTGGCCGCTGTAGGTGTAGCCGTGGCGCCACATGCCGGCGCCGTCGGCCCAGAACGGTTCCCAGACCCGCGGCGCCGCGAGCACCGCGCCCATCGGTAGGTACCCGCTCGTGATGCCCTTCGCGCAGGTGAGGATGTCGGGCTCCAGCCCCCAGCGAGTGCTCGCGAACCAGTTGCCACACCGTCCGAAGCCGGTGATCACCTCGTCGGCGATGAACAGCACGCCGCGCTCGCGGCAGACCTCGCGCGCGGCGAGCAGGTAGCCGTCGGGTGGCGGGAACACTCCGCCGGCGCCGATCACCGGCTCGCAGAAGAACGCCGCTACTCGCTGGGCGCCCACGCGATCGATCGTGGCGCGCAGCTCGTCGGCGTCGTCCCAGGCCACCTCTGCCACGCCGGCGAGCAGGTCGCCGTGTCCGAGGGCGTTGGCCGGGATGCCCGCGAGCGACGTGCCCGCGGTGTGCATGCCGTGGTAGGCCTTCGTTCGACGGATCAGCACCGTGCGGTCGGGCTCTCCGGCGAGCTGCCAGTAGCGGCGGGCCATCTTCGTCGCGGTGTCGATCGAGTCGGAGCCGCCGCTCGTCAGGAACACCTTCGACCCCGGCACGGGCGCCAGAGCAGCGATCTCGTCGGTCAGGCGCTCGGCCGGCACGTTCGACAGGTCTCCGAACGTCGAGTACGCGGGCAGCGCGGCCATCTGCGAGGCGACCGCGTCGGCGATCTCGGCGCGGCCCCACCCGACGTTGCAGTACCACAGGGATGCGGTCGCATCGAGGTAGCGCCGGCCGTCGGTGTCCCAGACGTAGGCGCCCTCGCCACGCTCGAGCACCGTCGCACCCCGGTCGGACACGGCGTACATGTCGGCGAACGGGTGCCAGAACTCGGTCATGCCGGGCACCGTACCAGCGGGTGCCGGCTCGGCGTCCATGCCGCAACGGCGCAGGTGCGCCAGGGTCGCAGGCCGCTCAGTCGGGGTCGTAGGCGAGGTTGGGACGCAGCCAGCGCTCCGCCTCGCCCCGGCTCTCACCCAGGCGGCGGGCGTACTCCTCCACCTGGTCCTTGCCGATGCGGCCGACGTTGAAGTAGCGCGCCTGCGGGTGGTGCAGGTACAGGCCGCTCACCGAGGCCGCGGGCACCATGGCGAAATGTTCGGTCAGGTCGATGCCTGCCTCGCGGGCTCCGAGCAGATCGAACAGCCGGCGCTTCAGCGAGTGGTCGGGGCACGCCGGGTAGCCGAACGCCGGCCGGATGCCGCGGAACCGTTCGGCGAGCAGGTCGTCGGGTGATCGACGCTCGGGCTCGTAGCCCCACGCGAGCCGGGCCTCCTCGTGCAGGTGCTCGGCGAAGGCTTCGGCGAGGCGGTCCGCGAGCGCCTTGGTCATGATCGCGCGGTAGTCGTCGTGGTCGGCCTCGAAGCGCTTCACGAGGTCGTCGGCCCCGAGACCCGTGGTGACCGCGAACGCCCCGACATGGTCCATGAGGCCGGTGTCCATCGGCGCCACGAAGTCGGCCAACGACCGGTTGGGGTCGTCATCACCTTTGGCCACCTGCTGACGCAGCATCGGGAAGACGGTGCCGTCGTCCAGCACGATGTCGTCGCCCTCCGCGCGCGCCGGCCAGAATCCGAAGACGCCGCGCGTGCTGAGCCAGCCACCTTCCTCGATCTCGTCGAGCAGTTCCTGCGCGTCGGCGAGCAGCTCCCGTGCCTGCGTTCCGTAGGTGGCGTTGTCGAGGATCTGGGGGTAGGTGCCCTTGAGCTCCCACGCCGTGAACAGGAACGTCCAATCGATGTAGGGACGCAGCGTGGCGATCGTCGGCTCGACGGTTCGCACACCGGTGAACGACGGCGTGGGCAGGTCCTCGGCGCGCCAGTCGATCTGCAGCCGCCGCTCCACCGCTCTGCGGTAGGGCAGCAGCGGGGTCTTCTCGCGCTCCTCGTGTTTGGCGCGCAGCTGTGCCTGCAGCTCGCGGTTCTCGGCGTCCAGGACCGGCCGGCGGCCGGGGTCGAGCAGGCGGCTCATCACGCCGACGACCCGCGAGGCATCGGTCACGTGCACGACGGGCTGCTCGTACTGTGGCGCGATCCGCACGGCCGTGTGCTGGCGCGAGGTCGTGGCGCCCCCGATCAGCAGCGGCAGGTCCAGCTGGCGTCGCGCCATCTCGTGGGCGACGCCGACCATCTCGTCGAGCGACGGGGTGATCAGGCCCGAGCAGCCCACCACGTGGGCGCCCTCGCGCACCGCGGTATCCAGCAGCACGTCGGCCGGCACCATGACCCCGAGGTCGATCACGTCGTAGTTGTTGCAGCCGAGCACGACCCCGACGATGCCTTTGCCGATGTCGTGCACGTCGCCTTTGACCGTGCACAGCACGATCTTTCCCTGGGGTCGGACGCTGCCGCCCGAGGCGATCAGCTGTCGCTTCTCCTCCTCCATGAATGGCTGCAGGTACGCGACGGCCTTCTTCATCGCCCTCGCGCTCTTCACGACCTGCGGCAGGAACATCTTGCCCGCACCGAACAGGTCGCCGACGATCCGCATCCCGTCCATCAGCGGCCCCTCGATCACCTCGAGCGGCTTGTCGACCTTCTGCCGGGCCTCCTCGGTGTCCTCCTCGATGAAGCGGTCGATCCCATGGACGAGGGCGTGGGCCAGGCGCTCCTCGACCGGAGCCTCGCGCCACGTCAGGTCCTCCTCGCGGGCCATGGCTCCGCCCTTGACGGTCTCGGCGAAGGTGACCATGCGCTCGGTCGCGTCGTCGCGCCGGTTGAAGATGATGTCTTCGACGTGCTCGAGCAGCGCGGGCTCGATGTCCTCGTACACGTCGAGCTGGCCGGCGTTCACGATCGCCATGTCCAGGCCGGCGGCGATCGCGTGGTACAGGAACGCTGAGTGGATCGCGCGCCGGACCGGTTCGTTGCCCCGGAACGAGAAGCTCAGGTTCGAGATGCCGCCGGAGACCTTGACGCCGGGGCACCGCCGCTTGATCTCCCGCGTGGCCTCGATGAACGCTTTGGCGAACTCGCTGTGTTCCTCGATGCCGGTGGCGATCGCGAGGATGTTCGGATCGATGATGATGTCGGTCGGGTCGAAGCCGGCCTCGTCGACGAGCAGGCGGTAGGAGCGTTCGGCGATCTCGATCTTGCGATCGATCGTTCCGGCCTGGCCGGTCTCGTCGAAGCACATCACGACGGCGGCGGCTCCGTAGCGCCGCACCGTGCGCGCCTTCATCAGGAAGTCGTCCTCACCCTCCTTCAGGCTGATCGAGTTCACGACCCCTTTGCCCTGCAGGCACTTGAGGCCGGCCTCCAGGATCTCCCACTTCGAGGAGTCGACCATCACCGGCACCTTGGCGATGTCAGGTTCGGTGGCGATCAGGTTCAGGAACGTGGTCATCGCCTTCACGCCGTCGATCAGGTCGGCGTCCATGTTCACGTCGATCAGGTTGGCTCCGTTCTCGACCTGCTCTCGCGCGATCTCGACGCCTGCCTGGAAGTCGCCGGACTCGATCAGGCGAGCGAACTTCTTCGAGCCGGTGATGTTGGTTCGCTCACCGACCATGACGAACCCGGTCTCCGGCGTGATCCGGAACGGCTCGAGGCCGCTGAACGACGTCACGCGTTCGACCTGCGGCACTTCCCGCGGCGCCACGCCATCGGCCGCCTCGGCGATCATCCGGATGTGCTCGGGCCCGGTGCCGCAGCAACCGCCGAGCACGTTGGCGAGGCCCGCACGGGCGAACTCGCCGAGCAGCGAGCTGGTGACGTCGGGGGTCTCGTCGAACCCGCCGAAGGCGTTCGGCAGCCCCGCGTTCGGGTAGGCGGCCACCGGCACCGACGCGACGCGGGCGAGCGCCTCGACCGAGGCCCGCATCTCGCGGGCGCCGAGCGAACAGTTGACCCCGACGATCAGGGGCTCGGCGTGCTCCACCGAGAACCAGAACGCCTCGATCGTCTGCCCCGACAGCGTGCGGCCGCTCTTGTCGACGATCGTGACCGAGATCCACAGTGGCAGCTCGGGGGCGACGTCTTTGGCCGCGGCGATCGCCGCCTTCGCGTTCAGCGTGTCGAAGATCGTCTCGATCAGCAGCAGGTCGACGCCCCCGTCGCGGAGACCTCGGATCTGGTCCGCGTAGGCCTCGTAGACCGCGTCGAAGGTGGTGCCGCGCAACGACGGGTCCTCCACGTCGGGTGACAGGGACAGCGTGACGTTCAGCGGACCGACGGACCCTGCCACGAACCGGTCGGCGAAGGTGTCGGCCGCCTCGCGGGCAAGGCGTGCGCCGGCGACGTTCATGTCGTAGGCCGCCTCGTGCAGGCCGTAGTCCGCCTGCCCGATCGTGGTGGCCGTGAAGGTGTTGGTCGTCGTGATGTCGGCGCCAGCCTCGAGGTAGGCATGGTGGATCTCCGAGACGATGTGGGACTGGGTCAGGTTGAGCAGGTCGGGGTCGCCCTTGAGGTCGAGGTGGTGGTCGGCGAACCGGTCCCCCCGGAACTCCTGCTCGCTCAGGCCGCGACCCTGCAGCAGCACTCCCCATGACCCGTCGAGGATCGCGATCCGCTCACGGAGGATCGCCTGCAGCCGTTCGGTTCGTGAGGTGCCGCTCATCGTCCGGACACCCTACCCGCGGTGACCTGCAAGGACCACGGAACCTGGCCCCGCTTGGAGGCGCGGGGTACGCTACGCGCGATGAGCCAGCCCCAGCCGTACCTGCCCCCGCGGCGAGCCCGTACACCGCTGACGCCGGCCAGGCCCGAACAGCCGCCGCGCCGAACCCGCCGCGAGTCGGTGGTGGCGCTGTCCGGGGTGCCGCTGTTCGCGGGCATGCCCCGCCGCCACCTGCAGCGCCTCGCGAGGGAGGCCGACGAGCTCACCTTCGGTCCCGGCGAGACGATCGTGCAGGAGGGCCTGCTGGGGGAGACGCTGTTCGTCGTTCTCGCGGGTCACGCGAAGGTGACCCGCGGCGGGCGGCGGGTCGGCCAGGTGGTGCCGGGGGACTTCTTCGGGGAGTTGTCGGCTCTCGACGGGGGCGCTCGCACGGCCAGCGTCGTCGCCGAGACCCCGATGCGTGTGCTGCGGTTGTTCCGGCGCACACTGACGGCGCTCTTGCGTGAGGACCCCCAGCTGGCGATCAAGGTGCTCGAAGGCGTGGTCCGTCGCGTCCGCGAGGTGCAGCGCCGCATCGGCTGAGGTCCCTGGGCCTGCTGGGCTCGCCTCGCGGCCAGGGGCACCTCGCGTGTGATGGCGTGTGATGCAGGATCTCCACGTGGTGGCACGGCGGAGGCGCTCCCGCGCAGTACGCTAGGTGTCCGGCGGGATCCATCTCCGAAGCGACGAAGGAGCGAAGCCCCCCACCGTGCCTGCACCGCCCAAGACCGTCCAGGAACGAGAACGTGTCGTCATCCGGTTCGCCGGCGACTCCGGCGACGGGATGCAACTGACCGGTGACCGCTTCACCAGCGCCACGGCGATCCTCGGCAACGACCTGGCGACCTTGCCCGATTTCCCAGCCGAGATCCGCGCCCCTGCCGGCACCGTCCACGGGGTCTCGGCGTTCCAGATCCAGTTCGCCTCGACCGACATCACCACACCCGGCGACCATGCCGACGTGCTGGTGGCGATGAACCCCGCGGCCCTGCGTTCCGACCTCGACACGGTCATCAAGGGCGGCATGATCATCGTGAACGAAGACGCCTTCACCCAGCGCAACCTCGAGAAGGCCGGCTATGCCGTCGACCCCACGACCGACGACTCGCTGGACGGGTATCAGGTCTACCGCGTGCCGATGACGTCGATCACCCTTCGCGCCACCGAGGAGATCGGGCTCGGCAAGAAGGAAGCCGAACGCTCGAAGAACATGTTCGCCCTCGGATTGCTGAGCTGGATGTACGGACGAGGCATCGAGACCACGATGTCGTGGCTCTCGCGGAAGTTCCACGAGGGCACCGCCGTCTACGATGCCAACGTCACCGCGCTCAAGGCCGGCTACAACTTCGGCGAGACCACCGAGGTCTTCGCGCAGACCTACCGGGTCAAGGCCGCGCCCGCCACGCCGGGCATCTACCGCAACGTGGCGGGCGCGCAGGCGCTGTCGTGGGGTCTGATCGCGGCGGCCGAGCGAAGCGGGCTGCCGCTGTTCTACGCGAGCTATCCGATCACGCCGGCCTCCGAGCTGCTCCATGAGCTGTCCCGCCATAAGAACTTCGGTGTGATCACGGTGCAGGCCGAGGACGAGATCGCGGCGGCGAACATGGCGCTCGGCGCGGCGTTCACCGGGCAGCTAGCGGTGACCGGCACGAGTGGGCCGGGTATCGACCTCAAGGCTGAAACCCTCGGACTCGCGGTGATCACCGAGCTGCCGCTCGTCGTGGTCGACGTGATGCGGGCGGGCCCATCCACCGGCATGCCGACGAAGACGGAACAAGGCGATCTGCTGCTCGCGATGTTCGGTCGGCACGGTGAGTCGCCGATGCCGATCATCGCTGCGTCCTCGCCGTCGGACTGTTTCGAGGTCGGGTTCGAGGCCGCCAGGATCGCGGTGCGCTACCGCACCCCGGTGATCGTGCTCTCCGACACGTTCCTGCAGAACTCCTCGGAGCCCTGGCGGCTGCCGGAGGTCGACGATCTTCCCGTGATCGACCCGG
>Ga0299913_10002163_pt1 | contig 15327 bp, 16 predicted proteins | sample RVTome_9_FD_201360 | JGI IMG/M metagenome (GOLD analysis project Ga0299913, IMG submission 201360) | Soil microbial communities from uranium-contaminated site in the Upper Colorado River Basin, Wyoming, United States - RVT155D38 (version 2) ...
GGAAATGGCATTCCCCGTATCCCGGCCGCGCCGAGAACTGCCGGTGCGCGAAATCCGCCTGCTGATGCTACGCGCCCCTACCGGTGAGGTGCTTCTGGAAAAACGTCCACCCGTGGGGATCTGGGGAGGGCTATGGAGTTTCCCTGAATGTCCGGTCAATGTCGCTGTTGCCCAGTGGTGCGAAGACGTGCTGCGCCTGGAGGTTAACGATACTCAGGGCTGGGCAGTGCTACGCCACACCTTCAGTCATTTCCATCTGGATATCACGCCGGTACGCGTCGCCGTCAAAGATCCCGACCGTGCCGTGATGGAAGCAGGACGATTTGTCTGGTATAACACCCGCCAACCTGATAGACGTGGTCTGGCCGCGCCCGTGCAGCGATTGTTATCGGTTTTAGCAAGTGAGGAGGACTTAAGTAATGGCTCATATGGTGAACTGCGTTAAGTTGGGCAGAGCAGCCGAAGGTCTGGATTATGCACCTTACCCGGGTGAGTTGGGCAAGCGGATCTATGAAAATGTCTCCAAGCAGGCCTGGCAGCAGTGGTTAAATCATCAGACTATGCTGATTAACGAGTACCGCCTGACCCCTATCGATCCCAAGGACCGTAAGTTCCTGGAAGAGCAAATGGAGCAGTTCTTCTTTGGTCCGGGTTCCGCCGCTCCGCAGGGCTATGTCCCGCCAAACCAGTAGCTATAAGCTGCGATTTTTCCTTGACGTCGGTAGCACGAGTCGTTTTAATACGCGCTTTAAGCGTGTATCGGCCAGGTAGCTCAGTCGGTAGAGCAGTGGACTGAAAATCCTCGTGTCGGTGGTTCGATTCCGCCCCTGGCCACCATTCAAATCAATGGCTTAGTTGCTTTAAATTCAGAAAGGCTAAACGTCACTAACGCCACCTTAGTCAAAGTCCCCTTCGATCTGGAGCGCTGGCAAAGAGTCACCGCCGAGCAATACCCCAACGGCCTCCCCAAACCCTACTCCGACGACCCCCCCTAATGGCTCTTCAACAAGGACCCTGAGTCGGCGCCCTGGTTCAAGGTTTTCGGGGGCGAGCGCATCAACAATTATCACCTGAGTTTGGAGGCGAAGCGCCGGGCGCGGGAGACAGTCAAAGAATCTAAGGCTGATGCGATTGACGCTTTGCTAAAAAATCCTATTCCTGCAGATGATGCCAAGCCATTTTCTAGAGATGCGATTTATAGACGGCAGAGATAGAAAATCCTGCTAACCGGTTGCTGGAGACTGCTATGAACTACCGCGAGATCATTACCATTGAACCCGGCAAGCGGGGCGGCAAGCCCTGCATTCGGGGCATGCGGATTACCGTATACGATGTGCTGGACTACCTGGCCTCAGGAATGACCGTGGAGGAGATCCTTAAGGATTTTCCCTATCTCACCGCCGAGGATATCCAGGCGTGCCTGAGTTATGCCGCGGACCGGGAGCGCCACTTGCGGGCCATTAATGCATGAAGCTGCTCCTGGATCAAAACCTCTCGCCCAATTTGGTGACACTGCTTGCAGACCTTTATCCCGGCTCTGCCCATGTCTACCCTTTAGGGCTGGACCGCGCGACCGATGATGTGATCTGGCAATACGCCAAACAGAACCATTTCATCATAGCGACCAAGGATGCCGACTTTTACGAGCGTAGCGTCTTGTTCGGAAGTCCACCTAAGGTTATCTGGATTCGCCGCGGCAACTGCTCAACCCGCCAGATCCTTGAGATCCTGCGTAACCATCACCAGGATATCCAGGCCCTTGTCGAGGATGAGGAGGCTGTTTGCCTGGAGTTGGTTTGAGTACTGCCGTGGAAGGCGAACTACTCCCCGATTTTCGGGCGATCCTCGACGACCGTTCTCAGCATCCTGTGCTGGTTAAGTGTATGCTGGATGCCATCGCTCATGGTCAGGCGCTGCCGGCATTGGGTGACTTGCTGCTGGAGATGGTCCGCGACGAGAGCCGCTTTCTCATGTATCGGCTGGTGGACACCACGGACCCGAGCGACCTTCCCATTCTCCTCGATGCCCTGACGGTATCAGAACTGCCAAGCATCCACCTCGATCCAGTAGATCGGCTGCGGGATTTTACGAACGCGACCTTGACAAGTCCTTAATTGGGTCCGCTCCTTGTAAGTTAGGTTATTATCGAGCCATGACCAACCACCTGATCACCGTCTTTGGAGGCACCGGCTTTCTGGGTCGCGCTATCGTCCGCCACCTTGCGAAGTCGGGAGTGACGATACGGATCGCCGCCCGCCATCCATATACGCCGGATCTTGCCGGAGCCGGTGGCCAGATCGAACTCCAGACCGCCAATGTCTGCGACGAGGATACCGTGGTTGAAGCGGTTAGGGGCGCTACCGGCGTGGTCAATGCCGTCGGGCTCTATGTCGAGCAGGGGAAGGCCACTTTTGACGCCATCCACGTCGAGGGGGCGGAGCGAGTCGCACGGCGGGCTCGTGAAGCCGGTATCCGCAGACTAGTACACATCTCCGGGATTGGAGCAGATCTGGCGTCACCCTCGAAATACGTGCGCGCCCGCGCCCGCGGCGAGCAACGCGTTCGTAGTACGTTTCCGGACGCTGTCATCCTGCGGCCCAGCGTGCTGTTCGGTCCCAACGATGCGTTTTTGAGTGCGCTGGAGGCGGCGACCCGCCTGCCGGTGGTGCCCTTATTCGGCACAGGCGCCACGCGGCTACAACCGGTGTATGTGGAGGATGTGGCTAGAGCGGTGCTCCGGGTGCTGGAAACACCTGGAGCGGCTGGAAGAGTCTTCGAGCTAGGCGGTGCCCGTATCTATAGCTACAAAGACATTGTAGAGCGGGTACTTGCTCACTTTGGTCGCCGGCGACTGCTGCTGCCGGTATCCTTCACCGTTTGGAGGTTAATTGCCAGGATGGCCTCTCGCCTGCCCAATCCCCCGCTGACGCTAGATCAGGTCATGCTCATGGAAACCGACAATGTGGTTGGCACTGGGGTCGGTACGTTCGGCGATCTTGGTATTGAACCACATTCCCTTGAGCAGAATTTGTTTAAATAGATTCTGTCCTCTCAGACTGTGGAAAGTCAGATGGTTTAATACTATCAGAATAGAAATAGGGAGGGTTCGCTGTGGTCAAACAATCTTGAGGGAAGTCAATATCCTCTTGAATATTTGAATAAGATATAGTTTTTGCCTTGGAAAATTGATATCGATAAAACATCTCGTACTCTTGAAAAAAGCATTCTAGCCACTTGCCATCAGAGGCATCATACAGTGTAAGCCATCGTGGGTCAGGAATTAAACGAGTGACTTGTGATTTATGTTGATCCAGAGCTAAACGTTTGGTATTGATTACATCCTCTATTTTTATAGCATACTTAAAGTATCTTAGTAGGCGTAATTCACTAGTAATATTTCCTCTGGCAATATCTAAAATCTTTTTCCATCTCTTCCAATTTGGTAGCGGCTTTTTAATCCAAGGCCAATGATTCCAAAACCATATTGGATATTCATAAACCATTACATTCTTGCCATACTCATTAAGTGCCATCAATGTTATTGAATGGGTTGCAATATGATCGACATGTATATCCTGGTGATATGGAATAAATACTTCATCTGGTTGATAATGCCTGAAGATCTCTATCAATTTCGCTATAGCAGGCTTGTGATGTTTTTTTAGATTACCATCTTCAAAATTGAGAAAAATTATCTTATCTTTCTCTACTCCCATAATGTGTCCAGCCGCAATAGCTTCTTTTATGCGTAGAGCTTTGAGTTCATCTGGTGAAATAAGATTATGAGAGCGGCTGCCATCGGTCATAAAAACAATTCTTACATCATTACCAGCTTGTCTCCTCTTTATAATGGTACCTCCACAACCTAAGGTCTCGTCATCCATGTGTGGAGAAATAACTATCACTGAAAGACCTACTTCCTGTTCTCTATTCTTCTTAGTCCAGCGATATACAAATTTTCTATATAATTGACGTAGCTTAGCTTCCATGCCATAACTCCAATTCTATTCAGAATAATTCTACTAGTTAGATACTTAAGTCTAATTAATCATAGCCAAGAGCATTTGCTATCAACATATTACTATGTATGAAATTTCAATCCAATAGATTTGCCCAGCTTGCCCATTGCCTAGTTAATTGCATACCATAATCAAAGCTAAACTCGGGCTCAAATTCAAGAATACGCTTTGCCTTATCTATCTTTACTGTCGTTTTAGATGCATAAAATGGTAGTGCCCAAGGCGCCTCAGGGTAAATGGGTTTAGATTTCATATTGTCAATAATTATATGACTTTCTACTTTATCTGAATTTCTATATTTACGCTTCAGTGATCTCTTAATACCATCGGGTAAGGCAGCGCGAGCGATATTCTTTGCAAATATAATTCTTTGTTTAGCTCTTTTTTGTTTCTTTATTTTGACATAATACTTCTCTGCCTCACTAATTGACATAGCGACTGTACCACAAATTCCAAGCATCTGTTCAAAACGAGAATAAAATTCACGCCAAGTAATGGCTTCGCTTGAAATAAGAAATGCTTCCCCAACAGCCTTATCAGTAATCGCAGCGAGTAACATAGCGCTGATTACATCGTCAATGTAAACTGAGTTAAAAAGACCATCACCACCATTTACAAGAATTCGACGCTCTTTCTTAAATTTATTAAGGATGTTGATGCAGTAACCATCAGAGTAAGGACCATAAACTCCTGTAGGTTGAAGAACAACGACTGGAAGGCTATATCGTTTTACATAATCAAAAACAAGTTTTTCTGATTCTAATTTACTTTCTGAGTAAATATCATCCAGAGCCCGTCGAGGCGCTGTCTCATCTAGATCGCCATCTGGAGTTATTCCATAAACCATTAAACTACTCAGGTGAACTACTCGCTTTATATTAGCCTGGAGAGCAGCTTCCATTACATTCTTAGTGCCTTTTACATCACCAGACTTGTCATAGCTACAATCAAAGACGATATCGCAACTATCGACTGCACGTTGAATATCATTAAAATTAGTAACATCTCCCCGAATGATTTCAATAGGGAACCGTGCGATTCGAGGAAGGCGGGCAAAATCTCGGACTACGGCACGGACCTGGGCATTGCACTCCAACACCAATCTCTCGACCAGCCTCCCGCCTATAAATCCCGTAGCTCCAGTTACAAGGATCTGTTTACCGGCTAGTTCGGAGTACTTAGAATTCATAGGCATGCTTCCTTTTCAGCCTTCGGGAACATCCACGGTTCCCTCAATGGTTGCCGCGCTCGGTAACATTCTTCAATAAGTAGAATATTGTGTTTTGCCTGATGGCCAGGAACCAAAGGCTCTCGATGAGAGCGTATCGCATCTAAAAAATCATCAAACTGGCGTCTATAAAGCTCGCGTGCAGCATTCCGCCTAGCCTCAATACCCTCGTTTCCACACCTCGCACGGCCAACAAGCACCATATCACTGTTGACAGCTTTCAATCTTATAAGTGGATCAAAATTAAAACCAACTTCTAATATGCCCCGCTCTCCTTGGATAATCCATGTATTTCTCATGTTGCGAGTTCGACTTAACTCCACAAATGCAGATGCACCACACTGCAACTGCAGATGAACCTCACAATTGGCCTCAACACCGCCAAAACCATCATCATAATATTCTAAGCTAGAATAATCTCCTAACCACCATAAAAGTAAATCAAGCACATGGGGTCCCATATCCATCAGTACCCCACCCCCTGCAGTATGTCTACGAAACAGGGAATCCGATGCAATAGGCCAACTGAATATACCACCCTGGCGTAACTCAATCTTTATTCTATCACCGAAGAATTCGCTCTCGATCATCTGTTTTATTAACCGGGCATAGTCCGCAAAGCGGTAAGGCAATCCCACAGCAAGTACAGCAGTCGATTTATCTGCTGTCTCAATCATCTGATCACAATCGTTGACACAGAGGGCCATTGGTTTCTCAATCAATACATGAATATTATTACGCAGCAAATCTATGGTTACAGGGGCATGCAAATAATTAGGCAGAGCAACAATAGCTGCGTCCACTTCACCAATAACTTTCCGATAATCATCAACTACAAACGTAATACCATATTTATCAGCCAATTGCTGTGCGCGTGGCAAAGAAGTATCTACCAGATAAGCAAGATCAATATACTTGCAATCGGCGCTCACAGGAAGATGAAGAATTTCTGATATTGCCCCGCCACCAATGACTGCCAGTTTTAACTTCTGCAAATTACATCTCCACAATATCAGAAATTTGTAACAAAAACTCTTTTCAAATCTCTAGGCCATCGTTATTTAGGGTCTTAGATTACATATAATCTAGGACTTTTAGTATATTTCTCGTAATCTTGCGTATCAGTTTGAACTATATCCCACTTGAACAAAGGGGCAATCAATCCGAGGCGATTTTGATGCATATGGTAACCAACATAAGATATATCAAAAGTCAATACATTATCATGTTTATCAAACATTTTGATACCCTCAGTGAATGCTCGCAAACTGATAAAATAGCGTCCTGGTCTAAGTAGATGCGAGGATATATTACAAATAGATAAATACTTACCAGGCATTCTAACTTGACCATTCAAACTAGTAGCGTCATGATCTGTTGACTCAAAAATGATTTGGCCCATAGAATCAATTAATTGAAAAACAATAGACATGTGTCTAACGGGTTCTATGATTACATAACCAATTTCAATCCTGAATGAAGTATTATAATCTACAGTCCCTACAGGTTGATGGTTCATGGATACTACATTAGCAGATTGCAACTGGACTTTTTGTCCAGGTCTTGATACTAAAGGGTTATCCCATACACCACAACTCTCTGTTCCTGATAGTAGATAGGAGCTAACTGCATTGATTGCGGAATCATCATATTTCAATTGGCCTTTTTCCAGCCATAGTGCCCGGCTACAGAGTTGTGTGACAGCACCCATATTATGGCTTACGAATAGTACCGTCCTGCCCTGTTTTGCGACATCTCCCATCTTACCAATGCACTTCTTTTGAAATGAGGCGTCGCCTACCGCAAGCACCTCATCAACAATCATTATCTCGGGTTCTAAGTGTGCAGCCACTGCAAATGCAAGGCGTAAGGCCATGCCACTTGAGTAATGTTTAATTGGAGTATCGATGAACCTTCCTACTTCAGAGAAAGCAACAATCTCGTCAAACTTTCGGTCAATTTCGCGGCGCCGCATGCCGAGAATAGCCCCATTCAAGTAGATGTTCTCTCGGCCACTGAGTTCTTGATGAAAGCCAGTACCTACTTCCAGCAAGGAACTTACTCTTCCACGAATCTCTGCAGAACCAATTGTCGGTTCGGTGATACGAGAAAGAATCTTGAGCAATGTACTTTTACCAGCACCATTGGCTCCTAAAAAGCCGACTACCTCTCCTTGTTTGACTTCAAAAGAAATATCCTTTAAGGCCCAAATTGTTTCATCCAGTTCAGACGCACCCGTAGCCTGGCCCTTCATTAACTTGTTTGCACGACGAAATGGACCTGTAACTGCACCTACTAAACTATCTCGAAGTGTACAATGTTTATTCTTTACCTTAGCAATATGGTATTGCTTACCTAATCTCTCCACACTGACTACTATCTTACCCATGAGTCCCTTCCTAGATAGACTTAATATTATTTACAAAAGGAAATACTTCAATACAGCCCTAGTCTTCAGTTAGTAAGCATTTCTTGATAAAGATCGATATACCGTTTTACCTGTAGGTCAAGTGTGTACTCTTGCTGTACAACTTTGAGTCCTGTCTCGCTCATTGAGCGACGTAGATCTTCATTTACAAGCAACTGAACAATACCCCTACAAAGATCTTCTGCATTTTCTGGTTTAGCTACATAGCCTGTAATACCTGGTCGAACTAAATCCAATACTCCCCCTACCCCGAAAGCGACAACCGGTGTTCCACAGGCAATGCTTTCTAGAATTGACAGTCCGAAGGCCTCACCCCGAGTAGGAGAGACAAAAAGATCCGCGGCTGAATAAGCCTGCACTTTCAGTTGATCATCTTCAATGTAGCCTAAATTGTGAGTTGGAACATCAGTTATCATAGATAACTCATTACTAACCTGTCCTAGAGTCATTAAAATTAGCTCATCCTTTAATGAATTGGGTAAATTCTTCAGCGCTGTAAATAAAAGATCGACACCTTTGCCAAAAGAGTTTATATCAACAGAAGTAAACATAAGGACTTTTTTATTGGGTGGTATACCTAGCAATGATCGAGCTTTTAAGGTATCTATTGGCCGGAAGACAGCTGTATCGAGCCCATGGGGAACATGGAAAACGTTAAACCGGCTCAGCATACTTTGCTTAGCCTGCTCGGTTAACACATTGCTTGGGCTAATAATGGTAAGCCTCGATCGGCTGTATGCCCAGTTTTTCAACTTCCACTCTAACCAAGTACTATCTCTCTGAACAACAGGCGGTGCATCTAGGTGAGGACACTTCCCACAACCATGCACCCATCGTTCACAACCAAAGCTAACTGCACAGTGCCCTGTTAATGCCCACATATCATGTAGCACAAATGCGGTAGGTTTATTACGTGTCAGCCTTGGAAGCGCCAAATAATTAATAAATCCATGGTGAGTACCATGAATAGTAATTACGTCAGCATCCTGGTAGACCGGATGTTGATTAAGACGAAAAGAGCTTATACGATGGATATCATTTAATCCAAGTCTTGATGTGGCAAGTCTAATTCTTTTTTCCCACCTATTAGGAGCATTAGTTTTAATAATATCTATTGAATTATTAGTTTTAATTTCACATAAAACCTTTGAATCAATTCCAGCTGCCTGAAGCCCAGCATGAAGGCGTGACATTGCAACGGCACCACCGCCTCCAGCACGAGCAACATTACTCTTCCACAAATGAAGTACTTTCATTCTCAGTGGCCCTAATTTCTACTATTCTGTAAGATCAAGAAGAACTTATCAATTTGTGTATATTGCTACACCACATCTGCAAATGTTTTCTCCACACGGCGGAAATAAATACTTCCCCCAACAAGCAAGATTACTGCTGCTAATGACGACACCACGATCATAGGGCCAGGAGCTGTATCGGTACCAAGTAAGGCCCATCTAAAGCCTTCTACAACCCCTACCATTGGATTAATTGCATATAAAACCCGCCAGAAATCATTTTCAATCAGACTACTCGGATAGACAATTGGAGTGGCAAACAGCCATGCCTGTACAATGAAAGGAACGATATGCCGTACATCACGAAACTTAACATTTAGGGCCGCGAGCCAGAGAGATACGCCAAGAGAAGTCACGAATGCCAACAACATCAACAGTGGTAACCAAAGTATATAAATAGTCGGCACAATGCCAAAATAAAGCATCATTACGATTAGCACCATAAACGCAAGGCAAAAGTCCACAATACCTGAAGCTACTGATGCAATAGGCATAGCCAACCGGGGAAAATATACTTTCTTCAAAAGATTTTGCCCCCCTACTAAGCTATTAGATGCTTTTGTGATTCCTGTGGCGAAAAAGGTCCATGGGACAAGTGCCACATAGCTAAATATGGGATAGGGAATACCATCCGATGGCATTTTCGCTAAACGGCCAAAAAATAAAGTAAAAATTACCATAGTTAAAAATGGCTGCAGGATAGCCCATGAGGCGCCTAGCACTGTCTGCTTATAACGTACTTTTATATCGCGCCATGTAAGAAAATAGAGCAATTCATGATACTGCCAAAGTTCTCGCAAGCCTAAGGAAACCTTTCCTTTGGAAGGTTCAATGCGAGTTATGGGCACATCCTCGAGACTGATATCCACTGAATTATTCATGACTACGCTTCCTTTGCGTCTTGTATCTCTAATCCGTATTCGTAATTATCTAGCTACGAATCGCTTTCCAACCCAAAAGTGCTCATCTTGTTCAGCCCGCAATGCATCGCATAAGCGGTCCTTTGGGAGTTCGACATCATCGTAGGTAAGCACTTGGTCTTTGGGTATATCGTGCTTTAAGCGACAACCTTCCGCAAGCCCCATTGGCAATAGACGTTGACGGAAGGCAAGATCTGCATTTTCGGCCTGGCCATAGGTCATGTAGTAGCCCATACCATCCAATACCTGATCTTTCTTAAGATCGATTTTAGCCGTGGCGATGACATCCACCAAAGGTCCATCAAACGACGCAATCGTAGCATCTCCAAATAAGACGGCACGTGCCACCGTAAACGGAACCTCAAAGTGGCACAAGTGATAAGGTGTATAAAAACAGTACAGGGGTCCACTACCAAGCTTGTATAGATCAAAATAGTGCTGTTGGGTGGGATGATCATGCATACCGAGGACAAATACTCCAGGCCCAGGCTCAGCACCAACCACATAGTCAACGATACCATCACCTTCCATAAGGGCATCCAAAGGATACCAATGGACCGCTTCCTTAATGGGGGTTCCCGGCGATACGGTAGGACCGTACATTCCGCGCTTGGCCACCCTCATCCCTGTTGCATTGGCCACAATGGTCTGCTCGAACGAAATTTTGGTACCGTCTGCAAAAGATGTGACCATATGCGGCTTTTGCTTCCATTTCCGGGCAAAATCCTGCTGTGTTGTTGGGTTCCGATAGGGATCCTGCAACCCCTTGATATTGCCACATAAAACAGGTTTTATTCCGATACCTTTAACAAACCTGTAGAGATTCATGATAACGCCTGGCTGATCACCGTCTGCATTGCTAAACACTACATTGGCTTTATCTGCATAGCGCTTAAGGATGGGACCAACGGTACCATCTAACTCTGCATTCATTAAGACAACGTGTTTGCCATGCTCAATTGCCTTCAGAACTACATGAGCTCCGAACTCAACCGTTCCCGTTACTTCAATGATGGCGTCAATCATTCCAGCCTGGCAAAGCAACACCGCATCCTCTGTAACGGCAGGGCATCCATCAGATATGGCCTTTTCAAGCTGTGCAAGTGAATCAACAAAGGCAACATCATCAACGCCTGCTTCTCTATAGGCGCGAACTGCACTCGCTATCGATCGGTTGGCAATTGCCACGAGGTCCATACCGGGGACAGCATTAACTATTTGAAGTGCAATGCCTCGACCCATAAACCCTGCACCAATCATACCAACGCGGATTGGATTTTTCTCCTTCTGACGCTTCTCTAACGCTTTATCAACAATGATCATCTGGACCTCCGCAGACAGCAATGCTCCTGCAAACTATGCTCAAAAATTCTTGCATTCATCATTAAATTCTGAGTCAGTACGAGTAATTCGGCCAATTAGCGTCTTTGCTAGATATCATGCTAACTTCAAGAGACCAATTAATGCCGAATTTTGGATCGTCATAGCGTAGACCACGCTCAGCTTCAGGGGTATAGAATGCCGACACTTGATAAAAAACTTCTGTATTATCTTCAAGCGTTTGAAAGCCATGCGCAAATACCTCAGGAACATAGAGCATTCGGTGATTATCGGCAGTCAGCTCCACACCAATCCACTCCCTATAGGTAGATGACTCTGGACGCAAATCTATAATCACGTCATAGATAGCACCTCGCGTGCAGCGTATAAGCTTTGTTTCCGCGTACGGCTCTATCTGGTAATGTAATCCCCGTAGTGTTCCCTTTTTCTTATTATAAGAAATATTCGCCTGCGCCACTTGAGAAACCAATCCGTACTCTTCAAACTCATGCTTACACCAACCACGTGCAAAAAAACCACGTTCATCGACTAATTCTTTAATATCAATAACATATGCGCCTTGAAGCTTGGTTTCCTGAAAAATCATAATTGGTCGTATCCCATCTCGTCTATCATTTTCCTTAATTCTAGATAGCGCCGGCAGCTACCATTTTTGGCTGCACATTACCTTCAATCCACTCCAACTGGTCCCCAATCCAGCCTTTTTGCTGTAATGCCGACAAAACCTTTAGCCGAATATAGCGAGAATTTCGAAAATTTTTATCCTGAAAGCCAATTTTCTCAAGTCCACTTTTTAATTCTAATATAGATTGCCTTAAACTAACTTGTGGCTGGTGATTTGGTGCAAGCTGACTATACAAGCTAAAATCAACACAATATGATCTTTTATCAGGCTGTGCATTCTGATTGATATCAATTTCTATCTCGGGCATCACTTCCCTAACTGATTCGGCAAGATCCTTAACCTGATAGTTCCACTCATTACGGCCCACATTTACCGTCAGAAACTCTCCACCTGTCGCTGCTTGTCTATTAATTGCCCAGTCCATAGCTCTAGCCATATCTTTTACATCGATTAGTGGTCGCCAAGGGGTACCATCGCTCAAGATGTCGATTCTTTTGGATGCAACAGCTGCAGCTACAAAATCGTTTAGAACGAGGTCTAACCTTACCCGATCACTCATTCCACAAGCTGTTGGAAACCTGAGGCAGGTAATAGTAAAATCCCTGCTTGCCAATTCTCTTATAGCTTTTTCAGTATCAATTTTAGACTTTGCATAGGCAGTTAGAGGGTTAAGCGCTGAGATTTCAGTTCGTGGAGCACCTTCTGCAAAACCATATACACTGCAGCTAGATGCAAATACAAAAGCCTTAACACCTGCTTTCTTTGCCTGCTTTGCTAACCTGACACTAGCTTTGTAATTAACGTCCGCAGTGATTTCCTGATAAGCCTTTCCCATAGGGTCATTAGAAATTGCCGCCAAATGTACAATAGCATCTGTGTCTTCTAACAGTTCTATTGGTAGGTTTCTAACATCCATAAAATACTGCACGTTCAACTGCCTTTCTGGCAGCATTTCTGCTCCTGTCAGACAATGGCCAAAATAACCTATATCAATTCCGATGAGTACTGAGCCAGGATAGACAGTACGCAAGCGCGAAACTAAGGCAGGGCCAACATAGCCCATATTCCCAGTAATTATTATCTTCATCTTTATAACCAATTTATCGTCTGAATGGACTTATTTATAAATCACGAATGCTAAAATGCTGATGTTATAAATTATAATCTCACCATACTTTCCAGGGAGCCTTACCACTTTGCCAAAGTTCCTCAAGCATGTGCTTATCTCTTAAAGTATCCATCGGTTGCCAAAATCCATGATGCTTATAGGCTGCCAGTTTACCCTCTCTAGCAAGGTTCTCAAGTGGTTCACGTTCCCATACTGATGCATCACCTTCAATATAATCCATTACCTGTGGCTCAAGTACAAAGAACCCGCCATTAACCCAGGCACCATCACCGTCAGGCTTCTCATGGAAAGAGAAAATTTTATGTTGATCACGACCCATGGTAAACGCACCAAAGCGCCCAGGGGGTTGAGTAGCAGTTAATGTAGCGATTGTTTCCTGAGCACGATGAAATTCAATCAATTCAGCAATGTTAATATTTCCCACACCATCGCCGTAGGTAAAACAAAAAGTCTCTTTACCAATATAGTCCTTAACTCTTTTCAGGCGCCCACCGGTTAAGGTATTTTCTCCAGTATCAACTAAAGTAACTGTCCATGGCTCTGAGCCATTCTGATGGATATCCATTTTATTTCTTCTTAAATCAAATGTAATATCGCATGTATGCAAGAAGTAATTTGAAAAATATTCCTTTATGACGTATCCCTTATATCCACAGCAGATAACGAAGTCATTAATACCATAAGCAGAATAGATTTGCATGATATGCCAGAGAATCGGACGATCACCAATTTCCACCATAGGCTTAGGCCGAATAGATGTTTCCTCAGATAGCCGAGTGCCATAGCCTCCAGCAAGAATTACTGCCTTCATAGAAGAGTCCTCTAGACAAAAGTGATTTGTTGAACTTTTTAAGTCCAATGCACAGTATGTGCCAATCATAGGAGGTATGAAGAAATTTCCTTTTTAAAAAATCGCGCTTAAAATCATACAGATACAGTATTCCCTCTGATATGGGGAAGGCAGGCAAAGAAATTTGCCTGTGCCGATTAGCTAGAAATCAGGACCACACAAGCGTCAGGAGTTAACTAGTATGTCACCGCATGACGTCATGGATCATTCCTTAATCCATTTAATTGCACGAATTTAATTACTGATTTTTCTAAACTCATCAAATAGGCAGTACTAATTTTTCACTTACGATACAATCGCTCTATAGTAGAAAGCTCACCATGTCCATGATTTTTGTCATCGTGGATATGATTATCATCTTTTCTTATAAAAGATAGACCAAGCTGATTATCTACATCTTTACGTTTTTCGGCTTGAGTATAACCCTCATTCTTGGGTAAAGAAGACAAACTCATCTGCTTATCACGCACTACATCATTAACTAAATCGATATCGATGTTTGGCTTTTGTTCTGCAAACCCATATACAAGCGCAGTATCACATAATACGTTGATTAATCTTGGTACACCACCAGTATAATGCCCAATTTGCAGACAGGCATCTGTGGTAAATAACTTCGGATCACCTCCCGCCACGTTAAGTCTATGCCGGATATAATGCTCGGTTTCTTCAATGTCGAGTGGTTTGAGGTGATAATCAACAGAAATTCGTTGTACGAATTGTTCGAGTTCTGGACGACTAAGAAGGCGCCGCAGATCTGGTTGACCAATAAGTATTAGCTGTAAGATTTGATATTTATCTGCATTAACATTCGATAACATTCGGAGTTGTTCAAGTGGTTTCGGTCCTAGATGCTGTGCTTCATCAATAATTAAGATAACCCGACGGCTTAGCCCAAATTCCTTGATCAAAAAGTCAGTAAATGTGTGATACAGTTCTACCTTGTCTTTGCCGCGGTACTCAAGTTCAAAGGCGAACAGAATCCAACGCAAAAATTCTTCGAAAGAGGCGCACTGAGTATTGGATACCAGACCAACCGTAAGATCCTCGTCAATGCCCTGCAGCAATTTACGGACTAGGGTAGTCTTACCTGAACCTATTTCACCAGTCACGACAGTAAAACTGGCTTGATTTGTCAAGCCATATTCGAGCATCGACAGTGCCATCTGATGTTTTCGACTAGGAAACAGAAAAGCAGGGTCTGGAAGTATTGAGAATGGTTTTTCTCGAAAACCGTAGAAAGACTCGTACATCTAAGGATACCTCTGGGCAGCCTACCGTATTTGCTACCTGCATGGTTGGCCAACGGCGAGTTAGGAAATATTACTTCAGCGTTTAACGCAACAAACCCACCGCTACAGCTAAAAAGCCTTCACGCTCCTTGTTATGCTCTGCTCGGGTTACCTGATAATACTCGGAGACGCGGTGATATCAAATGACTGCTCAAGAATTACATTGCAGCTTGGTGGAAACCCCGCTTGTCTAATAAGCA
>Ga0299913_10002164_pt1 | contig 15322 bp, 14 predicted proteins | sample RVTome_9_FD_201360 | JGI IMG/M metagenome (GOLD analysis project Ga0299913, IMG submission 201360) | Soil microbial communities from uranium-contaminated site in the Upper Colorado River Basin, Wyoming, United States - RVT155D38 (version 2) ...
CTCGCGCGGTTGGACGGTGTGGCCGCGTGGATGGCGGGATGGCAGCGACGCACCGACCCGCGCGTCGATCGACCGGGATGCATCGTGTTCGCGGCCGACCACGGGCTGATGGATAAGGACCTCAGTGCGTACCCGGCCGAGATCACACGCCACATGCTTGCCGCATTGCAGGCGGGGGTCGCGACGGCGTCGGTGCTGGCCCGGACACTCGGCGCCGAGCTCGTGGTCGTGGACGTCGGGGTCGGCGATCCGACGGATGATCTGACCGAGACTGCCGCGTTGAGCGTCGACAGGTTCGATGCGGCGTTCCATGCCGGCCGGGATGCGGTGGCGACCCTCGATGCAGACGTCTTGGTTATCGGCGAGATGGGGATCGGCAACACGACGACGGCCGCGGCTATGTGCACCGCTCTGTTCGGCCTGAGCGCGCAGGACTGGACGGGGAGGGGGACGGGGGTTGACGAGGCCACGTACGCGCGCAAGGTGGCAGCGGTCCAGCGCGCAGCGGACCGGGTGCGCGACCTCTCGCCCGTCGAGACGATGCGCGAGGTGGGAGGCTCAGAGCTCGCGGCGATGGCGGGCGCCACGCTCGAGGCACGCCTTCGTTCCGTCCCCGTATTGCTCGACGGCTTCGTCGTCGCGGCGGCGGTCGCCCCGCTGGATCTCCTGATGCCCGGCGCCCTCGACCATTGCCTCGCAGCACACGTCTCATCCGAGCCGGGACACCGCCTCCTCCTCGAGAAGCTCGGTAAGCAACCGCTGCTCGACCTCGACCTCCGGTTGGGGGAGGCCAGCGGTGCCCTCTTCGCTCTGCCCTTGGTGGGCCTCGCGTGCGCGGCCGTGACCGAGGTTGCCACGTTCGAGGAATGGGGCATCTGACGAAGACACCGGCGGGATTGCGTGCAGCCGCATCGTTGTTGACGAGGGTCCCGGTGGAGGCGCAGCCGGAGGGTGCCAGTGGTGTCGTCTGGTTCCCCGCGGTAGGGGTCGTGGTGGGTCTTGCCGTCGGAGTCACGTTCGCGGTGACCCAGGTGGTGTTGCCTGCGATGGTCGCCGCCACACTCGCGGTCGCCATCGGCGTCGTCATCACGGGGGCGTTCCACGAGGACGGTCTCGCCGACACGTTCGACGCCTTCGGCGGGGGCCGGACGCCGGACGACGTCCATCGCATCTTGAAGGACCCACGCCTCGGAACCTTCGGCGTGCTTACGCTCGTGCTCGGCACGGTAGTGAAGGTCGGCGCGATCGCTCCTCTGGACGGGTGGGCGGCTCTAGCCGTGTTGCCCGCGGCTCATGCCTTCAGCCGCTCTGCAGCCGTCACGTTGCTCGGGTTCGTTCCGATCGCCACGGGTGGGTCGGCGGGATGGGTCGCGCGCGGGGTTACCGCTCGACAGATATCTGTGACATCGGTCCTCGGTAGCGCGATCGCTCTCGTCCTCATCGGGATGTGGGTGATCCCGTCGATCGTCGCAGCGGTCGTGGTCGTGGTCGTCCTCGCGCGCTGGGCGGTCGGCAAGGCGGACGGCCTGACGGGTGACGTGCTCGGTGCGGCCCAGCAACTCGTGGAGATCGTCGTGCTCGTGGGTGCGAGTGCGGTCGTCACGAACGGGTGGGGGACGCTTCCCTGGTGGCGCGCGTGACCGTCAACGTCTTCATGGTCCGGCACGGTCGGACCTCGTTCACGGCGCGGGGCCTGTTGTGCGGCTGGAGCGATCCTCCGCTCGACGACGAGGGTGTCGCCCAGGCCCGGATCCTGGCGAGCGCTCTCGGGGGCCGCATGTTCGACGGGATCTGGAGCTCCGATCTCAGACGTGCAGTCGAGACCGCCAGGCTCGCGACCGGGATCGAGCCCGTTCGCGACGGCCGCATCCGGGAGCTCGATCTCGGCGACCTCGACGGGATGCGATTCGACCAGTGCCTCCCGGATGTCCAGGCGGGGCTGATCGCATTCGACGACTTCGCCGCTCCCGGCGGCGAATCGGTCACGGACCTCGGCGCACGGGTTCACAGCTTCTTGGCCGAGCTTCCCGCCGGCGACCATCTCGTCGTCACCCACGGTGGGGTCATGCGCCTGCTGCTGCGGGGCGCCGACGGGGATCGCCCGGTGGCGCCGTGCGAGCTCGTGGAGCTCCAGCTTCCTCAGGCCGGGGGGAAGACACGCCCGGCCTGAGAGGTTCATACTCATAGAAGGAGCAGGCCGGGTGGCCGCGGCGGGCCGACTCTTAGGAGAAGGTCCTCGCCGAGGAAAGTCCGGACTCCACAGGGCAGGACGCTGGTGAAAGTGCCAGGCGGGGCGACCCGCGGAAAGTGCAACAGAGAGCAGACCGCCAGCGAGCGCTATCCCCCGGGGTGGCGTTCGCCGGTAAGGGTGAAACGGTGAGGTAAGAGCTCACCAGCGGATCGGGTGACCGGTCCGGCTAGGTAAACCCCGTCCGGAGCAAGACCAAGCAGGGGGTGAGTGGCCCGCTCTTAAGCCCCCGGGTAGGTCGCTACAGGCGAGCGGCAACGCTCGTCGCAGATGGATGGCCACCTCGCCGCCGCGAGGCGGCGGACAGGATCCGGCTTACACGCCTGCTCCTAATGCGTGAGGCCCCTCGGGAAACCGGGGGGCCTCGCCGCGTCGAGGGCCCCCGAATGAGCGGCCGGGACGCGCCAGCGAACCGGCCGCGTCAATGGCCTCGCCGCGTCAATGGCCTCGCCGCGGCTAAGAAGTTTCTAGGCCCTCGGCTTGCGGCGGAGGCGGAAGCTGAATGTCGCGCCCTTGCCGGGCTCGCTCTCGATCCAGATCTCGCCACCGTGCGCTTCGATGATCGAGCGCGATAGATATAGCCCCAACCCGGATCCCGGGCGCCGCTCGGTGCCGCCATCGAGGCGCGAGAAGCGTTGGAACAGCTTTGGCTGGTCCTCCGCGGCGATCCCCGGCCCGCCGTCCCTGACCGAGACACGGACCGTCTCTTTCTCGGGCGAGACGGTGACCTTGATCGGGGTGGCTTCCCCCGAGAACTTCACCGCGTTGGAGATCAGGTTCAGTAACACCTGCTTGATGCGATCCGAGTCCGCGGTGCACGTCGAGTTCCCGCGTTCGACCGCGATGTCCGTGCGCTCGGCGGCACCCGCATCGGTGACGGCCTCCTGCGCAAGGCTCGCAAGGTCCACCTGGCCTAGCTGCAGCTCGACGCCTCCCTGATCGATCGCTTCGAGATCCAGGACCTCGGACACGAGCCTCGTCAATCGGCGTGCCTCTCGGCCGAGCGTGTCGGTTAGCTCGTCACGCTGCTCGGGCGAAAGGGCCGACTGCCTCTTCTTCAGGATGTCCGCGATCCCCGCCACGACGGTCATGGGGGAGCGGAGCTCGTGTGACACCATCGCCACGAAGTCGCTGCGCATCTCATCGAGGGCGCGGAGCCGTTCGGCCGTCTCCAATGCTTCGGAGAACCGCCGGGCGTGGTCGAGGGCGATCGATACCTCTCGCCCCGCGGCCTCGATCAACGCGATATCGCCATCGGTCCAGCGACGCGGCCGGCGCGAGTGGAAGGCAACCACACCGAGGATGTCCTCACCCCACGTAAGGGGGGCCGCAAGGATGGCGCGCGTGCCGCGCTCCACTAGATCGATCGGGCGGTTTCCCGGTGACTCGGGGGATAGCCGCGTGTCTTCCATCACGTCATCGCTCCACTGCGTCGTGGCCGTCTCCACAACGATCCGCGATACCGGGAAAACGCTTCCGGGATCGTCTTTCAGAGATGGCATCTTCGCGGCGAGCCACTCCGATCTGATCTGGCCGAGGTCTCCTTCGCTCACCAGATGGATGAAGCAGCGGTCGACGTCGGCGGCCTTGCCGAGGGTTTCGACGGTCTCCGACAGGACCTCGTCCACATCCAACGAGTGCCGCACGCGGGAGGAGATCTCGGCCAGTAGCGAGCTTCGCTCGGCCCGTTCCTTCTCGGCCGAAAACAGACGCGCGTTCGTGATGCCGACGGTAGCGATCGCGGCCATCGTCTCGAAGAACGTCTGATCCGATTCGGTGAACGGCTCCTGGTCGGGTGTCTTCGTCAGGTACAGGGCCCCGACGAGTTCGTCGTTGTTCTGCAGCGGAACCCCGAGGAAGGCCACCATCGGGACGTGGTCGTCGGGGAATCCGATGGACGACGGATGGTCCTGCAGCCGATCGAGCCGGATCGTCGCGCGTTGCTTGAGCACCTCACCCAACAGACCCTTTCCTTCGGGCAGGTGGGGAAGTAGCGCGACCTGTTCGTCGGTCAGGCCACGATATTCGAAGTGCTCGATCGTGTCGTCGGGGTTCAAGGTCACGCCGGCGCCGTACGCTGCCTCGGTGAGCTCCATCGCCGACTCGACTACCGCAAGCAGGACGTGGGAGACCTCGAGGTCGCCGGTTAGTTGGAGGGTCGTGTCGAGGAATGTCGCTAGGAGTCGATCAGGATCCTGCTCTATCCGCACCCGGCCCCCTGGCTCCCGATTGGCTTGGCTCCCCGATTAGTCCCAACGTGCCATTGTTGCCATAGCCCCGTCTGAACGCAAGGAGACGAAAGTGACGAAACAGACCATCAGCACCCAGAATGCGCCCGAAGCGGTCGGTCCGTACTCGCAAGCGATCGTTGCGAATGGCTTCGTCTTCTGCTCGGGTCAGATACCTCTGGACCCGGCGACCGGAACGCTGGTCCCAGGCTCGATCGCCGATCAGACCCGGAGGTGCATGCAGAACCTCGACGCGGTCCTCACGGAGGCGGGATCTAGTCTCGATCGGATCGTCAAGGTGAACGTCTATCTCGCAGACATCGGCGACTACGCCGAGTTCAACGACGCGTACGCGGGATTCACGGGCAGTGACCCCCCAGCGCGCGCGGCGATAGCGGTCGCGGGCCTTCCTAAGGACGCCCGCGTCGAGGTCGAGTGTGTTGCTCTGACCGGTTGACAGGACGGACCGGTGCCCGCCGCTACGATTCGTTCGGTGTTACTCGGGCTCTCCAACCACGCGGTCGCCGAAGACGATCCGGACCTCCCGGTCCTGGGTCTCTCCTTCAACTGGCTCGAGTCCCGCTTCCGCAGGGGTCTGGGCATCCATCTGCTTGACGTAGGTCTCCAGCCTGCTCATGAGGAAGAGGATCCCGACGATCACGAGCGGCCACGCCACCAGCACGCCCAGGAGGAAGGCCTGATAAGCAGTCATGCGATGAAGTGTCGCGTATGAGCCTCACGGCGAGCGACCTTTCCGCACAACTCGACCGGGCCGGCCTCGTCGACCGGCTAGCCGGTCTCGTTCGCGTCGAATCCGAGAACCCCCCAGGGAACGAGGCCAAGGTCGGGGCGATCGTCGCCGATGCATGCGAGGAGCTCGGGCTGAAGGTCGAGGTACACGAGACGGTCGAGGGACGGCCGAACATCGTGGCGCGCTGGGAGGGCGGGCCCGGACCAACGCTCGGCTACTGCTCGCACATCGATGTGGTGCCGGCCGGCGATCCGTCCCTGTGGTCGGTCGATCCGTACGCCGCGCACGTCGAAGACAACCGGATGTACGGGCGCGGCTCGTCGGATGCGAAGGGACCGATCGCGGCGGCCCTCGAGGCCGTTTCGCTCCTTCGCTCCGTGGGTTTCGAGCCGGCCGGCACGCTCGAGCTCGAGCTCGTGTCCGACGAGGAATCCGGCGGGTTCAAGGGCGCCGGCTATCTGGCGGAGGCCGGGCTCATCAACCCCGACATCGCGATCGTCGGCGAGCCCACCTTGTTACGCGTGGTTAGGGCCCAACGGGGGATCGCGTGGTCGCGCATCACGACGCGTGGCGTCGCCGCCCACGGTTCCGCGCCCGAGCGCGGCATCAACGCGATCGAACACATGGCGGCGATAGTCCGCGAGCTAAAGGACTCTCTCCCCGACGTCTCGCATCCCGTCGTCGGGGGCCCAACGATCAGCGTGGGGACGATCCATGGGGGAGCGAAGCTGAACATCATCCCGGCCTCGTGCGTGATCGAAGTCGATCGCCGGACGATCCCCGGTGAGACCGACGACGACGTGATGGCGCAGTTCGAGGCCGCGATCGAGCGGGCGCGTATCGCTTACCCGGATATCGATGCCGTCGCCGAGATAGTCGACTCCGGGGCGCCGTTCGAAGTCGATCTCGATTCCCGCCTCGTCCAGACGATGGCGACCGCGGCCCAGGAGGTAACCGGCAAGGAGACCGCGATCATCGGGTTCCGAGGTGCATCGGATGCACGTTTCCTGGCCGAAGCGGGAGCCGATGTCATCGTCTTCGGCCCGGGAGACATCGCTGTCGCCCATACGGCGAAGGAGTTCATCGACCTCGACGTCCTCGCCGACGGGGCCGTTTCGTACGCGCTCGCGTTCGCACGCTTACTTGGAGGGCAGGGATGACGGAACCCTTCTCATGGCCGCACACGATCTCGACCCTGCTCGCCGGCAACGATCTCGACGAGGACCAAGCAGCGTCTGCGATGACCGAGATCATGGAAGGCGTGGCGACGCCGGTCCAGATAGCCGGGTTCGTCATCGCTCTGCGCGCGAAGGGCGAGACCACCGACGAGCTGGTCGGGCTCGTCAAGACGATGCGGGCGTTCTCCGAGAAGATCGAAGTCTCCGGCGAGGTCCTCGACACGTGCGGTACCGGAGGCGATCGAACCGGAACGTTCAACGTGTCGACGGCAGCGGCGCTCGTCTGTGCGGGCGCGGGGGCCAAGGTTGCGAAGCATGGGAACCGCGCAGCATCGTCGCGGTGTGGTTCGGCAGACGTGCTCGAGGCCCTTGGCGTGCGGATAGACCTTCCGCCCGACGCAGTCGCTGCCTGCATCGAGGCGGCCGGGATCGGGTTCTGTTTCGCTCCGGTCTTCCATCCCGCGATGCGCCACGCAGGCGTCCCGCGCCGCGAGCTGGGCGTTGCGACGATCTTCAACTTCCTCGGCCCCCTCACGAACCCCGCGGGCGCAACGCGCCAGGCCCTCGGCGTGTCCGACCCGCGCATGGTGGACCTGATGGTCGAGGCCCTCGGGCGGCTGGGCAGCACGCGCGTCCTGGCGTTCCACGGCGCGGGTGGTCTGGACGAGCTATCGACCGCCGGCCCGTCCTACGTCGTCGAGCTGAACGACGGCGCGATAACCCGATGGACGATCGATCCGAACGATCTCGGTTTGGACCCGGCGCCGATCGCCGCGATCGCCGGGGGGACCGCGGACGAGAACGCGGCGATGATCCGCGCGGTCCTCGACGGCGAGGCCGGGCCCAAGCGTGATGTCGTCGTCTTGAACGCGGCCGCCGGTCTGGTCGCCGCGGGGAGAGCCGCCGACATGGAAGCGGGGCTCGCCGGTGCCAACGATGCGATCGAGTCCGGAGCGGCCCGTTCGGCGCTCGATCGCCTGATCGAGGTGTCGACCTCGAGCTGAGGCACGGCTCACTCGTTCGGCGCGAAGCGATGCGGGGGCCGGGCACCGACCGGGACGGCCCAGTCCCCTGAGACCTCCACCAGCTGGATCTCCTCCGCGTAGCGGTCGATCCACCCCGCCAGGACGGTTGCTTCGGCCACCTGGTCCCGGGTCAGATAGCCCGGCGACGCTTCGGCGTCGACGGCGACACGTCTCGCCCGTCGGATGCCACCCGCGACGTCGCCATCATGGTCGACCGCAGCAGCGAGCCGCCCGGCTCGGATCAACAGCACCCTCTGATCGAAGCGCAGCACGACGTCGCCGGCACCGACCAGCGCGGTGGCTCGGGCATTGCGCGCGATCGTCCGTTCCAGAAGGGCCCCCCGGTCGCGGACCTCGGCCGCTTCTTCGAAGCGCTTGCCTCCGGCCAGGACGTGCATCCGGCGCTGGATGCCTGCATAGATGGGCGAAGGGTCCCGGGTCAACGCGTCGACGAGCGCGATCACCTCGGCCCGGTGAGCGTCCGAGTCCTCGCCGCGGCACTTGCCCATCTCCGCGAACGCGCACCCGTGACACTTCGTCGGCTCGCTGCATCGATGGAGCGCGAAACCGTCGCGTAGGCCGTCGATCAGCATGCGTACGACCTTCATCGAGCGGAACGGTCCCAGGTAGTAAGCGCCGTCGTCCTTCGGCACCCGCGCCGGGGCGACCTTGCCGGTGCGTCCGGTCGGGTCGGCTTTCAGGTACCAGGTGCCGCGCGTCTTGCCGGCACGGTTGTACGGGGGCATCTCGCGCTGGATCGCCCGCGTTTCTGCGACCTCGGCTTCGACCGGCGTTGCGTGGACCTCGACCGTGATCGCTTGCGTCTCCCGCAGCAGGTCCTTGATCTTCCGGCGTGGGTCTCCGTAGAAGTACGACCGGACACGCGCCTTGAGGTTCGTGGCCTTCCCGACGTAGAGCGTGTTCCCCGAATTGCCGACGAAGCGATAAACGCCGCACTTCGACGGCAACCCCTCGGTCAACGAGATCTTCGAGAAGGTCCCGTCCAACCTGGAAGCCGACAGCGCCAGCAGATCTTCGAGCGTGACCACCCCGAACCCGGCGACGCGCTCGATCAGGTGGTGCAACACGTCGATCGTGGCGAGTACGTCGGCGAACGCGCGGTGGCTCGGCTGGTGCGCGCACCGAAGGTAGCTCGCCAAAGTCGCGAGGCGATGATTCGGGACCTCGCCCGCCAGGACCTTGCGGGCCAGGATCGCGGTGTCGAGGACGCGGTGGGGCAGGGGGTCGTAGCCGCGCTCGGCCAGCGCCGCGTTCAGGAACGAGATGTCGAAGCGAGCGTTGTGGGCGACCAACACGGTGTCGCGCGCGAACTCGAGGAACGACGGCAAGACCGTCCCGATCGGGGGAGCTTCGACGAGGAGGTCGTCGCTGATCCCGGTGAGCAGCCGGACGAAGGCGGGGACCGGTTGCCCGGGATCGACGAGGGTCTGGAACGTGCCGACGACCTCGCCGCGGCACACCTTCACGGCCCCGACCTCGGTTATCGCCGAGGTCGCGGGCGAGCCCCCTGTGGTCTCCAGGTCGACGACGCAGAACGTGAGCTCGGAGAGGGGGGTCCCGAGGTCCTCGAAGCTCCGCTGAGCAAGCATGGGATACACGATAGCGAACAGGTGTTCGATATCCAGGGACATAACGGCACGGTTTGCGAGGCGACCCCGTTTACTCTGGTGCCATGGTCAGCCAGGTCTCCGAGGTCGAGCGCGCCCGCCTGCTGGAGCTCGAGCGGATGGTCGCCTCGCTCCGGGAGGATTCCGAGGTCGCGAACGCCCTGCTCGGGCTGTCCGGGGCACTGGCCGAGGTCCGGTCCCTGGAACAGACGATCGACCTCGCTATCCGCATGGTGAAAGAGCTCATGGGGGCCGACCGGATCTTCTCGGCGACCTGGATCGCCGGTCAACAGCGTTTCGAGATCACCGGTCAGGTCGGTTTCGAGGGCCCCCAGTACGACCAGCTGTACGAGCTCGCCGAGGTCCCTGAGGGCCTTCCCCTGCTCCGGGCAGCAGTCCGTCAGCGGGCCCCCTTGATGATCGGTGACACCGTCACCGACGGCCACCTAACGATGAACGACGCCAAGCTCCGTACCGCCCGGGCCTACGTCGGGCTCCCCTTGATCCGGTGGGGGGAGGAGTTCGGTGGCATCGGGATGCTGTTCGAGGAGCCCCGCCGGTTCACCGCGAAGGACGAGGCCCTCGCTCGCGGGATCGCCCGCCAGGTCGGGGTTGCACTCGCGAACGCACGCCAGTTCAACCTGCTCCAGACGTTGCGCTCGTTCGGCGAGCGGGTCGGATCGAAACTGTCCCTCCAAGAGGTCGTCGCCGATGTCGTCGAGGGTGGTCGCGAGCTGCTGTCGGGCGATGCCGCCTGGGTCTACTTCCTCGACTCGTCCAGTCGCTCCCTAGTCGCCGCGAGCCAGGAGCACGCGCCGATCGCCGGGCTCGAGCGGATCGATGTCACGCACGAACTGTGGCGCGGGTTGTCCCAGGGCAAGACGGTGCCGATCACCGATGTCGAAGCCCTGATCGATGAACCTTCCGGACCCATGTCGGCGGTCATCGCACCGATCCCCGGTGCCGACGGGCAGCTGATCGGTGCCGTACTGGTGTTGTTCGAACGGACCCTCACGCTCGGTGCCGACGACGTCGAAGCCCTCAGCGTTCTGGCCGCGCACAGCGCGCTGGCCATCGAGAACGCGCAACGCTTCGAGCGCCAGCAACGTGTCGCGCGCAGCCTGCAAGAAGGCTTGCTCACGACCGAGACACCCGAGCTCGGTGACTGCACGATCGGGACCGTCTACGAGCCCGCCGCCGGCGAGGCCGAGGTCGGAGGTGACTTCTTCGACGTCTTCGAGCTGCCCGACGGACGACTGGCTCTCGTCGTGGGTGACGTATCGGGGAAGGGGGCGGAGGCCGCGGCCCAAACCGCTATGGCGAAGTACATGCTGCGGGCGTTCGCAACGAGGAACCCCTCGCCGTCGTCCGCGCTGTTCCATCTCAACAACGCGCTGCTGAAGAGCTTCCCCGACGATCGTTTCATGACCATCATGTACGCGGTTCTGGACGTCGCGACGAACCAGCTGGTGATGGCTTGCGGCGGGCACCCACCGCCGCTGATCTACCGCTACGACACGAGGACGGTCGAAGCGTTGGAGGTTCCGGGCACCATCCTCGGCGCGTTCGAGGACCAGAGCTACGAACAAGATGTCTATCGCCTCAGCCCCGGCGACGTCTTCGTCGCGTACACCGACGGTTTGGTCGAGGCGCGCAAAGGACCGAAGCTCTACGGGCGGTGGCGGGTGGAGAAATCTCTCGCGCACCATGCTTCGTCGCTATCGGTCACCGATCTGGCGCGCCGTCTCTACGACGATGCCCGTCAGTTCGGCAACGTGACCGACGACACGATCGTGTTCACCCTCGGCTGCAACGTGTCGCCGAAGTGAGCTATCGCTGCGAGTCGTGCGGGAACAAGACCCGGTTCGACGTCTTCGAGACGAAGAAGGTCCGCGCGTTCCATCACTTCAGCCTCGGCGGTGACGACGCGATCGAGGAAGAAGAGATCCTCGAGCGCACGGTGGAGAAGGTCGTGTGCCGCTGGTGCGGTTCGAGCGACGCGATCGTCGAGGAACCCGCGCGCGACGAGTCAGCCCTCGACGACTCATCGCGGGAGAACGTTTGACCCGATCTGCCGGCACGAACGGCCCGCTCGATGGTGTGAGGATCCTCGACCTCACGCGGCTGCTGCCCGGTGGGTACGCCACGTTGATGATGGCCGACCTCGGCGCCGATGTCGTCAAGATCGAGGAGCCCGGCAAGGGTGACTACATCCGGTGGACCCCGCCGACCGTCGGTGAATTCTCGTCCGGACACATCGCGCTCAACCGCAACAAGCGTTCGGTCACGTTGAACCTGAAGTCCGATGGGGGCCGCGACCTGTTCACGCGCCTCGTCGAGCACTTCGATGTCGTGATCGAGTCCTTCCGTCCCGGCGTGATGGAACGGCTGGGGGTTGGGTGGCCGCAGCTGTCCGAGATCAACCCTCGCCTCGTCTACTGCGCGATCTCGGGTTACGGACAAGATGGGCCGCGCGCCCAGCAGGCGGGCCACGACGCCAACTACATCGGCTACGCAGGGGTGCTCAGCATCATCGGCGAGGAGGATCGCCGTCCGGTGCTCCCGGGCGTGCAGATCGGTGACCTCGCCGGCGGGGGCATGGCGGCGGTGATCGCGATCCTGGCCGCTCTGACCCAGCGCGAGCGGACCGGGCGCGGCGACTTCTGTGACGTCTCGATGATGGATGGGGCCGCGTCGTGGCTCTCGATCCACGCTGCCGACATGGTGGCGACGAAACACGTGCCGGAGAGGGAACGGATGCATCTCTCGGGTGCTCATCCCTGTTACCGGATCTATCCGGCCGCGGACGGCTGGCTGACCGTTGGTGCCCTCGAGCCGCAGTTCTGGGCCGCGTTGTGTGGGGCCCTCGGAAGAGAAGATCTCGTAGACGACGCCTTCGCGATGGGAGATCGGCGCACCGAGGTGATCGCGGAACTCGAAGGGTTGTTCGCGACCAAGACGAGGGCCGACTGGATGGCGACGTTCGAAGGGCTGGACGTGTGCGTGGCTCCGATAAACGACGTCGCCGAAGCCTTCGACGACCCTCAGCTTCGTCACCGCGCGATGTTCGTCGAAGCCGATGTCCCGGGCGTGGGCCCGTGGACCCACGTAGGTAATCCGATAAAGCTCGCCGGTGCTCCGGGGGATGTCACGCGCCGGCCCCCTCCGGCGATGGGGGAGCACACCGCCGAGATCCTTGCCGAGGTGGGCGTGGAGGCCGACGAGCTTGAAGGGTTCCGTTCGACCGGAGTGATCTGATGCGCGACCTCCCCGAAACCGCATCGGCGGCGATCGTTCGCGGGATGGCGGCGTTCATGAACGCAACGAACCGCGTCGACCTGCCCCCGAAGCTCCGCTCTCTCCAGGGCAAGCACGTGAAGATGCTGACGGCGCGCCGCTCCGATCTGATCGCTGCTCTCGACGACGACGCGCTGCGAGCGCGCGTAGCGGACTGGCTCGACAACAAGCCACCGGGGATCGCGAAGGCCGATGCCGAGGTCCTCGGTGTTGCCGCGCGCCGCGCGGACGGATGGGAAGAGCGCCTAGCTCCGCGCGGCAAAACCGATCCGCCTACGCGGACCAAGGCCGCGAAGCCCGGCGGCGCCGCGCTCGATCGCGAGAAAGAGAAGACCCGCAAGGCGCGTGACGATGCACGCAACGCCAAAGAGACCGCGGCCCGCGATGTCGCCGGCGCGAAGGAGCGCGCCGAGAGATTGGCTTCCGATCTCGCCGCTCTACAAGCGGAGGCCAAAGACCTCAAACGCGACCTCGATGCGGCCCGGCGCGAGAAGGAGTCTCTACAGGCCGAGATGGAGCGCGAGGTCCGCAAGGCTCGCCGCCGGGCCGAGAAGGGCGAAGCGGCCCTTGACGACGTGAAGTCCACAGTGCGATCACTGCGTTCCGAGCTCGCGGAGGCGAAGAAGAATGCGCAGGCCAAGTCCGCTCAGGCGAAGCAGACCGTGCCCAAGAAGCGCCCTGCTTCTCCTGCCCCTCCGACCCGCCGCAAACGACTGTCTGCCCCCAAGGGACGCTTCGCCGACGCCCCCGAGACGCTGACGGAGTGGCTCGGAACGCCGCGTGTGCATCTGTTGATCGACGGCTACAACGTGAGCAAGGCCAAGGGCGGCTACGGCGATCTCCACATCGCGAAGCAGCGCGACCGGCTCGTCCAGGAGGTCGGCCGCTTGGCCCGCAAGCACGAAGTGCAAGCGACGATCGTCTTCGACGGCTCCGATGTCCCACCGGGGACCTCGCGCCGAGCACGGGGCCCGGTCGCGGTCGAGTACTCGAGGCCGGGTGAGATAGGCGACGACCACCTCATAGCCAAGCTCGAGGGATTGCCGAAGTACCCGGTCGTGGTCGTCACGAACGACAAGGAGCTCCAGTCGCGGGCCGCCCGCATCGGCGCCACGATCGCCACCTCGGACCAGCTGTTGGGCCTGATCCGCCCCAGTGGCTAGGTGGGTCCGGTGAGATCCCAGCCGCGCGTGGCGCGGTTCAGTCCTCACCGAGCGCGTAGAGGCCGGGCAGGCTTGATGTTGACAGTAGCGAACATATGTTCGATAGTGAAGCCTGATCTCGATGTTTTTCTGACACACCACCTCTCTAACGTGGGCCGCACAGGCCCGCACAGAGAAGGAGAGCGGTATGAGGATCGAGTGCAACCAGTGCGAGATGTACCAGTCGAGCCACTGTGACGACTGTCTCGTCACGGCCCTGCTCCACCCGATGGACGACGCAGTCGACATCGACGAGACCCTCGATCAGCCGCTCCAGGCCCTCAGCGGGGCCGGGCTGATCCCCGTGCTCAAGTTCCGGCCTCGAGATCCCAAGCCGGAGACGAATGAGACGAACGAAGGGACCGTGGCCGAGGCCGGCTAGCCGATATCCCGTTTCCGCTTCGCCTACACCCGTACGATTCAGCCGTGGCGCAGCCCAATAAGGCACAGCCCAAGAAGGGCGGACGACAGCGCGTGCCCAAGCTGAAGGCGATCGGGGCCGACCCCACGGGCGGCTCGCTCCTCCTCGCCCGCAGCTCGGGTGCGAAGGCGGCCGCTTTCTCCCTCCCGATCGACGAGGCCCTGGTCGACGCGCTCGAGGCAGCCCGATCGGCTCGGGCCGCGGCGGCGCGGGCCGAGTCTCAGCTCGAGCTGCCCCCGCCGATCCCATCCCGGGTGGAAAGCAGCCTCACGGTCAAGGAGATCCAGAACCTGCTTCGCCAAGGCCGGACCGTGGAGTCGATCGCGAAGAAGGCCGGGGTCGATCCCGAGTGGGTCCAGCGCTGGGAGGTTCCGGTCGTGTGGGAGCGGTCGGGGATGGCCGCGAAGGCACGCCGGCTGCACCCCAGCCGGCCGCGTGGCGGCGCCGGGCGAGTTCCTCTGGGCGAGGCCGTCGCCGCGAACCTGAAGAAGCGCGGCGTCAAGGTCGAAGAAGGTTCCGACGAGGGCTGGGACTCGACGAAGAAGCCGCGCTCGTCGAAGTGGATCGTGACCTACACGTTCGAATCGCGCGGGCGCGAGCAGGTGGCGCACTGGGAGTACGACCCGGATGCCGAAACCGTCGTAGGGATGGACAAGGTGGGCAATGACCTGGGGTGGATCGCTCCGATCCGCCGTCGAAGCCGCGCCTGATCCCGTGTCGATAGTCCGCGTTCTGATCGTCGCACTCTTATTGTCGTGCGCGGCCGCGGCGGTGGTCGGGTTCGTGTCGCGGACTCCCGCGTCGGTGCGGCTCGAGAGCCCGCCCGACGATCCTTCGTCGGCCGGCTTCAGCGACGAACAAGTTGCGCGCCACGGTGCCTTCCGCGGCCCCCTGTATCTCGCGTTCATGCTCGGCCTCGCCGTCGAGATCACGTTCCTCGTGCTCCTCCGGGGCCGGGCGATCGGCGAGATCGTGGCGTGGTTCGAACGAGTGCCTGGGGGATGGCCCATCCGATCCGTGCTCACCGTCGTCTGCGTCGCGGCGATAGCGTGGTTCGTCGCCCTGCCGCTCGGTTTCATGCGCGGGTACGTGATCCAGAAGGCCTGGGGGTTGTCGACCCAACAACCGATGGGGTGGTTCGCCGACCAGGCGAAAGGTCTCGGCGTGTCGTTCGTGATCGTCGCGGTGATGGCAGTGGCGTTCTTCGCGGTAGTTCGGTGGCAACCCGGAACATGGTGGGTGTGGGCCACCGCCGCGTTCACCGTGCTGACCGCGATCTTGGTGTTCCTCTACCCGGTCGCGATCGCACCGCTGTTCAATCGTTTCACTCCACTCCAGGACGCC
>Ga0299913_10002165_pt1 | contig 15321 bp, 5 predicted proteins | sample RVTome_9_FD_201360 | JGI IMG/M metagenome (GOLD analysis project Ga0299913, IMG submission 201360) | Soil microbial communities from uranium-contaminated site in the Upper Colorado River Basin, Wyoming, United States - RVT155D38 (version 2) ...
CGATCAATCGGCTGAGGCCGCCGCGGTATGGTCATGCCCTCCTGAACGCGCCTGGCCATGAGCGCTCGACGGGGTACGGCGGAAACCTCCTTGGGCAGGTTCGCCCCGGCGACCCGCACGCAGACCCCCAGCGCCAACCAGACTGATATGGCACATGCTTGACATGCATCGCCCGCTCACCGCTGTGATTCGAGCGTGAGATCCCGACCGTAACGGGCATAGTTATGTGTTCATCGTCGAACATGTCCGAGCCGCTGTGACGGCCCAGGAGCCTCGCACGGGCCTCATCGAGGGCTAGAGATGCCCTGAATGTCCCAGAATTTCGAAGGAGCCGGCCGGGTTCGAGGCGACAGCAACGACCCCTCCGGCCTCACGGGAAGGAGGTAAGTATGAGGTTCAACCATCTCCACGCCGCGATCCGCGATCTGCCGATGTCTTGACATCGATGGATGGACGAGGCCACACTCCATCCGGGAGATTCTCGCCGATCGTTCGAGCGCCTGAGCCGCTCGAGACGTGCCTCCGCTCGCGGATCGCCCTCATACGGACGGAGCACCGTGGGCACGGTTCAGGCTGCAGGCCATCCCACCATCGCGGCGCTCGTGCTCTCGTGAGCTCCGCAACGTCTTCGCGGCGCGCGCTGAGTCCGGTTAAGAGGCCGTGACCGACGTCCTGAGTGCGCTTCAGCAGATGGTCCCTGGTGGCTTCGATCGGGACGCCATCGCGAACCGGATCGGCGCCGTCGACGTCGACACCTCGGATCCCTCCCGGGTCCGGCTCACGTACACCAACCGCAACGACCTCACGATCCCAATTGGGACGTGGACGCTGCGCCTTCTGCCGAGACTCGACCCGACGACCGGCGGTGAGCGGGTGGTGATGGACCTCCTCCTTGACGCCGCGGGCGACGTCACCGAGGTCCGCATAGACGTCGCCCGGTTCGAGCTTGAGGCGGACCCACGGCACCTGACCGCCGGGCACCTTCGGACCGAGCCCTTCACCCACATCGTGCCGATGAGCGGCCCATCCATGCCGCCGGTGCGTCTGCTCGGCCCAGGGCTCACAGTTGGCCTGCGCGGGCCGGACCTCAGCGAGCCGTTCGTCGACCTGACGGGCGCCACTGGTGGCATCGAACCGGCCCTGCCCAGCATGCGCTTCGACCCGCCGCATTTCATCGTCGGTCGGGGGGTGGGGGTCGGCGATCTCGTCGGCATCGCCTGCGACGAGGCGCTGCTCGACCTGAACCCGGTTGTCTCGCCGCCGGGACCGCTCGGGACGACACTGCCACCGACCTGGACGGGCCTGTACCTCAAGGACCTCGGCGTTTTCCTCAACAACGACCCGGCCAACGACACCTGGTCGTTCATGGCCCGAATGCAGGACTTCTTCGTTGGCTTCGAGGGCTTCGACCTGTCCGGGACGCTCTCGGCCGAGCTCGCCCACCACGTCGTTGACGCACCACAGCTGTCGCTGGAAGGCGTCTGGCAGACCGATAGCGGAGCGATCGAGGAGCTGCCGACGACGCCGCTCCCGGCTCCCACAGGGGACCGGACCCATCGCCGGGTCCGGCTCGCAGTCCGGCCGTCGTGGGATTCCGCCGGCTTTGCCGTCGACTGGGACCTGCCCCCCGGTGTCGGGGCGGAGGAGCCCCTTCGCCTCGATCAGCCCGACGTCGGCTGGCTCCGCGTCGAGCCGGGTACCCACAGCGTGACCGTCCGGGTGACCGACCATCGCGTCCCGGACCAGAGCGCGACCCAGGTGCTCTCGGTCGGCGCTCCGACCGGGGCGGGAGCGAACCTGCTGCGCGTCGAGGCGGTGGCCCGGGTGATCGGTGGCGGCGGCGCCGGGAACGACGGCGAGCCCCATCGGATCCATGTCCACATCCCGCGCTCCGCGCAGCTGCGCCTGACGGCGCGGATGGTCGGAGGCGAAGCGAGCGCCACGTCCGCCGAGGTCACGCTGTTCGTCGATGACCTGCAGATCGCCACGAGCAGCCCCACGACGTCGGCCACCGTCACCATCACCCGATCCTCGGCGGGGACGTACCCGGAGGTCGAGTGGCACCTCAGGGCGCCCGCGGCGGCACCCTCGGCGGGAGCGATCGGCGTGGGGGTGGAGCTCAGCCCGGGACCCAGCGGCCCGTCGACCGTCGGGACCGACCGTCTCCGTTACGAGCTGTACGAGCGGGCCGATGCCAACGCTCCCGACCTGGCCGTCGACGCGCTGGCCGATTGGCTGGCCGAGCCGGGCGGCGCGCTGGCGCGGCTCGCTCTCTTCGGCGGCGTCACCGACGAGCAGGTGAGCTGGACGCTCGACAGCCGTGCGATGCCGCTTGCTGACCTCCACGGGACCGCCAGCGACGCGGTCTTCGTCGACGGCACCACCTGGCCAGGCACACCGGAGTCGGTCTCGCTGCCACTGAGCGGCAACGTCGCCCGGACCGAGGTGGCGGTCATCGATCGGCTGTGGCGCCTGACTGCGACGGTCGGCGGCGCGACGGCCGCGGACCGGCTCATTCTGATCGGCGAGGATCGGACGAGCCATCGTATGGCCCAAGACCCAATCCGGTCGGCGTGGGGCGCTGCCGGCGCGCAGCAGGTGCAGGGCCGAACAGCTGCGTTCCGCTTCGCGTACAACAGCGCCGGGCTGCAAGCCGAGGATCACGGGCCGGGGCCCGAGGGTGTCGAGACGCCGGCCCAGGCGTGGGCCAAGCAGGTCCTTGGGGCGCGGGCGCTCCTGGAGGAGATTGCCACCGCTGGCACCCAATTGCGCGAGATCCATCTCGCCGGCGCCGCCAGCGCGGAGGGTCCGGACGATCTCAACATCCGGCTTGGCATGCGGCGCGCGGAATCGGCTCGCGACTTCCTGGTTGCGGTCCGTGACGGGTCGCCCCCCGCCTGGCTCGGTCCGGTACCGGCCGGTTCCGCGGCAGCCATCGCCGGCGCCGGTCCGATCACGGTGGGGACCGTCGGAGAGCGTGGCGCGAACTCGGGAGTGTCGCAGGGCACTGCTGGGGCCGGCGGTCAGGTCCCGGCATCCGGCGAGCGGATCGACGTCGAAGACCGCCGGGTCGTCGCGATCCTTCGCGTCGCCGGCCGCCCGATTCCGTCTGTATCCCGCCGGACGTACTTCTACACCGGCGCCGGCGCACGCCCGCTGGCACCCCCGCCGCTCATTGCCCGACGGGTGCCGCGACATCCATTCGAGCATGCGATCTTCCGCCAGGCTCACCTCGAGGTGGAGCTGCTCCGGAGCGAGCTGATCCGCGCCCAGGTGCGCCTGACGCTCGACCTCAAGCGCTTCAACGACAGCGACGACCTCGCACCGGCCGGCGACGGCCTGCCGCCGTTGAACCCGCAGGACGGCGTCACGACCTTCTTCCTCGAGTATCGCAAGATCCTCGACCCGGCCGGCAGCCGCTGGTCGTGGGACGCTGCCGTGCTCTCGGATCCGGGCGATCTGAACGGCCTGGCGGTGACGTTGGGCGATCCTGCTCGGGCCGTCGGGCCGCCGCTGATCACAATCCCCGCGATGGCCGCCATCGCCGGCGGCCAGCTGGGCAGCGGCACCGCGCTGGGTGCCGTCGCCCTTGGCGCCGCCCTCTCGTCCCTCGGCGTGATCAGGGCGAGCAAGGTCACCTGGGTCGGTTTTCGTGGGCGGCTGGCCTACGGAACCACCCCGCCGGTCGCCCTCCGGATCGGGGTCGACTACACCGTCGAGTACGCCGTCGACGTCGACCTCGGTCCGCTCGGCCGCCTGCGCACGACGCCGGGCCGGCCTCTCAAGGTGACGTTCCGGAACCTGGGTGTGACCTGGACGTCGCCGGACCGATTCGACGTCGACTACGACCCGATGTCGGGCTTCGCCCTTCGCGTCGACGACCCAGGCGTGTTCCAGCTTGGCGAAGGGATCGGTCGGCTGCTGAACGTCAGGAGCGCCGCCACGGGCGCGGGCTCGCCCCTGTGGGTGGAGGTCGAGCTGCGGTTTGCCATCGAGACGGGCGTCTTCGCCATCGACACGCTCAAGGTGCGCCTCTCTGTCGACAGCGAGCGGCTGTTCGAGCGTGACCCGGTGAGCGGCCGCCTCCGGCTCGTTTCCGACGATTGGCTTACCGCCGTCAGCGTGACGATCAGCAAGATCGGCATGAGCGCCAACCTGCCGGGCGTCCTGTCGGGACGCGGCCAGCTCGAGATCAGCGGCAGTGGCGGGTCGTCAACGGTCGCGGGTGACCTCGACGTCAACCTGGTCCCGCTCAACCTCACCCTTGGCGCCTCGTTCGGGCTGTTCACCAAACCGCCCGACCGTCGCGCGGTCTACCTCGGCCTGGCTGCCAACTTCCGGCCTGGCTTCCCACTCGGCAACACCGGCGTCGCACTGTACGGCCTGCTCGGGCTCACCGGGGTGAACATCGGCCGCTCGATCCCGGAGCAGGATCGGGTCCTCGAGTGGTACAAGACGCCGACACCCGGCGTGCGTCCGGTCGACAAATGGACGATGCGCGACGGAGCGTGGGTCTTCGGCGTGGGGGCGACCCTCGGGACCGCACCGGACGGCGGGATCCTATGGAACACGGCCGGCGCCCTGCTGGTCCAGACGCCCGGCCCTCAGATCCTGCTGGCCGCCGACTCGCAGTTCCTGACGCCGACGTCCGACCCAGAGTCGCCGCTAAGCGCCGGCCTCCAGACCGTCATCCTGCTCGACTTCGAGAACGGCGCCTTCCTCGCCGCCGCTGAGCTGTCTCTGGTGCGTCGACCCCTCATCGAGCTCGTCGTCCCGGCGGAGATCTTCTTCAATCTCCGACGTTCGGTCGACTGGCACATCCACCTTGGCAAGTGGCAGCCTGAGAGCAAGCGGGTCCGCGCATCATTGTTGGGCGGGATCTTCGACGCCTGGGCCTACATCCAGGTCGAGGGCGACGGCTTCAGCGGACCCGTGACCCTCGAGGGCCTGTGCATCGCCCACGGCATGCGGACTACGGTGCTCTGGGGCTCGCGCAGCGCCCGAATCTACTTCGAGGCCTGGATCGAGTACCACCTCGGGTTGCAGCTGTCGCCGCTCTACCTCGAGGGCCTGCTGACCGCCGGAGGTGAGTTGCACCTCGGACCGATCAGCCTCGGTGCTGACGTCGCCGTTCAGGCCAAGGTCGGCGTCGACCCTGACATCCTGTCGCTCCACGGCGAGGCCTGCGGCTCGGTCAAGATCTGGTTCGTCAGGATCCGCGGCTGCGTGGGGATCGACATCGGCGACGGCTCGCGGACGACGCCTGCTCCACCGTCGCCGCTGGCCGAGTTCGCCGTAATCGACGTGCTGACCGACGAGGTCACCGACCGCAACGAGGCGCCGCTCGACTGTGCGCTGCACCTCGTGTTCGACCAGCCCGTCTTCGATGCCCGTGGCCCCGACGCGGCGATCGATCTCGGCACGCCGCGCCGGGTGCAGGTCTCGCCCGAGCTGTTCTACGAGTACGACCTGACGGCGCTGTCGATCTCGCCCGCCGCATCCGTCACGCCGGCAGCGTGGGCCCAGCCATCGCTGCCCGACCCCGACCCTTCGAACGCCGACGGTGCCCGAACGCTTCGGGTGCGAGCGTGGGAGCCGACCGCCTTCCCGAAAGCGCTGACATTCAGCGACGGGTACGACAGCCAGCTCGCCGGCCTGCTCGAGCGGATGTGCGAGGAGCCACCGCGCGTGCGTGAAGGCTGCGCAACCTTTGACGACCAGCCGCTGGGCGCCGGGTCGCGCTGGCGGCTGAGGCGGCCGACCCTCCGCACCGTCGACGTCGTGGCGGCCAGCGGCGAGGTTCTCGGTGCGGGGGCGATCGTGCCGGCCACGCCTGGCGGGGTGCTTGGCGCCGCGGTCGTACCCCTGCCCGGCGTCGCGTTCGACGGTCTGGCGGCTCGCGACCGGGCGCTCCGCCTGCCGGCCCGGCCGGCCGGCCTGCAGGACCGCTTCGACACTGGCGCGTTCGACGCCATTTCCACCCGTGACGGGCCGCTCCACGACCTGGTCGTCGCCGTCAAGCCCGGAGCGGAGGTCGAGGTCTCGAGCGGCCTGCTCGACGTCATCCCGGGGCTCGACGACCCGGTGGGACCGATGCGGGCGCTCGGCTCGGTGGCCATCCGACTGCCGGACCTCGTCGCGGCCGAGGCCGTCGTGATGCTGCCGGCCAAGCATCGCGGCGGCGCCTTCCGTTACTACGACGCCGCGCTCCGGCCGCTCGGTCCGTCCGTCGCCCTTGACGCCGGCGACCTCGTGTCGGGCGCGACGCTCGGCGCGCAGGTTGCCAACCACGAGGTTCGGGCGCTGCAATTCGACGGGTTCGCGCTGGCCGGGGAGGATGGACCGGCGCGGGCAGGCTGGCTGGTGATCTGGGCGACCGAACCGCTGCGCCTCCCCGCATCGTGGGATCCGGCGACCTACCTGCTCCAGGTCTGTGGCACGACCTACGGCGAGTGGCGTGCCGGCGAGCGCCTCGCCGAGACCCGGACGCGGACGACGACCTGGCTGACCGACACGCTGGTAACACCGGCCTCGGCGGCGATGGCGACCAGCGTGCCGATGCTCGCTCCCAACACGTCCTACACGCTCACGGGGACGATCGCCTGGCGACGCTACCGCGACGCGACGACGGCCACCACCGATGGCGACGGCACCCATGCGATCAACGAGACGTTCAGGACCGCGAGCGCGCCGCCGGTGGACATCCGGCGCTACATCTCGTACGTCGACCCGGCCGGCCCGGCCCAGCCGCAGTACCGAGCCGAGCCGGTCTTCGTCCGCTTTGCGAGCGATGCAATCGATGCCCTGTTCGGCGCCTTCGGGCAGCAGATCGTGACTCGCCTCAAGGCCGACGTCGGCGGCGATTCCGCGAACATGGCCGTGACCGAAGGCCGGTTCACCATCGCGACCGCAGTCGACTCGTTCGAGGAGGCGTTCGCCGAGGCCCTCGGGCGATCGTGCATCGCCGGCGATGCCTTCCTGCTGTTCCCCAAGACCGAGATCCGGACCCCGCACGAGCTGGCGCCAAATACTGGCTACACGCTGAGCCTCGTCCCGCGCAGCCTTGCCGAGCCTGGCGGCCTCGATCCCGAGGCCTGGGACCGACAGCTCGAGTTGGCCGTCGAGGGCGGGGTCACGGGCTCGGTGGTCCACCGGACAGACCTGCTGGCCAGCCGCTGGCGGACCTTCGGCGAGCATGTCGCCGCCTACGCCGCCGCTGCCGTCGGTGCGGGGCACGTCCTCGCGGACGACGCGACGGCAGCTGATGCAGCGCTCAGCGCGCTGCCGCCCATGACGCGTGGCGATCTCGCGATGGACGACCTGCTGGCCGTCCTCGTCGGCGGACCGGTGCGACTGCCGGAGCAGCCCGAGGTCCATTGGATCTGGGGGCTGGATGTGCCGGCGTCGGACGGGCTGAGCCTGCCGAGCTACCGGCTGCTCGGCATCCTCCTCGACGGACCGGAGCCGCTGCTCCGAAGGCGGCCCGACGGGAGCGATTCGGTCGATGTCGCGGTCTCGACGGCAACGACAGCTGGACCATCCGTCACGGCCGCCGCCCGCGTGCTCGCCGGCACCACCGGGTCACGCCTCGTCATCACAGCGCCGCTCGCGGGAGTCGCCCAGGTGACGATCGGCCTGACCTACCGGCGAGTCGCCTCGGACGCTCCTGACAGCCAGACCCTGACGCTCAGCGTACCGGCGGCGCCGGGCGTGGGCGCGAGCTAGCGAGGGGCCACGATGCCTGTCACCGATCCCACGCTCCTTCACATCCTCGGCACGGGGTACCGGAACGACGCGTACGCCTCGGACGGTCACCACCTGCGTTGGGCGTTCGACCAGCGCCTCGGCTTCCCACGGCGGGCGTTCTGCCTGGAGCGACGACCGTCGAAGCTACGTGACAAGCTCGCCGCGGGGACTCGCCACCGCGAGACGCTGCCGCGCAGCCGCGTCGAGGTAACGCGGGACGACGTGATCGGCACGCAGATTTCGGCCGCGGTGCCGGGCGGCCAGGTGACCGTCGGCCAGCTCGGCATCGCCCTTCCGAAGGAGCCGCTGGTCGTCGACCTCCACGGCGGCTCGTCGGCGGATCCCGACGCCATCGCGTGGATCCAACTCGACCTGTTCACGATGCCCGGTGCTCGGGTGACCGTGGAGGGAGTCGCCCGCGGCTGGGGTGAGGACGCCGTCGTGGCGGTTGCGGAGGGCGTTGACGACCGACGGCGCTGGTGGCTCGACCTGCTCGACCGGACGCTGGCCGGTGAGCTGCAACCAACCCTCCGGACATCGCCGGCCGCGCCCGGCATCGGCCTTCGTGCCAGGCTCACGCCGGACCGTCGGCCGGCTGAGCGGGACGACGTCGTCGTCCGGACGGCGATCGCCGGAACCCATCCGACCCTCGCGCGGACGCTGAGCCCCGAACGCCTGAAGGTCATCCACGACGCACTCAGCGAGCGCGGTCTTGTCGCCGGCCAGCTCGAGAAGTATCTCGCCGAGCCGCGGCCCATGAGCCTCGTCCTCGTTGGCTCGCGGATCGATCTCGTCCGGCTCACCGGGCCGGGCGCCTGGCTGAGCGCCGTCCGGTGGCTGCCCATCCACGATTTTGGCGGCGAACGCGAGGGGTGGGAGCCGGTCGCTTGCTTCCCGATCCTCACCGACGAGGAGCGGTACCGCGAGGTCAACCAGGAGTTCCTGGCGGCGTCGACCACGGACCTCGCCGACGCGCTCCTGACCCAGTCGACACGGCCGAACGGCGCCGAGCCGCTCGACGAGCCAATCGTCCCGCCGGTCCGAACTGCGACCGACGAGGAGCTCCGCGAGCGCTACCTCTACCCATGGGTCGAGGCTCTCGAGCCATGGGTTCGGCGGGTCCTCGACGAATCCGCCGGGGGTGCGCTCCACCAGTCGGAAGTCCACTCGAGCGGCGCGCTCGACGAGATTTCGACCCCGGGTGGCGGGAACGTCGCCGGCAGCGTCGGCCCGCGGCAGGATCTCGACATCGAGATCTATCCGCTGCTGCTGGCGGCCTCGCTGTCGTTCCAGGTTGCCCGCCAGCTGGGGCTGGGCTGCGTGCTCCGGGATGTCGACAACCAGGCATGGGACTACCGCGTCCGCGGCTGGTGGCTCGAGGAGGATCTGCGAGCCTGGCCGGAGGCACTTCTGCGCCGGGTCGCCGAGCTGGCCGCGGCTGTCCCCGACGAGACCGCTGCCCAGTTCGACGAGCGGATTACGGCGCTGATCGAGGCGCTGTCGGAGCGGACGCTCGCCCTGGCATCGGTCAACACACTGGTCGCCGCGGAGGGACCGGTGGTCGAGATCCACGCTCATGCGTTCGACGTCCGGCTCGACGGCAGGCCGCCCTTCGCCTCAACGGCGTCGCTGACCATCGATCAGTTGGGCGCCGCCGCGCCGCCGCCGGCCGGTGCGGCTCAGGAAGGGCTCGCACGGCTGTCGTGGCCGCTCAGGCCGCGGTCCGGCACCCCGCACGACGTCGCGGTGCCGGTCGGTGCGACGTTGGCCCGGACGCGCCGCGCCTCCGGCGAGCCGTACGACACGGTGCTGAACCCGCGCTCGGAGTTCGGGCGGCCAATGTCGGTGGTGCCGGTGGAGGACCCGCTGGCTCCAGGTGGCGCGGGCACGACATACTTCTGGGACCGCCACGTCCCCGCGAACCTCGATGTGACATACGGGGTGAGTGAGTGCGACCCGTTCAGCCGTTGGTCGCCGTTCGTCTCGGCTGACTCGCGCTGGGACCACGTCGTCCCACCACCGCCGCCAGGCGTCAGCGCCACGCTTACCGACGCGCTGCTCATCTGTCGGCTCAGCTGGCCATCCGCCGGATACCCGGGGCTGCCCGGTGCATCGACCATGACCCTCCGGGTCCACCTGCGGCGCGACCTGCCCGTGCCGCCCAGCGATCCGTCGTTCGGCAGCGAGACCGCTGACCCGGCCAACTGGCCCTACGCCGCCCGCACGCCCGCCGGCACGGCCGCGCCGTTCAGCTTCCCGGCATCGACGGCCGCGGCGACGACGTTCAGTCACGACGGTATGACGGTCACGGTCACGCCGGCGGCCGCAGGCTTCACGGTCGCCTTCCAGGGCATCGCCATGTCGCCTGACACGGTCGGTCGCACGCGCATCTATGTCGCGGCAACCGCCGTGGATGCGGCGGGCGTGGCGTCAGACGTCGTCGGTGGGCCCGGGATGGGCGACTTCGTCGCCGTCGTCCCGCCGCTCGTGCCGACCCTCCAGGTCAACCCTGACCCGCTCCTCGCCACATACCCGGATGCCCTCGATCGATCAACCCGGACGTTCGAGTTCCCGTCGGTTGGGGGCACCCGGTACACGCTCCTCAGGGCCGGCGAGTACGACGTCGTAGCGGCGGCCGCGCGTGCCGGAGCGTCGACCGCCGCATACGATGCCGCGACCACCGCGGCAGATCGAGCCGCAGCGCTCAAGAGCCTCGCGATCGTCGCCCGCGAGGCCTTCGCGCCGGGGCCGGTCGTTGACGCCGCCGGCAGCACCTCCTCACTCACCGATACGCTCCCAGGGGGCCTTCGGACGCTGACTGTCTACACAGTCGCTGGTCGGTCACCGAACGGGTCGGCGTCGTCCTGGCCGACCGCACCCGAGGCCTTCGCCGTCGTCGCCGTCCCCCAGATCGAGGCGCCATCGCCACCGGTCGTCGTGCGCGGCGAGTGGCGGGAGGCTGACCCGGTCTCGACCGACCCGGAGCTGCAGGTCCCGCACGTGGAGGTCATGATCGCGGCACCCGGACCGGGCACCGCGCCAGCCGTCCGCTACGAGGTGTACCGGACGTCAGACCCAGCCCTCGCCGCAGAGGTCCGGCGGATGACGCCGCTCCATCCGATCGCCGTGCCGGCGGATCCGAGCAGCCCGCCATGGGAGAGCGCCAACGTTGCCGGCTCGTCCGTCCGGGTCGTCCGCTGGCGCGACGCTGCGCTCGAGGACTGGACCTCCTACACGTATCGGGTCGTCGCGCGCGGCGAGCTCGCGCCCGGGGCGAGTGGCGTCGCCGGGACGCGATCCGCGCCAAGTGTGCCGCTAGCCGTCCGAACGCGGGCCGCTGCCGCGCCCGCGCCGGCAGCGGTTTCGGCCATCCTGACGGCGACGCCCGAGCCGTCCGTCTCGGTCGCGTTCAGCGTCGTGCTGCCGCCGGCGGACTTCGGCCCGACACGCGGCGTCGTCCGCCAGGTTCTGCCCGACGGGCGTCGGGTGGGTGTCGCCCGGGAGGTCCTCGATCCGACGCTGCCCAGCCACACGCTGACGGGACCGGTCCTTCCGGTCCCGTCCGGAGAAACGGTGACGATCGAGGTCAGCGTCGTCGATCCGGCAGGCCGCGAGGGGGCCGCAGCATCGGCGGTCACAGGCCCGATGCCGTAACGCAAGAGCGTCACGCCGACTCTTACGTGACGCCTCGCTCGACCGATGCGGGACCGCGTCTCCTGCGGCGGCGACGAGGCGAGGGTCGCGCCCGAGGGAGTCGCTCTCGGAGGAACACGACCGCATCGGCTTCGAGGAGGTCGTCGACGCTGATGAAGTCTCGCAGGCCGCCGGTCACGGTCCACGCCAGCCCGTACCAGGACCAACCGGTGCCTGACCAGCGGCGGATGCGGATCGTGTACTCGCGACCTGGCACGCCGTCGAACTCGGCGATCTGGTACCTGTTGTCCCACGACGCCGGCCGGGGGTGCGATCTCATACCCGATCGCCGAGGCCTCCGGCACCATTCGCACCCGCCACCGATGGCGCCGGCGCGATCGTCGGTCGCTTCGACTACGACACGTTTGGCGTGCCGTCGGCCGCCACTGCCCCGGCGGACAGCATGGCTGGCATGGCCTTACCCCGGATCCGCTCGGGATGTACACGGCCAGCCTGCGCACATACGACCCGAAGGTGGGCCGCTTCATCTCGGAAGATCCGCTTCCAACCGAGAACCTGTATGCGTACTCGTCGAACAGCCCGCTCCTGCTAAGCGATGCAACCGGCCTCGCCGCCAGAGGTTCAGGGTACTCGCTGCTGTGCTCTGACGCCATATCTCACAATTCGCCCCGGCGGGCCACACCGTGCAGGCCGCTGGCTTGGGACTGACAGTGGCGCAAGCGCGATCAGAAGGATGCGCTTGTCGTGGGGTTAGCATTCCCAACGTGACGGCACTCGATCTCTGGCCGCTTGTGCTGGGGGCGGCGGACTATCGCCGTCGTCGGCTTGCTGCGCCGCGATCGTCTCCTGTCGGTCCGCCATGATGACCGGCGGATACGTACTAGTGATGCTCGCGCTGCTGTGGTCGTGGGACCCCGGACGTGACGCGACGACAGCGATATCCTCGCCGGCCATTGGCGCGACCCTGGCGACGATGGGAACCGAGCGCAGCCGGCGCGAGAAGCGCGACCAGTCACATCACGCGGATAAGCCCTTGGGTCGAACTTGACAGTTCGTCATACCCCATAGCGCGGGATTCGGCTCATCTTCAGTGTGCGCAGGGGCGGGCGGTCCACCTGATCGAAAGCTTCCCATCAGTCACCTCAGCGGCCTACGACAGTCAGTCAGGTGTCCTCCACGAGTGGGGGATTCGACGCGGTAGAGGTCCCACGTCCCTGGAATGCCCCGCAAGCGCCTCTTTCCGCGTGGCGCGAACTCGAGCCCTGACCCGGCCGCTAGATCACGCACCGTCCGCGAGACGAGGACCTCGCCGGCCGTCGCCAGCGTGCCGATCCTCGCTCCGACATGGACTGCGATGCCGCCGGCCTTGCCGTTGACGATCTCGACCTCGCCGGTATGCAACCCTGCCCGCACATCGATGCCGGCCTCACGCATGGTTCCTACGATTGCGCGCGCGCAACGAACGGCGCGACTAGGCCCATCGAAGGTCGCGAAGAAGCCATCGCCCGCGGTGTCCACCTCCGTTCCGCGATAGCGGCGCAGCAGGGTCCGCACATGGGTGTGGTGGCGCTCAGCCAGTAACTTCCATGCGGCGTCACCGAGCTCCGTGATCCGCTCGGTGGAGGCGACTATGTCCGTGAACAGAACCGTCGCCAGGACGCGTGCAAAGCTCGCCTCCTCGGCCCTCAGCGATCCGAGGACGTCGCCGACCCAGTCCGTCAACGCGTCAACTTGACCCAGGTAGGGGAAGAGCTCGAATCCGTCGACCGCGGCGACCTCTGCACCGGGGATCTGGCTGGCCATGCGTCGGCTCTTGGCCCACAGGTCGGGCAGCTGCCGGTTCGCCCAACCGGTGCGGTAATACACCAGGGTCGGTGCCTGCACCATCGCCGCCGCCGCCGAGGCGTCCGTGTGGTACCAGATTTCCTGGAGCTTCAGCATGTCGCCGGGCCCGGTCGCGTGCCGCATCAGGCGGGCGACGCCAGGCGCGAACTCTGGATCGTTGAGGAGAGGGGAGTCGGCGCCACAGACTGAGGCCGCCAGGTAGGACGTGGCCTCCGTCGTGCCGGGGAAGCCCTCTGTCAGGGTGCGCCAGTCCCGCACCGAGTCTTCCCAGCTAATCGGGATGTCCTCGGCGACGCTCAGCCCCCAGCTGCCCTCGAGGATGAGGCCGGCGGTCCGCTCCGGGTGCGTGGCGGCGAATAGCGTTGCAAGCGCATTGCCATCGGCGTAGGCCATTAGCACCGCGCGCTCGGCTCCTACCGCATCGAGCACAGCGGCGACGTCGTCCAGGCGCGCCTCGAACGTCGGTAAGCGCGCCAGTCGATCCGACAGCCCCACGCCGCGCTTGTCAAAGTGCGTCACTTTCGCGTGTCGCGCGAGTCCGCGCATGAGCTGCTCGAAACCAGGCCACTCCCACAGCATCTCGACATGGGAGACAAAGCCGTGAATCAGTACCAGATGGACGGGCCCGTCGCCCATCGTCTGATATGCGATGTGGGCTCCATCGGCTGCTGTCGCGTAGCGAACGGGCGGCAGTGTCATTTGCTCGCCCTCAGTCGCCCCGCGCCAGCAGTTCGGCGAGTCGCTCGTCGCGCCATCGTGGCCATCCTACGGCCACTTGTCCCCATTGGGTCGGCGCGCTCGCTACGCCAAGGAATTGCGGAACGCTGGAACAACTGTCGGTTCGGCGCCGCGAAAGCGTGACCTCGGAGTTGCTCTCTCTGGCGCAGTCGTGGGCGCGGTCCTGACTTTGGCGATCTCACTCTTGATGAGAGCGACCGAGTGATGCCCTAGGCGCATCGCGAGTAGGTGGAATCCGGCCATTGGGGGTTAGTCGACACTGGCGCCATCGCCGCCTCCTCTCGGCCGCCATCGTACAACGCGGTATGACCAGTGGCGGGATCGGCACGAAGGCGCTGATCCCGGCCGGCGTGCAGTTGGACGCATCATGTGGCCGATGACGTGGGCGTTCCTTGCCGGACTCAGCCATGCAGGGTCGGCCGGTAGATGAGCTCTTGGATGCTGCCGTCGAGCGTCCGGCTCTCGATCAGCTCGAGGTCGAAGTCGGCCGCGCCCTGGAAGATCGGGGCCACTCCAGTCTGACCGGTGATCACTGGAAAGAGCGTCACCTGAACGCGGTCGACCAGACCGGCGGCCATCAGCGCGCGGTTCATCGACAGGCTGCCGTGCGAGCGCAACGGCACCTCGGACTCCTCCTTGAGCCGCGCGACGACGTCGACCGCGTCGCCGCGCACGACGGTCGCGTCCGGCCAGTCGAGAGGGCCTTCCAGCGTCGTCGACACCACCGTTGCCGGCAGGTTCCTCATCCGGGTGACCCATGGGTCATGCACTTCGGACTCCTCGGTGCTCGAGGCCAGCATCCGCGCGAATGCCCGATACGTATTGGCCCCGAAGACCATCCGCTGCTCCGCGCCGTACAAGGCGAGGCGGTGCTCGAGCAGCTCGGGCCCTTGCTTGCCCCAGTAACCGCCCCAGTTGCCGCCGCCGACGGAACCGAAGCCGTCGAGGCTGGAAAAGACGTCGAAGGTGTAGGCAGCGGTCATGCTCTCCTCGAGTGCGGCTGATCGGGTGTGTGGATAGTGACTCGAACCACGGCAATACTCATCGCCGCTGAACTCCTGGAATTCGGCCGCCCGCATGCGGCCCAAGGGTTGACCGCGGGCGGAGACCGTGGCGAGGCGCTGGGTGATCTACCGCGGACCAATTGCGACGGCGCCCGTTCGATCGACCTCATTGGGAATGGGCGCAACGTTCTATCACCATTGACCACAGTTCGCCCCGGCCAGTGGGACGAGGACGCGCGCAAGCGACATTGGCGGAGTGAGGGTCGGCTTCGGGTCCCTTCGAGAACTCTGCACCCCTCGGGGCCCGAGAAAGTCGCTACTCGCTCACCCCACC
>Ga0299913_10002166_pt1 | contig 15317 bp, 9 predicted proteins | sample RVTome_9_FD_201360 | JGI IMG/M metagenome (GOLD analysis project Ga0299913, IMG submission 201360) | Soil microbial communities from uranium-contaminated site in the Upper Colorado River Basin, Wyoming, United States - RVT155D38 (version 2) ...
GGTCGCGTCCGCGGAAGGATGCCGTGGATGGAACGCAGCAAGCAGAGCGGGTGCTCGAGCCTGCGATCATGCAGAGGCTCAGATCCGGGCCACGATCGTGAGAGCGCGCGGAATCGCGAGGCAACATACGGTCCGCCGACATGCCGTCGCCAGCCGACCCGAGATGGGTCCTACGATCGGTTGAGGCGGCGCAGCGCGGCACGCGTGCTTCCTCTCGCGAAGCGGTAGATCGACGTGATGTCCCCGGCGATATCGCGCGCACCGTCCACAAGCTGTAGCACGCCAACACGGGCAGCTGCTGCGAGCCGATCCTCCACCCACAGCTCATCGCGTCCCAGCTCACGCGCCAGCGTGGCAGTATCGAACTCATCGGTGAGACGGGCGGCGAATGCCAGCGTCTCGGCCACATCAACGCCCAGCGGACCGAGGTCCGGTTCCGTTTCGGCCTCGACCGGAACATCCGCGCTCGCATCCATGCTCCAGCCATTCGCGCCACGGACCAGCGCCCCACGCCCCCGCAGCGAATCGAGCCGGCGCAACATGCCTGAAGGCAGTCCGTACGAGGCCGCCAGCACGTCATCCACCAGCGATGCGGCCACAGGGCCCTCGAGTGTCGCCTCGAGATACTGTTGAACCGCGCCGACTCCGAGCGGGCGCATTGCAATGGTCACTCGCCTTTCCGCCGGCAGCGCAGCTGCCGCATGGCATATGTCCGGCAACGGCGCTCCAGGCGACGCCGCTCGGTACGTCGCAATCACGAGAAGGCGTGTGCCCATCTCCGCCGTGGCAAGCAGGCGATGCAATCGTTCCGATGCGGCGCGTGTTGCCAGATGTGCATCATCGACAAGCAGTGCAGCGGCCCGCTGGCGCGCCACGCGTTGCAGTTCGGCGATGTCCTCGGGCAGTGTAGCGGCGGGCACGGAACCCCTGCGGCGACGCAGCGCCTCAGCCGTACTCGTGACCGCCGCCAGAATGTCGCCCCATACAGGGATCGCGCCGATCCAGTCCGGCGTCAGTCTCCGGATCGCAGCATGGAGGCGGCGCCGCCCGCCGATTTTCGTGAAGCGGCCGTAGCGCGTCAGATGCAGGGCAGCGTGCTCGACGGGATCCACAGCCGGCATGGCCGCGAGGTCGATCCGGTGCGTGCGGATCCGCCGGCGGGGCAGCATGGGCGAGGTTTCCAGAGTATTGAGGAGGGCTGTCCGGCCGGCACCACCCTCACCCTCGATCAGCACGATGGTCGGTGTACCGGCCGAAGCGCTTGCGATCGCGCCACGGACAGCCTCCATCTCCAGCTCGCGTCCCACGAATGGAATCCCACCGGGCATTGCAGTTCATCGATCCGCAGAGCCGATGCGCCACTGATGGGCTCGCGCGAACGGTCCGTTCGCATCGGGAGTCGCATCCTGGAGCAGCGGTCCGACGGCGAGCAGACGCGGCGCATGTAGTACGTAGATCAGCGGAACGTCCTCGGCAACGCGCCATTGCAGCGCACGGTACAGCTGCGCGCGTTGTTCGTCCGATACGGGAGTTCTGAGCAGCGCCGTCAGACTGTCCACTTCGGCGTTTCGATACGATGCCAGGTTGCTGCCGCCACGTGAGTTGAGCTGTTCCCACGGATCCGGAGTCAGAAGTCTGTCGGGATAGAACGAAAGCGCCATCGCGGCCGGACGCGTTTCGGGGTCACGAATCGCAGCAATGTAGGCCGCGCCCTCCAGGAACTGCAGCCGGACATCGATGCCCGCATCCCGCCACTGGGCCTGCACCGCTGTGAGCGCATTGCGGAAGGGCGCCGGGCCCGTGAGCGTGAATTTCAGCGGGCGACCTGCCGCGTCGCGTCGGATGCCATCCTCTGCGGGGTGCCAGCCCGCACTGTCGAGCAGAGCGGCCGCGAGCGCGCGATCGGCGTCCGGCTGACCCATCGTCGAGTCGCTCCACGACGAGCCTGCGGGAAGGAAGGAGCGCGCCGGCCGGATGATCGGCGACAGACTGGCTGACAGCTCGCTCCGGTCCAGGGCGGCGGACAGAGCCCGGCGAACCCTCGCATCATCCAGTGGCGGAGTGCGCGTGTCCAGCGGAAGTACCTGCACACCCGCCGGCAATGCGGCCAGGGCTTTCAGCCGCCCGCTGCGCGCAACGTCAGCTGCACGTGAAGAGCCCATGACACACGCGTGCACGTTGCCGGTCTCGAGCTCGATGATCTGTGACGCAGGTTCGGGTATTCCGCGCAGGACCAGCCTGTCGAGCGAGGCGCGGCCGAGCGCCTCCGGAAACGCATCGTAGCGCTCGAGCACGACTGCGCCATCCACCGTGCGCTCGACGAACCGGAACGGACCGCTGCCTGCCGGCTCCCGGTGATAGGGCGATTGTGCGAAGCGCTCGGCCGGAATGGTGTCCAGCAGGTGCCGGGGCAGGATCGGCAATCCCGTGAACGGCTCCATCTCTGCCACGAGTGGTGTGTCGAATCGAATGCGTACCGTGTCCGGCGCCGTCACCGTCGCTTCGGTGAGACTCGCCACATCATCCGCACGCGCATAGCCGAAAGCAGGATCCGCGGCCCGGCGAAGCGTGAACACCACGTCCTCGGCCCCGAGCGGACGTCCATCATGCCAGGTGATATCCGTGCGCAGCGCTATGTCGGCGATCGTGCGCTCTGCGTTCCAGCGCCAGCTGGTGGCCAGCCACGGAACGATCCCGTTTCCCAGCGAGTCATAACGCACCAGCGGCGTGAACAGCAGCCATCGCATGTCCGCCGCCGTGACATCCGGCGTCACGAACGTGTCGAGCTGATCGGGGAGAACCCCCGTGCAGAATACGGCGATGCCTCCGGAGGTCTCCGAAGGAGGCCGGTCACCTGTCTGGCAGCCGAAGACGAAGAGCGACAGTGCCGACGCCAAGAAGGATGCGGTGGCATGTCTGGTCGAATGTCGGATCACGCGACCTCCGTCAGGAATGAGAGTGACCGGGCGCGCTGGAGGAGCGGCTGCGTTCCCATGTGCTCCAGAATCGCAACGGCATCCTCGAGCGCCGCGCGCGCGGCGCCCGGGTCGTGTGAGCCGAGCAGCTCCGCCCGCAGTACCTGCGCAGCGGCCCATTCGTAGCGATCTCTGCTCGCGAGTGTAGGCTCGACGAGATCCAGCTTCTCCGCCGCCTCCGGCGCATCGCCATGCGCTGCGGCCAGTCGTGCGGCGAGCATGTGCCATTCCACAGCCGCCTCCGACGCGGCATCGCCCTCCGGAATGAGTGCACGCGCCTGCTCGCACTCCCTTCCGGCCGCCGATACGTCGCCCAGTGCAATGTGCGCGCGGCCGGCACCCGCCCGCGCGATCACCTCCACGTTCCACCAGCCGCCGGCGCGTGCGCGCTCCGCGACATCCGTCCAGCGGTCGAGCGCGGCGCTCCATTCGCCGCGCGCCTCCGCCAGACTCGCGCGATTCTCGAGCGGATGGAGCGCGCCCACCTCGGCTCCCATGCGGCGCGAAATCCTGAGGGACTCCTCCACCTTCGCCTCGGCGGCCTCCCAATCACCGAGACGCGTGAGCAGCACGCACAGATTGTTCAGCACCAGTGCCTCGTTGGCCGGATCCACGATCTCGTCGAAGGTGGTTGCTGCAGCCTCGAACTCACCTGCGGCGGCACGGTAGTCACCAAGCTTCACGTGAATGATGCCCAGAACGTTGTAGACCTTGGCGACGAGCGAACGGTCGCGGTCTGCATTGCGTTCCAGACAGTCGGCAAGCGGTGCCAGGCCGGCGCTGGGATCGGGACCGAGTGCCAGCGTGCGGCCCAGCGCATAGCGGGCAGACGTGCGCAGCTCCGGATCCTCCGATGCATCTGCGAGAGGCAGCGCCTCCCGGCAACGCGCCGCGGCGTCGTGCGCGGAAAGACCGGGCAGGTTGCTCCAGAGCAGGAGCAGACGACACAACTCCCCCATCGCCCCTGCGCGCTGAGCACGTGCCGCCACACGGTTCAGCTCGGTCTCGAGCTGCTCGCGCGGCAGGCTGAGCTGGCGGCGAACGCTGAGAAGACGGCGCTCGAGTGCGATCGCGGCCAGTTCGTCTGCCTCGGCTTCCGCAAGCCGGAGCGCTTCCTGGAAGGATTGCTGCGACTCCGCCAGCTTCCCCACGACGCGATTCTGCTCGCCCAGCCTGCTCAGCGCCTCCATCCGCTGGGCGTCCGTCGCGGCGTTGCGGAGTGCTCGCATGATGAGCGCGATCGCATCACGGTGGGCGTATACTCGGCTCGCGCTGTCAGCACCCGCGAGCGCGAAGCGGAAGGCGCGCTCCGGCAGACGGCCCTCGTCGCAGTGTACCGCCAGCCTGTGCGCCACGCGGTTCGACTCATCCCCATACAGCCCTTCCAGGATCTCCACCATTCGTCGGTGCACCAGAATCCGCCGCTTGCCCTGGAGATGTCCGTGCAACACCGCCTGGATGAGAGAATGCCCGAATCGATAGACGCTGGTGATGTCACCGTCAGGCAGGTCGTTCGTACCCACGTACTCCACCAGCCTGTGCGTGCGCGCAATCGTATCCAGCTGCTCTTCCACAGCGAGCTCGTCTGCATCGATATGCTTCGCCAGCACCGTCGACGAGAAGTCGTCGCCCTGAACGCTGGCATACTCGAGCGTGCGGTAGGTATCCGGATCGAGACGCTGCAGCCGTCGTTCGATGGCCGCCTCGGCGCTGGGTGGCACCTCCAGCGCTTCCGGCACGCGCTCGAGATTCCACTGCCCATCACGCGCGGACGTGATCCCCTGGCTCACGCACCAGCCCAGCAGCTCCCGGAAATACAACGGGTTCGCGCCCGCCCGCGACTCCACCCACTCGAGCAGGTCCCTCGTGGGCGGGCCACCGAGCACGGAAACGGCCAGCTCTCGAAGCGCATTGCGATCGAGCGGCGACAGCGCCATGTCCTCGGCAAGGCCGTATCGATGCAGCTCGAGGCGCGCCTCCCGGATGGGATGGCGCGTCGCATCGACATCGGCTGCGCGATACGTTCCTACCAGCAACAGACGCTCGCCCGAGATGCGGCGCGCAATGTGCGCAAGGAGCGAGACGGATGCGCCGTCCGCCCAGTGCAGATCATCCAGCACCTGGAGGACCGCACGCTCTGACGCTGCCGCGAGCATCGCCTCCGTGTACTGGAAGAAGAGGGCCTCTTCGCTCGCCGCAGCCCGGGCGCCGCTCCCGAGCCTTCGCAGCTCGACCGCCGTGTTGAGTGTGGCGGCAAGCAGGTTGCCCGCCAGCGGGATCGCCGACAGCCACGTCGGCGCCAGCTCCGCGGCCAGTTGGCGCAGGTGACTCCAGCGCGATCCTTCTTCGCCCGCGTCCCGCAGCAGGTGGCGAAGCGATTCCACGAACGGCTGGTACGGCTCGCCCGTCCCGTATTGCTCGGAACACGCTGCATGCAGTACGAGCAGGTCCGGGTGGCGCATTCGCGCCTCCGCCCGGACCTGCTCAATCAGCGCGGTCTTGCCCGCGCCCGCTTCACCCGTGATGAAGACAACGCCGCCGCTACCCGCGACTGCATTGTCGATGCGCGTCGCCAGCCGCGCACGCTCTTCCGTACGGCCGACGAACACGTTCATCGCGTGTGTGCGCCAGCCTTTCCGGAATCAGAGGTCGGCAACTCCCCACTTGTCATCGTTGCTCTGCTCGATCCTGCAGATGTCCGGCTGCGGTACCTCGAACATGCTGCTCCAGTCGTCGTGACGCGACGGAAGCGGCACGGCATCATGGTTCGACCTTGCTCCGAACAGTATGCCCCTGTGGTTCGCAGGTATCCCGCTCAACACGATGGTCGTCTTGACCACACCGCCGTCCTGCCGTGCATGGAAGACATCGGCCGTCTGGTGATTGCCGCCGGAGTTCCAGACCTGATCCCAGCCGCACTTCCCCTTCACGCAGCCGTACTTCACCGTCGTCGTCTTGCGCCCGTGCTTCAAGTCCGTGCGGAACGTCACCGTGACGAAACCATCGCCCTTGTGTCGAAGCTGCAGCGCAACCGTCGACAGGTCCGGCTCGAGGCCGAGGGTCGCGTGGTATCCGTAGTTCGCCGACAGGAAGTCGACACCGTGGTTGCCGGCCGGAAACGTCCGGGTGGTCTGCCTGCACATCAGGGGGGCGGCCTCGACCAGCAGCGGTGCCGTGCCACCGCCGCTTCCCGCAATGCCCTTCACCGTTCCAGTGATGTTGAATCCGCCGTGCTCCTGCTGGAACTCGATGGCGTACGGTGCACCCGGCGAGACCCCCACCTCGGCCGGCGAGGCCGTTTGATCGACCATGCTGAAGAAGGCCGTCCCGATCTCCGGATCGGACGTGGTCGCCCAGGGCGCCGTCGCCGGAATGACGGCATACACGTCGATACCGTCAAGGAATTCACCGTCGAGATCGATGATCTGCGGTGCCACCACGAACGGCGAACCCATCTTCACGACCTCCGTGCTTCCGTACTTCCACACACGGACCGGCCGCTTCGTGTAACAGCGGTCGAAGGCGTCCTGTGAGAAAGGCACGTAGCCGTACTTTGCCGTTACGACCGGACCGTAGACCTTCTCCACCGGTTGATACGTGAGCGGTTCGGGGGGCGTCACGATATCGAGATCGAGCCACTCGGGCGGAGCCGTCCTGGCGCTGAGACAGTAGTCGCCCGGAGGCAGGTCCAGGCTCGCGTACCCCTTCGCGTCCGTGATCCCATCGCCCATCGGACCGACAGTTCCATCGCCGCGAACGCCGTACGCACGTACCGTCACCGAGGACACAGCCGTCTTGCCATCCGGCGCGACCACCTTCACGCGAAGGCGCGCTTCCCTGTGCCCGTCGCCGTAGGAGGCAGCCACGTCATCGACCGGAAGGGGGGTGCTCTCCATCGGGTCCGTGCAAGCGGCCGAGAGCGTGGCCAGGCAGAGAGGAATCGTACGAAGGACCGAAGCCCGTGTGCGAACGAACGCACCGGGGCGCAGAGACAGCGGCGTCATCAACGCCTCCGAGGAGAAGGTTTACCCCGGGTCACCTATGAGTATCACCGACCCGCACGCTGGCAAATCGACGATGGACGTCGAGATCCGGGGATATGGGCGTGTTCGCGTGTGCTGAAACCTCGCCGTGGCCGGGTGACGGCCACAAGGGCGGCGCCGGCCGATAGACGTCTTGCGATATAACACTTGCGGATATATCGCAAACAGTATTACCATCCCGCATGAGCCGACCCCGAGCTTCGCCACCGCGGGACTCCGACGCGATGCAGCCCCTGTCGCCGGTCGCGCTGCACGTGCTGGTGGCGCTCGCAGGCGGCAGCCGGCACGGCTACGCGATCGCGCAGGAGGTAGCGCGTGTGTCGGGCGGAGCGGTACGGATGGGGCCCGGCACGTTGTACGGATCCTTGCAGCGGCTGCAGGACGCCGGGTTGATCGCGGAGGCTGCGCCGCCCGCGGACGCGGACGGCGCGCACGCAGAGCGTCGTCGCTATTACGAGCTCACGTCGCTCGGCGTTCGCGCATTGCGCGTCGATGCGCAGCGTCTCGCGCACGCGTTGACGATGATCGAGCAGCGGCTGGGTCCCGATGCCGCGGGATGATGTGCATGCTGTGCGAGGCGAGCGACTGTACCGCCTGGTCCTGTATCTGTACCCACCCCGTTTTCGGCGGACGCACGGCCGCGAGCTGATCCGTTTCTATCGGGACATGGTACGGGATCCGCACCGCCGCAGGGCTGACGGGCGCCTTCCACTTCTTCGCTACGTCGCACGTGACCTCCTTCACTCCCTGCCCGCGCAACATCTGAATGCGTTGCGGGCACGTCTTCGGCGTTGGCGTACGCGGCCTGCCTCGAAGCGAAGGCCAGCCATGGTTGCCATGGTTCTCGACGACGTCCGATTCGCTCTGCGCACGTTCCGCCGTACGCCCGGTTTCGCGCTGGCCGCCATCATGACGACCGCGTTGGGTGTCGGGGCGACGACGGGGATGTTCGGAGTCGTGGATGGCGTTCTGCTGCGACCTCTCCCCTACCGGGGCGAAGGGATGCTGGTTCAGATCGGATTGCAGTTCGGCGATTTCACGGCTGGGTCCGTAGCGCCTACGGACTACTTCGACCTGACGGAACGCAGCCGCACTCTGTCAGGGGTGGCGGCCTCCCGGCTGGAGAGCAGGGATGCCGTCCTGGGGGACGTGCCGGAGCGGCTCATGGCTGCCGGTGTCTCGTCTACTTTCTTCGACCTGCTCGGCATCGTGCCGGCGCTTGGACGCGGCTTCCGCGCCGCCGACGACACGCGCAACGCGGAGGCCGTCGTCGTTCTCTCGCACGGACTCTGGCAGTCCCGCTTCGGCGGTGCTGCGGACGTGATCGGTCGCACACTGACTCTCGATGAACAGCCTCATGTCGTGGCCGGCGTGTTGCCGGCGGGCTTCCACGGCCCCGAGGCCCTTTCCCAGCGCGACGTCCAGGTCTGGTTTCCTCTCGGACGGATCGCCGATCCCCTCGATGCAAGGGGCGACGCGTTCCTCCAGCTCATCGCTCGCGTTCGCCCGGGCCAGGACATGCATGCCGTCCGTCAGGAGCTACGGACGATCGGCCGCCAGCTCTCGAGGGAGTTTCCCGACGCACCGAAGCAATACTGGGTTGCAGATCTGCGCGAGCAGACGATCGGCAGCTCCGGCCGGCTGCTGTGGGTGCTGTTCAGCGGAGTCGCGCTGTTGCTTCTGATCGCGTGCGCCAATGTGGCGAATCTCCTGCTCGTACGGGCCGCGGATCGCACGCGCGAGATCGCCGTGCGTTCGGCGCTGGGCGCGGGACGCGGCCGTGTAGCCGGCCAGCTGCTCATCGAGTCCGCGACGCTGGGTCTGCTGGGTGGCGCTGGCGGAGTTCTGCTCGCCCGTATCGGTGTGGCCGTCTTCCGCGCCGTCGCGCCGGCCGACATGCCGAGGGTCGCCGAGATCTCCGTCGATTCTCGTGTGCTCGGCTTCGCCCTGGTCATCTCGCTTCTGAGCGGTATGCTTTTCGGTCTCGCACCCGTGTTCGTGGCAGCGAGCGGCAATGTCGCGGCACGTCTGCGTGAGGCTGCGCAGAACGTGTCCGCCGGCGTACGCGGTCAGCGCCTGCGCGCCCTCCTCGTCGCACTCCAGACGGCCATGGCGGTTGTTCTGCTGACGGCTGCAGCCCTCCTCATCAACGCATTCGTTCGTCTCTCGTCGGTCGATCCGGGATTCGACGTAGAGGACGTGGTCTGGATGAACGTGCAGCCACCGTCACGCCGATACGAGTCTGCCGATGCGCGCGAGACGTTTCTGACCGGTGTGCTGGACCAGGTGCGGGCGCTGCCCGGCGTCAGGGCGGCAGGCGCGATACACGGCGCGCCGCTGGACGGAAACAACATGCTCTCGAGAGTGGTCCCGGAAGGAGCGGTGGCGGGATCCGATGACGGGCAGCGCGTGCTCTTCCACTCCATCCTGCCCGGCTATTTCGAGGCGCTGGGCATCCCGGTCCTCGACGGACGCGCTGTGCTGGAGAGCGATCGCGCCGGATCGATGCCCGTCGCAGTCGTGAATGAGACGTTCGCGCGCCGGCTTTGGCCCGCCGAGCACGCCGTAGGCAAGCGCTTCCGCTTCGAGACGAGCGAAGACGCATCGTTCATCACCGTGGTAGGGGTCGCGGCGGATTCGCGGCATTACAGCCTTGGAGAGGAAACCGAGCCGATGATGTATCTGCCCTTCGCGCAGTTCCCGCGCGCCTGGGTCGCGTTGGTCGTCAAGCACGACGGGCCTCCGGCACGGGTCATGGGTGCGCTGCGAGAGACCATCTGGTCGGCGGATCCGGCCCTGCCCCTCGACGGAGGCACGCTGCGCGAGCGCGTATCAACGTCGCTCGACGATGCCCGCTTCCGCACGTCCGTACTCAGCATGTTCGCAAGTACGGCACTTCTGCTCATGTTCGTGGGCCTCTATGGCACCATGGCGCACCTGGTGCGGACGCGTCGCCAGGAGATTGGCATCCGTCTGGCTCTCGGAGCCGCTACGCGGGACGTGCGTGCACTGATCGTGGGACGGGGCATGCGTATCGCGGCAGGCGGGATCCTGGTTGGCACGCTGGCTGCCATTCTGACGATGCGTGTGCTCGCAGCTTTCGTGTTCGATATCGCCACTACGGATCCTGCGACCTTCGGGGCCGTCGTCGCGGCCATCAGCGCCATCGCCTTCCTCGCCTGCTGGATCCCCGCCCGTCGTGCCGCCGCCATCGACCCCGCACGGACATTGCGCAGCGAATAGCTCCTCTTCCGCCTGGAAAGCCGACGGGCCGGCCAGGGGTCCGCGTCGGTGGTCACGGCCCGGCCCTCACCGTATTCTTGGCGGTCGTCTCGCACCCCACGCCCGCGGGAGAGTGATATTCATGAACGTTGCAGAGGGCGGCCGCACGAGGTGGCGTGCCAACCTGCGGCGAACGGCCGGGCTTCTCGTCGTGTGGCTGCTCGCCGGACCGGTGTTCGGCATCATCCTCGTCGACGTGCTCAATGGAGTACGGATCGGGGGTGTTCCGCTCGGTTTCTGGATGTCGCTCCAGGGCGCCATCTACGTGTTCGTCCTGCTGATCTTCCTCTACGCATTCCTCGCCGACCGCGCCGACCGGGGAGATCGCTGACATGTCGGTGCAGGCATGGACGCTGATCACGGTCTCCCTGTCGTTCGCTCTCTACATTGGAATCGCATACTGGAGCCGCGTCCGTACGACGGAGGGGTTCTACGTAGCCGGTCGCGGCGTTTCCGCTGTTGCGAATGGAATGGCGACCGCTGCCGACTGGATGAGCGCCGCAAGCTTCATCTCGATGGCCGGCATCATCGCGTTCCTCGGGGCCGACGGCAGCGTCTACATCATGGGCTGGACGGGTGGCTACGTGCTCCTTGCCCTGCTGCTCGCACCGTTTCTCCGGCGATTCGGCTGGTACACCGTGCCGGATTTCGTCGCGGCACGCTACTACTCGAACACGACACGTCTCGTCGCGGTGGTGGCGGCGATCTTCATCAGCTTCACCTACGTCGCGGGGCAGATGCGCGGCGTAGGCGTCGTGTTCAGCCGCTTCGTGGGCGTCAGCATCGAGGCGGGTGTACTGATCGGAATGGTGCTGGTGGCGGTCTACGCGATCTGGGGCGGCATGAAGGGAATCACATACACGCAGGTCGCGCAGTATTGCGTCCTGATCGTGGCCTACCTTACGCCTGCCATCGCGATCGCCTTCACGCTGACGGGAGTCCCGATCCCCCAGCTTGCCATCTCCGATGTGCTTCCGCGGCTGGACGGTCTCTCACGGGAGTTGGGGCTCTCCGCCTTCAGCGAGCCCTTCACCAGCTTCTCGCAAATCAACGTGCTGGCCATCACGATCGCACTGATGGTGGGCACGGCTGGGCTGCCACATGTGATCGTCCGCTTCTATACCGTGCGGTCCGTCAGCGCCGCCCGCTGGAGCGCCGGCTGGGCGCTGCTGTTCATCGCCCTTCTCTACGCCACCGCTCCCGCGGTGGCAGTGTTCGCCCGCTACTTCATGTTGAGCACTCTCGCGAATCAGCCCGTCGAAACCGTCGCCTCCATCGAGTGGGTGGCCAACTGGACGCGTACGGGTCTCATCACTCTGCGCGATGCCAACGGCGATGGTCTCATGCAGGCGGCCGAGCTGTTCGGCACCGGTGGACTGACTGCGAGCATCGACCGCGACATCGTGGTGCTCGCGCTTCCCGAAATCGCACGACTCGCTCCCTTCGTCATCGCGCTGGTGGCAGCGGGCGGTCTTGCGGCCGCCCTCTCGACGGCGTCCGGTCTGCTGCTCGTGGTCAGCAGCTCCATCGCGCACGATGTCTACGGACAGATCCTCCGACCGGACTCGTCCGATGCGGAGCGGCTGCGCGTCGGCCGCATCGTGATCGGACTGGCCGTCATTGTGGCAGCGTACTTCGGCATACGGCCGCCCGGCTTCGTCGCGGAGGTGGTGGCGTTCGCCTTCGGACTTGCGGCCTCGAGCTTCTTCCCCATCCTGGTGCTCGGCATCTTCTGGTCGCGAACAACGTCCCAGGGAGCGACCGCCGGCATGCTGGCCGGTCTCATGTTTACGGCCACGTTCATCATTCTGAATCGCAGTCCGCAGATCTTCGGTACGGCGGAACCCATCATCGGTGACTTCTTCGGCATCGGCGCCCAGGGCATCGGGTCGGTGGGCATGCTCCTCAACTTCGTGGTGACGATCGGGGTGAGCCTGCTCACGCCGAGACCACCGGAGCACGTAAAGGCACTGCTGGCGAGGATCCGCGAGACGCGTGGGGAGCAGGCGGCAGCCTGAGTTTCCCGCGTAACACCACCCGTAACGGTTGGGCGGGGTCGCGGTCGGCCGTATGCACCATGACGCGATTGGAACTGCCTGCCGGGGTGTCACTGCTGACGCCGGCCGGCGCCGGCGCGCGGAGCAGGTCTTGCGCATTTTTACTACATACGCGAATGTAGAGCCATGAAGGGCGACAACCTCGGCGAGTTCGAAGAGCTCGTCCTCCTCGCCGTCCGGAAACTTCGGGGCCGCGCCACTGGCAGCGCCATCCAGCAGCTGCTCGAGCGCGAGGCACACCGCCGCGCATCGCTCGGCGCGATCTACGCCGCGCTCGACCGCGGCCACCGCAAGAACCTCGTGGAGTCCTGGCTCGGCGAACCGGAGGCCGTGCCGGGAGGTCGATCCCGGCGCCACTACGCACTGACCCGCGAAGGCGCGGCGGCGTTGCGCGAGAGTCGCCGAGTGCGCGAGGCGCTCTGGCGCGTTTCCGGGAAGGCTGCCTCGTGAGTGCAGCAGAATCTCTCTCGCGGTTTGCGCGTGTGGTGCTGCGCATCACGCTCCCGCGTGGCGATTACCATCGCGCCATCGCGGATCTCCTTGATCTGTATGCGTCCATCTCGACCAGCCGTGGGCGGCGCGCAGCGCGCTCAGCATGCACGCGGCAGGCACTCACGATCGTGCTCTGGTCGGTTTTCGATCGGGTACGCGCCAGAACGGAGTCGCGGCCTGACGTCAGTGCGCGCCGTCGACCCTCGATGATGCGCGACATCGTCCAGGACTTCCGCTTCGGCTCGCGAGCGCTCGCGCGGCGCCCGGGCTTCACGCTGATGGCGATCCTCGTGCTCGGGCTGGGGATTGGTGCGAATGTCGCCATCTTCACCCTGGCCGACCGCCTGCTGCTGCGCGCGCCGCCCGCCATCCGGGATCCGCACGGTCTGGTGCGTGTGTTCCGCTCGTGGGGCGACCCGAACCTGGGCGGATCGCTTTCCTATCCCGACTACCTGGATCTGCGTGACGGCGCGACCAGGCTTTCCGGGCTCGCTGCGTATGGCGGCACGCTGGCCGCGACGGCACGCACGGGTGGGACTCCGGAGACGGTACAGGTGCTACCCGTGAGTGCGGACTACTTCGATGTTCTCGGCGTGCGGCCGACCAGGGGACGTTTTTTTCGGATCGAGGAGAATCGAACTCCCGACACGCATCCCGTGGTGGTGCTGTCGTGGCGCTTCTGGCAGGATCGACTCGGCGGCGATGACTCGGCAATCGACAGCGGCATCTTGCTGAATGGTCATCGCTTCACGGTCGTCGGTGTGACACCTCGTGACTTTCAGGGGCTCACACCCGGAGAGCCTGCTCCGCATCTCTACATCCCGATCCTGATGCGGAACGCCGTCCAGCCCGTTCCGCACACGGCCTGGCGCGAACGCATGCCCGACCTGAGGGAGAACTGGATTGCCGCCGTCGGCCGCCCGGTGACAGGCGCATCACTGGAGGCCGTTCAGGAGGAACTGGCGGCGGTTCATGCGAGGGTACGCGACCCGGACAATGCCGACCCTGAGGAGACGGTTCTCGTCACACACGAATTGCGCTGGAATCCTTCCACTCGCACGAGTCTCACGAATCTGACGCGGATCCTGGTCGTCTCTGTGGGCATGCTGCTCGCCATAGCGGCCGCCAATGTAGCCATCCTGCTGCTGTCACGGGCATCTACACGAGACCGCGAACTTGGCATTCGCTCGGCGATCGGCGCCGGACGCGGGCGCATCGCACGACTGATGCTGGCGGAGAGCGCTCTGCTGGGATCTGCCGGGTGCGCACTGGGTCTTGTCATCTCCGCCTTTGCGGCACGCGTGACATCCGCCGTCCTGCCGGTATCGCTGCAACTCCCACTGCTCCCCGACGGGCGCGTGCTGCTCTTTGCCTCTTCCATCTCGCTGCTCACGGCGCTGGCTGTGGGCGTCGCGCCTGCCTGGTGGGCTGTGCGCACCGACGTCGTCCGCATGATCCAGGGGCGTGACCAGCGGGCGGGCGGTAGCTCCACCCGCGACGCCCTCGTCGTATTCCAGGTCGCGCTCTCGCTGGTACTGGTCGCCGGTGCGACGCTTTTCACACGGTCGCTCATTGCGGCTCGCGCCGTGGACGTGGGATTCGATGCGCGCGGTGTGTTGCTGGCGCGCCTGAACCTGAGAAACCACGGCTACGATGCGGACCGCGGCCGGCTCTTCATCCAGCGTGCCCTCGATCGGCTCGCAGACCTGCCGGGCGTCACAATCGCGACCACAACGGGTCAGGCTCCGTTCCGTGGCGAATGGTCCACCACGCTCGAGCCCTGGCCGGGTATCACATTCGCAGGCGGCCGCCCCGATCTCGAGGTCGGCCTGAACGTGGTGAGTCCCGGTTACTTCGAGGCGATGGGGATTCCGCTGCTTCGGGGACGCCCCTTCTCGACCTCGGATCGCGATGGCGCACAGCCCGTCGTGATCATCAATGAGACGTTCGCTCGCATCGTGTTCGGCGAAGCCGATCCGATCGGGCGGGAGGTGCCGTTGCGGGACGGGCAGCCGCCTCTGCTGGTGGTGGGCATTGCACGCGATGCCACGTACTACGAGCTGAACGAGGAGCAGTGGCCGCAGGTCTACGCGCCTGTATCGCAGTTGTACCAGCCAGGCGTGCGTTTTCTTGTCAAGACGTCGGTCGATCCGGCAACGGTCGTACCTTCGGTCCAGGCTGCGTTGCACGACATCGATCCGGATGTCGCCATCTCGTCGCTCGAAACGCTGGAAGCCGTGTACGCCGAGCAGCTCGCGCGCTATCGCGCCAGCTCGCAGGTCGTGGGATTGTCCGGTGTGATCGCGCTGCTACTGGCGTGCGCGGGACTGCACGGCGTGATGGCCTACCGCGTGGCGCAGCGCCGCCGTGAGATCGGCCTGCGTATTGCACTGGGCGCCACACGAAGAAGCCTGGCGGCGGCGGTGCTCTGGCGTGGTCTCCGTCTGTCGATCCTCGGGATTGTCCTT
>Ga0299913_10002167_pt1 | contig 15315 bp, 11 predicted proteins | sample RVTome_9_FD_201360 | JGI IMG/M metagenome (GOLD analysis project Ga0299913, IMG submission 201360) | Soil microbial communities from uranium-contaminated site in the Upper Colorado River Basin, Wyoming, United States - RVT155D38 (version 2) ...
GGCTCCCGCCTACGCGGGGGCCGCCCCGGGCCATGACCGCTTCAAGCAGCCACAGGCGATCGAAGACGCGTTCCGCAAGGCCGGGTTCCGTCACATCCGAACCGAGCGGAAGCGCTACCAGTGGACATACCCTCGAGACGATCTCGTCGAAGGGTTGGGGACGTGGGCGGTGGGTCGCTTCGCCCGCAACATGCTCGGCGAATCGAGCTGGGCCTCGTTCCTCGAGCGAGCCCGGACGACGTTCGCGGACCGGTTCCCCGACCCGCTGAACGACTTCCATGACGTGATCGTCGCGGTCGGCGCCCTGCCTCGCTGAGACCGAGAACCCGACGCCACGGTCGCGATCGCGTTTCCTTGCCCGGCGAGGCCTCCTGGTAGCGACGCGGGTCGCGTCGGGAGGGGAGGCTCGTGCGGCCCACCGGGATCGCGGCCGTCGTCCTCGCCATCGGATCGTCGTCCCCGCCTGTCGAGCGGCGGGACCGGCGGACCGGTCGAGGAGTCGCGAGTCGGGAACGGGGGGATGGCCTGAGCGAGGCTAGCTCAAGTCGAGGACGCGGAACTCCTCGGCGTGCTCGACGCCGATCTTCTGTCCGGCCTCGACCGCGTCCTTTCTCAAGAAGTCCTCGAAGAATCGGATGCCCTCCGACAGCTGACTGTCGTGCTTCGCCAGGGCCGCCACCTTCGCCGCGAGGTAGCCCGAGATGTCCTCCACGTGGTTGGGCTCGTTCGTCCAGCCGAGCCAGAGGTCGAAGACGTCTTGCGTCTCGAGACCCTGGGCGAGCTGCTCGGGGAAGAAGTGCGGGTTCCCGCTCCCGGGGTAGGACGCGTCCAGCGCGACGAAGCCTGAGGCGCGATGGTCAGAGTGGTTGTAGTACCTGTTCTCGAAGAAGACCGCGGTCGGATCACAGGCGACGACCGTCTCGGCGCGGACCTCCCGGATCCGGCGCACGACGCCTTCGCGCACCTCCTCGGTGTTCCGGAGCTCGCTGTCCGAGATCGAGCCGATCCGGACGCTGGCGAGTCCGAGCACCTCGGCCGCCTCCTCCGTCTCTCGGATCCGCGTGACGGCCAGCTCCGCCCGGTCTCGCGCCGGATCTTGCGACCCGCGATCGCCGTTCGTGAGGATCAGCAGATGGACGTCGCGGCCGCCGGCCGCCCACTTCGCGAGCACTCCTCCGGCGCAGATCTCGGCGTCGTCCGGATGCGCGAAGATGCCGAGGACCGGCCCCGTGCGCGGAGCGGTTTCCTTCTCGGTCACGCCGCCCGGTCGAGCACGAAGCGCACGAGGGCTCGGACGGGAACGCCCGTCGCGCCCTTCGGCCCCAGGTCGTTGCCCTTCTCGGAGAAGGCCGGGCCGGCGATGTCCAGATGCACCCACGGCACGTCGTCGACGAACTCCGCCAGGAACCATGCCGCCGTGATCGCGCCGCCCCAGCGATCGCCGATGTTCTTGATGTCGGCGATGTTCGAATCGATCAGCCGCCGGTACTCCTTGTGGAGCGGCAACGGCCAGATCCAGTCCCCGGTCGAGCGGCCCGCCTGCACGATCTCCTCGACGAGCGCGTCGTCGTTGCCCATCGCGCCCGTGATGTCGGTGCCCAAGGCGATCATGCATGCGCCGGTGAGTGTCGCCGTGTCCACGATGCACGAGGGCTTCTTCTCGGCGAGCAACGCGAGGGCATCGGCGAGGATCAGCCGCCCCTCCGCGTCGGTGTTCAGGACCTCCGAGGTCTTCCCTCCGTAGTGCGTGATCACGTCACCGGGCTTCTGCGCCGCACCGCCGGGCATGTTCTCGGCCGAGGGGATCGCGGCGATCACGTTGATCTTCGGCTTCAACCGGGCGATCACCTTCATCGTCGCGAGGATCGACGCGGCCCCGCCCATGTCGATCTTCATGGTCTCCATGCCCTTCGCGTCCTTGATCGAGAGCCCGCCAGAGTCGAAGGCGATGCCCTTGCCGGTGAGGGCGATGGGGGTCGATCCTCCGGCGCCCTTGTAGGACAGCTCGATCAGCCGAGGCGGGTTCACGCTCCCCTGCCCGACCCCCAGGATGCCGCCGAACCCACGCTTCTTGAGCTCGGCCTCCGTCCACACCTTGCACGTCAGTCCCTCGGCCTTGGCCATCGCCTGCGCCTCGCGCGCCAGCTGCGCGGGCGGAAGGTCCCCGGCCGGCGTGTTGACGAGATCGCGCGCCCAGGCGACCGCATCCACGATGACCTCGGCGCCGCGAACGGCCTTCCGCCCGGCTTTCGCATCCGCCTTGTTCCCCCCGACGACCGTGACCTTCGTCAATGGCTTGTGATCCTTCGTGGACTTGTAGCGATCGAAGCGATAGCCACCGAGACCCAGACCCTCCGCGGCCGCCTGCGAGACCTCGCCCACGTCGCCCTGCACCGCCTGAGGGAACGTGGTGGCGGCGTGCCCGAAGCGACCGATCGAGGGAGCGATCCGTCCGAGGGCCTTGCGCATCGCAGGGACGTCGAAGTCCCGGCGTTCGCCGACGCCGTACAGGAGGACGGCGCCCGAGGCGAAGCGATCCCCGTTCCGCTTGGTGACGAGCAGGGACTCACCCTTCTTGCCGGTGAGCTTGGCATCGCGAAAGGTCTGCTCGAGGCCCGTTTCCTTGACCCCGGGACCGAACTCCGGTCCCTGGAAGACCGGCAGGATCAAGACGCCGGCTTTCACCGCCACGGGTGCGTCCGTGGAGAACGAGAACGTCGTCACAGCGTGCAGCCTCCTTCGTCCGGCCTCGCGCAGAAGCCGCAGTGTAGCCCGGACGCAACGGCACACACCGGTACCCTGAGGCCCGTGAAGACGCTCGATATACGGAACTTCGTCCAGTTCTCGGACGACGAAGCGCGCCGGCGGACGCTGACCGAGGGAGAGCGTCTGTGGTCGGAGATCGTCTGCCTCCAGGGCGCGCAGGGGGTGGGTCCGATCCGCGACGATGACGCAGACGGGATCGTCGTCGTGCTCGCCGGCGAGGTCGCGACCCAGGTCGGGAAGGGTCGTGCCCGCATGAAGCAGTGGGAGGCGGTGGATGTGCCGGCAGGCATGGAGCTGACGATGCGGAACGCGTCGGATGAGCCCGCCGTGGTCCTGCTGGTGGTCGCGCCGCCGCCATCAGGCTGATACCTCGCACGAGCGCCCCCTCTCGGGCGCGAAGCTAGGCTTCTCGCATGACGCGCGGGGCGGCGGTGGCGGCGACGCTGGCGACCGCCCGTGGACCGCTCCCCGCGAGAGGCGTCGCCGCCACCGCCGCGGTGATCTCGCCCGGCGGGGTCGCGTGGGACGAGGACGGCACCATCGTGTTCGTCGGGCCCGCAGACGATCTTCCCTGGGAGCCGGTCTCCGTCGGTAGGGTCGACGAGGGCACGATCGTCCCGGGGCTGGTCGACTGCCACGTCCATCTGCCGTTCGTCGGTTGGCGAGCGGACGAGTTCGAAGCCCGCCTGGCGGGGGTGTCCTATCGCGACATCCACGGCAGCGAGGGCGGAATCTTCCGCTCGGCCAGGATGTTCGCCGAGGCCGATGATGACGAGGTCCTCTCGTTCTCGAAGGCGCTGGCCGTGGAGATGGCGGCACACGGCACCACCGCGATGGAGCTGAAGAGCGGGTACGGCCTCTCGGTCGAGGGCGAGCTTCGTCAGCTCCGACTCGCCCGGCGTCTCGCCGAGGCGGTGCCGCAGACGTGTGCGGTGACACTGCTCGCGTGCCACGCGATCCCCGATGGGATGGCGCACGAGGACTGGGTCACGACCGCGTGCGACGAGCTGATCCCCGCGAGCGCGAAAGAGGGATTGGCGGATGCCGTCGACATCTACGTCGAGGACATCGCGTTCTCCCTCGCAGACCTCGAACGGGTGGCGGCGGCGGCCTCGGCCGCCACGCTGCCGCTCCGGGTGCACGCCGACCAGCTCGGGCCGAGCGGAGCGGCCGAGGCCGCCGCCGCGCTGGGCGCTCGGAGCGCCGACCACCTGAACCACATCGGTCCCGGGGGCATCGCGGCGCTCGGCCAAAGGCCGACCGCGGCGGTCCTCCTCCCGACCTCGACCTTCACCCTCCGGGCGTCGCCGGCGCCCGTCGCTGCGCTCCGGGACGCCGGCGCCGCCCTCGCGATCGCGACCGACCTGAATCCGGGGACGTCTCCCGTCTGCTCGATGCCCGAGACGATCGCGATGGCGTGCTCGCTCTACGGGATGACGCCACTCGCGGCGCTCACGGCCGCCACGGCCAATCCCGCCTGGGTGCTCGGCATGAGCGATCGGGTCGGCACCCTCGAGCCCGGAAAGCGAGCCGACCTCGTGGTGCTGGACGGACCGTCGTTCGCGCACGTGCCGTACCGGCCGGGTCACAACCCCGTGGTCCACACCGTGATCGGCGGCGACGCGATCGCCTGAGCTCCTCAGTCGAGAGGGCTGCTCACGCCCTCGGCGGCGGACACCAGCCGACCGGATCGAACCAGCTCGACCGCGGCCGCGATGTCCGGGCCGAACTCGCGATCCGCCTCGTAGAAAGGCACCTCGTGGCGGAGCGCCTCCTTCACGGAAGCCGTCACCGGGCCGGGCTCGAGCGGAGCGCGGAGGTCGAGCGCCTGCGCGGCTCCCAGCGCTTCGAGCGCCAGGACCATCTCCGCGTTCGCGACGACGTCCCGCGCGTGCCGCGCGGCCGTCATCCCCATCGACACGTGATCCTCTTGCCCGGCGGAGGACGGGATCGAATCGACCGAGGCCGGGTGGGCGAGCGATTTCGACTCCGAGACGAGCGATGCCGCGGTGTACTGGACGAGCATGAACCCGCTGTTGAGGCCGCTCTCGGGAACCAGGAACGGGGGAAGCCCGTTGGAGAGCGCCGGGTCGAGCAACCGGTTGAGGCGTCGCTCGCTGATACTCGCCATCCCGACCGTGGCGGCTGCGAGCAGGTCCATCGCGACCGCGACCGGCTGGCCGTGGAAGTTCCCACCCGACACGATGTCCCCGTCGGCGGGGAGCACGATCGGGTTGTCGGAAACGGCGTTCACTTCGATCTCGAGAACAGCTCGCGCGAAGCCGAGCGCGTCACGCGTGGCGCCGTGCACCTGCGGGGCGCATCGGAGCGAATACGCGTCTTGCACGAGATGCTCGCTGTCCCGGTGCGAGGCGAGGATCGGAGAACCCTCCAGCAGGAGGCGGAGGTTCGAGGCGCTCGCCGCCTGGCCAGGATGGGGCCGGAGGCGTTGGAGCCGGTCGTCGAACGGCGCGTCCGTCCCCAGGGCCGCCTCGATCGTCATGGCCGCGACCACGTCGGCGGTGCGGGCCAGCGTGGACAGCCGCCCGGAAGCGAGCACCCCGATCGCCAGCATCCCCTGGGTCCCGTTCACGAGCGCGAGTCCTTCTTTCGCCTCCAACGTGAGCGGTGCCAGCCCGGCGCGCCGCATCGCTCCCGCCGCGGGCTCCGTGCCGACGTCCGTCAGCACCTCGCCCGCGCCGATCATCGGCAGCGCGAGGTTCGCGAGCGGCGCGAGGTCCCCGGACGCGCCGAGCGATCCCTGCTCTGGCACCGTGGGGATCACGTCGGCGTTCAGCATCTGCACCATCAGGTCGATGAGCTCCGGCCGCACGCCCGAGTGGCCGAGGGCGAGCACGTGGGCTCGGAGGAGCAGCATCGCGCGCGCTTCGGGGCGGGACAGGGGACGACCGACCGCGGTCGCGTGCGACCGGACGATCCCGTGCTGCAGGTCGGTCGCCTGCGCGGGATCGATCCGTACGTTGGCGAGTGCGCCGAATCCTGTCGTGACGCCGTAGACGACGTCGCCCGAGGCCACGGCGTCCTCGATCACGCGTCGCGCAGAGATCACCTTCTCTCGCGTCTCCGGAGAGAAGGTGGCATCGGCCCCCGCCGAGACCGCAGTCACATCGGCAAGCGTGAGCGTTTCCCCGACCGCGATCGTCACGGCTGCGAAGGCTACTACCGAACCCGAACCGTCTGATCCGTCGTCGGACAGGCCTGAACAGTGAAGGGGTCGGTCTCGGTCGCCGATAGAGGCATTCGAGATCGTGCCTGCTCGCGCAGCGGCGAACTGACATCGGGACATCTCACCGGGAAGCGTGGTCTTTCCGCCAGTGGGTCCTAGCCTTCGCGGCCGACGACGAACCAGATCCCGCTGACAGGGACGTCGCCGAGGTTCCACAGGCGGTGGGGTTGTGTCGAGTCGAACGCGATCGAATCACCGGGGCCGAGCGCGTACTCCTCGAACCCGAGCTGGACGCCGAGCCTGCCCTCCAGGACGAGCCCGTACTCCCGGCCGGGGTGGCGCATCATCATCTCGTCCGAAGCCGACGAGCCGCCCACGTCGTACACGACCTGCAGGAAGTCCACGTGCTCGTGCTGATGGCTCGTGAGCCGCTCCCAACGAACCCCCGAATCGAGGTCGATCACGTGACGGTCTTCCACGCGCACCATCGGCCCGAGATGGGTGGAGTCGTCCGGCGCGGCGTCCTCGTCGGCGCGTGCGACGGCGCCGTTGCCACCGAAGATATCGTCGAGCGAGACGCCGAGCTCGGTGACGATCCCGTACAGAGTGCTCACCGACGGCTTCGACTGGCCCGACTCGATCTGCGAGATCATGCTCGCGGACAGCCCGACGCGCCGGGCCAGCTCGCGCTGGCTGATGCCAACCCGATCTCGTTCTTCCCGGAGCCTCGTCCCGATGTCTTCCAGTTCGCCGGCCAAGTCAGCACCTCGACGCCGTTCGTTGACCGCAGGGTAGCGCTTAGCGTCACTGACAACTACCCCCGGGGGTGAACACCTCCACTGCCTAGCCAAATCGCACGGACGTATGTAGTGTCCCTGAACGGTGCGAGGCCAAAACGACCAGCGAGAGTGATCGGACAGCGTCGAACCGAGGCGGTCGGAGGGCCCGGCCTCGGCTGAGACCGGTACGGCGCAGGGGGGCAGATGACGAGGATCCTGCTCAAGGGTGGATGCGTCCTCACTCTGGCACGGTCCCCCAACCTCCGCGGGGGGGACGTCCTGATCGAAGACGACGTGGTGTCCGAGGTCGGGACCGGGCTCCGTGCCCGCGACGCCGAGCAGGTGGACGCGACAGACACGATCGTGATGCCGGGCTTCGTGGATACCCACCGTCATGCCTGGAGGTCGCTCTCCCGGAACGTCGGCGCGTGGCCGCCGGGTCGCGGGACGGAAGGAGCGGGCGACTCGTTCCGGCCCGAGGACGTGTACGCCGCCACGCTGATCGGCTTGCTCGGCGCGATCGAGGCGGGGATCACCACTGTGGTCGACTGGTCGCCGATCCGACCGGAGGACGCTCTCGTGGATTCCGCGCTCCGGGCGCACGCCGACGCGGGGCTGCGGACGGTGTTCGTCCATGCCGCGCGCACCCGGACAGAGGATCAGGGATCGTCCGCACCGGCGATCAGGAGCCTCAGTGCACGACTGAGCGACGCCGCCGGGCCGCGAACGACGATCGCGTTCGGATCCGACGTGCCGGGCGCGAACGACCACGAACGGCTCGTGGCGGAGTGGGCAGCGGCCCGTGAGCTGGGGCTGCGGATACACGCACACGTCGACCCGGAAACCTCCGGTCCCGGGGCGATCGCAGAGCTCACCCGACACGGTCTCTTGGGTGCGGACGTGACGCTCGTGCACTGTTCGTCGCTCGACGACGAGGACGTCGAAGCGATCGCAGCGTCGGGAGCGTCGGTGTCGCTCGCGCCGTCGGGCGAGATGGCGGGCGGTCTCGGGACGCCGCCGATCCAGTCCCTGATCGACCGTGACATCCGGCCCGGCCTCGGGGTCGATGAGGAGCGGCTCACTCCCGGTGACCTTTTCGCCCAGATGCGGGCGACGATCTCGATGCAGCACGCCACCGTTTTCGATCGCAAGCTCGCCGGGAAAGCCGGTGTGCCGAAGCTGATGAGCACGCGCGACGTGATCCGTCACGCCACCATCGATGGCGCGCGAGCGGCGGGGTTGGGCACGGTGACCGGATCCCTCGAGCCTGGCAAGCAAGCCGACATCGTGCTGCTGCGAACCGACCGCCCGAACATCTTCCCGATCAACGACCCGATCGGTGCGGTCGTGTGGGGCATGGACACCTCGAACGTCGATTGGGTCTTCGTCGGCGGTAAACCCCTGATGCGTGGCGGTGCCCTCGAAGCGAACGTGGAGCAAGCCCGCAACCTCGCGGCGACGGCCCAGGAGCGCGTCGCCACCACCGCTCGGCTCGCCGTCGGCACCGCACCGTGGGGTGTGTGGTGACGACGACGAAAGCCCCGTCGGCGGCGCTCACCTCGTTCGTCGTCGGCTCTCGGTACATGCCGGTGTACATCGCGCTGCTCCTCCTCGTTGCCGTGGCGCTCATCTGGGCCCCGGCGACCCTGAGTGGTGTCGCGCTGCGCGCCGTCGCTCCCTACGGGGCAGTGCTCGGGATCGCCGCCCTCGGCCAGATGTTGGTGATCATGACCGGGGGGATCGACCTCAGCGTCCCCGGGACGATGAGCCTGGCGGCGGTGATCACGGTCGGCGTCGGGGACGGATCGAACGAGCTCGTCTGGGTGGCCATCGCCACCGCGGTGGCGGCCGCCGCCGCCGTCGGGCTCGTGAACGGCATCCTCATCGGCGGGCTCAAGCTGAACGGTCTCATCATCACCCTGGCCGTCGGATTGATCGTGGTCGGAGTGGTGAATCGCTACGGAAGCACCTTCCCCGTCCAGAGCCCGGTGCCGACCGGGTTGTCCGACTGGACCTCGGCCCGCGTCCTCGGCGTCAGCCCCATCTTCTGGATCGGCGTCGGGCTTACCATCCTCCTGATCGTCGGCCTTCGCTATACGGCGGCCGGTCGCAGGTTCCAAGCGGTGGGCGCCAACCCGGTGGCCTCTCACGTCGTCGGTGTCCGGGTGAGCGTGAACCAGATCCTCGCCTATGTGGTCGCCGCGGTCTTCTACGCGATCGCAGGGATCGCGCTGGCGGGTCTCCTCCGCACGCCCGGGGTCGCCGTCGGCTCGACGTATCTCCTCGGCCCGATCGCGGCGGTGGTCATCGGCGGCGCATCCTTGACCGGAGGCCTGGCCAGCCCCTTGTCCACGTTCGCGGCCGCCCTCTTCCTCACGGGCCTGAACCAGATGCTGCGAACGATGGGGCTGCCCACCGCCCTCCAGTTCGTCGTGTTCGGTGTGGTCATCATCGGGGGCATGTTGGTTTCGGGCGATCGGATCGTCCGGGCTGTCGAGCAGCTGATCCGAGAACGGAAACCGGATCGCTCGCAGACGCCGACGCTCGCGGGTTCCACAGGGGGACGTGCCTGGAAGGAGGAGGGTATGTGACGGTGCCACCGATCCGGCAAGACCAGGGTTATCGACTCAGCGGGAGGAGGAACATGAAGCGGATCAGGATCATCGGCATCATCGCCGTGCTGGCGTTGGTCGCAGCGGCATGCGGAGGTGACGAGGACACCCCGGGCGGCACGCCCACACCGACCGGTGCCACAGGGAGCGGCGCGCTGTCGGATTACGGGGAGAGCACCGATGCCGATCAGGCATTGGTGGACAAGGCCCTCGGCCCTGTGGAGCCGTCGGATGAGGCGAGTTGGAACATCATCCTGGCTTCCATCGCGCGGGCCACGCAGGACCTCGATCAAGCCACGATCGACAAGGCGATGGAGTGTTGGAGCAGCCAGCAGTGTGACACCGGAACCGGTGGCGAGACGGTCATGGGCTACGCCGACGGCGGCGGGGACACGGTGAACGTCTGGCGTGCAGTGAGCCACATGGAGGCCATCCTCCAGGCACTCACCTACGACGAGATCGGGACCATCGTGTCCACCGAGGCCGATTTCAACCCGGATCCTGCCGTCCACGCCAACGACATCAGGTTCCTGATCCAGCGAGGGGTCGACTTCATCGTCGGATACCCGGACGTGGGGGTGGCCCTCGCCGACGCGGTCAAGGAAGCCGACGCTGCGGGCATCCCGTATGTCTCGTTCTCCGCCGGCTGGGTCGGTCTCCCTGATCAGGATGGTGCCCTCACCCCCGGTGAGGACTATCTGACGGTGGTCGGTGAGGACCTGTGTGATCTCGGCAACAGCTTCGCGGAGGTACTCAACGATGGCGTCGGGGACGGCGAGGTCGCGATCCTCGGCGGGACCCCGGGCAACGCCCTGTCCCTCGGCTGGCAACGGTGCACCGTCGATTCTCTCGCCGGTGGGATCGATCTGGTCAACCCGCCGGCTAACGAGAACAGCACGACCGGCGACACCAGTTGGTACCCGCCCGCGATCCCCGGTGTGTATCAAGGCTTGCTGACGACCAACCCCGAGATCAAGGGCTGGGCGTACGAGTACGCCGACGGGATGAACATCGGTTTGCAGACGTATGAGGATCTGGGCATCCCGGTAGAGAACCTCACCGTCGCTTTGCGCACCGACGAGCAGGACCTGTTCTGTGACTGGGCGGATCGGAACGAACCCACCTACAAGATCTGGTACTCGGCAGGTGGCAACTTCCAATCACGGGTCGGCGTCACGGCGGCGATGCTGTCGCTCGCGGGCGCCGAGATCCCGGCTGAGGTCGTCGTGCCACACGTGATGCGCGAGGTAACGGCCGATGACTGCGATCCCGATCGGGTCGCTCCCTCCGTTTCCGGCACCTCGTTGGCGCCGGACTCGGTCCTGCAACTGATGTTCGGCGGCTGATGAAAGGGGGCGATCCAACAGGAGCGTCGGCCGCCGGCGGCCGGGTCCTCGAGCTGAGCGGTGTCTCCCGGCAGTTCGGGGCGGTTCGAGCGCTGACCGATGTCAGCTTCGACTGCCGTGCCGGTGAGGTCCACGCCGTCGTCGGCGAGAACGGCTCGGGGAAGTCGACGCTCCTCGGGGTCGCCAGTGGGTTCGTCGACCCCGATCTGGGCACGGTCCAGATCGGGGGCGAACCCCTCCGCCGGGACTCCCCGGCGCGGGCCAGGAAGCTGGGTCTGGCCATGGCCTACCAAGACACCTCGCTGATCCTGCCCGAACCCGTGAAGAACAATCTCTTCCTGGCGGCGCCCGAGGACCGGCGACCGCCGTTCTGGAAGCGGAAGAAGTGGGCGAGGAAGCTTCTGGCCGAGTTCGATCTCGACCTCGAGTTGTTCCCAGACGCTCCGGCAGGGTTCCTCACCCTCGCCGACCGCCAACTCTTCGAGGTGGCCAAGGCGCTCGTCACCGACCCGAAGGTGCTGCTGCTCGACGAGCCGACCACCGCGCTGGGACCGGACGAGGTGGCGGCACTGCATCGGGCCGTCGCCGCGTGCAGGGATCGCGGCGTCGGAGTGGTCTACGTGAGTCATCGTCTGCCGGAGGTGCTCGAGATCGCCGACCGGATAACGGTCCTTCGCGACGGCAGGAACCAGGGCACGTTCGATTCGAACGCGACGACCGAGGCGGAGCTCGTCGAGTTGATCGTCGGCCGCCCCTTCGAGGCCGCCTTCCCGCCCCCCGCCCCCGAGGTGGGTGATCCTCGCGAGGTGCTCGTGGTCGATGGCCTCCAAGGTCAGTCGTTCGGGCCCGTCAGCTTCACGCTGGAGAGCGGCGAGATCGTGGGGATCGCCGGCGCCGAGGGGAACGGTCAGCCACAGCTCTTCGACTGCCTGGCGGGCCGCCAGGCGCCGAAGGCGGGACGCGTCGTCTGCGACGGTAAGGAGCTGTCACTGATCTCGACCCACGAGGCGGTGGGAGCGGCGGTGATGCTGCTGCCCGGTGATCGCAAGCACGAGGCGCTGATGCCCGTGCTCGGCGTCAGGGTGAACGCGACGATCCAGTCGTTGCACCGGTTCTCCGTGCTCGGCCTTCTGAGGAGGCGGGCAGAGCGGCGCTCCGTCACCGACCTCGTCGAACAGCTGGAGATCCGGACGCCGTCGCTCGAGCAGCCGGTCGAGTTCCTCTCCGGAGGGAATCAGCAGAAGGTCTCGGTGTCGCGCAGCTTCCTCAAGGAGCCGTCCGTGATCCTCGCCTACGAACCGACGCAGGGCGTCGACGTCGGCTCCCGATTCGACATCTATAAGGCCCTCCGCACCCGCACCGACCGAGGGACGGCGCTGCTCGTCAAGTCGAGCGATCCCCTCGAGCTGGCGGGGCTGTGCGATCGGGTCCTCGTGATTTCCCGGGGCCAGATCATCGAGGAGATCCCCGGCGACGAGCTCGACGAGTTGCGGATCGTCGAGGCGATGGTGCGAGGGCCCGGTCTGTCCAAGGCAGGGCGGTCACCCCTGGGGGTGGCGATGCCCAAGGCACCGTCGGCGAACGGAGGGCCATGAGCGAGCGGACCGAGGCCGCCCGACGCGCCGTCCGGAAGGTCGTCCGCGACGCTCGCGACAAGAACAAGTGGCGGAAGATCGTCAGGTTCCGCCTCTGGATGCCGGTGGTGCTGCAGATCCTGCTGGTCGCAGGGCTGCTGTGGTACACGACCTCGCGGTTCCCCGGCTTCGTCAACGGCACCAACGTCAAGCAGATCCTCATCCTGGCGCTCCCCCTGATCGTTGCCGCGATGGCGCAGAACCACGCACTCCTCGTCGGATATCTCGATCTCTCCGTGGGCGGCATGATCAGCCTCGGCGTGGTCACGGCCTCGTTCTTGATCGGCGCCGAGGCCTCCGTCTCCGACATCGGGATCGGGATCGGCGTCATCCTGCTCATCGGCGTAGCCCTCGGCCTCGTGAACGCGGGCTTGGTCCGAGGGCTCAAGGTCCCCTCGATCATCGCCACCCTGGCCACGCTGAGCATCCTGGACGGGATCTCACTGACCATGCGGCCGACGGCGCAAGGGGTGATCAGCCCCGACGTCGTTTCCGTGCTTACGACGAGTGTCGGACCGATCCCCGTCGCATTCATCGTCGTCGTCGCCCTGGCGGGTCTCGCCGATCTCTGGCTTCATGCTTCCGGGTCAGGACTGCAGCTGAGGGCGGTCGGCTTCGACGAGCGGTCGGCGAAACGCGGCGGCGTCAGCACCAACTGGCTTCGGGTCCGGGCCCTCCTCTTGTCGGCCGTGCTGGCGGCGGTGGCTTCGTTCTTCGTCATGGCCCGATCCCCGATCGGAAACGCAACGGTCGGCTCGACGTTCGCCCTGAACAGCATCACCGCCGCCGTCCTCGGCGGCGCGTCCCTCGCAGGTGGCAGGACCACGTTCATCGGTGGGACGGTGGCTGCCATCCTCCTCGCACTCATCCTCACCGTCTTGCCGTACCTCGGTCTGTCACCGAACGACGGACCGATGATCATCGGCCTCCTGGTCCTGATCGGGATCGTGCTCTTCCAGCTCGGCGACATCAAAGAGCTGGTGAAACGGAACTACAAGCGAGGCAGGCGTCTGGTGGTCGGCAGCCGCCCGCCGAAGGCCGCCAGCCTTCCCGCCTTCTATCCCGCCGGGACCGACTTCGGCGAGACGCCGACGGGGAGGACGTTGATCCAAGGGGGGACCGTCCTGAGCCTGGACCCCGCGCTCGGCGACTTCACCACGGGGGATGTGCTGATCGAAGGGGACACGATCCTCGCCGTCGGCTCCGGTCTGGCCAACGGAGAGGTCGAGATGATCGACGCTTCGGGCATGATCGTGATGCCGGGGTTCGTCGATTCCCACCGTCACATCTGGGAGGGGCTCCTCCGGAACATCGGGACCGACGTTCCCCTCGAGGGACGGTCCAGCTACATCTCGTTCGTCCTGCACAAGCTGGCGCCCGCCTTCCGGCCGGAGGACGCGTACATCGGCGACCTGCTCTCGGCACTCGGCGCGATCGACGCCGGCGTCACGACGCTGCTCGACTGGTCGCACATCCAGGGCTCGCCCGCACACACGGACGCGGTGATCCAGGCGCTGAAGGACTCCGGGTTGCGCGCCGTCTTCGCCTACGGGTTCCCCTGGTGGGGGAAGTGGGAGGAGCGCCAGCCCAGCTGGTTCGTCCGCGCGGCGACGGAGCATTTCTCGACGAAGGACCAGATGCTGACACTCGCACTGGCGGCACCGGGGCCCGAGTTCACCGACTTCGAAGTCTCGCGGGATCACTGGAAGCTCGCCCGCGAGGCGGGCGCCCGGATCACGACCCACGTCGGCGTCGGGAGCTACGGACAGGACGCCAAGGTCCAGGAGATGGGCGAGGCGGGGCTGCTCGGCCCGGACACGACGTACATCCACTGCACCACGCTGAACGACACCGAGATCCAGATGATCGTGGACACCGGGGGCACGGTGTCCCTGGCCTCACCGGTCGAGATGATGATGGGCCACGGGATGCCCCCGATCCAGAAGTTCCTCGACCGAGGGCTTCGCCCGAGCCTGAGCGTCGACGTCGAGACGAACGTACCCGCCGACATGTTCAACCAGATGCGCTCCGTGCTGGCCCTGCAACGGGCGCTGGCTTCCGCCGAGGACAAGCCGCCTCTCTCCCCGGGCGAGGTCCTCGCCTGCGCGACGATCGAGGGTGCCCGCGCGAACGGGCTCGACGCGACGGTCGGCTCGCTCACGCCGGGCAAGAAGGCGGACGTCATCCTGCTGCGGACGGATCGGATGAACGTGACGCCGTTGAACGACCCCGCGACCGCGGTTGTCGCCGGGATGGATACCGGCAACGTGGACACCGTCTTGATCGGCGGCCGGGTGATGAAACGGCACGGCACATTGCTCCACGTCGACTGGCCGGCGGTGAAACGGATGGCCACTGAATCGAGGGACCACGTCGTTGCCAGATCGGGCTTCAAGCTGCCGAGCATCTGATGAAGAGGAGATGAGGGATATGACGATGACGACGGACGGGTTCCCCGTGGCGACGACCCCTTCCCCGGGTATCGCCGGCGTCGACTGGGAGGTCCGCGTCGACTTCGAACGTCTCCGCACCTACCGCCTCGATCGCACCAGGGAAGCGCTCGAGGCGTCCGAGCTGGGTGCGCTGCTCCTGTTCGACACGAGCAACATCCGGTACGTCACCGCGACGCAGATCGGCTATTGGGCGTTCAACAAAGGCGAGCGCTACGCCCTGCTCACCCGAACCGGTCGACCGCGGATCTTCGACTTCGGCTCGGCGGCCAAGGCCCACCGCCTGCAGCTCCCCCACCTCTACGACGAGACGAACTCCGTGGGCGGGAACACAGGGCTGCAGGGGGCGATCCATCCTCGGGTCGGCTTGCAGGCGCGCGCGGTCCAGGAGATCAAGTCGATCATGGCCGAGGAGGGGGTCGGCGATATGCCGCTCGGCGTGGATGTCGCCGAGACCTCCATCTTCCTCGAGCTCATGAACGCGGGGGTCGAGGTCCGGGACGGGCAACAGGTGATGGCCGACGCTCGCGAGATCAAGAGC
>Ga0299913_10002168_pt1 | contig 15312 bp, 10 predicted proteins | sample RVTome_9_FD_201360 | JGI IMG/M metagenome (GOLD analysis project Ga0299913, IMG submission 201360) | Soil microbial communities from uranium-contaminated site in the Upper Colorado River Basin, Wyoming, United States - RVT155D38 (version 2) ...
AATCGGCTGCCATTCGCTGGGTGACTGACCAGTCGGTCTCGGTGACTAGCGCCCGCCCGATAGCCCGAGTGCGAGCCCGGCTGGTAGCCCGAGTGCGCGCCCGGCTGGCAGCCAGGCTGGTAGCCCGCCCGACGCATACCGGACCGCCGCGGGCGTATCCTTGCGCACGCGGTGACGAGCGCCGCACGCGGTGACGGGCGCCGCAGCTGCGAAGGAGGGACATATGCCGCGCGCGATGTGGCGGGGGGCCATCCAGTTCGGATTGGTGACCGTGCCGGTCAAGCTTTACCTGGCGACTGAGGCACGTGGCGGGCTGAGCTTCAACCTGCTGCACCGCGACTGCGGCCAGCGCATCCAGATGAAGACCCATTGCCCCGAGCATGGCGAGATCTCGCGCAGCGACACGGTGCGTGGCTTCGAGTACAGCAAGGGCCAGTACGTCATCGTCGACGAGGAAGACTTCGAGGCCGTGCCCCTCAAGACCGTCCGCTCGATCGAGATCGAGCTCTTCGTCGACGCGACACGGGACGCCCACGGCGCAAACTTCGTCAAGCAGGCCTACTACCTGGAGCCCGAGGCGATCGGCCGCAAGGCGTTCTACCTGCTCAAGTCGGTGCTCGCCGACGAGGGCCTCTCGGCGATCTGCAAGATCGTGCTCAAGGACCGCGAGGCGCTCGCCGCGCTCAACCCGTACACCAACACGATGCTCTTGACGACGCTCTATTGGCCCGACGAGGTCCGATCAACCGCCGAGCTGGATCTGCCCGACGAGGAGTTCGATTTCAAGCCGGCCGAGCTGGCCATGGCCCAGCAGCTGGTCCAGGCGATGAAGGGTGATTTCAGCGCCGACGAGTACAAGGACAACTACCGCCAGGCACTGATGGCGGTCATCGAAGCCAAGATCGCGGGCCAGCCGGCCGAGCGCGTGCAGGCAGTCGAGACGCCGACCAAGATTGCCGACCTTATGAGCGTGCTCGAGGCGAGCGTGGCGGCAGCGCGCGTGGCCCGCACCGGGCGCGACTCGGACGATGCGGCGACGACCAAGACCGCCAAGCCGGCCAAGGTGGCCGACATAAGAACCGGCGCCAAGCGAAGTCGGGCTAAGCCGGCCGCCAAGTCAGCCGCCAAGCCCGCCACTCAGGAACGACGACGCAAGACGGCTTGACCAACGGCGAACAGCTGCCGCTGAGCATCGAACCGGGCGCGCGCGGCGCCCTCCCTGAGCGGCTCAGACCCATGGCGCCCATCGCCGGTGACGCGCCGTTCGACGATGCCGATTGGTTCTTCGAGCCGTGGTGGCCCGGGGCGCGCGCGCTGGCCTACGTCGAGGACTTCGGCGTCCGCCTGCAGATCGAGCACCTGGCCGATCCGTCGGCCGCGTTTCCCGAGCTGGTGGCGATCGGCGCCGACTTCGCCAACGACCAGCTAATCGTCGAGGGCACGCTGCTCGTGCTCGACGACGAGGGCCGGCCTGACGCCGACCTGCTGCGCGACCGGCTGTCAGACCCAAGCGTGAGCGGCGGCACGCCGGCGTTCGTGGCCTCCGACTTGCTCTACGACCTCGGCCAGCCGCTGCTCGGACTGCCCTTTGAGACGCGCCGCCAGCGGCTGTCGGCAGTGCTGAGCGACACGGACCGCTGCGTGGTCAGTCGCGGTCTACGCGGCGAAGGCACGACACTCGCCGAGGCCGTGGCGTCGATGGGCCTGGCCGAGATCTCGGCCAGGCTGCTCACCGGCCGCTACCGCGCCGGGGTCTCGGATCCCTCCTGGCTGAGAGTGCCAGTGGCCGAGGCTCCGGCGCGGCCGACGCGCCCACTGCTGACTCTCCTCCAGAGGTTGCCGCTGTAGGCGGCCGGGGCGCCATTGGTCCCTCCGGCGCGGCGACAATCGGCCGGTGGATCGTCGATTGACTCATAGGCGATGATCAGCGAACAACCTCACCCGAGGGGATACCGTCACGCGCCTGCTTGCCTTGCTCGTCGCCGCCTGCCTGGCCCAGGTCGCGGCACCGGCGTACACCATCGCCGATGACGAGCCGCCTGGTTCAGCTTCACAACCGAACATCGTCATCTTCTACCTCGATGACACGAGCCCGCACGATGGACGGCTGTGGAACGATCCGCAGATCACGCCGTCGATTTACGAGCACTTCGTCGCCAACGGCGTCCACCTCAGCAACGCCATTGGCGAGACACCGCTGTGCTGCCCGGCGCGCGGGGCGCTGCTGACGGGGTTGCACACGCACAACCACGGCGTGAAGACCAACGACGCGATGCTGCTCGATCCGAGCTACGTGCTCCCAGGATTGCTGCAGGGCGTGGGCTACGACACGATGATCATCGGCAAGTACCTCAACAAGACTCATCTGCTGACCACCGCGGAGTGGGCGGCACATTCGGCGCCGTGGACTCACATGGACGTATTTCGCAACAACGCGCTGAAGTTCGACGAGCAGTACTTCATGAACTGGTCATTGTTCACAAAGGAAGGTCTGCTGCCCAAGAACACCGACACCCATTCGACGCAGATGGTCGCCGAGCGCGCCGTGATGCGGATGCGCGAGACACCGCCTGATCGTCCCATCTTCGCCTTGCTGTCGATATACAACACGCACACCCCAAACATGCCTATGCCCGGGTTCGATTTCAGCAAGTGCGACGCGATGCCGCCCTGGCTGCCGGGCAACTACGACGAGAAGAATGTCACCGACAAGCCGTCATTCGTGAAGGCGATGCCGCGCCTCAAGGGTGTCGGCTGGCCCATGGTTGCCTACTGCCAGGAAATGCTCGGCGTCGACTGGCTGGTCGAGCAGGTGACGGCCGAGCTGGCCGCGCAGGGTCGCCTGGAGAACACGCTGCTGGTCTTCACTGCCGACAACGGCATGACCTGGGGCGCGCATCGCATCCCGCAGGAGAAGCAGTGGCCCTATTCGACGCCGGTGCCACTCTACTTCAGCTGGCCCGCACGCTGGGCGCCTCGGACCGTCGCTGAGCACACCTCCGACATCGACCTGGCACCGACCTTCTGCGATCTCGCAGGCTGCACCCTGGACGCCTATCCCCACGGCCAGACCCAGCCCGATGGCATCAGCCTCGTTCAGTTGCTCGACGGTCACGTGGCGGACCTGGGTCGTGACGTCCTGTTGGAAAGCAACCATCAGAAATACCAATGGGCGGCCGTGCGCACCACGCCCCTGTACGCGGACGGGCTGTGGCATTACATCGAGTGGGACAACGGCGAGCGTGAGCTGTACGACCTCGCCGCCGACCCGTGGGAGCTCGTGAACGTCGCCACCAAGGCGGCCTACGCCGAGATCCGCGCGGGGTTGGCCGACCGTTTGGCTGCCTTGCGCTGGGAGGGCCGCGGTGGCCTGCCGGCCATGGTCGCCCGGCCAGATGGATTAATTGCGGTCACGCCACGCGGCCCGTGGAAGAAGGATGACCTGTACGCACAGGCGCCGGTCAAGAAGCAGACACAGACGATCACCGGCGCACTCGCTGAGTCGGTGCATGAGTTCTTCATCCTCATCCAGAACGACGGCGACAGGACCGACACCCTGCTCGTGGGCGCCTACGAGGGGGGCACGAAGCACATGAAGATCAGCTACTTCGACGGCGGGATCGACGTTACCGCTGCCGTCCGGTTGGGCTCCCATGCCGTAGTGCTGGAGCCCGGTGCAGCATCGCCACTCATCGCGCGATTCACCGTCGGCCTTACGGCGCCGCTCGGCTCGCAGCGGAAGTCGATCATCACCGTCTCCTCGCAGTCGAACTCTGCCCAGGTCGACGTGGTAAGGGCCATCACCGCGCGGTGAACCGTTCAGTCCGAGTTCCAGCTGTACCGGTCGCGGTCCTGCTGGCGGCGATCCTGGTCGCGCTTGCCGCCGCGCCCTTCGCGTTCGCCGAGGAGGCCGAGGAGCCACCCAACATCGTGCTCTTCCTGGTCGACGACCTGGCCGAGCACGACGGCTCCCTGTGGACCGATCCGACACGAACGCCCGCGCTGTACCACCACTTTGTCGAGCGTGGGCTTGATTTCACGAACGCCATCGCGGAGACGCCGCTGTGTTGTCCCGCGCGCACGAACCTGATGACCGGGCTGCACACCCACAACCACGGCGTGACGATTAACGACGCGCGACTTCTCGACCCGGCCGAACACGTCGGTCGAGCGCTCTCATCCGCCGGCTACGCGTCGATGATGATCGGCAAGTACCTCAACCGCAACGATCTGCTGACTCCCGAAGAGTGGGTCGCGCACGGCGCCGGATGGACGCATTTCGACGCGATCCTGGGCCGCAACGGCGCGTTCGAGGAGTACACGGTACGTACCAAGACCGAGGACATCGTCTATCTCGAGACGCACTCGACACGCATGGTTGCCGAGCGAGCGATCTCGCGCATGCGCGAAGCGTCCGAAACGACGCCAATTTTCGCGCTGCTGAGCGTCTATAACCTCCACGCGCCCAACACGCCGATGCCCGAGTTCCTGGGCGACACACGCTGCTCGTCGATGCCGCCCTGGAAACCGGCCAATTACAACGAGGCGGATGTCAGCGACAAGCCGGCATACATTCGCAACCTTCCGCTGCTGGCGCAGGTGGACGGCTGGCCCATGCAGACCTATTGCGAGGAGATGCTGGGCATCGATTGGCTGGTCGAGCAGGTTACGGCCGAGCTCGAGGCCCAGGACAGGCTCGAAAACACGCTGCTTGTCTTCACCTCCGACCACGGCGTGGGCTGGGGCGCGCACCGCGTGGGCCAGAACAAGCTCGTGCCGTACGCGACCCCGGTGCCGCTGATGATGTCGTGGCCTGCACAGTGGGGTGCCGAGCGGCGCACAGTTGACGATCACGTCTCGAACATTGATCTGGCACCCACGTTCTGCGAGCTGGGCGGCTGTGCCCTGGGTCCATATCCCGGCGGCCAGGACGGTCCGGACGGCATGAGCATCGTGCCGTTGCTCGAAGGCGCGCAGTCGCTCGGCCGCCGGGCGGTGCTCGAGTCGGCATGGAACGAAGTCAGGACGTGGATGGGTATGCGCACGACACATGCGCACCCGCTCGGGCTGTGGCACTACGTTGAGTGGACGACCGGGGAGCGTGAGCTGTACGACCTGTCACCGGACGGCGATCCGTTCGAGATGGACAACGTCGCCTACGACCCCGCCTATACCGGCATTCGCAGTCAGCTTGCCGGCGAGCTGGTGCAGCTGAGATTAGAGGGGTCGCCGGTCGGCGCCACCTTCCGACCCGATGCCAGCATCGCGCTCCTATCTGGCGGACCGTTCAAGGGCGACGATATCTACAAGACGTCCCCGGTCAGGAAGCAGACCCAGAAGCGCATCGGCGTGCAGCGCCGCACCACCTACGACTACTTCGTGCGCATTCAGAACGACGCTGGGTCACCCGACACCGTTGCCGTGCACGGAGCCTCGACCGGCAGCACGCGCATGCGGGCGGCGTACTTCATGGGCGACATCGACGTGACCGATGCGGTCGTGGCCGGAACGCACGCCGTCGACCTCGCAGCCGGAGCCCACGTGACGATGACGATTCGCGTGACCGTTGGGCCGCGGGCGCGGCTTGGGCACAAGCTTGTGACGCGGGTGACCCTCAACTCGCTGCACGACCCGACCAAGGTGGACGTCGTCCGCGCCGTCGCCCGCCGCTGACGACCCAGTCGATTCGACTACGTAGATCTCGGCCGCTGGCTGAACCTGACCGGCGTGTTGGCTCAGGGCCGCCCGGAACCTACCCGCCGCAGCGTGGCGGGTGATCGATGATGCTCACCCGGGCGGCCCGCTTCGTCCGCCGTTGTATCTCCTCCTCGCGGCGAATCATGCTGGCCAGAACGCAGCGCCAGATAGCGTTGCATGACCTGCTGAACCTGCATCTCGTTCAGCAGCTCATCTGAGCGCAACGCGTGTTCGACGCGCGCGGTCGGGTGGCGGTTGGGAAACGGCGTGGGCAGACCTGGGTCGTTCAGCGTTTCGGCCTCGTCCCAGCGCGTGCGCAGGCCGCGGGACAGCTTGGTGGCGGTCCCCAGAGACGGCGTGCGCTCGCCGCGCACCAGGCGCGAGATGGTCGACTTGTCAACGCCTGAAAGGTGCGCCAACTGACCATGCGACATCCTCTGTGCCTTGAGCTGCTGCGCCAGCCAGTCGCTGAACGGTGGTCGCTCGGCCTGTGCCGGCTTCATCGCCCGTCGTGGCTGCGGTCGGACATTGGCACCCACCCCCTGTATGCGGCTTGGTCCATGGTCGAGCGATTTACCAGGCAGGGCACATTAAGGGCGCCCCAATGTGTCTCATACGCGCTGCAATTGGCCGGTGGATTGCGGCATCGCCGCCTCCCTGATGCGGCTGTATGTCAGCAGGCGAAGGGCGCGCCACCAAACGCTCGTGTTGCGCCGGCCGATTCCACACCTACCGCCGAGACGGCCACATGAGCTGGTTTGCGACCCGGCCGGCCCGCGATACAGGCGTCAGATGTGCTGCTGCGCGTCCGCCTTGTAGCAAACCATCCCGCCAGATCTGGTTGCAGCGCGAGCGCAGATATCAGTGGTGAGCCGCGAAGGACTCGAACCTTCAACCAGCTGATTAAGAGTCAGCTGCTCTACCATTGAGCTAGCGGCCCACGAGCGGTCAGTCTACCCGAGACCCCGGTCAGTGGCACTCCCCGCTGCCGGTGTCGCTGAACGCACGGCCCGCGACGGGCACGAACTCCCACTCGTATGAACTTGGTTGCAGGTCCAGCCGCAGCACGCCGTGCGCATCGGCCTGGCGCACCGCCGTGATGGGCAGCGGCTCGTCATCGAACGGCCTGAGCGAAGCGCCTCCGGTGCCGACGACGAAGTGGGCGATCCCGTTGGTCGGGTCATGCAGACCGTCAGGATCGGCGGGCAGGAAACGCTCGTAGTTGTGGTCGTGGCCCTCCAGGACAACCTCGGCGCCGTGGTCGTACAGCAACCCGTTGATCGCCGCCATGCGGCTGCTGCCGCCGTGGATACCAGAACTGAACAGCGGCCTATGCCAGTAGGCGAGCACGCAAACGTGCGGCGAGGCATCCAGGTCGGCCGCCAGCCAATCGAACTGTGGCGTACCCGGCGCGCACCAGCTGTTCGCCGCGCGGCACGCCTCGCTGTTGAGCGAGTACACCCGCCACGTACCGGCCTGGAAGCTGTACCAGCCGCGGCCCGCCGGACCGGCCCTGGCACCGAAGTAGTCGTAATAGGGCGCGCCGGATTCCGTTATGTAGTCGTGGTTGCCGGGTGAGGGCCGCGTTCGATTCTTGAAGCTACCCCAATTCGGTTCGTAGCAGCTCAATAAGTCGCTCGCGCTGCCATACGGGTAGGCGTTATCGCCGGTCGTGAAGACGATGCCGTCGATCGACTCGACCACCGTCGCGGTGAGCTCGTCGCCGCCGCTCGCGCAGCTGCCGATGTCGCCGGCGCCGACGAGCGTCGCGCTGGTCGGCGGCGCCAGGGTGACAAAGGCATCGACATCGATTCTCGGGCGCCCGACCGTGCCTTCGACCTGGATACGCAAGGTACGCGGAATAGCCGATTGCCAGCTGGCCCGGAAAACGACCCGCCGGTGAAGAGCTTTCGACCTGCGTAGATCGATCACGCCGATCAGGACATCGTCGATATAGACGCTCGCCCGGCCCCGATTCGGGCCCAACCGGCTGACCCAGGCGAGCCGCGTCGCGCTGAAATCGAACAAGATGCTCTCGCCCGCCGTCGTCGACGACGCCCGGCTGCCGCCATGTGCCCTGGCATCGGCCACGAAGCTCCAACCAGTCGAGTAGCTCGCCGCCAGGTCGTCTTCGTGCGCATATGCCAGCCATAGCGCATCGGAAACGGCCCATGAGCTCACATCTCCGGCGCGATCAGTGGCGCGCAGCCTGAACTGGTGCGTGTTCCACGGCTCAAGTCGGACGACGACCGAACGGGCCAGAGCCCTTCCCAGCTTGACATCCGCCCACGTCACGGCGTCCGAGCTGTGCTGCAGCGTGTAGCGGGCGACCTTGGCACCTTTCGGTTTCGCCGCGGGCCAGTTGATCTTGACCGGGATCGTGACCATGCCAACCTTGGCGTTGAGCGGCGGGGCCTGGATCACCGGTGGCTGGACCGTCGGTGCCGCGGCACGTACCTGCGCCGCCGGAGCACATACCGCCAGCGCCACCGCCGCGACCAGCAGGCGCAACGTCCAGGAGCTGGTTGCCGCCCGGCTCATGGCGCCGGCAGTAACAGGACGAAGCTGTTGATCTCGACTGTCCTCCGCGCTCCGCTCGATGCGTTGCGCACGCGCATGGTGCTTTGGGCCACGAACCGCGGCTCTGCGGGTTGGGCCGGGCTCACGTAAAGCACCCTACGCCACTCCAGGCTGGAGCTCTGTAGCCCGATGGTCGCCGCCGGCGCACCGTCCAGTTCCATAGCGGCCGTCCCGCGCTTGGGGCCGCGCTGGCCGATGACCGCGATCTGCACGGCGTCGGCAACGAGGTCAAGGGCCGCCATGGGCTGCCGGCTGCGCACGTACAGGCCGCCGATGGCCTTCGATGAGGACAACGTGGTCCAGCTTCCAATCCTTAGCACGCCAGGGCCGGCCGCATTGAGGGCGACGAGCGTGAACGGCGCACCACGAATCCAGGCGGAGCGGTTGCCCGCGGCATCGGTCACCCTGACACGCAGCTCGTGACGGCGCCCGAACGCGAACTTCAGCTGGTGCGTGGTTGGCACGTCGGCCAGCACGACCCTCAACCAGCTGCCTGAATCGACGCGGCGCTGCAGCTCGATCTTCGTAATCGACGCGCGCGGGTTGTGGGCCGTCCAGCTGATCAGCATCGGGATGCTCGACTTCTTGGTCTTGACGTTGGCGACTAAAGAGACCTGGGGCGCCGTCACCGTGAGCACGCCAGGATCCTCGACCAGCGCCACGGCTGCGCTGGCCGACCAGGGGCCCGCCGTTGCCATGACCGTCACCGCTCCGACCGCGGTCGCAGTCAGGAGCCCGCTGCTCGAGATTGACGCTGCGCTGCCATGGACTGCCCACTCGACGGGCTCACCCGGCGGATCGACGGCGTTGAAGGCGGCGTCGTACCCGCCCAGCTGGAACTGTCGCGTCTGGCCGACGGTCATCTCGGCCGTGGCCGGAACGATCGCGACACCGGCCAGCGGTCCGGTCGGCGCCGTGCTGACGACCTGCAGGGCGTTGGCGATCAGGCGCTCGGTGCCGTCCGATGGCCTGTTCGCAACCGCTGCGTCGGCTGTGCCGGGCGCCCTGACGGCGAGCGTCGTGGACCCGCCGCCATCGAGATTGACGGCGTCGACGGCGCCCAGGTCGCTCATCAGCTCGGCCAGTTGTGGGATGGTCAGCCCAGGACTGCCCGGCAGCCGACCGTCGACGGTCACCATCAATACCCTGCCCGACGCCGTGATGCCAACCGAGGTGCGCGGCGCCGTGGTGTTGTAGGTCTTCTGACCCACGGGCAGGATCTCGATCGCCCCACGACGCACGAGCTGTTCCCGCGCACCGACCGTCTCCACGACGCTCTCCCAGCCGCTGTCGATGGCGATGCTGAATGTCAGCGGATCGCCAGACTGCAGGTCGGCCAATGGCTCGGCTCCGGCCCCCGCCGCCGACAGGACGACAGAGCCAGTCGGAATCTCGATGTCGGTGCTGCCGCGCTGCACGAGTGCCACGGTTCCGCTGTATGTCCCGCCCAGGCGGAGCGGCAGGTCGACGCCCTGGATGACTGCCTCGACACCGTCGGTCGCGGTCCAGGTTCGGCTGTCGTAGCGCTCGGTGAGAAGGACGGCCTCGTTCTCGCGGCGCGGTTGATTGATCCGCGCCAGGGGCACCATGCCGCCGTCGGGCAGCGTCAAGGTCAGCGCCACAGACGGTGTCCCGATCATCGCTCGGCCGCCGGAGTCGATGGCGAAAGTCGCGTAGTGACCACTCGCGGTCGGGAACCCGACGGTATGGACCTCGCCGCCCTTGATGTTGAGGCCGCGCGCCGAGTACGTCCCGTTGTCCCAGAGATTGAACGTGCTGCCGTTGACAGAGGCCACGACACGGTGACCCTCGCGGCTGCGCCTGAGCGCCTGCTGGGACACAGTTTCGAGGGCGTTGACACGATCCAGGCCGAATGACGATTCGATCCGGAGGTCGGGGTCGGATGGATCGATGTCCACGACATGGACACTCGACTCGCGGTCGGCAGCGACGGCGGCGCCGCGCCTATGCTCGACACCGGGCGCCACCGGCTGGCCGGCGTGCAACATGAAGCTGGAACCCGCAGCAGGCTGTAGCGGCGCAGGACCCACCGACAAGCCCATCGCGACAATCAGCGCGATGAGCGTGACGCGCAGACTCCCTCGCCGACGATAACCCTTGGACATATGCCTGCTAGCGACGCAGGTTACAACGTGACGCTCAGGGTTCCTTGGTGTCGACGATCGTGTTGCGTAGGAACCTCAACCGTTGGACTGTCTCCGGGTTGGTGCCGGCAACGTTGACCTGTTCCCACGGATCTGCCCTCAGGTCGTGCAGCCGTTGCTCGCCCCAGAAGTCGATCAGGTGCCACTGCGGCGTCCTGACCGCCCACCACGAACCGCTGTGACCCCTACCCGTGCGACCGCCGACGGGATGATCCTCGAGCATCCACGAACGGCCGCCCCGGCCACCTCGCAGCAGGCGCCTGAAGGTGACGCCGTCGGCCGCGGGCATGCTCGTGCCGGCGACGCTGGCCAGCGTGGGCCCGAAGTCGATGTTCGAGACCAGCGCATCGGTCGATCCGCCCGACACTCCCCGGCCGGCGAAGTACAGCGGAAGCCTGCCGGCCTCGGGCACGTTCTTCAGTGGGAACCCATTGGCGCCCCAGGCCATGCCGTTGTCGGACGTGAACATCCAGAGCGGGTTGCGTCCCTGGCGGGTCATCTCGGCGCGCAGGCTGCCGACCATCTCGTCGACGGTCAGCAGCGATCGACAGATATCACCGAGCGGGAAGCCGTTCGGCTGCTTGGCGTAGCGGTAGTTCGGGGGCCGCCAAGGCTCGATGTCGTCGCACCTGCTGTCGTCCATGTACCTCGGCTCGACATCTGCTCGCCATGGTGACAGGTAGCCTGCCACCCTTCCGCTCGCCGTTGAATTCAGAAAGTGCGGAGCGCGCGGCAACAGGTACATGAACACGGGCTTGTCGGTCGGCGCTCGCTCGAGCCAGCGGAGCGACCGATTGAGGAGGAAGCGGTCGTTGTACCCGGCCTGATGCTGCCTGCCCTGTAGCCACCAGTTGCTGCGCATGTTGCCCAGCCACGTACGGAGCATGGCCACGCGATCCCAACCGTCGGGCGTCTTGTCGACGAGTCGGTCGGCGTGGTTCAGGTACTTGCCGGCCATGATCGTCCAGTAGCCGGCGTCATGCAGAGCCGTCGCAATCGTTTGGCTGGGATCGAGCAGTACAGCCCGATTGCGCACCACACCGTGATTGCGCGTGTGCTGGCCGGTCAGGAACGAGGCACGGCCCGGGCAACACAGCGGCGTTTCTGAATAGGCCGCATCGAAACGCAGGCCGCCCTCAAGCCACAGCTCGCGGATGTTCGGCAATCGCTCCAGCACGCGCTCATCGATCGCACCCAGGTCGTCGACCATGACCACCACGATGTCGGGTCTTCCGTCGCCGCGCTGCGCGGCACTCGTCAGGTGCGGCACCGAGATCGCCAGCAGCAACAGAATGAGCACGAGCGCGCGGCGGCGACGCTGATGGCCGGACATGCAATACCCCCTCCTCACTGGACACGACTTCAGTACCCCTTACTTTCTAGTACAAAAGTCCTGTGCGCAATATCCGAGTTATCCACGAAATTTTCGGGCCGGAGCGGAAACCGGCCGGATTTCCCGGGTATGGCGGCCTGCCGTACGATCAGCGCATGGAAGATCAGGCCAGGCCACCGACCGACGTCCAGCCCGAGGAGCAGCCGCCAGAGCAGCCCAGCGAGCCTCCCACCGAGGAGGACGAGGTGGACGAGGCGTCGGACGATTCGTTCCCCGCGAGCGACCCGCCGAGCTTCACCGGCTCGACGATGAGCGACTAGGTCCCGGGAGCGAGGACGAAGAAGCCGTCAACGTCGACGCGCGGTCGGCCACTCGTGCCGCGCACGACGATCCTGAGCGTGTGCTGGCCGGCCGCCAGGTTGCTGGCGCCGAAGACGATGCGTCGCTCGGAGGGGCTGGCCGAGTAGAGATCGACCCTCGTCAGCTGGCCGTCCAGGTAGACGCGCACCTTGCCCCGCTTGGGGCCCTGTGACGCGATCCAGACGACGTCCGTGCCGGTGAACCTGAAAGTTGCCGAGGCATTGGCCGCCTTGCTGTAGCGCGTCGTCCCCCACGCCGACCCATTCGAATAGGTCAGCCACCTGCCGCCAAAGGTCGCGCTGCCTTCCTGGAAGGCCGAGAGGCTGTGCAGCACCGGCACCGATGTCACGCCGTGGCCCACACCGTCAGTGGCCACGACGCGGAAACGGTGGCTGCCTGTGGATGCGCTGTACGGGCTGGTCGCGCGGATCCAGCTCGTGCCGTCGCCCCGGTGCTGGAGCTGGACGCTGGCCAGCCCACTGCCCGCGTCGGCCGCGGCCCAGTCAACCTGGAGCGGCACCAGCCCGGCCACCGAGACAGTGCCGGTCGGCGCAAGCGAAACGTCGTCAACGGTCGCCTGTGGTGCATCGGCGTCGATGATCAGGACAGCCGCGGCGTCGCGCGTCGTCGTGCCGTCACTCGCGCTGATCAGCAGCGGCACGGTGCCGCTCGGCGTGCCGGGGGCGACGTCGATCGTCAGCAGTCCATGCTCGTCCGGCGTCGCGCCCACGGTCGAGACACTTGCCGTCGCCGGGGCGGCATCGGAGACGGTGAAGCTGACCGACGCCGAGAAGCCGCTGCTGCGCGCCAGGTCGATCGCCAGCTGGCCGGTACTGCCCGGCGCCAGGGCCAGCGAGCGGCTGGACAGGCTGATGGCGAAGTCGGCGTCAGCCTCACAGGCCGATGCCCCGCGCCCGACGGCGGCCCAGGCCAGCTCGGCCGCGCCTCGGTGCCGGGTCGAGCCCGGGAAGAGCAGCTCTGCCGCGGCAACGGTTGCGTTTCGAGCGCCGCACATCTTCGATCGCTCGGTCAACAGGCCCCAGGCCACGAAGAAGATCCGTTCGGCATCCGCCATTGAGAGCGCCGGCACGACGACGTCGCAGTCGGCCTTGCTGTCGTTCGGCCCCGAACAGCGTGCATTCCGGCCGCCGTTGACCATCAGGTAGAAGGCGTGGTTGATGATGCCGCTGTTGACATGCACGCCGCCGTTGTCGTAGCCCTTGCCGACGTACTTGCGGCCGCTGTAGTGGCTGGGCTGGTCCTCGGCCGCCGGATCGGCCAGGCTTCGGAACGCGAAGGAGCCGCTGCCATCGAGCACGACGTCCTCGCCCAGCCACCAGTCGGCGCAGCGAACCTGGCCAGGCGCGCGCCGGCAGTTCGAGCTGAGCGGCTCTTCGTACGCCCACTCTGCGGCGCTGGCCATGATGTCCGAGAAAGCCTCATTCAGCGCGCCCGGCTCGTCCCGGTAGACCAGCTCAACGCGGCACTGCGTGACCGCGTGGCCGAGCTCGTGTGTGACGACGTCCTGGCCGGTCGAGAACGCGCGCGTGCCGTACCCATCCCCGTCGCCGTAGACCAAGTACTCCTCGAACCCGTCCCAGAAGGCGTTGTCGTAGCCAAAGCCGTCATGCGGCCACGGATCGAAGTGGACGACGTTGCGGATCGCGCCGTAGTCACAATCGGCGACAAGGTCGAAGCCCAGCCGGTCGCGGAAGAAGATGTCGGTCAGCGCGGCGTAGTACTGGGCGTCAACCGCCGGACGCTGGTACGGCGCCGCCCAGTCGTTGTCATTAGCCCAGCCGCTCTTGGCGTTGTCGGTCATCGGCGACAGGTCGGCCCACGAACCATAGAAGCCCTTGCCCCTGGCGTCGTACGTCTGCAGCCGGCCGTCGACGCTGACCATCCGCCAGCGCGTAGCGGTCCGGCTGGTCAGGTTGTCGGACTTGTCTACGTCGTCCGCGCCGCGCAGGCTCTTGCGATCGCCCTTGACCCCGGTGCCCATGCCGTCGACCCGATCGAGCGCGTCCCAGGCGGCGAGGACCGCTCCGCTCTGGGCATCGACCTCGTGGAACTGGTGGACGCCCGGCGCGCCCGATTCGACCAGGTAGAACTGGCGGCCACTCTCGGGATCGAGGCGCAGCTCCGCGCGCCGGGCTACGCGCTCCTCGGCGGGTGCTGACAGACGGTCGTCGAGCCGTGCCCTGACGATTGCCTGGGCCGCGCCCAGCGCCGGGCGCAGGCTCACGCGCAGGTTCGGATAGTGGGCGCCCACGACCAGCACGTGGGTCTGAGCGCGCCGGACGACGGTCAGCTGCGCATCGTCGACGTAGACGCCCAGCGGCGCAGCGAACTGCTGGTAGCGATCGAACGTCAGGCCGGAGAGCGGATCATGCCACGAGCGGACCGGACCGACGTCGGACGGCAGCTGGAACTCGGCCGCGGCGCGGTCGGTCAGCAGCAGGTAGCCAGAAGGCCCTTCGAAGGCACCGACTGGAGCGACAAAACCGGTCGTGCCAAGCAGGGCGAGCACCAGCACCAGCGACGGCGTCTTTGGGGAGGACAAGCGACGGGGCCCCAACAGGATCTCCATTCGGCTAGCCACGCTTGGCCGGCGGCCGCTGCTACGTTAGATCGCCGGTTGCATCACTCGGCATCACCCAAACGACGGTTGCAGCCCGAGCGATGGTACGCCGCGCTAGCGTTTCGCGGAGGCGTCCTTCTCCGTCGCGATGCGGTCAAGGTAGGCGGCGATCTCGGGCACTGCCTTGAGACGCCGCTCGAAGTAGTCGTTGACCGCTGCCATCGTCGACGCGCGCAGGCCCTCGACATCCTGACCGCGTCCCTCGCTCGTCCTTCCGGACAGCTCGTCGCGCAGACTCAGCAGCTGGCTGACGACCTTGCCCTCCTCCGGCCCCTCGAGCGCGTTGATGGCCGACATGATCAGCTGGTCGGTCTGCGCGACGAGCACCTCGACATCAAAGGGCGTGTCCCCCGTTGCCGCCTCATCGAGCGTCCTGATCAGCGCCGCGAGCTGGTACAGCGCCGTCGTCGGCTCATCGAACAGCTCGCGGATGTAGGCCGCTTCTGCATACCGGCCCGATAGCCGGAAGACGTTATAGAGCCGTCGCGCGACCTTGCCCCAGTTGGGATCCTTGACGCTGTACTTCCAGACCTCCT
>Ga0299913_10002169_pt1 | contig 15310 bp, 14 predicted proteins | sample RVTome_9_FD_201360 | JGI IMG/M metagenome (GOLD analysis project Ga0299913, IMG submission 201360) | Soil microbial communities from uranium-contaminated site in the Upper Colorado River Basin, Wyoming, United States - RVT155D38 (version 2) ...
TACCGCGCCCGTGAGGGACATCGCGCGAAGTACACGCACGGGCACCTCGGCGCCGAGATCGTCTGGACCGCCGTGCCCGCGCTGACGATGATCTTCCTCGGCATCTACAGCGGGCGGATCTGGGCCCAGATCCGCAGTCCAGCCGCGTTTCCCGAAGATGCCCTGACGATCGACGTGACGGCCAAGCAGTTCGAGTGGAACGTGACCTATCCCGGCGCCGATCGAGAGCTCGGCAACGACGACGATTTCACGATCCGTAACCGGCTGGAGTTCCCGGCCGATGAGCCGGTCGTGATCCGCCTGCGCTCGGAGGACGTGATTCATTCCTTCTTCATCCCCCAGCTTCGGGTGAAGCAGGATGCCGTTCCGGGCATGACGATTCCGGTCTGGTTCGAGGCCACCGAGCCCGGCGAGTACCAGATCGCCTGCGCGGAGTTGTGCGGGAACGGGCACTACAGCATGAGGGCGAGCGTGATCATCCACGAGCCTGACGCATACGAGCGCTGGTACGACGAACAGACGGGCGCGGCACGGACCGCCGCCGCCGACTAGACCGGAGGCGACTTCCAGGTATGGCGACGACGACGGCCGGGCCCACGGGCATCCCGGTGCGGGAGGAGCATCACCCGCAGCCCTTCATCCGCAAATACGTCTTCTCGACCGATCACAAGATCATCGGGATCCAGTTCCTGTTCACCACGCTGTTCTTCCTGCTGGTGGGCGGGCTGCTGGCCGTGATGCTGCGCTTCCAGCTCGGTTTTCCGGGCGCGGCGTTGCCCGGCGGGAGCATGCTGCCCGAGACGATGGCGCCCGGCGGGATCATCCTGCCGGAGTTCTACAACTCGCTGGTCACGATGCACGGCACGTTCATGGTGTTCTTCGCCATCATGCCGCTGCTCGTGGGGGTGTATGCGAACTATCTGATTCCGGTGCAGATCGGGACGCACGACATGGCGTTCCCCAGGCTGAACATGATCTCGTACTGGCTGTTCCTCGTCTCCGGCCTGGTCATGATGGCCAGCTTCTGGGTCGTGGGCGGCGCTTCCGGGGCCGGCTGGACGCAGTACGCGCCCCTCAGTGCCTCGCCGGAAGCGTCCGGGGTCTACAACGGTCAGATCCTCTGGTGCATCAGCATCGCGATCTTCGGCTTCAGCTCGCTGCTCGGCTCGATCAACTACGTCACGACCGTGATCAACCAGCGGGCCCCCGGCATGACCTGGCTCAGGCTGCCCCTGGTGATCTGGGCCCTGTTCATCACGGCGATCCTCGGCCTGCTGGCCGTGCCGGTGCTGACGGCCGCGGTGATCATGCTGATGTTCGACCAGACGATCGGAACGACGTTCTTCCTGCCGACCGAGGGAGGTCAGCCGCTCCTGTGGCAGCATCTGTTCTGGTTCTTCGGGCACCCCGAGGTCTACATCCTCATCCTTCCCGCGATGGGCTTCGTGTCGGAGATCATCGCCAACGGATCGCGCAAACCGATCTTCGGCTACAAGAGCATGGTGTTCGCGATCACGGCGATCGCGTTCCTCGGTTTCATCGTGTGGGGCCACCACATGTTCCAGTCGGGGATGAACCCGGCGCTCGGCATGAGCTTCATGATCACCACCCTGATCATCGCCGTTCCGTCGGCGATCAAGGTGTTCAACTGGATGGCCACGATGTGGGGCGGGGCGATCAAGTTCACGACGCCGATGCTGTTCGCCGTCGCGTTCGTCATGCTGTTCACGATCGGTGGGCTGAGCGGCATCTTCATGGCCTCGACGCCCGTCGACATCTACATCCACGACACCTACTTCATCGTGGCCCACATCCACTACGTGCTGTTCGGGGGCAGCCTGTTCGCGATCTTCGGCGCCATCTACTACTGGTTCCCGAAGATGTTCGGCCGGATGATCAACGAAACGGCCGGCAGGATCCACTTCGCACTGACCTTCGTCCTGTTCAACCTCGTGTTTTTCCCGATGCACGGGCTGGGCATGGAAGGGATGATGCGGCGGATCTACGACACGAGCCGTTACACGCACCTGGCCGAGGTGCAGGATACGAACACGATGATCACCTGGGCGGCGATCGGGCTGTTCGCCTCGGGACTCTACTTCATGGTCCTGTTCTTCTGGAGCCTGTTCCGCGGAAAGCCTGCGGGGGAGAATCCATGGGACGGCACCACGCTCGAGTGGTCTCTGCCCTCGCCGCCGAAGCACGGCAACTGGGAAGAGATCCCGACCGTGTACCATGGCCCGTACGAGTACAGCCATCCCGACGTCGACAGGGACTGGCTGCTGCAGAACGAGCGCCCGGACGTCGTGTCCCCGGCGCATGAAGTCACGGTCCGGCAGGGGGAGGCCTGATGGCGACGCACGGCGCGCAGGCGGCACGCTTCGAACAGACGTCGTTCGCGGTAGGCGACAAGAAGCTCGGGATGTGGGTGTTCCTCGCCTCCGAGGTCATGTTCTTCACGGGCCTGATCGGCTCGTACATCATCCTGCGCTGGGGTGCGTCGTCGTCGTGGCCCGCGCCCGGCGAGGTGCTCAACGTGCCGATCACGGCGGGCAACACTTTCCTGCTCATCTGCTCCAGCGTCGCGATGGTGAAGGCCTTCGCCTCCATCGAGGAGGGGAACCAGAAGGGATTGAAGCTCTGGCTGCTCGCAACGATCGTCATGGGCGCCTCCTTCGTGGGTGTACAGGCCTACGAGTACACCGAGCTCGTGCATCACGGGTTTACGCCGGCCTCCGGTCTGTACGGGTCCACGTTCTACGCGATGACCGGGTTTCACGGCTTCCACGTGACTATGGGCGTGCTGTGCATGATCTGGGTGCTCGGCAAGGCGTTGCGCGGCCACTATACGCAGGAGAATCACCAGGGCGTCGAGGTGATCGGCCTGTACTGGCACTTCGTCGACCTCGTGTGGATCATCCTGTTCACCATCGTCTATCTGATCTGAGGACGGAACGATGAGCGCTGAACACAAGAAACCGCGGTACATGCTCGTCTGGGGCGGCCTCGCGGTGCTCACGGCGATCGAGGTGGGCACGGCGTTCATGGTGCGCTCGGCGCTGTCGGGCTTCGGCCTGTCCGAGCAGACGATGACGATGCTGATCGTGCTCATTCTCATCGGCCTGGCCCTGTGGAAGGCACTGCTCGTGGCGCTCTACTTCATGCACCTGAAGTGGGAGACCCGGGCCCTCAAGTGGCTCGCGGCCGCTCCCCTGCTGCCCGCGACCGTCATGGTCGTCGTGGTGCTGATGGAGTACGTCTAGGTGGGTATGCAGGCGGCCGGCGAGATGGCGGGCGGGATGGTGGGGCAGATGATCGGCATGCTGTTCTTCATGCTCATGCCTTACGTCGTGCTGTTCGGCATCGGCGGCGGTTTGCTGCTGGCTCACCGCCGGAATCGGGCGGCCGCGGAATCAGACGCCGGAGGAAACTGACATGCGCATCGATCGACACGTAATCCAGCGCGGCGCCATCGCGGGCTTCCTGGCCGGTCTCACCCTCATCGTGCTGTTCTTCGTCTACGACCTCGTGGCGCGGACGCCGCTGGCGACGCCGCAGTTCCTCGCCAGTGCGCTGCTCGGCGACGCGATGCCCGAACCGGCGGCCCTTCGCATGTGGCTGTATACGATCGCCCACCTCGGCGTGTTCACCGTGCTCGGTATCGGTGCCGCGATGTTCTTCACCACCTTCGAGGTGCCGCGCAACCTCACCATCGGTGCGGCCTACGGCCTGTTCGCCTGCTCGCTCGTCTTCTACCCGGCGCTGGTCATCACGGGCACCGACATCCTCGAGGCCCCTGCCTGGCCCGCCGTGTTCTTCGGCAATGTCGTCGCCGGTCTGGTGATTGTCGGCTACCTGCACTGGGCGAGCGAGGAGGAGGGAGTGACGGGGCTGTGGTCGCTGCTGCGCGCGAATCCGGTGGTGCGGCAGGGGATCGTGGCGGGGCTGATCGGTGCGGTGGTCGTGGCCGTCTGGTTCCTCATCATCGACTCGATCACGGGTCGTCCGTTGTTCACCCCGGCGGCGCTCGGCTCGGCGATCTTCCACGGCGCGGGCGGTACTCCCGGCGTGGACATTTCGGCAGAGACGGTCATCGGGTACACGTTCATCCACGTCGCCGCGTTCCTGCTGGCGGGCGTGTTCGTGTCGGCGCTGGTCACCCAGGCCGAGCGGGCTCCGTACCTGGTGTTCGGGATGATCCTGCTGCTGGTGATCTTCGAGACCTTCTTCATCGCGATGGTCGCGATGCTCGGTACATGGCTGATGCAGGCGCTGGCCTGGTGGTCGGTCCTCGTCGGCAACCTGCTCGCCGCGGCGTCGATGGGTGGCTACATGCTCAAGGTGCATCCGAAGCTCAGAGCGGAGCTCCGCGACGAGAAGCTCTGGGCCGAGCCCTGAGCTCCGATCGGCGGCCGCGTGTGGCGGTCGTCGGTGGCGGGATTTCGGGTCTCGCCGTGGCCCGCGGGCTTCGGGTACGCGGCGTCGAGTGCACGTTGTTCGAGGCCTCGGCGCGGGCCGGGGGCGTCCTGCGCTCGTCCCGGCAGAACGGTCACCTTCTCGAGTGGGGCCCGCAGCGGCTGCGCCTGACCCCCGAGCTTCGTCGGCTGATCAAGGACCTCGATCTCGCTGACGAGCTGTTGCTCGCACCGCCCGACGCCCCACTCTACGTCGTTCGCGACGGCACGTTGCACGCGGTTCCGCGCTCGCTCTCCGACCTGCTGCGCGCCTCGCTGTTGTCACCCGCCGCGCGACTCCGCGTTCTTCTCGAGCCCCTCACGGCTCCCGTGGCAGAGGACGAGACCGTGGCCGAGGCCTTCCGCCGGAAGTTCGGCGACGAGGCATATCGGGCCGTGCTGGGCCCGCTGTTCGGTGGCCTGTACGCCTCGGATCCCGCCAACATGCGTTGCGCAGACTCGCTGTCGCGGTTCATCGAGCGCGCCGGCGCGCCCCGCAGCCTGATGCTTCATGCACTGCGGATAGGTTCCGATCGCCGAACGCCGGCCGCGTGCACGTTCCGTGATGGCGTCGCCGCGCTGCCGCGCGGCCTCGCGCGGTCACTCGGGCCGGACCTCCGACTCGAGCATCCGGTGCAGGCGCTCGAGCGGGCCGGTCCCGGCTGGAGGCTGACGGCCGGCGACGGTGTCGGCGGGCCGGCGGGCCGCGCTGGTCGCGAGCTCGGCGGACCGTTCAGCCATATCGTGTTGGCCGTACCGGCCTTTGCCGCGGCCCGGATCCTGGCAGGGGCGGCGCCCGAAGCGGCCGGTCGTCTGGCGCGGCTCACGTACAACCGGCTCGCGATGGTGCACCTGGCCGCGACGGGCCCCGCGATTCCGGGCTTCGGGTACCAGACGGCGTTTGGCGAGCCGCTCGAGACGCGAGGTGTGACCTTCAACGACGGGCTGTTCGGAAGGGAAGGCAGCGTAACGGCGTTCCTCGGCGGCGCTCGCAACGTGCAGCTTCCCGACTGGCCGGACGAGCGCATCGCGGCGCTGGCCGAAATCGAGTTCCGCCGGGTCACGAAGCGACCGGCGACGGCGCTCGAGGTGAGCCGGCCGGTCGTCCCGGCCTACGACCTCAGCTGGCGGGCGCTGGACGACCTGCGGCTGCCGGCCGGGATCCACCTGTGTGCCGGCTACCTCGAGCGCGCGGGCGTCGCCGGGCGGCTCGCCCAGGCGATCCGTCTGGCCCGCAAGCTGGCGGCCTAGCCTGCCGTGCGCGCGTGCACGCGATCGACCAGGAAGGCAACGGCGTCCGGATCGGTGTTCCGGTCGATGCCGTGGCCGAGGTTGAACACGTGCCGTCCAGCCCCGGCGTCGGCCAGCACCGCGTCGATGCTCTCGGCCAGGTTCGAGCGCGGAGCGAACAGCATGGTCGGGTCGAGGTTCCCCTGCAGGGTGACGTCCGCGCCCAGCGTCTCGCGAGCGGCCGCCAGCGGGGTACGCCAGTCGAGGCCCACGACGTCCACCGGGAACTCGCGGACACGCTCCAGCAGATGCCCGCCCTGGTTGGGAAAGTAAATCAACGGAAGGTCGAGCGGGCGCAGAGCCGCGAAGATCCGGGCGACCCCGCGAGCCGCGAAGACATCGAAATCGGCGAGCGACAGCAGGCCGATCCACGAATCGAACAACATCAGAGCCTGCGCGCCGGCCTCGGCCTGCGCACGCAGATACGCGATCGTCGTGTCAGCCAGTAGATCGAGCAGCCGTCCGGACGCCTCGGGCTCCGTGCGCAGGAACGCCCTGGCCGTGGTGAAGCTCTTCGAGCCGGAACCCTCGACCAGATAGCAGAACACGGTGAACGGGGCGCCCGCGAAGCCGATGAGTGGTACCGACGGATCGAGTTCCGCCCGCACTCGCCGCACCACCTCGAGCGTGTAGGGCACCGACTCCTCGGGGACGGCGACCCGAAGGCGCGCGATCGCGGCGGCATCGCGGACGGGGTTCGGGATGTACGGGCCGCCGTCGAATTCGAGCTCGATCCCCATGCCCTCGACCGGCGTCATGATGTCGGCGAACAGGATCGCGGCATCGAGCGAGAACCTGCGCAGCGGTTGCAGCGTCGCCTCGGCCGCCAGCTCGGGTGTTTTCGTGAACGTCAGGAAGTCGGTGTTCTCCCGCAGCTTGCGGTACTCGGGCAGGTATCGACCCGCCTGACGCATGATCCAGACCGGGGTATAGGGAGCGGGCTCGCCCCGACACGCCGCAAGAAACGGAGGCGTCGCGGCGCCGGTCACGGCGCACCCGCCCCGGCCCGCACTTCGGCCTCGAAGGCGGCCCTCGCCGCCTCGAGCGTCCGGTCCACGTCGGCGTCGGTGTGCGCCGCCGACACAAACCACGCCTCGAACGGGCTCGGCGCCAGGTAAATGCCGCCGTCGAGCATGGCATGGAAGAAGCGTCCGTAGCGCTCGCGATCGGCGGCCGCGGCACCAGGCCAATCACGCACCGGCCCGGCAGCAAAGAACAGTGAGCCCATGGCGCCGACCCCGTTCCAGCACGCCTCGATACCGGCATCGCGCGCCCGCTCGGTCAGCCCTCGGCCGAGCCGGTCCGTGAGCGCCTCGAGCCGGTCGTACAGATCCGGATCTCCCCGGATGACGTCGAGCGTCGCGAGGCCGGCCGCGGTCGCCAGCGGGTTTCCCGACAGCGTGCCGGCCTGGTATACGGGACCGTCCGGCGCGACCTGGCTCATCAGCTCGGTCGGTCCGCCATAGGCACCCACGGGCAGTCCTCCGCCGACGATCTTTCCGAGCGTCGTGAGGTCGGGGCGGACGCCGAAGCGCTCCTGGGCGCCCCCGGGCGCCACGCGGAAGCCGGTCATCACCTCGTCGAAAATCAGCAGGGCGCCGATCCGGTCGCACAGCTCCCGCAGTCCGTCGAGGAAGCCCGCCTCGGGCGGGACGCAGCCCATGTTGCCCGCGACCGGTTCGACGATCACGCACGCGATGTCCGCCTCGTGGCCGGCGACGCAGGCCTCGACGGACTCGAGATCGTTGTACTCGGCGACCAGTGTGTCGGCCGCCGCGCCGGGCGTGACGCCGGGGCTCGACGGGACGCCGAGCGTGGCGGCGCCCGAGCCGGCCTCGACGAGGAACGCGTCCCCATGTCCGTGGTAACCGCCCCGGAACTTCACGACTCGCGTGCGGCCAGTGATCCCCCGCGCCAGGCGCAGGGCGCTCATCGTCGCTTCGGTACCAGAGTTGACCAGGCGTACCTGCTCGATGGACGGCACCATGTCGACGATGCGCTCGGCGAGCCGGACTTCGGCCTCGGTCGGGGCCCCGAACGAGGCGCCCCTGGCCAGCGCTCCCTCCGTCGCCCGTCGCACGGAGGGGTGATCGTGGCCCAGCAGCATGACACCCCACGAACCCACGTAATCCACGTACTCGGTGCCGTCGACGTCGACGATCCGGGCGCCGGTCGCCCGCTCGATGAACCGTGGCGTTCCGCCGACCCCCCCATAGGCTCGTACCGGGCTGTTAACGCCGCCGGGAATCGCTCGCCGGGCCGCCTCGAAAAGCTCCTCGCTTCTCACGTCGTACCTTTCCGCGCTCGAAGACCGATGGCGGCCCGCGCCGCCGCGTCGACCAGTCTCTCGAGGGACGCCTCGTCCGCCACGACCGCCGGCCAGTCGGCGGCCTCGAGGGCTCCCGCCGTCGTGGTTCCGATCGCCGCCGCTGCGAGCCGGTGGCGCACCAGGTCAACCGTGGTGGTGTCGGACCCTTCGAGGAAGCCCCGGACGGTCGACGGGCTCGTAAACGTTGCAACGCGAACGGTGCCCGCCACGATGGCGCCCCGCAGTTCGGCCGGGTCGGGTGGCGTGAGGACCGTGCGATAGGCGACGATCCGCTCGATCGTCGCGCCAAGGCCGCCCAGGCCCTCCAGAAGTTCGTCGCTCGCCAGGTTGCTGCACGGAAACAGCATCCGCGCCCCACCCGCGTCGCCGGCCGCCTCGAATGCCTCGATCAGGCCTGCCGCGGAATATTCCTCCCCAGTGCGCTCGACGGGCCAGCCGCCCTCGTACAGCACCGCCGCGGTGGCGGGTCCCGCGGCGGCGGTTGAAACCGGCGGTCGATGGGCAGAGTCCCGGCCCGCCGCCCAGGCCCTAAGCCAGCAGCGGGCCGCACGCGGGCTCGTTACGATCAGCCAGTCGTAGCTCTCCGCCCGCGCGACGGCCACCGCAAGTGGGGCCGGGTCCACGGGTGCATCGAATCGGATACAGGGCCAGTGGACGACGTTGGCACCACGCTCGCGCAGCAGGTCACCCAGTCGACCGGCCGAGGTGCCCGCGCGAGTCACGGCCACGCCGACTCCGGCCAGCTCTCCGGAGCCGGGCGTCGATCCCGCCCTCATGCGAAGTCCGATCCGTCACCGGCCGGCGCCCGCAGCGTTGCGAGGATCAGGTCGGCGCCATCCTGCAGGGCCCGATCGGCCGCGGCGAGGCCGACGGCGACCGCTTCCTCGGCCGATCCGACAGCCGAGGCGGCGACCGCCCGCCGGCCGTCGGGCGAGCAGACGAGCGTCGTAAGCGTCAGCGTCGCGCCCTCGATCTCGGCGAGGGCGCCGGCCGGCACCTGGCATCCGCCCTCGATGCGGTTCAGGAACGACCGCTCGGCCGTAACGACGATGGCAGACGGTGGATGATCGAGTCGTCCAACGAGGCCGAACGCCCGTTCGTCGTCGGAGCGGATCTGGACGGCCACGGCACCCTGTCCCGGCGCCGGTGGAAACTCGGTCGCCGGAAGCATCGCGTCGATCTCGTCGGCGCGGTCGAGGCGGCGCAGGCCGGCCGCCGCCAGGACGATGGCATCGAACGAGCCCGAGCGCAGCTTCTCGAGGCGGGTCGGCACGTTGCCGCGGATCGTCTCGACACGGAGGTCGGGGCGGAGGCGGAGGAGGAAAGCGCGACGACGCAGACTCGCCGTGCCGACCACGGCGCCCTCGGGAAGCGCATTCAGGCCCGGCGGCGAAGGTCCGTCAGCCGTTCGGGCACGCAACTCCTCCGACAGGATCAGCGTGTCGAGGGGATTCTCGCGCGGCAGCACCGCGCCGATGCGCAGGCCCTCGGGCATCCGTGTCGCAAGATCCTTCAGGCTGTGGACGGCGGCGTCGATCTCACCGTCCAACAGGGCGCGCTCGAGCTCGCGGGTGAAAACGCCGGTTCCGGCGATAGTCCCGATAGCAACATCCGGCGCGATGTCGCCGGCGGTGCGAATGCCGACGAACTGGGCGTCCGTCGCGGCCTCGCCGACGAGCGCATCGACGACGAGGCCGGCCTGCCGGCGCGCCAGAAGCGACGTCCGGGCTCCGACGCGAAACACGGGAGTATTCACCCCGTGACGAGACGACGGCGCGTCAGGATCCCGCCCATGCGCTCTCGGCGGCATCCGGGGGCGACAGCACACCGGTGTGCACCGGCGTATCGCGGCTCGTGTACCGGCGCGCCTGGGTGTCGCGCAGCTCTTTCACCAGCGACGAGAACAGCATCAGATCATGCGTCTCGTACACGACGACGAACTCCTGGTCCTGGAGGCCCACCGAGTAGAGCAGCAGCTGCGAGATCTCGCGATACTGCTTCCCGATCCGGATATGCTCGTTCATCATGCCCTGGCGCGTCTCGCCGCCCAGCAGATACCAGTCGACCGTCTTGGTGAACGGATAGACGACGAGATACGGTGCCCGCTCGGCAGCGAGCGGGTCGATCTCCTGGGCGGATTTCGCCCGGCTGTACTGGGACGGCCGGGTGAATCCCCAGAGAGACGCGCGCGGCTCGACGTACCGACGGAACGGGCTGAGCGCGCGGGCGAGGCCCTCGAAAAAGCTCCGCGGTTCGGCCGGTTCCGCCGCCCCGGTGACCGTCCACAGCATGAAGTCGGCGTCAGATTCCAGCGGAGTCAGCTGGTACGGGTGCACCCTCGCGACCTCGCGGAGCGCGTAGACCAGGTCCGCGTACACTGAAGCCCTGTGCACGGCGGACAGCGTCCAGTACTCGACGCTGTAGCGGTAGACGCCGAAGTGGTTGAGGGTCGGAATTCTCTCGTCGCTCATGCTTCTCCGGGTCGCGAGCCTACGTCCTGCGGGCCGTTCGCCGCCACCGGGCGAAGTCGGGTGCGTGGTACGTGATGATCAGGTCGGCGCCGGCACGCTTCATGCTTACGAGCACCTCCTCGACGATCGAGCGCTCGTCGATCCAGCCGTGCCCTGCAGCTGCCTTCACCATGGCGTACTCGCCGCTGACATTGTATGCCGCAACGGGCAGTTCCGGCACCTGCTCGCGCGTCTGCCGGATGATGTCGAGGTAGGCGAGCGCCGGCTTGACCATCAGCACGTCTGCGCCTTCCAGCATGTCGAGCTCGTTCTCGCGCAGCGCGTCGCGCGAGTTCGCCGGGTCCATCTGGTGCGAACGACGGTCGCCGAAACCTGGTGCCCCTTCAGCCGCATCGCGGAACGGGCCGTAGAACGCGCTCGCGTACTTGCTCGAGTAGGCGAGGATTCCCGTATCGACGAACCCTGCCGCGTCGAGTCCAACGCGGATCGCGCCGACGGCGCCGTCGATCATTCCCGAGGGAGCCACCAGATCGGCTCCTGCACGGGCTTGGGAGACCGCGATCGATACGAGTCGCGGTAGAGTGGCGTCGTTGAGGACTTCCGGATCGCCGTCGTCCACCGCCTCGCCGAGCAGGCCGCAATGGCCGTGGTCGGTATACTCGCACAGGCACAGGTCGGTGATCAGCACGAGGTCGGGAAGGCGCTCGCGGAGCGCGCGGCACGCGCGCTGCACGACGCCGTCGTCGGCGTCGGCCCCGCTGCCCGTCGGATCCTTTCGCGCCGGGATGCCGAACAGCAGCACGGCCCGAATCCCGAGGGAATACACTTCCTGCACGTGGTCCACGACCGCTTCCACCGGCCACTGCCGGATCCCGGGCATCGACTCCACGTCGCCCGGGGTGTCGATCGCATCGGACACGAATACCGGGTAGACGAGATCGTCGACCGTCACCGTCGTCTCGCGGACGAGGGCCCGCAGCGCCGCTGTCCGGCGCAACCGACGAGGCCGCGGGGTTCCGGCCTCGAGGCTCACGTCGGCGAACTCGTCAGATCTTGAGGCCATAGGTCCGCCAACCTGCCGGCCTCCGCTGCCGATATCAAGCCGGCGGCACGGCGGGCCGCCCCGGCACGCTCAGAAGAACGTGAAGCCAGTCCCCAGGCTGAGCACGAACCGGCTCCCCTCGATGCCCGGACCCAGCTTGTAGCCCAGGTCGATGCGGCTCGACTCGGCGCCCGGTGCGAGGCGCGAGCTCGTACGGAGCCCGATGCCGAACTCGGCGCCCCAGCGGGCATCCTGGCCCTCGTACCAGGCGCCGCCGAAGTCGAAGTAGCCGGCCAGGGCGGCGCCGAACTGGTCGAAGATGCTCGGGAGAGCGTACCAGCGGTGCTCGAGCGTCCCCCACAAACCGCGTGTCCCGACGAACGCATGCGGCTCGAAGCTTCGCGGTGGGGCCGAGAACCCGAGGTCGAACTCGCGTCCGGGCGCCGGCGCCTCGAGGACGCCGCCCTGTATATGCAGGAGGGTCGCCTGCCGTTCCCCGCCGAGGTAGCCGCCGGTGAGGGACGCCACGACCCGTCCCGAATCGAGTCCAGCGGCGTTGAACAGGCCGTTCGCGAGCAGGGCGGCGCGCAACAGCAGCGGGCCCGCCGTGGTGCCTCCCCGCACGGCCACGGTCGGCCCGACGCCGAACCGCTCGTAACCGAAGGCAGCCGGGGCGATCTGCAGCCCGAGCGTCACGCCCGTCGTGAGGTCCGCGTCCTGTTCGTTCAATCCGTCCACGTAACCGACCACTCGATATCGCGGCAATTCGTACGTCACGGACAGCCCGAAGTCCGCGAACACCGAATCGGGGACCACGAGCGGCGGTTCCTCTCCCACCTGGCGCAGATAGCGTTCGTTCCGGAGGGAAGCCGAGGCCTCGAAGCGCAGCACCCGGTGCGGCGTCGCGATCGGGGCGACACCGAGGCTCACGTGCTGCGCGTACAGATGGTGACGGTAGCGGAGCGTGTCGCGCCGGGTCGCGGAGAACGACCGATACTGCAACCGCTGTCGATCGGCGGTCGCGCCGACTACGCGGAGCAGGAAGCCGTCCTCCAGCGATCGCCATGGATCACTGATCGTCCACGACAGGGCGTTGCCGTCCGACAGCAGCGACAGGTCGGCGCCGACGTCGACCTGCGTCCTCGCGAGACGCCGCCACCGGGTCGAGAACTCCCCTCCGTCCCGATCGGTGCTCTTGCGATACGACAGGCTGAGCAGGTTTCCGGTGCCGAGCACGTTGCGCTCCGTCAGGCCGACCCGACCCGTCAGGGTGCCGTCACTCGCCAGGCTCCCCGTCAGGATCGGGAGCGTGCTCCACGCGTCCTGCGTGTGCACGATCGCGATGACCCGCCCGTCCTGGACGATCGTATCGACTTCGACCGTGCGGAACAGATCGAGGCCTCGCAGGATTCGCTCGGTTTCGCCGAGCAGGGCGAGATCCAGTGGGTCGCCGGGGGCGAACAGCAGCTCCTGCTCCACGACACCGGTCCGTGTCTGAAAGCGCACCGAGTTCGCCGTCCTGTAGATCCAGTTATCCTCCGCCGCACGGTCACTGAACACGTTCTCGGCGCGCACGATGACGGAATCGATGCGAATCGGATCGGTGGGCTCGGGGGCAACCTGCTGCGCCGCCAGGGCGACTGGCGCGACGAGGCAGGCGACGGCCGATACGGCGGCGGAAGCAACGGCCGACAGCCCCTTCTGTGCGGCAATGATCAGGCGCAAGAGACCCCGTTCTCGGTCGGTTTGCGGGGTCGGCCGGCGCCACCCTCCGGCGCCCGATTCGCTAAGGCTTTCCCCACGTGTTGTTTGCTTGGCACTGCCGACACTATATTGTATCGACTGCGGTGGTGAGGAGGGGCTTCTGCGGCAATCAGTCCCGGAACACGGATCCAGGAGGGGGACATGCAGCATCTTCGTACGTTCGTCGCGGCGTGTGCGACACTGTTGTTCGTAGCGTCGCCGCTCGCAGCCCAGGAGTATTGGGGACGCGGCGGGGTCGAGATCAACGCCTTTTACGGGGCCTGGAACAACATCGGGTTCGATGCCGACGACTTCGAGGAACAAGTCGATCCGGTTCTGTTCGAAATCGGCAACAATGACTACTTCGGTGGTCGCCTCGGCTACGTCACGAACTTCGGGCTCGGCCTCGAGGGCTACTTCGGCTATCTGGGCGGCGCCGACATCGACCTGCCGTTCGGCGGCAGCGAAGTCACCGGCACGCAGCTGGGCGGCGATCTCGTCTGGGTCTTCCAGCCCGAGACCGCTCTGCAGATCTTCATCATGGCCGGTGCCGGCCAGCAGTCGTTCGAGATCAACCCGGTCGGTGGCGTCGACGACCAGCAGGAGGACGGGAAAGAGTCCTTCCTGGCTTGGAACTACGGTGCCGGCGCGAAGTTCTTCTTCACCAGGAATATCGCGCTGCGGGTCGACTGGCGGAACCACATCGCGCCTGAAGGCCTCATCGACACACGGCACGAGTTCAGCGGCATCGGACCTTCCGAATTTACCGCTCCCGATAACCCGACGCTCAAGACCACCGAGTGGACGGCGGGCCTTAGCTACTTCCTCGGCGGACCCGCCGACGAGGACGGTGACGGCGTATCCGATGCCGAGGACCTGTGCCCCGGCACGCCCGACGGCGTGGAAGTGGACGGCGACGGCTGCCCGTTCGACGACGACGGCGACGGCGTCTACAACCACATGGACGACTGCCCCGATACGCCGGCCGGTGCCACGGTCGACGCGAGCGGCTGCCCGACGGACGGTGACGGCGACGGTGTGTTCGACGGGCTCGATCAGTGCCCCGACACGCCTGCGGGCGCCACGGTCGACGAGAGCGGCTGCCCGACGGACGCCGATGGTGATGGCGTCTACGACGGCATCGATCAGTGCCCCGACACGCCTGCTGGCGCCACGGTCGACGAGAGCGGCTGCCCGATGGACAGCGACGGCGATGGCGTCTATGACGGCATCGATCGCTGCCCCGGCACGCCGGAAGGCCGCGAAGTCGACGCCGAGGGTTGCGGCGAGTTCGAGGCCGCCCTGGCCGCCGGACGCCTGGTGCTGCGCGACATCAACTTCGAATTCAACAGCGCGGCGTTGGACGAGCAGTCGCAGGAGACGCTCGATGAAGTGGCCGTAGCGATCCGCAACGCGATCGCCAACCGCCCGGGCATCACGATCGAGGTCCAGGGTCACACGGACGCGATCGGCTCCGATGCCTACAATCAGCAGCTCAGTGAGCGCCGGGCGGCTTCCGTCCGTGACTACGTGATCTCGGTCGAGCCGTCGGTCGAGGAGGCGCTCACCACGCGTGGATACGGTGAGGCGAACCCGGTCGCCAGCAACGACACGGATGCAGGCCGGGCCGAGAACCGCCGCGTCGAGTTCGTCGTCGAGGAGTAGCTCCGACGGCGGACACGCGCGCATCCCTCCGGGATTCGTGACAGAACGGGCCTGTTCCCTTCGGGGGACGGGCCCGTTTCTGCGTTTGGCTGCTGGTGGGTGGAGCGGCGGGAAGGTTCCTGCGCGCGCTGGCACCGGCTGGACGGCGCCGCTGATGCGCGCTCCGGAGCCTTCCCGCCGCTCCACAACGCGGCGACACCCAGAAGACGTGGATCAGGATGGGCCAGGGGCGTACGCGGGTGACGGCGGGTGGTTTCGCCCGCGATGTTTCCCCGGGCGGCCGTGGCGAGAAATCTGCTGCGGGGGCGAGGGAAGT
>Ga0299913_10002170_pt1 | contig 15309 bp, 14 predicted proteins | sample RVTome_9_FD_201360 | JGI IMG/M metagenome (GOLD analysis project Ga0299913, IMG submission 201360) | Soil microbial communities from uranium-contaminated site in the Upper Colorado River Basin, Wyoming, United States - RVT155D38 (version 2) ...
TCGGACGTCATGGAAGCACCGCACGTGGGTGGCCTGGGAGGCACCTACGGCGGGAACCCGGTGGCGTGTGCTGCGGCCCTCGCGGTGATCGCCGAGCTCGAGGAGACCGACATGCTCGAACGGGCGCACCGTCAGGGCGAGTTGGTGCGAGGGCGCCTGGACCCACTGGCGGATGCGCTCAACATCGTCGGTGAGGTCCGTGGGCTGGGTCCCATGGTCGGCGTGGAGCTGGTCGTGGACGAACGGACGCGCGAGCCCAACAAGCTCGCCGCCGCGGCCGTGCTCGAGCGCTGCCACTCCCACGGGGTGCTGATCCTCAAAGCCGGCACTTACGACAACGTTGTGCGCCTCCTCGCCCCTCTAGTGATCGATGAGGCCGACCTCCACAAAGGTCTCGACGTGGTCATCGAGGCGCTGGAATGGGCCAACGCGGGGATGAGTGACTGAAACCATGTTCATCGCGGGCAGACAGGTTGACGGTGAAGGAGCGCCCGTCCCGGTGATCGAGCCGGCGACGGAAGAGAGCATCGGCAACGTCCGCTCGGCGTCTCCCGAACAGGTCTCCGAGGCCACGGCGGCCGCGAAGAGATCAGCGCGGACATGGCGGGACACGCCCGCTCCCGAGCGCGGCGAGATGCTCCACGCTCTCAGCACTTGGATGACGGACCACTCGGACGACATCGCCTTCACCATGACGCGCGAAGGCGGGAAACCGCTGGTCGAGAACCGCGACGAGATGGGGTGGAGCGCGTCGTGCTTCGACTTCTATGCCGAGCTCGCGCGCGTGGAACGGGGCCGCGTCGTGCCGTCGGGCGAGCAGGGCCAGCTGAACCTGGTCGTGAAGGAGCCTTACGGGGTCGTGGCCGCGATCGTGCCGTGGAACTATCCGATCCTCCTCCTGGCTTGGAAGATCGCTCCCGCATTGGCCGCGGGGAACACGGTGGTCATCAAGCCCTCGCCCTACACGCCTCTGTCGACGCTCGCTCTCGCCGAAGGGTGTGCCGAGATCTTCCCCGAGGGGGTCGTCAACATCGTCACGGGTGAAGGCGACGTCGGCACCGCTCTCGTCGCCGATCCCGACGTCGCGATGGTCGCGTTCACCGGCTCCGTCGAGACGGGGAAGAAGGTCGCGCACGCAGCTGCCGACGGCATGAAGAGGGTCCACCTCGAGCTCGGCGGGAAAGATGCTTTCATCGTCTGCGACGACGTCGACCTCGAGGTGGCCGCGAAGGGCGCCGTCTGGGCCGCGTACCTCAATGGGGGCCAGGTCTGCACCTCGGCAGAGCGCTTCTACGTGCTCGATGACGTGTACCCGGACTTCGTGGAGGCGTTCGTCGAAGAGACGAAGCGTCTGGTCGTAGGAGACCCGATGGCCGACGAGACCGACATAGGTCCTCTGGTGCGCGACGTCCAGCGACGGCGGGTTGAGGACCAGTTATCCGAGGCCAAGTCCCAAGGTGCGAAGGTGCTCTACGGCGGCGACAGGGAGGGCTTCGACCGCGGCTACTTCCTTAGGCCCGCCGTAGTGGTAGACGTGGACGAATCGATGAGGCTGATGACTCAAGAGACGTTCGGACCCGTCGCGCCGATCGCCAGGGTCGGCGACCTCGGCGAGGCGATCCTGCGCGCCAACGCGACCGAGTACGGCCTGGGCGCGAACGTCTACACGCTGCGTCTCGACTACATGCTCAGATGCATGGACGAGCTCGAGGCCGGAACGGTGTGGTTCAACGACCCACTCACCGACAACGAGGCCGCGCCCTTCGGCGGGATGAAGGCCTCCGGCGGAGCCCGGGAGTTGGGGCCGGAAGGTCTCGAGGAGTTCCGCCAGAGCAAGCACGTGCACATCGACACCAAGATGGACGTCAAATCGTGGTGGTACCCGTACGCGGATTACGTCCGTTACCAGGCAGAGCACGGAACGGCTCCCGGTTGACGCGGATGGACGGGTAGATGGCGGAGGTCCGGCTGGAGGGCGTCTCGAAGGCATTCAAGGAAACAGTCGCGGTCGACGACATCAGCCTGGCGGTGACCGAGGGCGAGTTCTTCTCGCTGCTGGGTCCCAGCGGATGCGGCAAGACCACGACGCTCCGCATGATCGGCGGCTTCGAGGAGCCGACGGCAGGGAGCATCTATCTCGGAGGGAAGGACGTCACCGACGTGCCTCCGTACAAGCGCGACGTCAACACGGTCTTCCAGTCGTACGCCCTGTTCCCGCACCTGGACGTCTTCAACAACGTCGCCTATGGATTGAAGCGCAAGAAGGTCGAGGCGGGCGAGACTCGCAAGCGGGTCGAGGAGATCCTCGTGCTCGTGGACCTCGAGGGATTCGGCGCACGGCGACCGAACCAGTTATCGGGTGGGCAGCAGCAGCGCGTGGCGCTCGCCCGCGCTCTGGTGAACCGGCCTCAGGTCCTGTTGCTGGACGAACCCCTCGGCGCGCTCGACCTCAAGCTCCGCAAACACATGCAGCTCGAGTTGAAGAGGATCCAGCAGGAGGTCGGCATCACCTTCATCTACGTGACGCACGATCAAGAAGAGGCGATGACGATGTCGAACCGACTCGCCGTGATGAACGCCGGCCGGATGGAGCAGGTAGGCGAACCGCACACGGTCTACGAGCTTCCGCGGACCCCGTTCGTTGCGGGATTCCTCGGCGCGAGCAACCTCCTGCCCGGCGAGATCGAGAGCGCCGACGGAGGCCTAGCCAAGGTGCGTCTCGCTGGAGGTGGGATCGTCATGCTGCCGGCGGACAGACTTCCGGTCGAACGCGGGGCGGTCCAGATCGGAGTGCGGCCGGAGAAACTCCACATCGGCCGTCATGGGAACGACAACGGCGCGTCCAACGCCATCGAGGCCACGGTCGGTCTGTCGACCTATACCGGTGTGTCGACCTCGTACGAATGCATCACGAGCGATGGTTCGAAGCTGGTGGTGTACCGCCAGAACCTAGGGAGCAAGGAAGAGAGCGTCGGTGCGGGAGACCGCATCCGGTTGGCATGGGATCCGGAACACACCTTCGCGGTGACCGGGTAGACAAGGAGGGGGACGGCATGGGAGAGCTGAGCCGCAGGGAACTGCTGCGCCGGATGGGTATCGGCGCGGGGGCGATCTCCGTACAGGCGTTGCTCGCCGCCTGCGGGGTCACGGGGACGAGCGAGAACGGCGACGCAGCCCCCTCTCCGACCGACCTCAACCTCGAGAGCCAGGATCCTGCGGGGGTCCTGAACTTCGCCAACTGGCCCCTGTACATCGATCCGCCGAAGAAGGCGAACTCCTCGCTCGAGAAGTTCATGCAAGCGACCGACATCGAGGTCGACTACAAGACCGTCATCGACGATAACGAGACGTTCTTCGGCACCATCCGCGAACCGTTGTCGAGCGGTCAAGCAACGGGGTGGGACATCATCGTCGTGACCGACTGGCTCGTGGCGAAGATGGCGAACCTCGGCTATCTGGAGTCCCTCGATCACGATCTGCTCGGCCAGTACGACCAGAACGCGGCCGAGATCTACAAGAACACGACGTACGACCCCGGCAACCAGTACTCCGTGCCGTGGCAGTCGGGCATCACCGGGATCGGCTACAACCCAGAGCTCACCGGACGCGAGATCACCTCGTTCGAGGACCTCTTCGACCCCGCCTTCGAGGGAAAGGTCGGGATGTTCAAGGAGATGCGGGACACGGTCAACCTCACGTTGCTGGGTATGGGGATCAAGCCTGCCGACGCGACCATGGAGGACGTCGAGGCGGCCACTAACAGGCTGATCGAGCAGCGCGACTCGGGCATCGTGCGCCAGTACTACGGCAACGCCTATGCCGACGCGCTCGTGCGCGAGGACATCTGGCTCACCATGGCGTGGTCGGGCGACGTGTTCCAGCTGCAGTTCGACAAGCCGGAGCTCCAGTTCGTCGTGCCGGACGAGGGCGGCATCCTCTGGGTCGACAACATGTGCATCCCGAAGGGGGCCGAACACCCGGTGGATGCCCACATGATGATGGACTTCGTCTACGACCCCGAGATCGCCGCGCAGATCGCCGGCTGGGTCAACTACATCTGCCCGGTTCCGGCGGCGCAGCCGATCCTGGCTTCGGCCAAGGACAAGTACACGCGTACCGTGGCGAACAGCCCGCTCGTGTTCCCCACGCCGGAGATGGAGTCACGCCTGCACAGCTACAAGAACCTCGACGAGGACGAGGAAGCCGAATGGAACGACCTCTTCGGCACGGTCATCCAGGGCTGATCCGGCAGAGCACCTAGCGCACCTCATGGCGACGGCCGCGCGACGGAAGCGCTTCATCCCGTACCTGCTCGCGCTGCCGGCGGTTGCCTGGCTGGCGACCTTCTTCGTATCGCCCATGGGCAACATGTTCTCGCTCTCCCTCCAGGAGGGGTCGCTCGAGCGCGGGTACGCACTTACGTGGCACTGGCAGACCTATACGGACGTACTAAGCAAGTACGACACCCAGTTGATCCGCTCGCTGGGCTACGGACTGATCGTGACGATCGCGACCCTGGCGATCAGCTACCCCATGGCGTACTGGATCGCGACGCGCGGAGGTAAGAACAAGAACGTCTTCCTACTGTTGATCCTGCTGCCCTTCTTCACGCCCTTCATCATCCGGACCCTGTCGTGGAAGTTCATCCTGGCGGACACTGGAATCCTGTTCGGCACGCTGAAGAGCTGGGGCCTCATGCCCGACGGGTTTCAGGTCCTGGCGACCTCCACTGCGGTGATCTGCGGGCTGATCTACAACTTCCTGCCGTTTATGGCGCTGCCCTTGTACGTCGCGCTGGAACGTCTCGACCCCGCCCTACTTGACGCCGCCGGCGACCTCTATTCCAACCGCACGCAGCGCTTCCTGCGGGTGACCTTGCCGTTGTCGCTCCCCGGCGTGTTCGCGGGCTCGTTGCTGACCTTCATCCCCGCGGTGGGCGATTACATCAACGCAGACATCCTCGGCGGCGTGAACAACACGATGATCGGTAACGTGATCCAGCGCGAGCTACTCACCACGAACGACTTCCCCGAGGGATCGGCTCTCTCCTTCCTGTTGATCGCCGGCATCCTCATCGGCGTGTTCTTCTACGCACGGGCGATCGGGACCGAGGAGCTCTCGGGCTGATGGCACGCCTGAAAGAGGGCAGGGGGCTCTCGATCTACACCGGTGTCGTCATCGCCTACCTGTTCGTGCCGATCCTCGTAATGGCGTTGTTCGGCTTCAACGAACCGCGGGGTCGCTTCAACCTCGAATGGCAGGGCTTCACGCTCAACTACTACCGGAACCTGTTCGACATCCCGGACCTGACCACCGCGTTGAAGAACTCGCTGTTGATCGCGGCGATCAGCACGATCATCTCCACCGCTCTCGGAACCTTGCTCGCGCTGGCGATCAGCCGTTACCGCTTCCGGGGACGGTCGCCGCTGAACCTGTTGGTGTTCATCCCGATGGCAACGCCCGAGGTCGCCATGGGGTCGTCGTTGTTGGGACTATTCGTGGCCCTGCAGATACCCCGGGGGCTCCTGACCATCGTGATCGCACACATCATGTTCTCGATCTCCTACGTGGTCGTGACGATCAGGGCGAGGACCGCCCACCTGGACGTGTCGCTCGAGGACGCGGCCCAGGACCTGGGGGCCGGACCCTGGACGACCTTCTGGACCGTGACCTTCCCCTTGATCTTCCCGGGCATCCTGGCGGCCGCGTTCTTGGCCGCGGCCCTCTCGATCGACGACTACGTCATCACGAGCTTCAACGCGGGCGGCACCCTTACGTTCCCCCTGTGGGTCTACGGCGCAACCCGCATCGGGGTTCCCCCGCAGGTGAACGTGATGGGGACCTTGTTGTTCATGTTCGGGGTGGTCTACGTGGTGATAGCGATCCTGCGGAGCCGCCGCATGGCGGCCGTACCCCCCGTCCTCTCCAAGGGATAGGTCGAACCCAACCAACCGGGGCCTCGAGGGCGTCTAACTCCCGACGGCCGCGAACCGGGAGGTTGCACATGAGGCGCGCTCTGATCATCGTCCCGCTGGGCCGGCCCGGCCCTCGGGTCGCTGTCGCGCCCAAGTCGTGAGTAAGTATGGATGCACTAGCCATGGTGGGTAGTGGGCGGGGGCCGAATGAACGAACCCGATCCACAGACCGTCGCCGCCGCACAGGCGGGCGACACGGACGCGTTCGAAACACTCGTGCGGGCCTTCCAGGCCGACGTGTGGCGACTCGCCGTGCACCTGACGGGAGACCACGCCGTCGCGGACGACATCGTGCAGGACACCTTCGTGCGCGCCTTCCGCTTCCTGCGACGCTATCGCGGCGACTCGAGGTTCACGACGTGGTTGTTCACGATCGCCCGGAACTGCGCGCGAGACGAGATGCGGCGGATGCAGCGCCGCAAGCGCGTCGCGGAACCCGTCTACGGCGAAACGGCGGCGGGTGATGCTTTCGTGGCGATCGAGGTGCGGGACGCGCTGCTTGAACTCCCGGTCGACCTGCGCGAGGCGGTCGTCTGCGTCGATGTGTTCGGGATGAAGTATCGCGACGTGGCCCACGTCCTCGAGGTCCCGGAAGGCACCGTGAAGAGCCGCGTGCATGACGCACGGGCTCGGCTCGCCGAGGAGCTCGGCAAGTCACGTGAGGAGGGCCGGGATGCGCGCTGACGTCGATCACCGTCGCGCCCGGCTCGAGATCTCCGCGCGCTGGGACGGAGAGCACGATCCCGCGCTGGTCGAGCTGGTCGACGCACACGTCGAGGGATGTCCTTCCTGCCGCGACGCGCTGCAGGCGATGGCGACCTCGCGGAAGACGCTGCGGCTCCAGCCGGCCGGCGACCCTCCAGACCTGACCTCCGCCATCATGCGCAGGGTCGCGTCTCCCATGCGGCGCACTCGCGCCCCATGGCGCGAGAGGCTGACCGCGGCCGCCGTCGCGGCTGCCGTCTCGGCCCTCGTGATCGCGGGAACGTCGCTTCCGTGGGAGTCCTCCACCGATCTCGCCGGGGCCGCGGAGGTATCAGTCGAGATCCGCCGCGCAGCTCGGGAACTGGGCTCCTACAGCGCGACGTTCTCTCTGACCGAGACGGGCTGGCACGAACGGATACCCGTGCGGACGTTCACCGCGAGCATCGATCTCGAGGGCCCCGAACGGCTGCAGGTGCGGATACGGGACGAGACCGACTACCCCACCGCTACGTGGCCACGCAACGACGTCGACCTCGCCGCCTCACCGCGCCGGTGGTGGATACGCGAACCGACCAGCTGTCCGCCCGAAGCGCTCCCGGGTTGCGGGTCTCAGGGCTTCGAGACCAGGGCGCTATCGTCCCGCGCTCCTTTCGACGGCGACACGCTGCCGCCGACCGACGTCATCGTGCCGCTGGAGAGCCTGGCCTCGTCGGGAGGTTTCGACGTCGTGGCCGCCGAGACCGTCGGGGGCCGGGCGGTGTACCGGATCGAGCTCGATCACCTCTCCGCGGAGCCCCTCATCTCGGCTCTGCAGCCGGGGGGGTCGTGGGCGCGGTTCGCCCCGCATGACCCGGCGACGATCTGGATCGACCGCGACACGTGGTTCCCGGTCGCTCTCGAGGTCGACAGCGTCGACTCGGACGCCGGCTTCGAGGCGCGCCTCATCGAACTGAACGATGTCACCGGTCTCGGCCCCGTTCCCCGCGACGCGATGGTGCACAACCGAGGGGACTTCCGCGAAGCGCCGATCTCGCCGGCATGGGCTCCGGACTTCACGGCCGGGCTCGATCCCTATCGCAGCGGGCGGTCCCCAACAAGCGCGGTCGTTTCGTACGCGTCGGGGCTCACCTGGTTGAAGGCAACCCGAGACGGCGCACGACACTCGCCCGCACCGCTCTCGGAGGAGCTCACCGTCGGAGATGGGACCGGTTACTACCTGCCCGCCGACGCCAGGGGGGCCCGGCGCGTAGACCTCTTCGCGCGAGGGGTGCGTTACCGGGTGGAAGGCAACCTCGCACGCCGCGATCTCTTGCGCGCGGCGGCATCGATGGGGGTCGCAGGACGAGCCCTTGTAGGGCATGCCTCGGCACCTCCCGCGTGGTTCGGACGACCGAGCTCACTCCCCCGCGGCTACCGAGCCGCGTCGGTCGTGTTCAGCGGCCGGAACGCGGTAAGCGTCTACTACCGGCACCCCGAGATCGAGCGCGCCGACTACGGGGTGCGCCTCACCTACAGCCGAGGCCATGTCGCGTTGACGCCGTCGTCGGAGGAGTTCCTGTTGGTCGAGGTCCGCGGGCGCCCGGCCCGTTGGTCCAACGAACGCGGCGAGCTCGAATGGCTCGACGACGGTTACAGGGCGGTGGCGGCGCCGGGGTTGGGCTTGGCGACCGCCGTTCGGATCGCGGAGGGCTGGACGTCCGGAGCGGAGTCGTGAGATTCAGGAGCGACCTGGTCGCGGCCGTGACCTTCGGGCTCGTGGTCGGAGCGGTCGTGGTCTTGACGGCCGAGAGCCTCTCGCGCGAACCACCGGAGCAGGCCTCCCGCAAGGCGCCGGCCTCAACCGAGGTCGAGCGATCCGAGGTGGCTCCCGCGACGACCCGCGTGGTCCTCGCATGGGCGCCAGGTGGGCTGCCCCCCGAAGCGGGGCGCGTCGTGGGGCGATCTCCACAGGTGGGGCGGGTCACCACGGTTGTCGCCGGGCTCGACTGGATGTCGTCGCGCTGGGAGGGCTACGAGTTCCCACTCGAGTTGGCGGCGATCGAACCCCGACGCTATTCACGGATGGTCCCCCGCGGCGAAGCGGGCGCGATCCAACGATTGGGTCCGGGCGAGGTGGTCCTGGCCGCGACCGCGGCGCGCTCGTTGGAGCTCGAGCCCGGGGATCGCATCGAACTGCGCTCGGGCAGCTATGCGATCGCAGGGATCGTCAGCGATGTGACCGCGATGGGATACGAAGCCCTGCTCCCGACCACGCCCTCGTCATGGACCCGGCGCGACCGGTATCTCCTCGCGCAGTTGAAAGACCGGGGGAAGGTCGGCTCCGCGGTCGAAGTCGTTCGCGAGCGGGTGGAGAACCTCCTCCCCCCCGGAACCCGGTTGCGAGTGAGGGCCGAGGGCGAGACCCCGTACCTGCGTTACGGCGATGCCGTGTTACCGATGCTGGTGATCAAGGAGACGTTCGGGTCCTTCGCTCTGAGACACACCTCGGGTGGGGCCTTCCAGCCCGATCCCGCCTGGAGGCGCAACATCGTGGCCCGCCGCGTCCCCTTGTTGGGCCGCGTCGTCTGTCACCGCGCTGTGTTCGAGCAGCTGATCGGAGCACTGACGGAGCTGCGCTCGGAGGGGCTCGCCCACACGGTGAACCCGGGTGACTTCGGCGGATGTTGGTCGCCCCGCTTCATCGCCCATAACCCCTCGGGTCAGATCTCGCACCACGCGTGGGGCGTGGCCATCGACCTCAACGCCTCAGCCAACGCCTTCGGGACCAAGTCCGATCAAGACGAACGGCTGGTCGAGACGATGGAACGGTGGGGCTTCACGTGGGGAGGCCGGTGGTTGATCCCCGATGCGATGCACTTCGAGTGGGCGAGGTTCCCCGACTAGCAGCGTGCCGGCTAAGCGGTGACCGTGCGGCAGTACTCCGAGAAGGTGTCGACGAACGCGTCCACGTCATCCTCGGAGTGTTGCACCGAGATCGTCCATTGCTCCTCTTTGCCGGGCGTCTGATAGATACCGCGGTTCACGAGCCAGTACCAGGACGCCTCGAACAGGGAGTCGTCGACCTCTAGGAAGTCGCGATACCGCTCCAACGGCTTGTCCCGGAAGGTGATCGATCCCTTGGACCCAAGATCCGTGGTGACGGCCGGGACCTTCGCGGCATCGAGAGCGGCCTGACAACCCTGGGCGAGCCGGGTTCCGAGCTTGCCGAGATGTGCGTAGGCATCGTCGGTCATGACCTCGGTCAGCGTCACGAGAGCCGCGTTCATCGACAAGGGGTTGCCGTTGAACGTCCCGAGGGCCGCGACGCCGTGCTCGATCTCGTCCATGACGGCCGCGGTGCCTCCGTACGCGCCCAACGGGGTTCCGCCGCCGATGGCCTTCGCGAGGCACACCAGGTCCGGCTGAACTCCGAACATCTCGGTCGCGCCACCCGGCGCGATGGTGGTGCCGGTCTTGACCTCGTCGAATATCAAGACGACTTTGTGTTTCGTGCAGAGGTCCCGGACCGCCTGCAGGTAGCCCCCCTGCGGCAGCACGATGCCGATGTTCATCATCACCGGCTCCATGATCATGGCGCCGATCTCGTCGCCGTGCTCGGTCAGCATCCGCTCGAGGGCCGGGATGTCGTTGAATGGAACGACCATCGTGTGCTTCTCGGTCCCCTCCGGGATCCCGCGCGAGAACGGGGCCGTCCAGGGACGCTCCTCGGGCCCCGACGAGTCCATCGAGGGCACGACGGAGTACATCACCGCGTCGTGGTGTCCGTGATAGCTCCCCTCGATCTTGAGAAGCACGTCCTTGCCGCTCGCCGCGCGACCCAGCCGTACCGCGTCCATGGTCGCCTCGGTTCCCGAGCTGCAGAAACGAACCTTCTCGATGTTGAATCGCCGTTTCAGCTCCTCCGCGAGCAGCACGGCGCTCTCCGTCGTCGCGGCGAAATGCGTCCCTTCCCGTGCCGTACGAGCGATGACCTCGGCGATCTTCGGATGGGAGTGCCCGACGACCATCGTCCCGAACCCGTTGTGGTAGTCGACGTACGTGTTGTCGTCGATATCGGTGACCTTGCTCCCGATCCCGGAGCGTAGATAGATCGGATACGGGTCACCGGCCTGGAACGAAGAGGTGACGCCGAACGGCATCGATCGGATCGCTCGCTCGTAGAGCTCGTGACTGCGGGAGGTGCGTTGCTCGTACCGAGAACGCTCCTCGTCGAGCAGACGTGAAGCCGTATCGGTGAAGACCTGTGCCATGACGGTCATCCTCCCATGCGAGAGGATGCGCCCATGCGTATAAATCGCCCCGACGAACCGGCATATTCGGGGCTCGGGACGTTCATGAAGACGCCTCTGGTACTCGATGCCGCCGAGCTGGCCGGTATCGATGTGGCGATACTCGGCGCGCCCGTCGACGACCTCGTCACCTACCGACCGGGCACTCGCTTCGGACCGCGCGAGATCCGGGTCGCGACCGACGACAGTCGTCCCTCGGCGTGGCACATGGATCTCGGGATCGACCCGTTCGCACATCTGAAGATCGTCGACAACGGCGACGTCGGTGTCGTCCCCCTGGACGCGGAGGGCAACCTCGAACGGATCCATGACGCCACCGCGGCGATCGTCGCCGCGGATGCGGTCCCCGTGGTGCTCGGCGGCGACCACTCCATCTCGTACGCGACGATCCGCGCGGTTGCGGCCCGTCATCCGGAGCTCGCCGTGCTCCACTTCGACACCCACGCCGACACGGCTACCCACAACTGGGGCGCGAAACGCGCCCATGGCACCCCCTTCAGATGGCTGGTCGAGGAGGGGCATCTGCGCGGCGATCGCCTCGTTCAGATCGGATTGCGCGGCTACTGGCCGGAGCCGGCCGAGTTCGCGTGGATGCGCGACGCGGGGGTTCTGTGGTTCCGGATGGAGGAGGTCGAGGAGAGAGGCTACGCGGACGTTATCGAAGCGGCTCTGAGCCGTGTATCGGACGCGGAGCATCTGTTCCTCTCTATCGACGTGGACGTGCTCGACCCGGCGTTCGCCCCCGGGACGGGGACCCCCGAACCGGGCGGCATGACCACCTACCAGCTGTTCCGGATGGTGCGACGGGCGATCCTCGCCAAGGGCCTCGCGGGGATGGACGTCGTGGAGGTCTCCCCGCCCTACGACCACGCACAGGTCACTGCCATGGCGGCTCACCGGCTGGTGCTCGAGGCTCTGAGCTCGCTCGCCGCGCATCGCATCGGTCACACTCCCGCGCCCGAGAACCCATAGGGTCGCTCGATGCTGTTGACCGTCTGCCACTCACCGGATTCGGGCTGGCAGCGCGTAGACGACGTGACGCGCGTCTCGGAGATCCGCCGCCAGGCCGAGACCCTGCTATGGGCGGAGACCGACGTCTTGGATCTGAACCCCGAGGAGATCGCCACGATCGCCGAGGAGTTCGGGCTCCACGACCTGGCGGTCGAGGACGCCATACACACCAAACAGCGCCCGAAGATCGACCACTACGCGACGCACAGTTTCGTGGTCTTCCATCAGCTCAACGAGGTGGACGGTCAGCTCGAAGCCGTGCAGCTGGCGTGCTTCATGGGCAACGACTATCTGCTCACGATCCACGCGGGGGCGAGCCGCACCCTCGATGAGGCAAAGAAGCGCTGGTCGGAGGAGACCGAGGGACTCCCAGAGCACCCCTCGTACCTGCTGCACACCTTGCTCGACGTCGTGGTCGACGAGTACCAGGTCTACGCCGACGGCATCGAGGCCGAGATGGAGGACCTCGAAGAGCTCGTCCTCGCGGAGCCGAAGTTGAAGGTTCAGCACCAGCTCTACTCCGTGAAGCAGCGGGTCGCGCGCCTGCGCCGCTACGTGATCCCCGAGAGCCGGATGCTCGCCTGGGCGGTGGACCCCGAGCTCCCCCGCCCGGTTCCGGACGAGACCGGGCACCTGTTCGCCGACGTCGAGGATCATCTCCTCCGGATCGGAGACCAGATCCGCAACATCGACGAGCTTGCTCAGGCCGTACTCGACATGACCCAGTCGGCCCAGGCCCAGGACCTCAACGAGGTGAACCGGATGCTTGCGGCCTGGGCCGCCATCTTCGCGGTGGGGACGCTGATCGCGGGCGTGTACGGGATGAACTTCGAGCTGCTACCCGCGACCGGTTCAAGTTTCGGATTCTGGTTCGCGATCGCGTTGACGATCGTGAGCAGCGTGGGCCTCTATCTCAATTTCAAGCGGCGCGGCTGGCTGTAGACTCCCCTCCCTATGGCTGACACGAAACAGAAGAAGGTCACGCAGAAGATCACGTTCGACGCGTTCCTGACCGCGCCGGACGGCCGCATGCGGAAGAGCTACGCGGGCGAGCTCCGCCGTCTGCAGCGGCTCGGCTTCCGAGAGATCGAGCGTCGGCTGGGCACCAGGGAAGACCACGTGAAGATCACCCTCGAGCGCGAGGTGGACAAGTACCCCGGCGTGCCCCTCCCTGCCGTCCCTCCCTACATCCGCTGACCGCTCGACGCGGTTTAGACCGCGGCGCCAAGGGAAACAAGTCACTATGACCAAACGCGCCCCGAAGACACTCATGGCGGCCTTCGCCGTTGTGGCTCTGCTCGGCACGGCCTGCGGTGACGACGACGAAGGCGGCGCTAGCGAGCGCTTCGACATCCAGGCCTTCGATTTCCGCTACGACCCGACCACCCTGACCGTCTCTCCGGGGGCCGGGGTGCAGCTCGACTTCTCGAACGCCGGCGCGGTAGCTCACTCCGTGACGATCCCCGACCTCGATTTCGAGGTCGTGGTCGAGGGCGGCGAGGAGGCCAGCGACACCTTCGTGGCGCCGGACGAAGCAGGGGCACTCGACTTCTACTGCAAGTTCCATCCCGAAGAGATGACGGGCTCGATCTCGGTCGGCGGCGGCGACCAGCCGATCGAGGAAGACGTGGACGTCGACGAGGACGATGACGACACCGACGTCGACGTCGACGTCGACGTCGAGGAGACCGAGTCCGAGGACGCCTCATCCGACGGAGGCAACACCGAGTACTGATCCCTACAGGAAGGGATTGAAGGCGCGCTCGCGTTCGATCGTCGTCGGCGGACCGTGCCCGGGATAGACCCTCACGTCGTCACCGAGTCCCAACAACTTGCCTTTGATCGCGTCGAGCAAGGCGCGACCGTCGCCGCCCGGCAGGTCCGACCTCCCTATGGAACCTGCGAACAGGGTGTCTCCCGAGAAGACCGCGCCGTCGGCGACGAGAGAGATCGACCCGGGCGAATGCCCCGGCGTATGAAGCACCCTCAAGCTCGCCCCTCCCGCGGTCAGCTCGTCACCCTCCTGTGGGGAGGTGTCCACCTCGGGAGGAGAGCCGAGCTCAATCCCAAGGAACAGGCGGCCCGACTCCTGGAACCAGTCCAGCAGCGATCGGTCGCCCTCGTGGAGATGGAACGGCGCTCCGGTCGCGGCCCGGACGCGCTCCGCGGCGACGATGTGGTCGAAGTGTGCGTGCGTCGCAACGATGGCGGTGACCTCGAGTTGTAGCTTCACGAGCTCGCCGACCAGGACGTCCGCGTCGCCTCCCGGATCGATCACGATGGCCTTGCGGGTCTCTGGATCGCCGACCACGTAACAGTTGCACTGCAGGGGGCCGACCACGCGATGCAAGAAGATCTCAAGCGCCACGACGTTCCTCCAGCAACCATCCGAGCGTGCCGCCCACCATCGTCCATGCAGAGGCGGCAAGCGCGACCAAGAGCGGCTCCGTGCGGAGCTCGGCGAATCCCCGGCGCGCCAGCAGGCCTGCTCCCAGTCGCGCCTCGGCCAACCAGCACGAGATCCCCAGCACGACACCCACGAGGAGCGCGGCCTTCCATAGAGACAGCGGGTGACCGCCGTCCGGCGCGCGGCGGCGGGCGTACATCCCTCCCGCGATCGTCGCGAGCGAGGGGATCAGCAGGAGTAGCCAGACGGTGGGCGTTGGCTCCCGTCCGGCCCAGTCCCACATCGAATACTCGTTCAACCGGCCCACTGCTCGCCCGCTGAGCCGGACCTGGGCACCTGCGTGCAGCGGAGTCCCGAGTGAGAAGCCGATCAGAGCGAACACGATGTTCGGTCCGAAGATCACCAGATAGATCACCGACGCGAGCGCGTCGCCGCCGTCGAACGCGCGCGGCAGCGCGTCCCGCAACAACGCAACGATGATCCACAGCAGCACGGACCCGAGACCCAGCGCCGCCATACCCCCGAGGACGACCGCGGCTGTCTGGAGGTCGGGGCCCAGGCGCGGGACGCGATGGCGATGCACCACCGTCGACAGCCACCCGAACGACGCTCCCCACACACCTCCCCAGAACAGAGCTCCCAGCGCGCCGGCGAAGACCGGGTCCGTGTCGAAGCGGTGCCTGAACACGAGAGCGGCGATCCAACACAGAACCGCAAGGGGAAGCCCCACGCGCAGCCCTCCCCGGGGAGTGGAGATGCCCGCAGAGCGCGTCGACCAGGCGATCGCCACTCCGGCGATCAGCAACGCACCTAGCGGCAAGACCGTGAGGGTGAGGCCGCCGACGTGAACCGGCACACGGAGGATGCCGAGCCCCGCGATCACGAGCGTGGTGAGGATCTCGATCGGATTCGCCCCCGCACC
>Ga0299913_10002171_pt1 | contig 15305 bp, 16 predicted proteins | sample RVTome_9_FD_201360 | JGI IMG/M metagenome (GOLD analysis project Ga0299913, IMG submission 201360) | Soil microbial communities from uranium-contaminated site in the Upper Colorado River Basin, Wyoming, United States - RVT155D38 (version 2) ...
GACACGGCCGAGGTCGATCTCCGTCTGGGCGCCGGGACGATGGCCTCGCTCGTGCTCGAGACCGAGCCTGTGCAGCTCCCGACGCTCGAGGTCGAGATCCAGCGCACGTTCCGCAGCCAGCGGCTCGCGGGCTACTACGACCGGATGAACCGGGGGCTGGGGGACTTCGTCACCGCCGAGGACCTCGAGGTGCGGGACGTGATCTCGAACTTCCGCCGGATTCCCAGCGTACGGATCCAGCAGTGCGTCAACTCCCTGGGGATGCGGACCACCAACTGCTGGGATCTCAAGATCGCCCGCGGCTTCGGGAACCGCCCGTGTCCGCCGCTCGTCTACATCGACGGCTTCCTCTACTCCAATGTGGAGGGGCTCGAGACCGGCGGCGGAAACGCGTTCACTCTCCTCCAGGGCCTCCCCCGCCACCGGCTCGAGGGGATCGAGATGTACCGCAACCCGGCCTCGGCGCCGGCGCAGTACCGCATGCTCGGCGATGCGTGTGGCATCGTCCTCGTGTGGACGCGAGGCCGGTAGGACCGGCTCCCCGCACCTCGAGGGAACCTCCCACCCTCCCTGGCCCGCTTTCGCAGGGGCCTGCGGATCGAGCTGGCGGGCGCGGACCCGGTGGCCGAGGATCACGTGGCCGAGGCCATCCGGTACCGGGGGGCGGAGCCAACGGCCTCCCCCCTGACGCATCCGTCGAGGAGGACGAGGTGGGATCCATCCGACACGAGTTCCCCGGCGCGGAGGGGCACACGCTCTCCGCCCGGCTCGAGCTGCCCGAGGACGTCGAGCCGCGCGCGTACGCGCTGTTCGCGCACTGCTTCACCTGCACCAAGAACCTGACGGCGGTCGTCCGGATCGCGCGGGAGCTGACCGCGCACGGGATCGGCGTCCTGCGCTTCGACTTCACGGGGCTCGGCGAGAGCGAGGGCGAGTTCGCCGACACCAACTTCTCCTCGAACGTCGGCGACCTCGTCGCCGCCGCGCGGTTCCTCGAGGAGCGCTATCGCGCGCCCCAGCTCCTGATCGGGCACTCGCTGGGGGGCGCCGCTGTGCTGAAGGCGGCGTCGGAGCTCGAGGAGGTCACGGCGGTCGCCACGATCGCGGCCCCGTCGGATCCCGCGCACGTGCTGAAGCTCCTCGGGGGCACGCGTGAGGAGATCGAGCGGGAGGGCGAGGCCGAGGTCCGGCTGGCCGGACGCCCGTTCCGCATCCGGAAGCAGTTCCTCGACGACGTGGCCGAGGCGTGCAGCGAGGAGGCGATCCAGGCGCTCGGCGCATCGCTACTCATCTTCCACTCGCCCACGGATGAGCTCGTGGGGATCGAGAACGCGGAGCACATCTACCGCGCGGCGCGGCACCCGAAGAGCTTCGTGTCGCTGGACGGGGCCGACCACCTCCTGAGCGACGGGGAGGACGCCCGCTACGTGGGACGGGTGATCGGCGCCTGGGCCGACCGCTACCTGTCGGATTCGCGCGAGGACATCCCGGAAGAGGGGGAGATCGTGGCGTTCACGCCGTCGGGCGGCCTCCGCACGTCGATCCGCGCCGGCCGCCACACCCTGGTCGCCGACGAGCCCGCCAGCGTGGGCGGCACCGAGGAAGGACCCACGCCCTACGACCTGCTCGCCGCGGCGCTCGGAGCCTGTACGGGCATGACGCTCCAGCTCTACGCGCGGCGGAAGAAGTGGCCGCTCGAGGCGGCGCACGTCCGGTTGCGGCACCGGAAGGAGCACGCGCGCGACTGCGAGGAATGCCGGCCCGAGGACCGGATCGACGTGCTCGACCGCGAAGTGTCGCTCATCGGTCAGCTCGACGCGGAGCAGCGCGGGCGGCTGCTCGAGATCGCGAACCGGTGCCCGGTCCACCGGACCCTCGAGCGCGGCGTGGAGGTGGAGACGCGGCTGATCGGTTGATCGGCGGCACGCGATCGAAGCCCGCCCGCGGCGGGCGTTCCCGGCGCCCGCCGGGCGCGCTCGAGTGGCCGAGCTGGAGAGCGCACGTTCCCTCAGCCCGTCGCACCGAGCTCGACTGATGCCGCGGCCTCGGCAAGCCCCGCCCCCTCCGGCGACTCGCCGCGGCCGAGCGCGAGGAAGTTCGCCAGCAGACGGTGCCCCCCGAAGGTGAGCACGGCCTCGGGGTGGAACTGGACGCCCCACACCGGGAGCCGCTCGTGCGCGAGCGCCATGACCTCGCCGTCGGCCGTGCGGGCGGTGATCCGGATCCCGTCGCCCGGGCGCTCGGGATCCACTACCAGCGAATGGTATCGGGTGACGGCGAGCGGCGATGGGAGACCCGAGAAGAGCCCCTCGCGCTCGTGCTCGACCTCCGACACGATGCCGTGCATGGGCCGGCGGCCCCGGCGCAGGGTCCCGCCGAACGCCTCGGCGATCGACTGGTGCCCGAGACAGACGCCGAGGATCGGGGCGGTGCCCGCCAGGGTCCGGATGAGCTCCACCGAGACTCCCGCCTCGGCCGGGGTGCACGGACCGGGTGACACCACCACATGGGTCGGTGCCGCCTCGCGGGCCTCGGTCGTGGTGATCGCATCGTTCCGCACCACCTCGACGGTCTCGCCGAGCTCCTCGAGGTAGCGTGCGAGATTGAAGACGAAGGAATCGTAGTTGTCGATGAGGAGGATCATGCGTCCCCAGGTCGCGCGGTCGCCGGAACCGAGGCCCGTCGCAGGATACGGTCGACACCGTCTTCATGCGACGAGAGGCGGGTGCGCATGAGCGGAGAACAGGGACCGCGCGCTCGGCTCTTCGTCGCCATCCTGCTCCCCGAATCGGTGCGTGAAGCGATCGCCCGGGTCGTCGAGCCCTTTCGAGAGGGGCTCGATCACGTCCGCTGGGTACGTACGGAGCAGCTCCACCTCACGCTCCGCTTCATCGGCGATGTCGACCGCCCGCGTGTCCCCGATCTGGGCGCCGCGCTCGCCGGGGCCCTCCGGCCGCTTCCGGGGCTCACGCTCGGGATCACGGGCGGCGGCGCGTTCCCGTCGCCGTTGCGCCCCTCGGTGTTGTGGGCGGGCGTGACGCCCGACGAGCGTCTGAGCGCCATCCACGCCGCCACCGAGGCGGCGGTCGTGGAGGTCGGGATCGAGGCCGATACGCGCGACTTCCACCCGCACATCACCGTGGGTCGTATTCGCCGCGGCCGGAGGGCGCCCGGCGCGGGTCGCGTGATGGAAGGGCTTCCGCTCGAAACCACGGCGCCGGTCCGGGAGGTGTCGCTCGTGGAGAGCGTCCTCGGCCCGGGTGGCGCGCGCCACACGCCGGTCGCGCGTTTCCGCCTCGCGGGGGAGTGACACCCGGGGCGGGGCACCGAAACTTCTGAGCGGGCGGTTCGCGTGATACGTTAGGGCCTGAACGGGAGGAGGTCGCAGGGAGGATCCATGGCGCTCATTCGAAACATGTTCGCGGGGATCGGCTGTCTCACGGTCTTCCTCGTGCTCGCCATCGCGGCGTGGTTCTACCGCGACGAGATCCGGGAATGGGTCGACACCCGGAACGAGATCGTGATGTCCGAGCCCAGCCCCGAGCTCGCGATCCGGGCCGAGGAGAAGATCCAGGACGTCATCGACGGGGAAGGGGATCGTGAGACCCGCCTCACCGAGGTCGAGCTTCAGAGCTACGTCCAGTACCGGCTCGTCGAGCGTCTCCCCCCCGGCGTATACGAGCCCGCGGTCGACGTGCGCGATTCGACGATCGCGGTGAGCGCCCGCCTCGACCTGCGACGCCTCGAGCTGGCCGGCTCGGCCGCCGAGAATCTGCGGCGCATGATCGGGGACTCGGCGCTCGTCACCGGCGAGATCTACCCGACGCTCGAGGGCCCGGGTCGCGGCCGCGCCGAGATCCTGAGCCTCCAGGCCGGGATGTTCCCGGTTCCGCCGATGCTCATCGGAATGGGCATCCAGCAGCTCGGACTCGAGAACCAGGGGAACGCGGTGCTGATCACGCTCCCCGAGGACGTGATCGGGTTCCGCGTGGAGGACGAAGAAGTCATCCTGGTCCGTGACGACAACTGAGACCGATCGAGGCGCCACGATCCCGGCGCGCGAAGCCCCCGCGACGACACCGACCGCAAGCCCGCGAGGACGTGAGCGAATGGCAGAACCCTTCAGGAACCATATCGCCGGCGCCTGGGTCGAGCCCTCGAACGGCGAAACCATCGAGAACCGCAACCCCGCCCGTACCTCGGACCTGATCGGCCGCTTCCCCGACACCCCTCCCGGCGACCTCGACCGAGCGGTGGAATCGGCCCGCGAGGGCTTCCGGAGCTGGTCGCGCGTCCCGGCACCCGAGCGCGGGCTCGTGCTCAAGCGGGTGGGCGACCTTCTCACGCGCGAGAAGGAGCCGCTCGCCCGGATCATGACGCGCGAGATGGGAAAGGTGCTCGAGGAGACGCGTGGCGACGTGCAGGAGGCGATCGACACGGCGTACTACGCGGCGGTCGAGGGCCGCCGGCTCTTCGGCCACACGGTCCCCTCCGAGCTGCGGAACAAGTGGGCGATGTCTTTCCGGCGCCCGATCGGCGTGTTCGGGATCATCACCCCCTTCAACTTCCCGGTGGCCGTCCCGACGTGGAAGATCTTCCCGGCGCTCGTGAGCGGGAACAGCGTGATCTGGAAGCCATCCGAGGACGTGCCGCACTCCGCCCACCGGCTGGTCGAGATCCTGCTCGAAGCGGGTCTTCCGCCCGATGTGATCCAGCTCGTCCACGGCCGGGGCGAGACCATCGGGCGGGCGCTGGTGGAGCACCCGGGGGTCCCGGGGCTCTCGTTCACGGGCTCGACCGAGACCGGGAGCGCGATCGGGCAGGTCGCGGGCCGCATGCACAAGCGCCTGTCGCTCGAGATGGGAGGGAAGAACGCCCAGATCGTGTTGCCCGACGCCGACATGGAGCTCGCCATCGATGGCGTCCTGTGGGGGGCGTTCGGCACCACGGGCCAGCGCTGCACCGCCACGAGCCGGCTCCTCCTGCACCGCGACATCCACGACGAGTTCGTCGAGAGGCTCGTGTACGAGGCCGAGTCGCTCGAGCTGGGTGACGGAACCGACGACCGGATCGACGTGGGTCCCATGATCCACGAGGCCGCGGTCGAGAAGTGCGAGGCGTACGTGGCGATCGCCGCCGGGGAGGGCGCCACGATCGCTACGGGCGGTGCGCGCGCCGAAGGGCCGGGGCTCGAGGAGGGCTGGTTCTTCCAGCCCACCGTCCTGACGGAGGTCCAGCGCGATCATCGGACCGCGCTCGAGGAGATCTTCGGCCCCGTGCTGTCGGTGCTCGCCTTCGACGAGGTGGACGAGGCGTTCGAGATCAACAACGAGGTGGTTTACGGGCTCTCGTCTTCGATCTACACTCGGGACGTGAACGTGGCCTTCCGCGCCATCCAGGAGCTCGACAACGGGATCACGTACGTGAACGCCCCGACGATCGGGGCGGAGGCGCACCTCCCGTTCGGCGGGGTCAAGGCCACGGGGAACGGGCACCGCGAGGGGGGTTGGGAGGTGTACGACTTCTATACCGAGACGAAGGTCGCGTACGTCGACTACAGCGGGAAGCTGCAGCGGGCGCAGATCGACGTGGAGTGGTGACGGCGGCACCCCGGTGAGAGTCGGTTGAGGGGGGTCGGTATGCTGGATTCCCCCGGCCGGAACTCGAGGGCTCCGGCGGGACGCCGCGGGACGGGAGGGCGCGAAACCCGCGGGATGTTCGCGAAGTAGTACCCTTTGCCACACGTGACCGAACCGGAACGGCCGATGCACGAACAACCGCCCGAAGGGATGCGACCGGACGCCGAGCCCGAGGAGCCCGTCCGCGCGGAAGTCGCGCGCCGTCCCCAGCCACCGGGCCGGTCGAGACAATCGATCGGACGGTGGATGTGGGAGTGGACGAAGTCGATCTTCATCGCCCTCCTGCTGTTCATGTTCGTGCGGACGTTCATGATCGAGGCCTTCCAGATCCCGACCGCCTCGATGGAGAACACCCTCCTCGTCGGCGACTTCCTGCTCGTCAACAAGATGGTGTATGGCGCGGAGATCCCGGGGACGCACATCCAGTTCCCCGCGTTCGACGCGCCCGAGCGGGGCGAGGTCGTGGTCTTCGAGCCTCCGGCGGCGGCGAACCAGCCGCCGCGCACCAACTACGTGAAGCGGATCGTGGGCGTGGGGGGCGACACGCTCGCGATGCGGGATGCCCATCTGTACGTGAACGGAGTGCGCGTGGAGGAGCCGTACGCGAAGTCGTCGCGACGCTTCGGCGACGTGCCGAGCTCGCACTTCGCCTGGCAGCGCGAGTACCTCGCGGGGCGCTCGGGCCGCCGGCCCTACCTTCCCACGCGCGACAACTGGGGCCCCATCGTCGTCCCCGATGACCACTTCTTCGTGCTCGGCGACAACCGGTCCAACTCGGAGGACTCCCGCTACTGGGGGTTCGTCCCGCGGATGGCGATCAAGGGGAGACCGATGATCGTCTACTACTCGTACGACCGACGCGTGCCGAGCACGACGGTGCCCTGGCTCACCGAGATCCGCTGGTATCGCATCCTCCACGGCATAAAGTAGGAACCCCGGACAATGGTGCGACTGTTCGACCGGTATCTCGACGATATCGGACGGGAGCCCCTGCTCTCCCGTGAAGAGGAGACCCGCCTCGCACGGCTGGCACGCGGCGGCGACCGCGCAGCCCGCCACCGGCTCGTGAGCGCGAACCTGCGCTTCGTCGTCTCGATCGCGCGGCATTATCAGGGACGCGGCCTGCCGATCGCCGACCTCGTGAACGAGGGCAACCTCGGTCTGCTGAAGGCGGTGGAGCGCTTCGATGCCTCCCGCGGGGTCCGTTTCGTGAGCTACGCCCACTGGTGGGTGCGTCGCGCGATCGTGGAGGCGTTGCGCCGCGAGAGGGGGCTGACGACCGGAGACGGGGAGATCGCGCGACCGGTGTCGCTCGACGAGCCGCTGGGCGCTCGGGGCGCGAACACGCTTCAGGAGGTCCTGGCGGACGACCGCCACCCGCCACCGGAACGGCGGCTCTTGAGGCTCGCCCTCAGACAGTCGCTGGAGGCGAGCCTCGTCGACGTCCCGGAGCGCGAGCGGAGCGTCCTCCGCCGGTACTTCGGGCTCGACGCCGAACGACCGGAGAGCCTCGACTCGATCGCGCGCGATCTGGGGATCACCCGCGAGCGGGCGCGTCAGCTCAAGGAGCGCGGCCTCGCCCGTCTGAGGGCCCAGGCCCGCCGGCACGACCTGAGCGCCTTCCGCGCGTCCGCGGGCACGGAATAGCCCGCCGGGCACGGCGAACCGACTGGGGAGGGACGCGCGGCGCGAGGCGCCCGCTCGATTGACTTTCCCGGACACTGCAAATAGCTTCACCGGCTGTCACGTGCTTGGCTACCGCCCTGCAGGGGGCGGTTTTTTTTCCACCGGATGGATCCATGAAAACGTACGCGGTCAAGGCGAGCGAGATCGAGCGGAACTGGTACGTGGTCGACGCCACGGATCAGGTCCTCGGCCGTCTCGCGACGGAAGTCGCTCGCGTACTTCGCGGAAAGCACAAGCCGACCTACAGCACGCACCTCGACACCGGCGACTACGTCGTGGTCGTGAACGCGGAAAAGGTCCGACTCACGGGCAAGAAGGCCGACCAGAAGGCCTACTTCCGTCATTCGGGCTACATGGGCGGCGAGAAGCTGATCCCGTTTCGGCGTCTCCAGGAGCGACACCCGGACCGCGTGATCGAGCTGGCCGTGAAGGGCATGCTGCCCAAGAACACGCTGGGGCGGCAGATGCTGAAGAAGCTGAAGGTGTACGCGGGGCCCGAGCACCCGCACGGACCACAGTCCCCGGAGCCGTTCGAGACGGTGGCCGGGTAGCGGAGGACGAAGAGCTTGACGGTAAAGGACCAGGTACAGGCGGTCGGACGCCGGAAGACGTCGGTGGCCCGCATCACGATGCGCCCCGGGAAGGGAAGCGTGGTCGTCAACGGCAAGCCGATCGAGGAGTACTTTCCGATCTCGCGCCACCGTTCGAGCATCGAGGCGCCGCTGCGCGCGTGCGATGCCGAGGGGATCTACGATGTCCTGATCCGCGTCCGCGGGGGCGGGATCACGGGTCAGGCCGAGGCCGCGTGTCTCGGGGTGGCCCGCGCCCTGCTGGCGCAGGATGAGGAACGCCGCGCTCCGCTCAGGGCGAACGGGCTCCTCACGCGGGACGCCCGAATCGTCGAGCGGAAGAAGCCCGGACGACCGAAGGCGCGCAAGCGATTCCAGTTCTCGAAGCGCTGATCACGCCGGATCCCCGGATCCGGACCCACACTCTGGAAGGCGGACAAGACCTGGCATGGATGTAGGCTTGAAGGACCTCTTGAGGGCCGGTGTGCACTTCGGCCACCAGACGCACCGGTGGAACCCGAAGATGCGGAAGTACATCTTCGCCGAGCGCGGCGGGATCTACCTGATCGACCTCAAGAAGACGCTCCGGGAGCTAGAGCGCGCCCAGGAACTCGTCCGGCGCACCGTGCTCGAGGGGAAGTCCGTCCTGTTCGTATGCACGAAGCCGCAGCTCGCCACGGTCGTGCGCGGCGAGGCCGAGCGTTGCGGGGCGTTCTACGTCACCGAGCGCTGGCTGGGTGGGATGCTCACGAACTTCCAGACGATCAAGAAGAACATCCGTCGCCTGAAGGAGCTCGAGCGCGGGGCCGAGGAGGGGGCCTTCGAGTACTACACGAAGAAGGAGCAGCTCCTGCTCGAGCGCGAGCGAATGAAGCTCGATCGGTACCTGTCCGGCATCAAGGACATGGCGAAGCTGCCGGGCGTGGTGTTCGTGGTGGACGCGAAGAAGGAGGAGATCGCGGTCAAGGAGTCCAACAGGCTGGACATTCCCGTGGTGGCGATCGCCGACACGAACGCCGACCCCGACCTCTTGACCGTGGCGATCGCGGGCAACGACGATGCGATCCGCTCGGTGGCGCTGATCACCCGTGCGGTCGCCGACACGGTGGAAGCGGCGCGTCTGGAAGTGCCCGACGGGCGCGCCGAAGAGGCGGCCGGCGAAGCGTACACGTATTCGAGCGACGCCGGCGACGTCGAGGACTCGAGCAGCCGCCCGCGACGCAAGCGTCCGCGCCGCCGGCCGGTGCCCGAGGCGATCGCGCAGCGGCTCCAGCACGCCGAGGACGAGGACGCCTCCGGGGAGGAGCGCGAGGAGTCGGCCGAGGCCGAGGCCGAGGAATCGGCGAGCGCCGGCGGGGAGGCGCCCGACGAGTCGGACAAGGAGGGCGCCGCGAGCGATGCCGAGGACGCGGACGAGGCACCGGAAGAGGTCATGGCGGCGGCGGAGGCCGGCGCCGAGGATGGGGACGACGCGTCGTCCGAGAAAGCGTAGGAGCTCGCAGCCCCGAACGAGGGCTGCACGCACCGAGGGCCACTTCGGTGGCCCTTTTTTTTGCCGTGTCGCTTCGAGGTGGGGCGCCGCGGAGCGGTTTTCAAGAGCATCGAGCAACGGGAGCATAGAGAATCATGGCGGAGATCACGGCTGCGGCGGTGAAATCCCTCCGCGACCGGACCGGCGCGGGGATGATGGACTGCAAGAAGGCGCTCGCGGAGGCCGGGGGCGACGAGGAGCGCGCGATCGACCTCCTCCGGCAGCGTGGCGCGGCGAAGGCCGCCAGGCGTGCGGCCCGCGAGGTGTCCGAGGGCGCGATCCACATCGCGTCCGGCGACGGCGCCGCCGCGATGGTCGAGGTGCTGAGCGAGACGGATTTCGTGGCCCGGAGCGACGCCTTCGAGGCGTTCGCACAGGAGGCCGCGGAGACCGTGCTCGGTCTCGACCTGCCCGACGGCGAGGTCGTGGCGAGCGAGCGCGTGCTCGGGGCCGAAGGAGGCGAGAGCCTCGAGAGCGGTCTGAACGAGCTCCGCGTGAAGGTCGGCGAGAACGTCCAACTCGGCCGCGCGGTCCGCTTCGAGGTGGGTGACGACGCGACGGTGGGCAGCTACCTGCACTTCGGGAACCGAATCGGGGTGATCGTCGAGGTGACGGGAGACGGCGAGGGCACGCGGGAGGCGGCGAACGACGTGGCCATGCACGCGGCCGCGACGAACCCGGCCGGCGTGTCGCCCGACGACATCCCGGGCGACGTGATCGAGCGCGAGCGCGCCGTCCTCATCGAGCAGGCGAAGTCCGAGGGCAAGCCGCCCGAGATCGCCGAGAAGATCGTCGAGGGGCGGATGAGGAAGTTCTTCGAGGAGAACGCCCTCCTGTGGCAGGCGTTCGTGAAGGACCCGGACCGCAAGGTCTCCGAGCTGCTCGCCGGGAGCGGAGACGGCGTCACCGTGCGTCGCTTCGTCCGCTTCGAGGTGGGCGCCTGATGCCCCTGCCCGGCCGGCCCTCGCATCGGGGGCCGGCTCGGGTCCCCCGGGACGCCGCCCGGGGCGGATCCCGATCGAGGCGCCGATGACAGACCCCGACCCGAACCCGTCCGGGCTCAAGTACCAGAGGGCGCTGGTCAAGATCTCCGGCGAGTCGCTCGCCGGGGAGCGCGGCTTCGGAATCGACCCGCCCGCGATCGAGGATCTCGGTCGCGAGATCCGCATGGTGCACGAGGCCGGCGTGAGCCTCGGACTCGTGGTCGGCGGCGGGAACATCGTCCGTGGCACCGTGGCCAGCCAGCGGGGCATGGACCGCGTCACCGCCGACTATATGGGCATGCTCGCCACGGTGATCAACGCCCTCGCCCTCCAGGACATGCTCGAGAACCACGGGATCGAGACGCGCGTGATGACCGCGATCCGGATGGAGCAGCTCGCCGAGCCCTACATCCGGCGCCGGGCGCTCCGGCACCTCGAGAAGGGCCGCGTGGTCATCTTCGCCGGGGGTACGGGCAATCCCTATTTTTCGACCGACACCGCGGCCGTGCTGCGCGCCATCGAGATGCAGGCCGACGTCATTCTCAAGGCGACCAAGGTGGACGGCGTGTTCACGTCCGACCCGATGGCCGACCCGGACGCGGAGTTCATCGAGGAGATCTCGTACCTCGAGGTGATGACGCGCGAGCTCGCCGTGATGGATGCCGCGGCGATCTCGCTCTGCAAGGACAACGAGCTGCCCGTCGTGGTCCTCAACATCAAGCGTCAGGGGGCCATCCTCGCCGCGCTCAGGGGAGAGCGCGTCGGGACCCTGGTGGCGTAGCCGCGGGGCTCCCGGCCACGAGGCGGAACCCCCGAGAACCGCCGTTTTCATGGAGGAGACGATGCCCGAGAAGACGCTCAGGAGTGCGAAAGAGGCCATGGACAAGGCGCTCGAGGCGTTGTCGCGCGAATTCTCGACCGTCCGGACCGGCAAGGCGACGCCGGCGCTCCTCGACCAGGTGCGGGTGGAGGCGTACGGTTCGCTGATGTCCCTCAAGCAGGTGGCCAACGTCGGCGCTCCGGAGCCGCAGATGCTCCTCGTCCAGCCGTACGACCCGAACATCGCGGGCGCGATCGCGAACGCGATCCGAACCGCCGACCTGGGGCTGAACCCGTCCGCGGACGGAGGGCTGGTGCGGGTTCCGATCCCCCCGCTCACCGAAGAGCGCCGGAAGGAGATGGTGAAGGTGCTCCACCGGATGGCGGAGGACGGAAGGGTCTCGGTCCGGCACACCCGCCACGAGGCGCGCGACCGGCTCCACGCGATGCAGAAGGAGGGCGACATCGGCGAAGACGTGTGCCGCCGCAAGGAGAGCGAGCTCCAGGAGATGACGGACGCGCACGTGAAGCGGATCGACGAGATGCTCGCCGCCAAGGAGGCGGAGGTGATGACGGTATGAAGGGCGTCCGCGATGCCATCGAGGCCTACCGCCGCGGGCACGACCGGGTGTGGGAGAACACGCGCATGCGTCCGCTCCCCTCGCCGGCGTCGCCCGAGGAACCGGAGTGGTCCGCGCCGCCGGCCCCGCCCCGCTTCGGGATCCCCGTCGCCCGGGAGCTCGATTTCCACCGCGGGCCCGATACGTGGCGTTCGCGCGAGACGCCGGGAGGGCAGCGCGCCGGCGACGACTGAGCGTCCGCCCGCGGCCGCCGAACCGGCGTCGCTCGCCGGGCGACTGACGAATCTGCTCGAGCGGGCGCCCGCGCTCCTGCCGCGGGGATCCACCGTGCTCATCGCGGTGTCCGGCGGCGGCGACTCGATGGCCCTCCTCCACCTCCTGGCGGAGGTGGCGCCCTCCCGGGCCCTCGACCTGCGCGCCGTCCACTTCGATCACGGCCTGCGGGTGGGCTCGGCGGCAGAGGCCGAGACCGTCCGCCATTGGTGCGAGGGGCTCGGCGTTCCCTGCGTCGTGGGCCGAGCGGACGATCCGGGGGCGGGACAGGCTTCGTACCGGGCCGCCCGATACGCGTTTCTCCGCGCCGAGCGCCGACGCGCCGGCGCGGACCGCGTGGCGCTCGCGCACCAGCTCGACGATCACGTCGAGACGCTCCTCCACCGGCTCGTGCGGGGAACGGGGGTGCGCGGGTTGCGCGGGATCCCTCCCCGACGCGGCTCGTTCGTCCGACCGCTGCTCGCGTTCGGGCGGGCGGAGCTCCGGTCCGAGCTCGAGCGCCGCGGTGTGTCCTGGCTCACGGATCCGAGCAACGAGGACCCGGGATACACGCGCTCCCGCATCCGCCATCACCTGATCCCCCGGCTACTACCGGTCGCGGGCGATATCGAGGGCTGGGTCCGGCTCTCGCTCGACGCCGCTCGCGCGGATCGCGGGCTCGAAGCCCGGGCCGCGGCGGCGCTCGGCCGGATCGTGGCGTTCGACCCCGCCGACGAGGGCGGCGCGCAAATTGCTCGCTTCCGACTGGCCGCGTATGATCGGGCCGTGCAAGCCCGGATGCTGCGTATCCTCGCGAGAAATCAGGGGTTCGACCTCTCTCGCGGGGGAACCCGGTCGGGCGTCGAGTTTATCAGGCGTGGCGTCAGCGGCGGCGGCGTCGACCTCGCCGAAGGGCTCCGTCTGACACGCGAGTTCGACCGGTTGCGGCTGGGCCCGACGATCGGTGAGCCGGTGGACCGGGAGCTCGAGATCGGCGACCGGTGCCCCGGCGAGGGCAGGGTGAGGCTCGGAGGCCGCACCTACGAGGTTCGCTGGGGGAGCGCAGGTCGCGCGGACACCTCGGCGTCCCGGTGGTGGTGGTCGGTGGAGCTGGCCGCGGACGCGCTCGTGTTTCCGCTCCGCTTGCGGGGGCCATGCCCCGGCGATCGGATCCGGACACGCGCCGGCACGCGCAAGCTCAAGAAGCTGTGGAGCGAGCGACGGGTCCCGCGCTCCCGGAGGGGGCAGGTGCCCGTGCTGGCGACCGCGGATGGGACCGTGGTCTGGGTCGCGGGTCATGCGGTCGCGCAGCACCAGGCGGCCCATCGAGACCGGGAGAGGTTCTGGATTGGAGTCGGCGAGGACTGACGCCGCGCCGGCGCGGCGCGATGCGGACCGGGCGGCCGCGGAACGGCTCTTCTCGGAATATTCGGGGGGCCGGGGGCTGCGCCGCATCGTCTATACGGAGGCGGAGATCGCCGACCGCGTCCTGGCGATGGGCGAAGAGATCGCGGCCCACTACCCGCCCGACGCGGACATTCTGCTGCTCGGGCTCCTGAAGGGCTCGTTCGTGTTCATCGGCGACCTGGTACGCTGCATCCGGCGGCCGATCCACGTGGATTTCCTCGTCGCATCGAGCTACGGCAGCGGCACGACGACTTCGGGGGAAGTGAACCTCCTCTACGACCCGAGCGCCCCGGTGGCGGGGCGCCACATCGTGGTCGTCGAGGACATCGTGGACAGCGGGACGACCCTGAACCGGCTCATGGGCGACCTGGCCGCGCGCGGTCCTGCATCGATCGAGGTGTGCGCGCTGTTACACAAGCACGTGGCCGAGGGTCTGGATTGGGAGCCGCGCTGGGTGGGATTCGACGCTCCGCGCGAGTTCCTCGTCGGGTATGGCCTCGATCATGCCGAGGATTTCAGACACCTGCCCTTCATCGCCAGCCTGCCGGCGGAATGAGGCGGGAGGATCATGGATAAGATGCGTGGTGACAACGGGCAGCCGCCCGACAAGAACGGATCGTCCGGACGGATGAACCGGATCCTCCGAACCGCGTCCTTCTGGGCGCTGCTCGTGCTGATCCCGGTGGCGATCCTGCAGCTCATGAACTCGGCCCGGGGGCAGCAGGAGGCCCTCGACTACACCGAGTTCCGGGCGGAGCTGGAAGCCGGCAACATCCAGTCGGTGACGATCAGCGAGGGCGTGAGCGTCGAGGGGCGGCTGAAGCGGCCCATCCAGCGCGAAGAAACGCAGATCGACCGCTTCCAGACCCGTCTCCCGACCGAGCTCTCCGAGGAGCTCGAGGCGGAGCTGCGCGCGCAGAACGTCCAGATCGAGGCGCGACCGGCGGGGAACAACTGGGTCAACATCCTGGTCGGGATCCTGCCCTGGGTGCTCATCATCGGGCTGTGGCTGTTCGTCTTCCGCCAGATGCAGGCGGGCGGCTCGCGCGCCTTCAGCTTCGGGAAGTCGAAGGCCCGGCTCCTGAGCGGCGACACGCCCAAGGTCACGTTCGCCGACGTCGCCGGGTGCGACGAGGCCAAGGACGAGCTCCAGGAGATCATCGAGTTCCTCAAGGACCCGCAGAAGTTCTCGCGGCTCGGGGGCCGGTTGCCCAAGGGCGCCCTGCTCGTGGGCCCGCCGGGGACCGGGAAGACGCTGCTCGCGCGGGCGGTGGCCGGCGAGGCGGACCGCCCGTTCTTCTCGATGTCCGGCTCGGACTTCGTGGAGATGTTCGTAGGTGTGGGGGCGTCGGTCACTGGCGACACGCCGGTCCTCGTCCGCGATGACGAGGGAACGCGTCTCGTCACGATCGGCGAGTACGTCGACGGCGTGTACGACTCGCTCGGCGTGGCCCGGGGCGAGGAGCGCCACGACCGCGTCATGCCGGTGTTCGGAACGGAGACGCTCGGCTACGAGAGCGGCGAGACGGGCTTCCGCGGCGACCTCGACGTATTCGGCGCGAGCGCGTGGCGATCCGTGAAGGGCGTATACCGCCACCGCGTCGACGAGATCTACGGGGTCGAGTACCTGGGCGGCACCATCCGCACGACGGGGGACCACAGCGTATTCGTCCGTGGACACGGCGGGATCCGACCGATCGCGGTGCGCGACCTGGAGCCCGGCGACGTGCTCGTCAACCTGCCGTATCACGTGCGCGGCGGCTTCGACCCGGAGCACGGGACGAAGCGCGAGGCCCGGGCCCACGCGTTCGAGTGCACGACTGCGCCGGCTTTCCTCA
>Ga0299913_10002172_pt1 | contig 15301 bp, 16 predicted proteins | sample RVTome_9_FD_201360 | JGI IMG/M metagenome (GOLD analysis project Ga0299913, IMG submission 201360) | Soil microbial communities from uranium-contaminated site in the Upper Colorado River Basin, Wyoming, United States - RVT155D38 (version 2) ...
GCTACTTCTTGTGCGCCTCTTCCTTCGCGTGCTGGGCCTCGGCGATGATCTTGTCCGCGAGGTGCGAGGGCATCTCCTCGTAGTGCGAGAACTGCATCGTGAACGCCGCGCGTCCCCCGGTCATGGAGCGCAGGTCGATCGAGTAGCGGGCGACCTCGGCTTGCGGGACGAGGGCCTTCACGCGCTGCTTGCCGCCGCCGGCCGACTCCATGCCCTGGATCTTCGCGCGCCGCGAGTTGAGGTCCCCCATGATGTCGCCGGTGTGGGACTCGGGAACGACGACGTCGACCTCGACGACCGGCTCGAGCAGGACGACGCCGGCGTTCGCGGCAGCATCCTTCAGCGCGAGCGACCCCGCCAGCTGGAAGGCCATGTCGGATGAGTCCACGGCGTGGAACTTCCCGTCGAGCAGCGTGCACCGGATGTCGACCATCGGGTTCCCGCTGATCACGCCCTGCTGCATCGTCTTGATCACGCCCTTCTCGACGGACCCGATGAACTGATTGGGGATCGCGCCGCCGAAGATCTTGTCGACGAAGTCGAACCCCTCGCCGCGCCCGACTGGCTCGATCTCGACGGTGCAGACCGCGTACTGCCCGTGACCCCCCGTCTGCTTCACGTGCCGGCCGAGGCCCTTCCCGGGACCGCGGATCGTCTCGCGGAACGCGATCCGGGCCGGCGCGGTGGTGACCTCGACGCCGAACTTCCGCTTCATCCGCTCGATCTGGACGTCCAGGTGCGCCTCGCCCATGCCGTACATCACGGTTTCGTGCGTCTCGTCGGAGCGCTCGATCCGCAACGTGGGATCCTCCTCGCGCAGGCGGGAGAGCGCGGTCGAGAGCTTCTCCTCGTCGCCCTTGGTCTTCGGGGTGATCGCGAAGGCGAGGAGCGGCTCGGGCATCTCGGCGGCAGCGATCGTCACCGGGTCGTCCTTCGTCGAGAACGTGTCGCCGGTGGTCGTGTGCGCCAGCTTGGCCACCGCGCCGATGTCACCGGCCGGAACCTCGGATACCGAGTCGTGCTCCTTGCCCCGCAGCACGAAGAGCTGCCCGACGCGCTCCTCGGTGCCTTTCGTCGCGTTGTAGACCGACGAGTCCGGGCGAACCTTGCCGGAGAACACTCGGAACATCGTGATGTGCCCCACGTAGGGGTCGGACACCGTCTTGAACACGTAGGCCGTCAGCGGCTGGTTCGGGTCGCACGGCCGCCCTTTCTCCTCGCCGGACTTCGTCGTGACGGTGACGGGGCCACGGTCCACGGGGGAGGGGAACTCGTCGGCGATGAATTGGAGCACGCGGTCGACGCCGATCGGCTTGGCTGCGGCGGCGCAGAGGACCGGCGCGATGCGCGCCTCGGCGAACCCTTTCTTCACGCCGTGAAGGACCTCGTCCTCCGAGAGTCCGCCCTCCTCCAGGTACTTCTCGATCAGGCTGTCATCGGACTCGGCGACGGCCTCAACGAGCTTCTCGCGGAAGGGGTCCGCCTTCCCGTGGATGTCGTCGGGCCATCCGCTCTCGGTCGGTTTCCCGCTCGCGTCGTAGCGATAGGCCTTCATCGACTGCAGGTCCGCCACGCCCTCGAAGTCGTGCTCCTCGCCGAGCGGGAGCTCGAGCGGCGCGACCTGCGTTCCGAAGGCCTGCACGAGCTGATCCAGGGTCCGTTCGAAGGACGCCCGCTCGCGGTCGAGCTTGTTGATCAAGATCGCGCGAGGCAGGCCGGCCTCGACCGCGAGCTCCCATGCGACCTCGGTCTGCACCTCCACGCCGTCGACGGCAGAGACCACGAGCAGCACGGCATCGGCAGCCCGGACCGCGGACCGCACGTCCCCCACGAAATCCGCATATCCGGGGGCGTCGAGGACGTTGATCTTCACGCCGTTCCACTCCACGGGCGCCATCGCGAGCGACACGCTGATGCCCTTCTTCGTTTCCTCGGGCTCGAAGTCGCTCACCGTGTTGCCGTCTTCCACCGTACCCATCCGGGTGGTGGCCCCGGACGCGAAGAGCATCGCTTCCAGCAGCGTCGTCTTCCCGGAACCGCCGTGGCCGACCAGGAGAACGTTGCGGATGTCGCTCGAGTCGTAGGTCTTCATCGGGCTCCTTGCGTGGGTCGCGCGGACGTCCGGGAATCCTACCCCGGCCGCCCGCTCCGGCATCCGCCGGCATCGGGAGGCCGAGGACCCGGTGATAGGCTCGCGGCCGGTGGTGGGCGTGAACGTGCGCGAGCAGGTCGGCGAACGCGCCGCGGTGCCGGTCCTGTGCGTGGTCGCGGCCGCCGCCATCGGCATCGCCACGTGGCGGCTGATCGACCGAGACCCCTACGTGGCGGGATGGGCCGCACTGGTGGCGGGGGGTTGTCTCGTCGCCGCGGGCGCGGTGCTCCGCGCCGAGGATCGCCGGGCTCGCGTCGTCCTTTCCTTCGCCGACCGCGCGTTCGACGGGTGCATCCTGGCCGCGCTCGCGTGGGCGACGAGGTCGACGGACGCATCCGTTGCCGCGGCGGCGATCGTGGCGCTCGCCGCCGGATACCTGGCCTCGTACATCCGTGCCAAGGGCGGGTCGCTCGGATACGGGATCGAGGAGGGCGTGGTGACGCCGGTGCTTCGCTACGGCTTGCTGTCGCTCGCGCTGATCCTCGACTGGACCTCGTGGGCCATCTGGATGATCGCCTGGTTGATGCTGCTGGCGGCGGCGGTTCGAGCGAGTCAGGTGGCCAAGGAGGAACGAGCGTGAGCCGCGGCGAGACGTGGAAGGAGACGATGGTCTATTGGGGCTACCGCGGCATGGAGTCGCTGGCGATGTCGTTGCCGGAATCGATCGGGTATCGCGCGTTCTCGGCCTTCGGACGGATCGGCCATGCCACCATGGACGGTGTGCGGGCGACCGTCGCCGCCAACCAGGCTCACGTGCTTGGTCTTCCCCTCGATGACGAGCGTGTCCGGCTGTCGACGCGCGAGGCCTTCGAGCTGTACGCGAGGTACTGGTACGACACGTTCCGGCTCCACTCGCTCCCACCGGACGTCGTGGACGCGAAGACCGACATGGTGGACGTGCACCACATCGACCGAGCTCTGGAGCAGGGCAAGGGAGTCATCTGCGCCCTGCCGCACATGGGCAATTGGGATATGGGCGGACGCTGGTTCGCGGCGAACGGCTACCGGATCGCGGCGGTCGCCGAGGAGCTGAAGCCGCTGCGGTTGACGGAGTTGTTCGTTCGCCATCGCGAGGCGTTCGGACTGCGGGTCATCCCGCTCTCGAAGAACGGACACGTTGGCCAACAGCTGAAGCAGCTGTTGTCGGAGAACTGGATGGTCGCGCTCGTCGCCGACCGCGACCTCGGCGGCCGAGGCATCGAGGTCGAGATGTTCGGCGCGCCGCGGCGTCTGCCCGCGGGCCCGGCGCTCCTTTCCATCACGAGCGGAGCGCCGCTGATCCTGACGCCCGTCTTCACCATGCCGAAGGGCTGGCAGGTCCGGATCAGCCCGCCCCTGGAGTTCGAGCGCACCGGGGACACCAAGACGGACGTCCGAGCGCTTACCCGGGTCATGGCGGCGGAGTTCGAGCGGTCGATCGCGGCGAACCCGCCCGATTGGCACATGTTCCAGCCGGGATGGGACGACGCCCCGGCGCGTGAGCGCTCGCCGATCCCCGCGCCGTGAGGGTCCTTCTTTCCTGTCCGTACGCCTGGGACGCGCCGGGCGGCGTCCAGGTGCACGTCCGAGAGCTCGCATCGCGTCTGGCGGCCCGCGGCCACGAAACGATCGTGCTCGCGCCGGCAGGCGAACGCGTCACGGACGACCTCGTCCGCGTGGTCGGCCGGCCGGTCCGGATCCCCTACGGCGGCAAGGTCGCGCCGATCTGTTTCTCGCGAGCGTCGTGGCGAAGGATCCGCCGGACGCTCGAGGTCTTCGAGCCCGAGGTGGTGCACGCGCACGAACCCTTCTCGCCGAGCACGTCGATGATGTCGGTCCTTGCGACGGACGCTCCGGTCGTCGCCACGTTCCACGCCTACCACGACCGATCGCGCCTGCTCGAGGCGGCGGCGCCGCTGCTCCGGAGCGTCGCCCGACGGATCGACGCGGCCGTCGCGGTTTCGCGGGCGGCGGGACGGTTCGTCGCACCGGTTGTCGCGGGAGGGGTCGAGATCGTCCCCAACGGCGTCGACGTCGAGCGGTTCGCACAGCCGGGGCCGCCGGCCGCCGGCCTTCCCGACGGCAGGATCCTGCTCTGGGTCGGCCGCCTGGATCCTCAGAAGGGGTTCCCGATCATGGTGCGAGCGTTCGGGCGCCTGGCGACGGAGTACCCCGACCTCTCCCTCGTCGTTGCCGGAGACGGCCGGGACCGGCATGCGACGGACATGCTCACCGAGGACGCCCGAGCGCGCGTGCTGATGCTCGGGTCGGTTCCGAACGTCGAGCTCCCCGCCTACCTCGCCGCCGCGGACGTGTTCGCCTCGCCGGCCACGGGGCACGAGAGTTTCGGCATCGTGCTCGTCGAGGCGCTCGCCGCCGGCGTTCCGGTCGTGGCGACGGACATCCCCGGCTATCGCGAGGTGATCCGCGACGGGCTTGACGGCCTGCTGGTCCCCCCCTCGGACGCCGCCGCCCTCGCGTCGGCGATCCGTCGGGTGCTCCTCGAGCCGGATCTCGCATCGGCGCTCGCGCATGCCGGCCGCGCGCGCGCACGCGAGTTCTCCTGGGAAGTGGTGGTGCCGCGGATCGAGGCGATCTACGAGCGGGTCGCCGGTCGCCACGGGTGATCACGCCTCCAGCGGGGCCCGATGGGTTCGTATCACGAGGTGTTCGTTAGGATTCGGCCGTGCCGGGTTGGGCGTGGGTCGTCATCGGGATCGTCGCGGTCGTGCTGGTCGTGGGCATCGTTGCCTACAACCGGCTCGTGTCGCTCCGAGCACGGGTCGACAACGGCTGGTCGCAGATCGACGTGCAGCTCCGCCGCCGCTACGACCTGATCCCGAACCTCGTGAGGACCGTGCAGGGCTACGCCTCGCACGAGCGCGAGCTGTTCGAGAACGTCACCGAGGCCCGTTCGCGCGCGATGGACGCGAGCGCGGTGCCCGACCAGGCGCAGGCTGAGAATCAGATCACGAAGGGGCTCCGCCAGCTCCTCGCCGTGGCCGAGGCCTACCCGGACCTGAAAGCGAACGAGGGATTCCTGTCACTGCAAGAAGAGCTCACCGGGACCGAATCGAAGATCGCGTACGCGCGCCAGTTCTACAACGACCAGGTGATGCGTTTGAACACGCTGATCGGCTCGGTTCCCACGAACGTGGTGGCGAACATGTTCGGGTTCACGACGCGCGAGTTCTTCGACATCGAGGACCCGGCGCGCGGCCCGGCGACGGTGGACTTCCCCGGGTAGCGCGTGTACGAGCAGATCGCGTCGAACCGTCGCCGGACCTGGCTGCTCATCGCCGGAGCGGTAGTCCTCCTTGGTGCGGTCGGGTACGCGCTCGGAACGATCTGGGCGACCGGTCCGGTCGGCCTCGTGGTCGCCTCGGTGATCGCGCTCGTGATGGCCGTCGGTTCGTACCGGTTCGGGGACCGGGTGGTTCTCGCATCGGCGCGCGCCAAAGAAGTAACCCCACAGGAACAGCCCCGGCTGCACAACATCGTCGAGGGGTTGTCGATCGCGGCGGGGATCCCCAAGCCGCGGGTGTACCTCGTCCCCGAGGCGGCGCCGAACGCGTTCGCGACGGGTCGTGACCCCGAGCACGCCTCGATCGCGGTCACCGAGGGGCTGCTGCAGTCGTTGAACCGGGTCGAGCTCGAAGGGGTCGTCGGTCACGAGCTCGCGCATGTCGTCGACCGCGACATCCTCGTCGGGACGGTGGTCGCAACGCTGGCCGGGGCCGTGATCTTGCTCTCGGAGTTCTTCATGCGCTCGTGGTTGTGGGGCGGTTTCCGCGGACGGCGCGGGGGCGATCGCGGCGGCGGGGGAGTCGAGGCGATCATCTTCGCGGTCGGCCTGGTCCTGTTGGTCCTGGCCCCGATCTTCGCCCAGGTCATCCGCTTCTCGGTTTCGCGGCAGCGGGAGTACCTCGCCGACGCGCAGGGCGCGCTCCTCACCCGCTACCCGCCGGGCCTGGCCAGCGCGCTCCGCAAGATCGGCGCGGCGAGTGCGATCCCCATGCACTCGGCCAACAACGCCACCGCGCACCTGTGGCTGAACCAGCCCTCCCGCGTGCAGGGCGAAGGGGTCGGGACCCTCGAGCGGCTGTTCAGCACGCACCCGCCGATCCAGGATCGGATCCGCCGTCTCGAAGAGATGTGACGATCGGGAGGAATCACCTCCAGGTCGTTGAGTGGCCCTCCATCCACCGCTAGCATGCGCCCCCGGCCACCGCGGCCCGCGCGTCCCCCCTATATGCCCGCAACCCCCAGGAGGTTCCGCCCGCGTGTCCGGGTCCCATCGCACGCCAGCCCGACCCTCGCTGACCAGCCGCGGCAAGCTCGTCGCGGTCCTCACCACGGCGACGCTGGCCGGGGTCGTGACCGTCGGCTACTTCGCGCTCTTCCCCGGCCGGGCGCCCGCGTTCGTCCGGAGCGCCATGGCGAGCGTCGGCATCGCCGACCCGCCGCCGCCGTCGCTGCCTCCGCCGGTCTGTCCGCTCACGGGGGTCGAGCCACGTGGGCAGGTGCCGCATCGTCCGGCGCTCGCGATCAAGGTGGAGAACCATCCCGAGGCGCGTCCGCAGGCGTCCCTGAACGACGCGGACGTCGTCGTCGAGGAGCCGGTGGAAGGCGGATACACGCGGTTCATCGCGATCTTCCATTGCGGCCACTCAGACCGGGTCGGGCCGGTTCGAAGCGGCAGGACCACGGATCCGGACTACCTTCGTCAGCTCGGCGAGCCGTTGCTCGGATACTCGGGCGCCGCCCCGGGCGTGACACGGCATCTGCAGCGTTCCGAGCTCGTCGACGTCAACTACAACGTCGCCACGGGCGCGTACATCAGGGACGCCGGCCGCATCGCTCCGCACAACCTGTACACGAGCACCGAGGCACTCTGGAAGGCGGGCAAGGGCTCGGGCACCAGACCCGGGCAGCTCTTCGACTACGCCGAGTCGTGGAACGGCAAGGCGAAGGCCTCCTCGACCGTCCATCTCCCGTTCTCCTCGGTCGCCGACGTCGGCTGGACGTGGAGCCGACGCGACCAAGTGTGGCTCCGCTCGCACGGTGATGTCGCCCACATGCTCGAGGACGGTTCCCAGGTCTCGGCGACCAACGTCGTGATCCAGGTCGTCGAGGTCACGAACGGCCGGATCGTCGATGCCGCCGGCAATCCCTCTCCCAACGTCGAGCTCATCGGTTCGGGCAGGGCCTACGTGCTTCGTGACGGGAAGGTGATCAAGGGGCGCTGGGAACGAGACGGGCTCGACGAGGTCACGCGGTTCATCACCAAGGACGGGACCGAGATCGCCCTGGCCCCCGGCCGAACCTGGGTCGAGCTCCTCCCCAGCACGGTCGAGGTCGGGACGGTCCGCTAGCGGGCGTTCGCGAGCGGCCCTTCAACCTGGGTCCAACTGGACCGTGAGGTCGCCCCACGGGCGGCGGTACACTCGGTGAGCAGGGCGTTCATCGTCCCGTCCCGTCGCACGAAGGAGGAGCCCCGTGGACCGCGAGACCGGTACCTTCCGCGTGAAGTCCGGGCTGGCCGAGATGCTGAAGGGCGGCGTCATCATGGACGTCACCACGGCCGACCAGGCGAAGATCGCGGAGGACGCGGGTGCCGTGGCCGTCATGGCCCTCGAGCGCGTCCCGGCCGACATCCGCAGGGACGGCGGCGTCGCGCGCATGGCCGACGCGACCAAGGTCGAGGAGATCATGAGCGTCGTCTCGATCCCGGTGATGGCCAAAGCGCGGATCGGGCATTTCGTCGAGGCGCAGATCCTCCAGGCGCTGGGCGTCGACTACGTCGACGAGTCCGAGGTCCTCACGCCCGCCGACGAGGAGCACCACATCGACAAGTGGGCGTTCACGGTCCCGTTCGTCTGCGGCGCCCGGAACCTGGGTGAGGCGCTCCGCCGGATCGGCGAGGGCGCGGCGATGATCCGGACCAAGGGCGAGGCCGGGACCGGCAACGTGGTCGAGGCCGTTCGCCACCAGCGCACGATGCTCCGCGAGATCGGCTGGCTGACCACGCTGCGCCCCGAGCAGTACATGGGCGCGGCGAAGGATCTGGGCGCGCCGGTCGAGCTCGTCCGCATGGTCGCCGAGGCGGGCACGCTGCCGGTCGTGAACTTCGCCGCCGGCGGGATCGCCACCCCGGCCGACGCGGCGCTCATGATGCAGCTCGGGGTCGACGGCGTGTTCGTCGGATCGGGCATCTACAAGTCCGAAGACCCGGCGCCGCGAGCCCGCGCGATCGTCGAGGCGACCACGCATTTCCAGGACCCCGACGTCCTCGCGAAGGTCTCGCACGGCCTCGGCGAGCCGATGGTCGGCATCGACATCAAGGAGCTCGGCGAGGACGGTCTGCTCCAGAACCGCGGCTGGTAGCGCCACGATGAAGGCCGGCGTCCTCGCGCTTCAGGGAGACTTCCGCGAGCACGCGAAGGCGTTCGCCGACGCCGGCGCGACGCCGATCGAGGTGCGCACGCCCGAGGACCTGTCCCGCGTCGAGTGCCTCGCGATCCCCGGCGGGGAATCCACCACGATCTCGAAGCTCGCCGTGAGCTCCGGATTGGTCGAACCGATCGTCGAACGCGCGAACGCCGGGATGCCGATCCTCGGAACGTGCGCCGGCATGATCGTCATGGCCAAGCGCGTGATCGGGCTCGAGCCGTTGCTCGACCTCGTCGACGTCACCGTGCGCCGGAACGCCTACGGCCGGCAGGTGGACTCCTTCGAAGCCGACCTCGAGGTGGAGGGCGTCGACCACGCCGTCCGCGGCGTCTTCATCCGGGCCCCGGTGGTCGAGGAGGTCGGGGACGGGGTCCGCGTGCTCGCCCGGCTCGACGGCGCTCCGGTCGTCCTGGAGCAGGGGAACCTCGTCGTGGCATCCTTCCACCCGGAGCTGGTGGGGGAGACCCGCCTGCACGAGTACCTGCTCGGGAAGGTGTGACGTGTCCGGTCATTCGAAGTGGAGCACGATCAAGCGGAAGAAGGGCGCGGCTGACGCGAAGCGGAGCAACGAGTTCGCGAAGCTCCTGCGCGCGATCGAGGTCGCCGCTCGCGAGGGTGGTTCCGGCGACCCGAAGGCGAACATGACGCTCGCCTCGGCGATCGAGAAGGCGCGCGACGCATCCGTCCCAGCCGACAACATCGAGCGCGCGATCAAGCGCGGAACCGGCGAGCTCGAGGGCGGCGCGCGGTACGAGGAGGTCACGTACGAGGGCTACGGTCCCGGCGGCGTGGCGGTGTTCGTCGAGACGCTCACGGATAACCGGAACCGCACGGCGCAGGACGTGCGCTACGCGTTCACGCATCACGGAGGCAACCTCGGCGAGACCGGGAGCACGGCGTGGATGTTCCAGCGCAAGGGTGTGATCCAGATCGAGAAAGACGCCGCGCCCGACGAGGAGAAGCTGGTCGAGATCGCGCTGGAGGCCGCCGCCGACGACCTCCAGGACGAGGAGAGCACGTGGGAGATCACGACGGATCCCGGCGCGTTCGTCGCCGTGCGCGACGCACTCTCGGCGGCGGGCATCGCGCTGCTCTCGGCCGAGCTCACGATGGTCCCGCAGAACGCGATCCCGGTCGAGGGCGGTCACGCGAGGCAGGTCCTGGCCTTGCTCGAAACGCTCGAAGAGCTCGACGACGTCCAGAACGTCTACGCGAACTTCGACATCCCCGAATCGGTGATGGCGGAGCTCTCCGGCTGAGCTTCGGTATCCCTCGGGTGTTTGACCCGGCCCTCCCGCTCCCCGAGACTGAACAGGTGTTCGATTCGTGCGTATTGGGAGTGGACCCGGGCATCGCCGCGCTCGGGTTGGCGGCGGTCGCGAGGCAGGACCGCCGCCCCGAGCTCGTGTTCGCCGGGACCGTCAGGACTCACGGGGACCTGCCGGAGGCCGACCGTCTCCGGCTGATCCACGAGGCGGTGGCGGCGGCGATCGCCGAGCACCGCCCGGGGTCCGTGGCCGTCGAGCGCGTCGCGTGGAACAAGAACCACGTGAGCGCGCTCACGGTGGCGCGCGCGACCGGGGTGATCCTCCTCGCCGCGTCGGAGGCGGGGCTTACGGTTGAGGAGTACGGACCGCTCGAGGTGAAGATGGCCGTGACCGGACAGGGGAACGCGGACAAGCGACAGGTGCGCGACGCGCTCTCGCGCCTTCACGGGCTGCGCGACGTCCCCACGGAGCCCGACGCCGCCGACGCAGTGGCCGTGGCGTTGTGCCACTTGACCCAATCGCGGCTTCGGGTTGCCTCGCGGTCGACCAAACCCAGCCGCACCGTCGACGTGACGAGGTTGCGCGCGTGATCGCGTTCCTCGAGGGCATCGTCGTCGAGAAGGCGGGCGGTCGGGCCGTGCTCTCGGTCGGCGGCGTCGGGTACGAGGTGAACGTGCCGGCCTCGACGCTCGCGAAGCTCCCTGCGGTGGGGAAGTCGGCGAGCGTCCACACGCGGATGGTCGTTCGCGACGACGGCATCACGCTGTTCGGCTTCGCGAGCGCCGACGAGCGCGAGCTCTTCGACCTCCTCGTCACGGTGACCGGGGTCGGGCCGAAGGTCGCGTTGTCCTTCCTCTCGGTCCTGTCGCCAACCGCGCTGCGGCGCGCGGTCGGGGGCGGCGACGTCGCGGCGCTCACGATCGTGCCCGGTGTGGGGAAGAAGGTCGCGCAACGCGTCGTGCTCGACCTGAAGGACAAGCTCGGCGGCGACGTCGTGATCGTGGACGGTCCGCTCGCCGACGTGCGCGAGGCGCTCCTTTCTTTGGGCCTTTCCCCGCAGGAGGCGAGCGAGGCGATGGTCGGCCTCCCCGACGGCGATCGCCCGGTCCAGGACCTTCTGCGCGATGCCCTCCAGCACGTGGGGCGGGGATAGGCTGTGCGCGACGTGGATGACGAGCCCCGGATCGTCGATCCAAGGGAGCCCGAGGGTCTTCCCCAGGACGACCACGAGCTCGACGCCGCGCTCCGTCCTCGCCGGCTCGACGAGTTCGTCGGCCAGCAGCGGATCAAGGAACAGCTCGCGCTGCTGATCGACGGCGCTCGCGCGCGGACCGAGACGGTCGACCACCTGCTGTTCTCCGGGCCACCCGGCCTCGGCAAGACGACGCTCGCGGGGATCGTGGCGAACGAGCTGGGCGTGGGATTCCAGCCGAGCTCGGGTCCGGCCCTGGATCGTCCCGGCGACCTCGCCGCGATCCTCACGAACCTCGAGGAGGGCGACGTCCTGTTCGTGGACGAGATCCACCGGATGCCGCGCCCGGTCGAGGAGGTGCTCTACCCGGCGCTCGAGGATTTCCAGCTCGACGTGGTCCTCGGTAAGGGGCCGAGCGCCCGGAGCATCCGCCTGGACCTGCCGAGGTTCACGCTCGTCGGCGCGACGACGCGTCCGGGCCGGATCACCCTTCCGCTCCGCGAGCGATTCGGGTTCTCGCCTCGCCTGGACTACTACTCGGTGGAGGACCTCACCCGGATCGTCGTTCGTTCGGCCGGGATCCTCGGCGTGACCGTGGACGACGACGGTGCCGGCGAGATCGCACGGCGCTCCCGTGGCACGCCCCGGGTGGCGAACCGGCTGCTCCGCCGGGTCCGCGACTTCGCCGAGGTCCGGCACGACGGCGGTGTCACCGGTGACGTCGCGCGGGCCGGGCTCGAGCTCTTCGACGTGGACGACCGCGGCCTGGACAAGCTGGACCTCGCGATCCTGTCTGCGATCGTCGAGAAGTTCGGCGGCGGACCGGTCGGTCTGTCCACGCTCGCCGCAGCGGTGGGGGAGGAGACCGACACGGTCGAAGACGTCTACGAGCCCTACCTGCTCCAGCTCGGGTTCCTGCAGCGAACCCCTCGCGGTCGGGTCGCCACCGACCGCGCGTACCGGCACCTCGGGGTCAGCGCCGAAGGCGCGCTTCCGCTCGGCTGAGCGGCCTGCTCTCGGTGACCGCTGATCGGCTCCGGCGCATCCAGCGATAGCCTGTATGCTGCGGATTCACCCTCAAGGAGGCAGTTTCCCTATGGTCGTTCAGCTCCTCGCGCAAAGCGGCGATCAAGCCGGCGGCAGCTCGCTCGTGGGGCTCGCGCTGCCGGTCCTGATGATCGTCGGCTTCTACTTCCTGCTCATCCGTCCGCAACGCAACCGACAGAAGGCGCAGCAGGCGCTCCTCTCGACGCTCGAGGTGGGGGACGAGGTCATGACGACCGGAGGCATCTTCGGAACGATCGTCGAGATCGACGAGGACGAGGGCGTCCTGACCGTCGAGATCGCGCCCGGAACCCGCGTCCGGATGCTCCGCGCCGGCGTCGCGCAGCGCTTCGTCGAGGACGAGGACATCGACGACGAGGGCGGCGTCATGGACGAGGGGGCCGACCGGCAACCGTGAGCTCGGAGCCGGCCCCCGTCTCGCCCGAGCCGGCACCCGCGCCGGCACCCGCGCCGGGTCCCAACCCGCCCGGCGCGCCGGCGATCGAACCCGTTCCGCTCACCCTCGACGAGGTGAAGGACGACCCCGAGCTGTCGAACTTCATCTCCGCGGCCGACCGCGTGATGGAAAGTCTCGGCTACACCGAGCACGGGTTCCGGCACGCCAATCTCACCGGACGCATCTCGTACAACGTGATGACGCGCGTCGGGTTCGACGAGCACATGGCGAACCTCGCCTGCGTCGCCGGGTACCTGCACGACGTCGGGAACATGATCTCGCGCGAGGCGCACGGCCAGACCGGCGGGCTCCTCGTGTACCACGCGCTTCGCGAGCGGGCCTCGGCGGCCGACCTAGCACTCGTGGTCGCCGCGGTCGCGAACCACGAGGAGGACAACGGCGCCGCGGTCTCGCCGGTGTCGGCCGCGGTGATCCTGGCCGACAAGTCGGACGTGCACCGCAGCCGCGTTCGCAAGTCCGGCCAGATCGAGTTCGACATCCACGATCGCGTGAACTTCGCGGCCGAGCAGTCGTTCCTCCGCGTGGACTCGACGGCCAAGACGGTGACCCTGGAGCTCACGATCGACACCGAGATCAGCCAGGTGATGGAGTACTTCGAGATCTTCCTCGGCCGCATGCAGATGTGCCGGAAGGCGGCCCAGGTCCTGGACTGCCGGTTCCGGCTCACGATCAACGGGGCGCAGCTGGCATGAGGCGTGGACGCCCGCTCCTGCTCTCGCTCCTGTTCGTGTTCGCGCTCGTCGGGGGGTCCATCGCCCTGTTCGCCACGGGCACGCGGCCGGTCCTCGGCCTGGACCTCGAGGGCGGCGTGTCGGTGATCCTCTCGGCGCCCGAGGGAACGCCACAGGACGTCATGGACCGGGCCCTGGCGAACATCCGCAACCGCATCGACGCGTTCGGGACGGCCGAGCCGATCCTGTACGTGACGCGGAACAACATCGAGGTCCAGATCCCCGGTCTGGCCCGCGGGACGATCGTGGAGCGGCAGGGGACCAGGTACTGCATCCTCGACGCGTCCGATACGAGCTTCGGATGCTCCGACCAGGAATCCGAGTCGCAGGCCGAGCTCGACGCGGCGACCGTCTCGCCCGTGACCCAGTCCGCGTGCCTGACCGGAGCCCTGTTCGGGAGCGAGGACCCTCCGTGTTTCGGGACCGAAGAGGAGGCGCAGGCAGCGATCGACGCGCTCGAGGTCCGCAAACGGGCTGGGGAGTTCTGCGTGACCGGCACGGGTCTGACGACCGACCCATGCTTCCCGGGCCGCGCGGCCGCCGAGGAAGAGATCGGCGACGTGGGCACCGAGCTGTCGCAGAACTTCTGCATCGTCGGGCGCGCCGATGAGATCCTCCGGAGCGACTTCGGCGCCGCGTGCTACCCGACCGAGCCGGAGGCCGAGGGAGAGCTCGGCGATCTGGTCGTGACAAAGCTCGACCGGCAGTTCTGCGTCGTCAGCTCGGCGGACCAGCCGCTCGGGTGCTTCCTGTTGCGCGAAGCGGCGCAGGCGCGCCTGCAGGAGACCGGACAGGAGCGCCTGCTCCAGGTGATCGGCCAGACCGCGCGTCTGGAGTTCCGAGAGGTGCGCGAGGTGCTGACGCCCGGCACACCCGGCTACGACTCGACGCCCGTCGACTGCGCGACACCGACCGAGGCGGAGAGCCCGGAGTGCTCGTTCGAGGCGCTCCGCGAACAGGAGGTCGTGCTCTTCGACCGTGCGGACCAGACGAAGTACAAGCTCGGGCCGGTCGAGCTCACCGGCGACTCGATCGACAGCGCCGCGGCCGTGTTCGATTCGGGCGGCCAGACCGTCGGCCGAGGGTGGATCATCGACTTCACACTGACCGGCGAGGGCTCGCAAGCGTTCGGCGAGGTCACGACGCGCCTCGCCGGCACCGGTGGCCTGCTCGCGATCGTCGTCGACCGGCAGGTGATCTCGGCGCCGAGCGTGAACGCCCCCATCACCGGTGGCACCGCCTTCATCGAGGGGAGCTTCACGGAGACGCGGGCGAAGGACCTCGCGACGCAGCTGAACGCCGGAGCGCTGCCGGTGGAGCTCACCACCCAGCAGGTGCTGACCGTGAGCCCGACGCTCGGCGCGGAGTCCCTTGACTCCGGGATCTTCGCCGGGATCGCCGGTCTGGTGCTCCTGGCGCTGTACCTCTTGTTCTACTACCGGATCCTGGCGGTCGTCGCCTGGCTCGGGATGGCCATCTGGGGGGTGCTCGCGCTGGCGCTCATCGCGTTGGCCGGCCGAACGGTGGGCTACAGCCTGACGCTCGCCGGGGTGGCGGGTCTCGTGATCTCGCTCGGGATCACCGCCGACTCCTACATCGTCTTCTTCGAGCGGTTCAAGGATGAGGTGCATGCCGGCAAGACGCCCCGCAGCGCCGTCAACCCCGCGTTCAAGAAGGCGTTCCGAACGATCGTCGCGGCGGACGTGGTGACCGCTCTGGCGGCGATCGTCCTGTACCTGACGGCGATCAGCTCCGTGCGCGGGTTCGCCCTCACGCTGGGCGTGGCGGTGCTCCTGGACCTCTTCGTCGTTTACTTCTTCAAGCGCCCGGCCGTGTTCCTGCTGGCGCGCAACGAGCGTCTCGTGACGATGCCGGTGATCGGCGTCACGAGTGGGGTCGCAGCCGATCACGACGCGACCCCGGCCTTCGCCGGAGGGTCGAAGTGAAGCTCCGGTACGCGTTCGACATCTTCCGTGGCTACCGAACGCCCGGGTTCCGCATCGT
>Ga0299913_10002173_pt1 | contig 15300 bp, 13 predicted proteins | sample RVTome_9_FD_201360 | JGI IMG/M metagenome (GOLD analysis project Ga0299913, IMG submission 201360) | Soil microbial communities from uranium-contaminated site in the Upper Colorado River Basin, Wyoming, United States - RVT155D38 (version 2) ...
GGTCCGATCCCGGTCCACCGGTCGGGCTCGCGCGGGACGTCTCGTGTGCACGGGCTCAGCGCCTCCTCCCAGTCGTTGACCAGGCGCTGTCGCACGTCGCACCCGATGACGGTCGGGATCTCGCGATCTCCCGCCGTGAGCGTGACGGTCGGTGGCTCGAGTCGTGGAACGTGGATGGACCAGGTCGCCCGCACCGCGACGTTCTCGAGGACGAGAATCGCGCGCAGCAGGTGGTCGCCGGTGTAGGGCGCGATGAAGACCTGGAACCGGTTCTGCGCGGCAATGGCCGGGTCGCGCTCCTCGTTGGCCACCGTCTCGAGGATCCGCGTCTCCGGGTCCCCGGTCCCGACGAGGGCAATGTTCCAGGCGACCGCGCACGCAGCGCCCCCGACCCAGATCTCCGCGACGGCATCCATCGGCACTGCGACGGCGTCGTCCAGGTTGTCCCGGCCGATGACCGGTGGGATGCCCTCGAACGTCGTGCCGAGGTCGAAGTCCAGCAGCTCGACCTGGCCGAAGTACGGGCGGCCGTCGACCTCGAGGACCGGCTCGGGCGGCTCGTCCTGCGGCCCGCTGCAGCCCGTCCACGGCGTCACCCGCGGCTCGGGCGGCGGCTCGGTTGGGCTCGATGCCGCCGTGGTTCCGTCCGCGAGGAGGCTCGCGAGCGGTGGCGATGCCGGCGCCCCGCCCTGACGGCCTCCGAGCAGGCCGAATCCGCCGGCCAGGAGGACAGCCAGGGCCGTGACGGCGATCGCGCCGCTGAGCGGAACGCGCGGCCGCGGGCGGGTCGCGAGGACCTGGGTCGGGAGCTCCTCGACCTCCACCCAGGCACCGACGGCTTCGATCGACCTGTTCGGCGACGTCTCGTTCCGTCCGCCTCGCCACGGGTCGCGCCGGGGCGGCCCGCTCTGCGGCCCCCGTCCTGTCACGATGTGCCGAGATGCGGCATCCGGCAATTCTCCCGCTCGCGCCGTCGGCGCACATGGTCCGCCTCGGCCAGCGCACCGTCGAGTATCGCCTACGCCGATCCGCTCGCTCGCGCGGCCTGCGCATCATCATCGACGCGCGGGATGGGCTCGTGGTTTCGGTCCCGCTCGCTACACGCCGCGGCTGGGCGAGCCCCGAGGCGAGAATCGAGGCGTTCCTGCGTGAGCGGCAGGCCTGGGTGGTGCGACACCTGGACCGCCAGGCAGGGGAGCGGGACGAGGCACGGGCTCGCGGCGGAGCTCGTGATGGCGGGTTCGTGCCCTACCGCGGCGAGCTTCACCGCGTGCGCGTCCTCGAGGACGGCGCGGCCGTTCGTCGATCGACCGTTGAGCGAGCGGGCGCGGACCGGGGCGACGAGCTCGTGGTCCGCCGCGCGCCTCGCGAGCGCCGCTCGCTGGAGCGCATCCTGGCTGCCTGGCTGCGCGAGCGAGCGACCGAAGCCATCGACCGAGCCATCGCGCGCCACGCACCGGCGCTCGGCGTGGCACCGACCCGCGTTGACATCCGCGATCCCAGGAGTCGGTGGGGGAGTGCCTCGCCGAAGGGCAGGCTGATGTTCTCGTGGCGGCTCGTGCTGGCTCCCTCGGACTCGCTCGAGACGGTCGTGGTCCACGAGCTCGCGCATCTGCGCGTCTTCGGACACGGGCCGGGCTTCTGGGCGCTGGTCGCCGCCCGGCGACCGACCCACCTCGCCGACCGCGCGTGGCTGCGGCGGAACTCGCACGCGCTCCACGCGGCACTGGACGTCGCACCGGAGCTCGCGTCGGCCGTCGTCGAGGCGCCGTTCGCGAGGTAGGGACCGCAGCCGATCTCTGGTGGGCCGGGGCAGAATCGAACTGCCACAGTCGAAGACGAGGGTTTTACAGACCCTTGGGCTCACCACCTGCCCAACCGACCCACGCGGCTGCCGCACGCGCGATGCTCGATCGCGCCGCGAGCGGCGGCTAGTCTGCCAGTTTCGCCGAGTTTCCGCGCAGTCTCGCGGCGGTCAGCTGGCGCGGGACAGCGACGCCTGATCGAGCAGGCGGCGGACCTCGTCGATCAGTGGCTTGACCCGCACGGGCTTGGCGAGGAAGCCGTCGCAGCCGGCCTCCATCGCCGCCGACTGGTCGCGTGGCAGGACGCTCGCGCTCACGAGCAGGATCGGCACGCCACGCAGCCGACCGGCGCCACGGATCGTGGCGATGAGCTCGAGGCCGTCGCCGTCCGGCAGGTGCCGGTCGAGCAGGACGAGTGCCGGCGTCTCCGTCGCGAGCCACTCGCGCGCCGAGGCGAGATCGCCGCTGATGTGCAGCCGGTAGCCGGCCCGTCCGAGGATCGCCTCGAGGAGCGCGGCGTTGCGCGGCTCGTCCTCGACCGCGAGCAGGAGGTCGCCGCTCATCGGGCGGCCTCGCCCGTCGAACGCGCCGCCGGCTGGGGCGCACCCGGATCGGGCTTGCCATGGCCGTTCGTGAGCCAGCTTCGCAGGGCCGTGATGGCCTCGTCACCGCGCTCCAGGACGCCCTGGACGTTGCCGTTGAGGCGGGCCTTGGCGTCCGGGGCCAGGGTGCCGGGCGTCGTCAGCCAGATCGGGATCGCCGAGGTCTGCGGGTCGTGCCGGAGCGTCGCCGCAAGCTCGAAGCCGTCGACGTCGGTCAGCATGGCGTCGAGCACGATGAGGTCCGGTCGCTCGTCGATCGCGCGCTGCCGGCCGGGGGTGCCCTCGGTTTCGGCAATGACCCGGAAGCCGTCGGGCTCGAGGAGCTGGCGGTACCGGGCCAGTGCCTCTGGATCGGGGTCGATCACCAGCGCCGTGACGGTCCGCGTCCGAACCTTCGTCGTGAACGTCAGCCTGCCGAGCGATTCGAGCAGCAGCTCGCGGGACACCGGCTTGACGAGATAGTCGACGGCGCCCAGTGCGAGGCCGAGCTGCCGATCGTCGACGACCGATACGACCATGACCGGGATCGACCGGGTCTGCGGATCGCCCTTCAGCCGCTGGAGGACCTCCCAGCCGTCCATCTCCGGCAGGAGGATGTCGAGGATGACCGCATCGGGCCGGATCTGCGACAGCCATTCGAGGCCCTGGCGGCCGTTCGCCGTCACAAGGACGCCGTAGCCTGCGCTCTCGAGGTGGACGCGCAGGAGCTCCTGGGCGGACGGGTCGTCCTCGATGACGAGGACCGTGGGCCTGCCGGCCACGACGTCGGGCGGCTGGCCGGTGTCGGTCTCGCTCGGGCGGTTCACCGGCAGCAGCACGGTGAACTCGCTGCCCACCCCGACCTCGGATTGGACGCTGATCGTGCCGCCGTGCGCCTCCACGAGCTGGCGCGTGAGCGCGAGCCCGAGACCGGTGCCTTCGTGGTGGGTTCGCTGGCCGTACCCGTCGCCCTGGTGGAACGCGTCGAAGATCCGATCGATGTCCACGGACCCGATGCCGATGCCCGTGTCGGCGACCGTGAGCCGGACGTGAGCGGGGCCGTCCGCGGCCAGCGCGATGCGAATCTCGTCGCCAGGCTCGGTGAACTTGATCGCGTTGGACAGCAGGTTCAGGGCGATCTGGCGCACGCGGCCGGGGTCCGCGTCGATCGCCGCCGGGGCGAGGGTGGTCACGACTGCGAGCCGCTTCTGGTCGGCAAGCGGCTGGAGCGTCGCGACGGTCTGCCGGACGAGGGCGTCGAGTTCGAAGCGGACCGGCTTCAGGTCGAGGCGACCGGCCTCGACGCGGGCCAGGTCGAGGACGTCGTTGACGAGCTCGAGGAGGTGCAGGCCGGACCCGTGGATGTGCTCCGAATAGGTCTGGACCGTCGCCGCATCGGCGGTCTCGTCGCCGCCCTCGGTGAGCAGCTCGGAGAACCCGATGATCGCGTTGAGCGGCGTGCGGAGCTCGTGGCTCATCGCGGCGAGGAAGTCGCTCTTTGCCGCGCTCGCCGCCTGGAGGTCCGCGATCAACCGCTCGCGCTCGACGATGAAGGCCTCGCGCTCGGCTGCGCGAACGGTCCGCTCCAGCAGGAGCTGGATCAGCTCCAGGTCGTCATCGCGGAACAGGGAGTGCGGACCGAGGTCCAGCTCGAGACGACCCGCCGGCCATCGGGTTGAGGTGAAGGCAATCGTGACGACGTCGGAGGGCTTCAACGCGGCGCGCGGTGGCCCGTGCGGATCGACGACGATCTTCGACCGCGTCGCGCCGGAGGCGCGCGCGGCGGTCCGCTCCAGCAGCTCCCAGATCCGCTCCACCGGTGTGCCGGATGGCAGCGCGTTCAGCTCGCGGATGAAGCCGTAGGCGATCGACTGCTGGCTGAGGCGCCGGAGGCTCCTCGGCGGCGCGAACGCGGCGAGGTAGCCCAGCGCCGAGACGAGGGCGACGACGCGCACGAGCACGTTGACCCCGGCTGACGCCGGCGAGCCGGGCGTGAGCGCGATGCTGGCGCCGAGCACGACGACGAGCGCGGTTCCAAAGAGCGCGGTCGCGATCGCGGCCGTCGCCAGTCGCGAGCGTGAGGCGCCGGCACGGACCCGGGCGGCGAGCGCGAACGCCGCCGCCGCCGCGCCCTCCAGCACGAGGAAGTAGGCGATGAGGGCGACGATGAGGGCCGTGATCGCCGGAGTTCGCTGCGCCGCGCCGCTCGTTCCCGTCCCCCCGGTCACGACGAGCGCCAGCACGGCCAGGGTCAGCGCTCCGAATGTCACGAAGGCCCCGACGAGCGCAGCGCGCGGTAGCGGTCGAACGAAGCTCGACAGCCAGAGCACGAGGGCGGGGTGTGCCAGGAGCGCCGGGAGCCCGAGGACGGTCAGGACCGGCCCCAGCGCGGGCGCGACGGCGCGGATCGGCGTGGACGCGAGGACGACGGCCACGCTCGCAAAGCACAGGACCACGACGAGCCGGACCCGATCGCGCTGCCGGAGGTAGTCGAGCAGGGTGAACGCGAGGACCGCGAAGAACGCGACGTCCAGCGAGATCGTGAGCAGGGTGTCGAGGGACATCGTCACACCGCCGCGCGGAGGGCTTCGAGCGCGCGGACGCCCGGATTGCGCTCGTCACGGAGATCGCGCTCCACGACCGGCACGAACAGGCGCACCAGCTCGGGGTCGAACTGCGCGCCTGCCTCGCGGCGGATCTCGTCGAGCGCCTGCTGGACGCTCCGCGCCGGGCGATACGGGCGGTCGTGGATGATCGCGTCGTACGCGTCGACAAGCCCGACGATGCGGGCACCGACCGGGATGGCCTCGCCGCGCAGCCGGTCCGGGTAGCCGGCCCCGTCCCAGCGCTCGTGGTGGTGCCGGACGATCGGGGCGAGTTGCGCCGCCGTGGCGAGGGGCTCGCAGATGCGCTCGCCGATGACCGGGTGCTGGCGCATCTCGTGCCACTCCTGCGCCGTGAGCGGCCCGGCCTTCGTGAGGACCGCGTCGGAGACGCCGATCTTGCCGATGTCGTGCAGCAGGGCCCCGAACACGAGGCCCTTGAGCGCGGGCGGCTCCATGCCCGCACGCATGCCCAGCTCGTGGGCCAGCCCGGCGAGGCGCTGGCAGTGCAGCTCGGTCGTCGCGTCCTTGGCCTCGACCGCGTTTGCGAGGGCGGCGATCACGCCGTGCGCACCCACCACCTCGGCCGTGACCCGGGCGAGTCGGAGCACGCTCCGGACTCGAGCCATGAGCTCCGCTTCGTCGTACGGCTTGCGAACGAAGTCGTCGGCGCCTGCGTCGAGGCCCGCGACGACGTCGCGCGAGGTGACCTGGCCGGTCACGAGGATGATCGGCAGGGCGACGGTCCGCGGGTCGGCCCGGAGGCGGCGGCAGACGTCCAGCCCGTTCAGCCCGGGCAGCCCGATGTCGAGGAGGACGAGGTCGGGGTCTTCATCGATGGCCGCGCGCAGCGCATCCCGACCGTCGGCGACCGCGATCGACCGGTAGCCGGCTCGTTCGAGAAGGCGCGCCAGCAGCGCGCGATTCGCAATGTCGTCCTCGGCGACGAGGACCAGCTCACGATCGGGGCCCAGGGGCATCGCGGCCTCCGAGTACACGGGACGTTTCCCCGCGCTCGGAATTTGGGCCATGGGCGCACGCCGAAACTACGGTACGAAGGTCACGGGTTGGGGGATTTGGTGGAGATGAGGGGACTCGAACCCCTGACCCCCGCGATGCGAACGCGGTGCTCTCCCAGCTGAGCTACATCCCCACCGGCGCTCCGGGCGGCGTCGCCTGCCGCGGAACGGCTCCGGAGTCTACCACTCGGCCTCCGCGGCCCTGGCTGCCTCGGCCGGCTGGCCCACCGCCCCAGCTTTCCGTGGCAGCCCGGTCGCCAGTTGGCCCGCTGGCCGGGTCCGCGACCGATTCTGGCTTCGTTCATCGTTCCGGCTTGGGTCGGAGGCCAGTCCGAGGCCGACCTGCCAGGAATCCTGGGCTGACAGCCCAGTTACGTTAGGCAGCTTGCGAAGTGAGGTCTTGCGAGTATCGAACATTTGTTCGATACTAACTCGCCCATGGCGACTCCCTCCCAAGACCTGACAGCGGCTCTGGCGACGCTTCGATCGCGTTGGGGCGTGGCCGCGCCGGATGTGCTGGGTGGGCCGAGGGTCCTGGGGTCGTCGGCGAGCGACGTGGTTGGCGAGGTCGTGGGGGCGCTCGCCACGGTGCCACTCGCCACGGTGCCGCTCCAGGCACCCGTCGCCGAGCCGCGAGCCGACCCGGACCGCGTCTTCTCGACGGGCTTCGCCGAGCTCGATGCGATCCTCGGGCCCGGCGGCGTGCCTCGCGGGATGGGCGTCGCGCTGCGTGGCAGCGCCACGAGCGGGCGGACGACGCTCGCACTCCGCCTCGTGGCCGAGGCGCAGGCGGCCGGCGCGATCGTCGCGTGGCTGGACCTCGCGGCGGCGCTCGACCCGGTCGAGGCCGTGGCGCGCGGGGTCGAGCTGGCGTGGCTCGTCGTCGTGACCCCGGCGGACCCCGTTGAAGGCCTGACGATCGCCGGCTCCCTGCTGTCCGGTCGGGCGGTCGACCTCCTGGTCATCGACCTGCCGGCAGGCTCGCCTCGTGCCGCCGGGTTCGCCGATCGCCTCGCCCGAGTGGCGGCCCTCGCGCGCCGGGCCGGGATCACGCTCGTCGTGCTCGAGCCGCCGGGGTCGCCCGGCGGCGCCGGTCTCGCGACCGCCGTCGGCGAGGCGACCGGCATCCGGCTGGAGCTGGCTCGCCGATCGTGGATCCGGCTCGGCCGGGACGTCGTCGGGCAGCGAACGGAGGTGATCGTCGCCCGCAATCGGGCCGGCCCACCGGGCCGGCGAGCAACGCTCCAGATCCTCTACGCCGACGGCGGCGAACGCGACGCCTGCCTCCGCCACGAGGACCTGCTCACTCCTCGGCCATATCAATCGGCCCAACAACCAGCCGCCCCCGGGAACCGGAATCATGCGACTGCTCCATCTCCATCGCCCGCACCTGCTCCTCGACCTCGCGAGGCGGCGCCTGCCCTCCGGCTCGTGGCCGGCGGGGCCGGTCGTCCTCGGCGGGAAGCCGTGGTCGAACGGGACCGTCCTCGACGCGGACCCCGCCGCAAGGGCGCTCGGCGTCCGGCGCGGGATGCCGCTCGGGTCGGCCCACCGGCTGGCCCCGGAGGCGACCTTCCTCGACGCCGAGCCGGAGGCTGATCGGACCGAGGCCGAGGCCGCCTTCGAGCGCCTCGCCGGGTTCAGCCCGGCGGTCGCCGGGACGTCCGAGCCGGCCGACGTCGCGTTCGGCCTGTTCGAGGCGCAGATCGACGGGCTCGCCGGCCTGTGGGGTCCCGAGCCGGTCCTCGCCGAGCGCGTCGGGACGGCGCTCGACCCACTGCTCGCCGGCCCGCCCAGGGCGGGGATCGCCGGCACGCGCTTCGCGGCGACCGTGGCGGCCCTCGCGGCCGAGCCCGGCCGGCTCGTCTCGGTTCCCCCGGGCGCGGAGGCGGCGTTCCTTGAGCCGCTGCCCGCCTCGCTCCTGAGCCCCGACGCGGAGGTCCGCGCCCGGCTCCGCCGCTTCGGGATTCGCCGGATCGGCCAGGTCGCGGAGCTGGCGACGTCGGCGCTGGTGGCGAGATTCGGCGAGGAAGGGGCCCGGATCGGGTCGCGCTCGCGTGGCGAGGAGGTCGAGCCGTTCCGCCCCCGCCGCACGCCGGAGCGCCTCGTCCTCGGCCTGCCGATCGAGCCCGCCGTCGCCGAGCTGGAGGCGATCCGGTTCGTCCTGCGCCGGCTCGCGGTGGCGCTCGGCGCCAGCCTGGCCGCCCGTGGGCTCGCGGCGGAGCGAGGGCGCCTTCGGCTGGACCTGGACCTCGCGTTCGCGCCCGCCGAGACGCCGCCGGAGCTCGTGGTGGAGAGCCGCTTCCCCGAGCCGACCGCCGACGCCGAGGCCGTCGAGCGGCTGCTCCTTGCCCGGCTGGAGCGGAACCCGCCGCCGGCCGCGGTCGCCCGGCTGGAGCTGGAGCTCTCGGGGGCGAGCCCGGCGGCCGGCCAGCAGCTCCCGCTGTTCGTGCCCCAGGCGGTTCACGGCGCGCGACTCGCGTGGCAGCTGGCGCGCCTGGCGGTAACCTACGGCGAGGACCGGATCCGTCGTGTCGAGGTCCTCGATCCCGAGGCGCCGCTGCCCGAGCGCCGCTGGGGCTGGCGCGACGTTGGGCCCGGCGCCACCCCATGACCCGCCTGCTCCGTGGCCATCCCGAGATCTCCGTGCAGTTCGAGGACGGCCGGCTGACGCTGTCGTGGTCCGGCCGGCGCGAGCCGGTCGAGGTGGTCAATCGGTGGCGGGTCGAGGAGTCCTGGTGGCGCGAGCCAATCGCGCGCGACTACTTCAAGGTCGTCGGCGAGCGCTGGCTCGCGCTCATCTACTTCGATCGGGTTGCAGGCACCTGGCACCTCGAGCGCCTCTACGACTGACGCGAATGAAGATCGGAAGCATGTGTTTCGGGAGTCGCCTTCTCGTCCGTGTAGTCAGTGAAGGCACGAGTGAAAAGCTACCGCGAGGAAGGCGCCGTCCTCGCTCAGGACGCTCATGAGATGCCCGAAATGTAACGGCTCGGACTTCGTGCGTTATCGCAGTCCGGTCCAAGTCAAGAACTACACGATGAGGAGGCACCGATGCCGATCATGCCGATCATGCCGATCGGCGTTCCTGTCCGTTCAGTTCGTGAGGGACGGTCCGACAGCAGAGAAGCTACTTCGCGACATCGAATCCAAGACACTGAAGGCAAGCGACAAGCGCCCCGCACTAACCCGAACTTCACTGAGGCCGACCTGATCTTCAGGCTCGATGCGGCGGATCTCGGCTTTCTCCACAGACCGCGAGGCCTGGCCGCCTACTACCGGGCATTCGGCATGTTGCCACCGCGATACCTCGCTGAGGGCCTGCCGAGGATCGAGTACACGAATTTCGACCCGCATCGGCTAGCAGACAACCCACGTCGCCTCATGGATCGCACGAGGTAGAAGTCGGCAGCCTCTATGGAGGCCAAGAAGGCACAAGCACCCGGAGGCATTGGTAAGACTCAGCTAGGGACCTCGCTCATTGCACCCCGAGTGCAGTAAATCAGAACTATCGCGGCATGGATCCAACGTTGACTTTGTCAACACCTTGGCCACATCCGAGCCACCGGCCCGACGAGCCTAGCTAGGGAGGCTCGCCAGGACCTCCCTTTGTCATTCCCCTGGAGAAACAAGGAGCTGGGGCCTTCCTCTCGCGCTCACAAGCGCGCCGACTCGCGCTACTCCGAAAGCGCGTTCACGCAGCCATTACTGACGTGGAACGGGATCATCCTGTCATCAGACCAACGACCAGCCCAGAACTGGTATTTCTGCCCCGTGGTCGCCACGACCTCGCCGGTACGATCCAGAACCACGACCTCGCCCGCGGCGAGCCGAAGAGCGGCATAGCCGACAGGCCAAATCAGCGGCCTGACCCCGCCCCTGCTGTCCTCAGCGGCTGTCCCGTACTCCGGATCAACGATGAGCAGACCCACGTTGTAGAACGTGCGGCACCCGATGATGCCGTCGGATCGCTCCGGAAGCTCCGGATGCACGCCCGTGGCCAGCTCAACGGGGTCACCCGATGGCGCTGGCGAGCCACAGCCGAGCACGACCCAAAGCAACACGGTCAACACACGCATGCCCACAGGCTAATCGCTCATAGACTCAAACACCGACTCAATCACGCCTACCCCGACCTAGACAGCCGCAAGAACGTCACCGTCATCCGCGAACACCAGCTCGACCAATGGATCCTGGCCACAACCCAGGCCATGCGGGAAAGCTCGCCGGTGGCTCTCGGGCTACCGGGAGAACAACACCCCCTGTTCTCCCCGGTGCGCAAGCACCATCGGCGGTAAGCCGGGGAGCCGGCTTCATTGCGCTCACCGGACAACGCGCGCTCATCTACTTCAATCGGACCGCCGGAACGTGGCACTTGGAACGGTTGTACGACTGACGGCGATCTCCACTCAACTCGGGCTCGAGGCGACGATGAACGACAGCACCGCAAGGGCCGCCGAGAACGGCGCCCAGCCGAACCGCTCCCACGGGCTCGACGACGCAAGGTTCACGATCGTCCCGAGCACCGAGAGGACCACGAGCACCCACGCCCCGACGTCGACCACGACGTCGGGCAGCGGCACGGAGAGCACGCCGCCTCGGCCGAGGATGAAGACCGCGGCAAGGAGCCAGATCAGGACGGCCCCCGCGCTCGCCCGCCGAAACGCGGGGGACAGCTCGGCGTTCCGCCCGCCGTAGGCCGCGCGCCCGAGCGGCGCGCCCAGCGCGAGCAGCAGCTGGAAGGCGGCGATCACGACGAAGCCGGCGGCCGCGAGGGTCGCTGCGAGCGTTGCGGGAATCACGTCGCGATCATGGCGTCGGACAGCCGGCGCCGTACAGCACCGTGATCCGGACGATTCCGCCGAGCGGCGTCGCCCGCACCTGGGCGCCGCACGTCGTGCCGTCGCGGACGGCGTCGACCACGATGGTGCCGTCCTCGATCGGCCCGTTCACGACCGTTCGCCAGCCGCCGATCGTCAGGTCCGTGACGTACGCGTTCGCGATGTCAGCCGGGCTGGCCGCCTGCGCCGGGTGGTCGAGGGCGGCGCTGACGGGTTCCGCGATCTCGACGGGTTGAGCGCCGGCGAAGACGAGGAACTCGGGCGGGACGGCGTCCCAGATGGGACCCCAGGGCGACTCGATCACGGTGGCATCGCCGGTCACCGGCGTCGGCTCCACCGGCGGGGCGGTGCCGGGTGACGTCGGCATGCCCTGCGGTGTGTCGGTCGGACCCATCGTGCACGCACAAACGCCCACGACGAGGAGCAGGATCGGGATCGCGGCGGTCGGCCGGCAGTTCCTGTCCACCGGCGCGATGGTGCCAGACGAGGAAGGACCCCGCCGCCCCCAGAAGCGACGGGGTCCTGTGCGGTCGATGCCCGCTCACCAGGCCTTCGACCGATCGATGGCCGGCCGAAGCCCGCCCTCGCGACGGCCCCGGGTGACGCCCCGGGCCGTCCTTGTGAATTACCGGCTGCTCGCCACCAGGACTTCGGGCAGAAGGACGAGGATGAGGATTCCCGCGAGGAGGAGCATCGCGGCGGTCCTCGTCAGCACGACGGCCAGGTTGCGAATGTCGGTTTCCACGGCCAATAGACGCCGGCGGGTCCGAATGTGTTGCGTGCCGATGAGGCGATTTTTTCGCACCGGCGGCCGCGCTGACCGGTGGGCCGGACCGGGTAGCCGGGCACTCGACCGACTTGACGACCTTGGTCGTGTCGAGAAGTGCCAGGTGGCTCTACCCGACGAGCGCCCGATTCCCGTATGCATGGTCATGACGGGGCCGGTCGGCGAGAAAGCGGCGGGACCGATGCGATCGAAGCGAAGTGGACGCTATTGGGCTGCTGTCATCGCGGCAGTTGCCCTGGCTGGCTCAGTGTCGATGGTCGCCCTGTCGACGTCGGTCGAGCCGCAGGGTGTTGAGCCTCAACGGAACCTGAGCGAACGGGTTCTATTCCAGTCGCGGGCGAGCGCCGAGCCTCGGGAGCACGCTCCGATGTCGGCAGAGGAGATCAGACGCATCCTCGACGACGCTGCTCGCGAAGAGCGATTTGATGGAACCGTCATAGGCTGGCGGATTGCCCCCGACAGCGTCCTCGACGCCCTAGGGATTCGAGATCGCAATTTGGATCGTCCATGTGATTCCTCGCCTGCTGGGGCCGAGACGCCGACGCAATTGGATTTCACGCTGACGTACCTTCCGTCAGGGATAGGCGTCGGCGAGGTCGTGGGTCCGGCCAAATGGATCTGCGCCGGGGAGGGTCTCAGCGTCGCCTTCGAGTACAGACTCAGCACGCCATACGGCGCAGGGAGTCTGTGGGTCGAGCGTTCGATTCGAGGGCGCCAAACGCTAGCTCTGGCTGTCCGTCGTGACAGCGTCCAGGCCGGGATGATCAACGGCTTGCCGGCGATCTTCATTCATCCGGCCGACGACGCCTCAGGTCTCGGCGTTGGCCGCGTCATCGTCATCGAGGACGACACAGCCCCAGAGTTCACCATCCTCCGTGTGACGGCCGAGAACGGCGTCCCGTTCTCCCAGCTCCTCAAGATCGCGGAGGGAGTGCGATGATGCGTGCTGCCTGGATCGACGACTGATGCTTCGTGCGAAGCGGGGCACGCCACACAGTGGCCCCCGACATCCTGTGTCACCTGTAGTGATCGGCATTGCGCTCGCCGCTCTATTCTCCGCCGCCTGCACGCCAACACCCAGTTCGTCTCGGCGCGCCACCACGCCTGTAACTCCGGTGGCGACGTCAAGCCCCATCCCATTGCCGAGCGCGAGCACAACCGTCTCGCCGGCGCCGTCTGTGCCGCCCGATCAGGCGTGTGGGCAGGTCGTCGCCGTGACGCCCGTGAAGGGATCATCCGACCGATCACTCGGCATCGTCTCGACCTCCCAGGGTTTGTCGCTGTACGACATCGATGCCGACTCGATCGAAGCCGTGGGGGAGCCTGGCTCGACAGAAGGGCTCAGGCCCGCGTTCCGGACGCCGGGCCTGGTTTCGTTCGTGCGCCAGCGCGAGCCGAGCGATGACGGACACACGTTCGGTCAGGACTCCTTGTACGAGCTGGACCTCGAGACCGGTCAGACCACGGAGCTGCTCCGACTCCCGAACACGATCCTGGGTCTCGACTGGAGCCCGGACGGGAGTCTGCTCGCCTACCAGCTTCGGACTGAGACGCCGTCGCGGATCGGCCCGCGCCTTTTGTGCCTGTTCGACTCTGGGAGCGGCGAGGCCTCACTGCTCCGGTCGATTCCCCGCCCGTTCGGCACGAGCACGGGGCAGCGCGAGGAAACCGCCGTGACGTGGTCGGCGGATGGCCGCTTCATTCTGGCGGTCGAAACAGCGGCTGAACCGAGCCTGTTCGTCGTCGACCTCGACGGCCGCGACGTGGTCACGCCGCGGGACGGTACGTTCGGCCGCTGGCTGACCGGGGGAAGGATCCTGTTCCAGGAGGACAACCCGCGGAACAACGAGGATCCCGGGGACTGGTTCGTGCTCTCGACGACGAATGGACAGACGCGCCCCTTCGACCTGCCACCCGGGTATCGACCCGCCGTGTCACCCGACGGCGACATGATCGCGTTTGATGACGGCGATCGCGACGAGCCATCGGTCTTCATCTTCGACATCCACCGGGGAGTGAGTCGGAGGCTCGCCCGCGGCCATGTCGCGCCGGTCTGGCTCGGTCCCGACCTGATCGCGGCCACGGCTGCAGGGCCTTGCCCTGCCGGGAGCTTCTGCCCGATCCCATGGTCGGTCCGCGGTACGACCGTCGGGATCGACGTGGGCGCTGGGGAGCACACACCCCTTGCCTTGCCGTCGACGCTGCAGGAGGTTCACTGGTACGGGGTGATCGACGTCCTGCTCCGATAGGACCGGCATCGCCTGGCGTTCGACCGAATAGAACATCTGTTCTATACTGGCGAGCCCCCTGGACACAGACGGGCCTGCCGATTTGCCGACCTACGCCGAGCTCCACAGCCACACCAACTTCTCGTTCCTGCACGGCGCGTCGCCGGTCGAGGACATGGCCGAGCGGGCGGCGCAGCTCGGGTTGACGGGGCTGGCCGTCACCGATCACGACGGGCTGTACGGCGTCGTGCGGTTCACCACCGCGGCAGCGGCGGTGGGCATCCGGCCGGTGCTCGGGATCGAGATCGAGCTCCTGGATCCCGCGGCGCCAGATCCCGACGGGCTCGTCGTTCCGGCCGGGCGCCGGGCGAGGGGGCGCGTGGTCGGCCCGGTTGCCGGCGGTTCGCTCAAGGGCGGGGCGGCGGTCGCGGGCCTGCCGGCGCGACCGAGGCCGGACCGCGCCCGGCTGCCGGGCCACCGGCGCACGGTCAAGGAGGACCTGCGCGGGATCGGCGAGCGGCAGCGCGGACCGCATCTGGTGCTGCTCGCGCGCAACGCGACGGGCTATCGCAGCCTGTGCCGGCTCGTCTCCCGCGCGAATCTCGACGGGACCAAACGCGTGCCGCGGTTCAGCCAGGCGCTGCTCGCCGAGCACGCCGAGGGCGTGGTCGCGCTGTCCGGCGGCCGCGAGGGCGAGATCGCCCGCCGGCTGCGGGTCGGCGACCGCGATGGGGCGCGGGCGGTCGCCGCGCGGTACGCGAAGCTGTTCGGGACAGGGTCGCCCGGGGCGGGATCGTCGGCCGCGGCCTTCTTCATCGAGCTGTCCCACCACCTGCGGCCCGACGACGACTGGCTCGTCTCGGAGCACGTCGCCTTGGCCGACGAGCTCGGCCTGCCCGTCATCGTCACGAACGACGTCCACTACGCGCGACCCGAGGACCGCGAGCTGCACGACGTCCTGACGGCGATCTTCCACGGCCGGACGCTCGACACGCTCGCCGACCTCCGCCGACCCGATGGCGAGTCGTACCTGAAGTCCGCGGCCGAGCTCGCCGCGCTTCCGCCCGGCTCAGCCGGGGAGTCCGGCGAGCGCGTTGCTCGAGCATGGGCCGAGGGGATTGCGATGGCCGGCGAGGTCGCGGCGACGTGCTCGGTCGACCTCGGCTTCGAGCAGTACCGCTTCCCGGGCTTCCCGGTGCCCAGGGGCGAGACGGCGTTCTCGTACCTCTCGGAGCTGTGCTGGGCGGGGGCCCGGTGGCGCTACCACCCGCTGACCTCGCCGGTCGTCAACCGGCTCGCCCACGAGCTGGACGTCATCGAGCGGGTCGGCCTCGCCGAGTTCTTCCTGATCTGCTGGGACCTCATGCGCTTCGCGAAGGAGCAGGGCATCCCGGCCCAGGGCCGGGGCAGCGCGACCAGCTCGATCGTGTCGTACA
>Ga0299913_10002174_pt1 | contig 15299 bp, 15 predicted proteins | sample RVTome_9_FD_201360 | JGI IMG/M metagenome (GOLD analysis project Ga0299913, IMG submission 201360) | Soil microbial communities from uranium-contaminated site in the Upper Colorado River Basin, Wyoming, United States - RVT155D38 (version 2) ...
CGCGCAGGCTGATCTCACCGCTTCCGTCGAGCGACGGCGGCCGCGCCTCGTAATAAGAGCCGTGCACCAGCGGGACATGCAACTCGCGGACTTCCTCACAGGCGCGAACACAGTGATCGGAAGGGATGGCCGAGATCAGAGCCGAGAGAAACGAGGTCTTCCCAGCACCGGGAGGCCCGCTGATTATGACCGAGGCCGAAGCGCGCATGGCAGTGGCGAGAAACCCTGCCGCCGCCGCGGTCAGCGACCCGAGCTCGACCAGCGAGTTGAGGGTCTCACGCCGCAGCGCAAAACGACGGATGGTGGCGGAGAGACGATCAGCCACCGGTGGGATGACGGCGGTGAGCCGGGCCGACCCGTCGAGTATCCGTGCCTGTGACACCGGGTGCGAGGCATCGAGCCGACGATCGGTGACGGCCATGAGACGCTCGATGACTTGTCGGTTCTCGGTCTCGGTGCTCGGAGTGTCCAGCCCACGAAGCCGGCCACCGGCCTCCAGATATGTGACCCGGTCACCCTCGATGAAGATCTCCTCGACGTCGTCCCGGTCGAGCAGATCTCCCAGTGCCCCGTAGTAGGTGACAGATTGGAGCAGACGACGGACGGTTTCGTCGGGATCGGCAAGCGACCTCACCTCACCCAGTTGGGCGCTCCGCTGATAATCGTCGACTGTTGCCCGCAACAGTTCCATGAGCCGGTGGGTGTCTCTCTGTGGGTCGAGACCCGACCCGTCGATCCGCTCCAGCGCCCGCTTGCGGATCGCTTGGTAGGCGTCGACGCTCATCCGACCGCCTCGTCAATGAGGGAGGCGACTGAGCGAAGAGCCGTGGCGAAGGGTCCTCGACTGGGTGTCACCCCGTCCCATGCGGCCCGCTCCAAGCGGGAGTCCTCCGGGAGGAGGAGCACCGGGATCGTCGGCAGCAGCCGGGCCGTCTCGGCCCTGATCTCCTGACGGCGCACGGTTCCCGAACCGACCCGGTTGACCAATGCGACTGTGTCGGGTGGATCCGGCCTCGAGACGAGAAGACCCACGGTTCGCACCAGCCTTGCGATCCCAACCGGGTTGGCCAGTCCGACAACGATCAGCGCATTGAGGCGGATCAGGTCGAGACTCTCCACCGAGGGCGCTCCGAGATCGACCACCAACACCTCGTAGCCGGTATTGCCAAGCTCGTCGAGCAGTCCCTCGACCTCTACCGGCGCCAGCTCCTGGGCCACACCCGGCTTGGCCTGTCCACCGACCACGTCGACCAACTCGTGGGCCAGGATTGCCCTACTCATTTCCCCGGGGGAATGGTGAGCTGCGTCGACGGCGGTCATGAGGTTGGGATGAAGGGGGAGGTCGAGGCGTTGCGCAACCGACGGTGTCGCCTGATCGAGGTCGATGAGGGTGGTCGTCCGTCTCCTGGAGAGATTCGATGCGATCCCGATTGCGATTTCAGTGGTGCCGACTCCTCCGATGGGCCCGAGCACTCCCACCCGAAACGACGCCGTTGCCCTGACCGGGATCGACGGTGTCTCGCTCCTATGGAGCAGCATGGCCGTTGCCAACGCCAGGAACTCGTCGGGAGTTGCGTCTGCTTCGATGACATCGGTGATGCCACATTCGAGAAGGTGCCGCTTGGCGTCGGGAGCGTCCGCGGGCTCGTACACACCGACTATCTCATGGCCCAGCTCACGAATGGTCCGCACCAGGCGGGGGGTGAGAAACGAGCACACGTCATCGATGAAGATCACGTCGTACCGATCACCTGTCGCCTGATCGGGCCCCATGACCCGGCTGCGCACCCTGCCTCCGCCGTGGTCGAGCAAGAACCGATGCAGTCGGTCGGGCCAGACCCTGGCCGAGGCGGCGAGCGCTATCTCCGGGCCCATTGCTTCACCCGCTCTCCGGGCTGGAGTGGTCCGCACCGGTGGAACGGACGATCTCGATGGAGCCGTCGGCGATGGCTCGAGCCAGGGCGAGCGCATCGTCGGTCGTGACCGCCACAACGAGGTAGTAAGGACCGATACCGGAAAGCCCGCCCTGATCTGTCTCGGCGATGCTGACCACTTCGAGGTCGGTGGCGACGAATGAGGGCTCCGCCCCCACCATCGAGATCACGTCCACTCGATCTCCTACGACCAATGTGCCGCCGGCGGCATGCTCGACGCTCACAGGGATGCTCATGGTGCGCAGCCCCTCTCCTGCTCCGGGTCTGATCACGATCGAGCGATCGATCAACTCGCCCCTGGCAATGGACCGGGACACGATCCATCCCTCCAGTCGGGTCAGGTCCTCCTCCGGAATCAGATGCTCTAGCCCTTCGAAGTCGGAGGGGAGAGGCGCCAGCCGGATCAAATCGACACCGAGGGATGCCCCTTCGGCGATGGGAACATCGGCGACGGCGACCAGCGTGGTGGCATCGCGGTTCTGCAGTGCCAGATAGTTGAAGCCGAAGGCGAGGAGGGCGGCCAGAGCGATGACAACATGCGGCAGGGACGGTCGACGTCGAGCCGGCCTGGTGGTCGGTGCCGAGGTGCCCGCTTCCCTCGTCATGACGGAGGGAGTCGTCGCCAAGTCGGAGAACCTATCGTCGTGTCTTCATTCGATGTCGAGAGCGCGAAAAGGGATGGACGAACGACCGGACCCGGAGATCGAGGCACACCTTCGCCAGGGGGCGGGACGGGAGTGGCTGGAGGATGCGGCCGAGGACGAGCAGCTCACCGAGGTTATGCGGCGACGTCGTCTCGGGCTCGCCGACAGGGCCCGGGAGCTGGTCCATCGTGGCGAGCGGGTCCGGGCCGAGACCGGATCGCACACGTTCTCGGGTCAGGTCGTGTACGCCGGTTCCGACTTCGCCACGGTCGACCGGGGGGAAGATGTAGTCGAGGTGGTCCTCGATGCCGCGGTTTGGACCGTGGAGCGGGGCGAGTCCGGTGGTCAGGAGCAGAGCGGCGAGCCGCTCAGCTTCCGGGCCCGTCTCGCCGAAGTGGCGGCAGCGACGACACAGGTCAGGGTGATCGTGGCCGACGGGCGGATCATCCTCGGCTCGATCGAACTCGCCGCCACCGACCACGTCGAGATGGCCCAGGACGGGAACACGATCCTGGTCCCGATCAGACTGATCACCGCGCTGGTCCGCCCTAACGCTCCGTTCTGACATCCTGACCCTCCGCGGCGACCGGGTGGGAGCGGACGAAGTCGTAGATCTCGTCCCGAAAGAACTTGAAGGTGCGGCCACCGGGGAGCTTGTAGGCTGGCAGCCGCCCCTCCCTGGCATATCGCCGCACCATTTGCACGTTCATTCCCAACAACTCCGCCACCTGCGCCGCGTCGAGGATCGGGGGGTAGTCCTCAGCCATCTGTCGTCCTCATCGTTACACGAGATGAGCCTACGGCATGTTGCGAACGGTTGGAATCGGTCTGATCCATGATTACGCCCAGGGCTGGGTTGGCTCGCCATAAGATTCGTCGGTGCCACCACCTACCATCGAGAAGGAGGGGGTGACTGCCGAGCCCAACCCGAGCCGTGTCGACGTGGCGGCGAGCTTTCTCTCCGTTCTTCTGGTCGGCGGCTTCTTCGTCGATCTCTGGGCCCACTCCCACGGACGGGTCGACGAGTCTTTCTTCACGCCCTGGCACGCCATCCTCTACGCGTCGGCGGGCGCGTTCGGCGGAGTCCTGCTCGCCTTCTGGCTGCGCAGTCGGCGGGAGGGTGCATCGATCGGCGCAGCGCTGCCCCCCGGCTACGGACTCTCCCTGATCGGTGCTGGGCTGTTCCTGACGGCGGGTCTCGGCGATCTTGTCTGGCACGTGGCGTTCGGGATCGAGGAGGACATCGACGCCTTGCTCAGCCCTACCCATCTCGCTCTGGCCGCCAGCGGATTCCTGATGGTGTTCGGCCCGGTTCGGTCGGCCTGGTCCAAAGGCCCCCCGGCCTCGTTCCCCCGCTGGCTGCCTTGGGCGTCCGCCCTGACCATGGGCCTGGCCATCCTCGGTGCGTTCACCCAGTATGTGCACCCAGCCATCGACACCTGGCCGGAGCAAATCGAAGCCCTCGACGCTGGGAGGTCCGACCTGGCAACAGTCAGAGCCGACGGAGGGCCCCAATCGCGGTTTCGTATCGAGGGCGCCGATCAGGTCTGGCTTCCCGACTACGCCGACGACGGCCGTCTCGTCATCAGCATCGTGACGGGAGAAACCGGCCGACTCGTGACCATGGCGGGCGACGGCAGCGACCAGGTAGTTCTCTATGAAGGGCCTGGGCTCTTCCACCATGCCGAATGGTCGCCGGACCATTCGATGATCGCCTTCAACGACGAGATCGATGGCCGGCCCGAGATTCTCGTGATTCCATCCGGTGGCGGCGACCCCACGAGGCTGACCGATGACCCGGCCGTTGACTGGGGGCCCACCTGGTCACCCGATGGAGACCAGATCATCTTCACTTCAGATCGTGGGGGAGAACCCGCTCTGTACCGGGTGGCGGTCGACGGCGGTGAGGCCGAGCCCTATCTCAGTGTCGATGGGGGCATGTATGTGGCGTCCTTTTCCCCGGACGGCCAGTGGATCGCGTTCGAAACCAGCCCCAAGGGCGATCGCGATATCGCTCGGATCCGGCCCGACGGCTCCGACCTCACCATGCTCACATCTGATGCTGGTGAGGACGTAGCGCCGTCGTGGTCGCCCGACGGAGAGTTGATCGCCTTCGCCAGCAGCAGGACTGGAGACTTGGACGTCTATCTCATGGAAAGCGACGGCTCAGGTCAACGCAACATCACGCAGCACCCGGGAGCTGATGAGGGGTGGGCAGGGACGAGCTGGTCGCCCGATCAGGCCGTGATCGCAACCAACCAATCGGGTCACACCCCGTTCTGGGCAGAGCCGTTCGTCCGCGAGTCGCTGGGAGTTGCCGCTCTCCTGATCCAGGCCACCCTGATCGCAGCGTTCCTGCTCCTCGCCCTCCGCCACGGACCACTTCCCCTCGGGTCACTCACGCTGATGATCGGCGGCAGTGGGGCGCTGATGACGATGATCAGCGACCAGTACTGGTACATCGGGGTCGCCGTCGTCGCCGGGGTCGCCGGCGACCTAACCATCAGGCTCGCCCGACCTTCGCCCGACCGGTTCTGGGCGATCCGCCTGGTGGCGTTTGCCGTGCCGGCGATCTGGTACACCTTCTACCTGATCGCAATTCGAGTATGGGGCGAGGGGCTTGGGTGGTCGGTGCACATGGTCATCGGGACGCCCTTGGTCGCCGGGGTCGCCGGCCTCCTCCTCAGCTTCCTCGCTTTTCCGGGGACGACCTTCTCCTCCGATCGGACCATCACATCGACTTGAGCTAGCAGCCGTCGCTGCCGATATCCGATGCCATGCTCGAGTTCTTCCTCGGATACTCCATGGGCGAGCGGACGGCGAGCCGGTCGGCATCGCTGGCCCCGGGCGCCGCCGTGGCCGACGGGACACGTCACACCAACCGGATCGAAGACCTGGACGAGAGGCTGGATCGGCTGGTGATGATCCTTCGCGCCATGTGGGCGCTGATGGAGGAGCAGGGGATGACCCCCGAGCAGCTGATGGCCAAGATCGAGGAGATCGACCTCCAGGACGGGATCGCCGACGGGCAAGTCCGCCCCGAGCTGGCCGAATGCCCCTCCTGTCAGTCGAAGGTCGCCCCTGGTTTGCGAGCGTGCCAGCTCTGCGGCACCGAGGTCCGGCCCGACACCGGGCACCCGCTCGGTCACATCTGACCGCTCAATACCCGACTTCGGAGCCTCTCGGCACCAGGGCCACATAGGTACGGCCTTCCGACCGGGCGCCACCCCGATGGCGGGTGGAAACGATCGCGCAGGTATCCTGCCGCCGGTTTATTCCCGTTTTAGGGGTCATCTGAGAACGATGAGGTGTTTAGTCGTGAGAAAGAAGGGAGCTCTGATCAAGTTGGCCTCGAAACGGTATCTAGTGCTGATGATCGCCCTGGTGGCGACGATGGCACTGGCACCATTGGCCTTCGCCCAGACCGAGGAGGAGACGCCTCCGCCCGCCACAACCCTGACCGTCAGCACACCGTTCCCATCGGTAGCGGTGGAGCCCGGGGACCAGGTGAGCTTTGATCTAACTGTCGCCGCCCCGGCCCAGGTAGCTGTCGAGTTGTCGGCGGAAGGCGTGCCCGAGGGATGGACGGCTGCATTCCGTGGCGGCGGCTTCGAGGTCGACTCGGTGACCGCCGGGCCTGGTCTGGAGCCCGAAGTCAGCTTCGACGTGACCGTCCCGGCCAGCGCCGCCGAGGGCGACTACGACCTGGCCATCACTGCCAACGGAGGCGGCGAGTCGGTACGGATCCCGCTCGGAGTGAGGGTCTCGACCCAGGCCGGGGGCGAGGTCACGTTGACCCCCAACTTCCCCGGTCTGCGCACCCCGGCCGGTGAGGCGGTCACCTTCGACGTCGAGCTGGCCAACGGGACTCCTGCCGACCTCGAGTTCGAACTGGCGCCGACCGGGCCTTCGGGGTGGGCGGTGACCGCTGAGCTCTCCGGCGAAGCCCAGGCCGCCACCATCCAGGTCGACGCAGGTGGCACCGAGACGATCAACGTAGAGGTGACACCGCCGTTCCAGGCGGAGGCGGCGCAATATCCGATCACCCTCCAGGCCACCGCCCCGGGGACCACGGTCGAGACCGAGATGATCGTCGAGGTGGTTGGCTCGTTCGCCCTCGAGATGTCGACGGCGGACCAGCGGCTCAACGCCGAGGTGACCGTGGGCAGCTCGAACGACTTCCAGATCCTGCTCACCAACACCGGCACCGCCCCGCTCGACAACGTCGTGGTCGGGGTGACCCCGCCCAGCGGCTGGGAGGTGGGCTTCGACAACCAGGAAGTGGCCATCGGGCCCGGCGAGACGGTTCCGGTCACGGCGACCATCACCCCCTCCGAGGAGGCGGTGGCCGGCGATTATCAGATCAGCTTCACCGCCACCCACGAGCAGGCCACCGACTCGATGGAGATCCGCACCACCGTCAACCCGTCTGCGGTGTGGGGTTTCGTCGGCATCGCGGTGATCGCACTGACGCTGGCAGCTCTCGCCTGGGTGTTCCGCCGTTTCGGCCGACGCTGAGACCATGACCACGACCATCCGCAGCAAGGGCTTGACCAAGACCTACGGCGAGCTCAACGTGGTCGACCGCCTCGACCTCGAGATCGAGGCCGGGGAGGTCTACGGCCTGCTCGGGCCGAACGGGGCCGGGAAGACGACCACGATCCTGATGCTCCTTGGATTGGTCGAGCCGACAAAGGGGACGATCAAGGTGCTCGGCCTCGACCCGAGGCGCTACCCGCTCGAGGTGAAACGCCGCGTTGGCTATTTGCCCGACGCGGTCGGCTTCTACGACACGATGACCGGGCGGCAGAACCTGCGCTTCACCGCGCGGCTCAACGGGCTCGAAGACTTCGAGGAGCACATCGACTCGCTGCTCGGCCTGGTCGGTTTGGGCGACGCCGCCGATCAGGCGGCCGGGGAGTACTCCCGGGGGATGAAGCAGCGTCTCGGGGTGGCCGACGCGTTGGTCAAGAGCCCTTCGGTGCTGATCCTCGACGAGCCGACCACGGCCATCGACCCCGAAGGCGTGATCGAGATGCTCGCCCTGATTCAGAGGCTGGCCAAGGAGGAGGGCGTCACCGTCCTCCTCGCCAGCCATCTCCTCCACCAGGTGCAGACCGTTTGCGACCGGGTGGCGATCTTCGTCAAGGGCAAGGTGGTAGCACAGGGCACTCCCCACGAGTTGGCCGCCGTGGACAAGGGCACCAAGGTGAAGGTCGAGTTCCGGATCGACGGAGACCCGGCCAAGGCCCGACAGCAACTCGAGTCGTTGCCCAACGTCGGCGAGGTCGAGGCGGGAAAGATCCCTGGATCCTGGGTTGCCGAGCTCGAAGCAGGATCACTTCCGACCACGGTCGGCGGGCTGGTCGCCGGCGGCGCCGACGTGATCGGGGTACACCGTCTCGACGAGGACCTGGAGACCATCTACCGCCGCTACTTCGAGATCCAGGAGGAGGTGAGCGCATGACCACCGCGGCAGCAGAGCCAGAAGCCGTCGAGCTCCAAAGGGAGCGTGTCGGCGGGTGGCGGGCGGTCGCCGGGAAGGAGATCGCCGACCACCTCCTCTCGGGGCGGTTCGTGGTCCTGATGGGCGTGCTCGGGATCGCCACTGCGGCGGCGGTGTTCGCCGCATCGGGGGGGATCCGTGACGTCGCCCCCAACGCCCAGGGGATCACCGCGCTCTTCTTGAAGCTGTTCACCGTCACCGTCGACCCGGTGCCATTCCCGCTGATCGTGTTCGTGGGGTTCCTCGCCCCTCTGCTTGGGATCATGTTCGGGTTCGACGCGGTCAGTGGCGAACGCTCCCAGGGGACGTTGCCCCGGCTTCTCTCCCAGCCGATCCACCGAGATGAGGTGATCCTGGGCAAATTCGTGGCCGGGCTCACCGTGGTTGCGATCATGCTGACGGCACTGGTCTTGTTCGTCTCCGGGATCGGGATCTTCCGTCTCGGGGTGGTCCCCTCGCCGACCGAGATCTCCCGTCTCGCGGTGTGGCTGGTATTCACCATCATCTACGTCGGCTTCTGGCAGGCGCTGGCCACGCTGTCCTCGGTGCTGGCCAGGCGGGCGTCGACCTCGGCCATGATCCCGATCGGCGTCTGGTTGGTGCTGACGCTGTTCGGCTCGTTCCTGTTCGGGGCGGTGGCCGGAGTGCTCAGCCCGAGAGACGGGTCGCAGGCGGCAGAGGTCGCATACCTCCGCACCACTCAGACCGTGTCCCAGCTCTCCCCGGTCACCCTGTTTCAGCAGGGCTCCAGCGTCCTCCTCGACCCCGAGGTGCGCACCGTGGGGCTGGTCACGGTTGAGCAGGTGGACCGGGCCATCGTCTCCGAACTGAATCTGACTCAGAGCCTGGGCGTGGTCTGGCCCCAGATCGCCATCCTGGTGGCGCTCGCTTCGGTCATGTACGCACTGGCCTACGTGGCCTTCATGAGGGACGAGGTCCGAGCCTGAACCCTTTAGGCTGATTCGATGGAAGAAGCGGTCAAGCCGGAGGTAGTGGCGGAAGTTCCCGAGGCGGAGCTTCCCGAGGAGGAACGTCCCGAGCCGCCCGTCTCCGAGCCGACCAAGCTGATTCGGATCGCCTCGATGACCCGGGCCATGCTCGACGAGGTGCGCCAGGCTCCCCTCGACGACGGCGGGCGGAGACGTCTCGCCGACGTCCATGCCCGGTCGCTCGAGGAGTTGCGCGGGATCCTCTCCGCCGAGCTGCTCGAAGAGTTCAACGAGATCATGGTGCCTCTCGAAGAGGGCGTGTCCGAGGCCGGCCTGCGGGTCGCCCAGGCGCAACTCATCGGGTGGCTCGAGGGTCTGTTCCACGGGATCCAGGCCTCGTTGTGGAGCCAGCAGATGGCGGCTCAATCGCAGCTGGCCGAGATGCAGAAGAGAGCGCTGGGCCCTTCCCGGCCCCCGGTCCCCGGCGAGGACCAGACCGGTCTTTATCTGTGAGTTGTCGGTTGTCAGTTGTCGGTTGTCGGTAGTCGGTAGTCAGACGTCGGTAGTCAGCGTCAGAAGTATGGATGTCGAAGGGCTTCGTCTGAGTATCTACAGGTCGTTTGCGGAGACCGGGGCTCCGCCCAAGCACGACGACATCGCGTCCCAGCTGGCTGCGACCACCGACGAAGTCGTCGCCGGGATCCGTCTGCTCGCGGAGAACCGTCATCTCGTCATCGATTCGGATGCGACGATCCTCATGGCTCACCCTTTTTCCAGCATCCCCCGCGGGTTTTCGGTCATGGGAAAGAAGACACTCTGGTGGGGGGGCTGCTGTTGGGACTCGTTTGCCATCCCGCATTTGGTCCCTAACGACTCAGAGGTCTTGGTCGCCACACAATGCCCCGGATGCGGGCGCCCGGAAGCCTGGTTAGTCGACCGGACGGCGCCGCCAGAAAGCGACTGGCTTGCCCACTTCCTGGTCCCTGCCGCCAGGATGTGGGACGACGTCGTCTATACCTGTTCCAACCAACGTCTGTTCTGCTCTCAGGATTGCATCGACGACTGGCTGGTCAGCAACGGTCAATCACGCGGCTACGTCATGGACGTCGAGACTCTTTGGACACTGGCAAGCGGCTGGTACGCCGGTCGTCTCGATGTGGGTTATCAACGTCGAGAGCCTTCGGAGTCGGCAGCGTTCCTGCAAGCAGTCGGTCTCACCGACACGTTTTGGGGTACCGCCTGAAGTGGTATTCGGTAGCCGGTAGGCGGTAGTCCGGAAAAGGCGCTCAGCCGACTTTGCGTTCCCGCAGCGACCGCTCGCGACGGACCCGACGTCGCTCCCGTTCGCTGAGGCCACCCCAGATGCCGAACTTCTCGCCCATGTCGACCGCGTAGTCGAGGCACTCCGCCCTCACCTCGCAGGCGGCACATATCGCCTTCGCCTTCCGGGTGGAAGCCCCCCGCTCGGGGAAGAAGAGGTCGGCATCGGCGCCTCGGCAGTTGGCGTAGTCCTGCCAGGAAAGCTCACCTATGGCTAGTGCTTGGATGAGCTTGCTCTGCATCAGGTCTCCTCACAACTGTGTAATTACACGTTTGACATTACGACCCCCCGCGCGCGCCGTCAACCCCAGGAGGGCCGAAATCTTCTTGTGGCAGCATGAGATTTCGCGGGTTGGCGGGTGTGACCGAAGCCGGGCCGAGACTTGCCATAATGGGGAGTGCGGTGTCAACGACGCTCGAACAGAGAAAGGCCCCTTGGCCGGTCACCTTCTACCGGTCGGCGGTAGGCAAGAAATGGGTGATGGCGCTCACCGGCGCCGGGATAATCCTCTTCGTCGTTGCCCACATGGTGGGCAACTGGAAGATCTTCCTCCCCGATGTCGACGGCGTCCCCGACATCGACATCTACGCCCATGCCCTTCGTGAGTTGTTGGTCCCGTTCATCCCCGAGCACGTGACCCTCTGGATCCTGCGCACCGGGCTGATCGTCGCCTTCCTCCTCCACGTCCACGCCGCCTACTCGTTGACGTTGATGAACAACCGGGCCCGCCCCGACGACTACAAAGGGCCGCGCCACTACGTCGCCGCCACCTACGCCAGCCGGACCATGCGCTGGAGCGGTGTGATCTTCGCCGCCTTCCTCCTCTTCCACCTCGCCGACCTCACCTGGGGCATCCAGCCCGCTGCCCCCGAGACCTGGGCTCGGGGCGAGGTCTACGCCAACTTCGTCGCCACCTTCTCCCGCGCCCCGGTCACCGCCTTCTACGTGATCGCAATGGTCCTGCTCGGACTGCACCTCTATCACGGGGCGTGGTCGATGTTCCAGAGCATCGGGATCAACCACCCTCGGTTCAACCGGCTCCGTCGCTACTTCGCCGTCGGGCTGGCCGTGCTGGTCACCGTCGGCAACAGCGTCATGCCCCTCGCCGTCTACTTCGGTCTGGTGGGTTGACCCGGTGACCCTGTTACTCGACAGCAAGATCCCCGACGGCGCCATCGAGGAGAAGTGGGAAAACCACAAGTTCTCGGTGCGACTGGTCAACCCGGCCAACAAGCGGAAGTTCAAGATCCTCATCGTGGGGACCGGGCTGGGCGGCGCCTCCGCCGCCGCCACCCTCGCCGAGCTCGGCTACGACGTCGAGGTGTTCACCTTCCACGACTCTCCGCGCCGGGCCCATTCCATCGCCGCCCAGGGCGGGATCAACGCAGCCAAGAACTACAAGAACGACGGTGACTCGATCTACCGGCTCTTCTACGACACGGTGAAGGGGGGCGATTACCGGAGCCGGGAGGCAAACGTGTACCGGCTCGCCCACGAGTCGCTCAACATCATCGACCAAGCGACCGCTCAGGGCGTCCCCTTCGCCCGGGAATACGGAGGGCTGCTCGACAACCGCTCCTTCGGCGGGGCGCAGGTGGCACGCACTTTCTACTCCCGGGGCCAGACCGGCCAACAGCTCCTGCTCGGGGCCTATCAGGCCCTGGCCCGCCAGGTGGCCGCCGGCCGGGTGAAGCTGCACACCAGGTCGGAGATGCTCGACCTCGTGGTGGAGGACGGTCGGGCAGTGGGGATCGTGGTCCGGGATCTCATCTCGGGAGCCGTCACCAGCCACTCGGGTCACGCCGTGGTCCTCGCCACCGGGGGCTACGCCAACGTCTTCTATCTCTCCACCAATGCGATGGCATCGAACGCCAGCGCCATTTGGCGGGCGCATCGCAAAGGCGCGGGGATGGCCAACCCTTGTTACACCCAGATCCACCCCACCTGCATCCCGGCCTCGGACGAGTTCCAGTCGAAGCTGACCCTGATGTCGGAGTCCTTGCGCAACGACGGGCGGATCTGGGTGCCGAAACAGGCCGACGACCGGCGAGCGCCGGGCGCGATCGGGACCGACGAGAGGGACTATTTCCTGGAGCGGATGTACCCCGCCTTCGGCAACCTGGTCCCCCGCGACGTGGCCTCCCGGGCAGTGAAACGGATTGTGGACGACGAGAAGGGAGTGGGTCCGCTGAAGAACGGGGTCTACCTCGACTTCGCCGACGCGATCGAGCGCGAGGGCCACCAGTCCATCGAGGGGCGGTACAGCAACCTGTTCGAGATGTACGAGCGAATCACCGACGAAGACCCGTACCGCGTGCCGATGCGGATCTACCCCGCCCCCCACTACACCATGGGCGGGCTCTGGGTCGACTACAACCTGATGACCACCATCCCCGGGCTGTACGCAATCGGGGAGGCCAACTTCTCCGACCACGGCGCCAACCGTCTCGGCGCCTCGGCCCTGATGCAGGGTCTCGCCGACGGGTACTTCGTACTCCCCAACACCATCGGGGACTATCTCGCCGACTTCCTCAACCAGCCCCCGGCTCCCACCAATGCCCCTGCGTTCGACGAAGCAGAGCGCGGGGTGAGCGACCGGGTCGACCGATTCGTCTCGGCTCGGGGGAGCCGCACCGTGGACTGGTTCCACAAGGAGCTGGGCAAGATCATGCTCGAGTACTGCGGCATGTCCCGGAGCGAGCCGGGTTTGAACAAGGCCTTATCCGAGATCCCGGCCCTGTACGAGGAGTTCAAGATGGACGTCAAGATCCTGGGCACCGCGGCCGGTCTCAACCAGACCCTGGAGCGAGCGGGCCGGGTCGAGGACTTCTTCGAGCTGGCCCAGGCCATGTGTCTCGACGCTCTGCACCGGGAGGAGTCTTGTGGCGGGCACTTCCGCGAGGAGTTTCAGACCGCGGAAGGTGAAGCGCTTCGTCGTGACGACGAGTTCGCTCACGTCGCCGTATGGGAGTGGACCGGCGACCCGGCACGACCCCAGGTCAACCTGGAGCAACTCGAGTTCGAGAACGTGGCGCTGACCACGCGGAGCTACAAATGAACGTGACGCTCCAGGTCTGGCGCCAGGCGGGGCCGTCCGATGCGGGAGGGTTCCGAACCTACGAGGTGGGGGGCATCTCCGAGGAGATGTCGTTCCTGGAGATGCTCGATGTGCTCAACGAGCGTCTGGTCAACCAGGGCGAGGAGCCGGTGGCCTTCGATCACGACTGCCGAGAGGGCATCTGCGGCGCCTGTGGGGTGATGATCGACGGCCAGGCCCACGGTCCCCAGCTCGGCACCGCCACCTGCCAGCTCCACATGCGCAAGTTCAGGGATGGCGCCACCATCACCGTCGAGCCATGGCGAGCAGCCGGGTTCCCCCTGGTCAAGGATCTGGTGGTCGACCGGAGCGCATTCGACCGGATCATCGAGGCGGGTGGATACATCACGGTTGACACCGGCTCCGCCCCCGACGCCAACCTGATCCCCGTCCCGAAGCAGGCTGCCGACACCGCCTTCGACGCCGCCGCCTGCATCGGTTGTGGCGCCTGTGTCGCCGCCTGTCCCAACGGGGCGGCCAACCTGTTCACCGCGGCCAAGATCGGTCATCTCAACCTGCTGCCCCAGGGCCAAGCGGAGCGCTGGACCAGGACCGAGAACATGGTGGAGATCATGGAGGAGTACTTCGGCTCCTGCACCAACCACGCCGAGTGCGAGAAGGCCTGTCCCAAGTCGATCTCGATCGACTTCATCGCGATGATGAACGCCGACTACCTCAGGGCCAAGCTGAAGAACCGGCGTCTCGTCGGCCAGTGATCACCTCGGCGATCGGGGTCGACAGACTCACTTGTCAGCCCGGTTCCCCGACGTAGCCTGCCACCACCCATAGAGACCTGCGTTCTCCGTGCTCACCTTTGGTGACCACTGCGAGTAAGCAGAGACTACGGAGCGTGGTTGCTGGGACCAACACGGGATAGGGGCGATGGAGACTGGCCCGGTGTCCAGGTCGAGTTCAGGCACAACTGGATCACCAACTTCATGTGGTGGAACGGGACTGTCGACTGGGACAATCGCTCGATGATGCGGCTGGAGCCGGTCAGCTACCGCTGAGTTGGGGGCCGGCGGCCACCGGGCGTCGCCTGCCTGGTCCTAACCTCTGGGGATGCTGTCTCCGCCCGACTACATGCCCGCGCTGATAACCCCGTTCACCCGGAGCGGGGAGATCGACGCCAGAGCCCACACCGCCAATCTCAGAGCTCTGGCCGGCGCCGGCATCGGGGGGTTCGTCATCGGTGGCTCAAACGGGGAAGGTCCCTATCTCGAGCCCGGCGATCGGCATCGTCTGGTCAAGGCGGGGCGACGGCGGAAGGCGCACTTCATGGTCGGGATCGCCGGTGAGTCGACGCGTGTCGCGATCAAGCAGGTCGAAGAGGCCATCGAAGGCGGGGCGGACAGCGTCCTGGTCATGACTCCGACCACCCTCACCCGGGGACGGGACGAGCCAGTGCTTCGCTTCTATCGGGCCATCGCCGACGCCTCCACCGTCCCGGTCCTTCTCTACTCGGTCCCCTCCGTAACCGCATACAGCCTCCCCCTCGAGCTGGTGTGGAGGCTGTCCCGTCACGACAACATCGTTGGCATGAAAGACTCGAGTGGCGACGTGGTCCGGCTCCAGTCGATCATCGACGCGGCACCTTCCGAGTTCATCCTCTACTCGGGGTCGTCGCGGGCTCTGACCGCGGCCATGGCCGTCGGTTGTTATGGCGCCATCACGGGGTCGGGCAACTACGTGCCCGAACTGGTCCTGCAGACTCTCGAGGCGGCCAAGGCGGACCCGGTCAAGGCGAGGAAGCTGCAGAAGCGGCTGAGCGCGGTGAGCGCCGACGTCGAGGCACACGGAGTGCCCGGGGTCAAGGCGGCGGCCAAGGCCGCCGGTCTCGACCCGGGGCATCCCCGGGAGCCCCTGAC
>Ga0299913_10002175_pt1 | contig 15299 bp, 15 predicted proteins | sample RVTome_9_FD_201360 | JGI IMG/M metagenome (GOLD analysis project Ga0299913, IMG submission 201360) | Soil microbial communities from uranium-contaminated site in the Upper Colorado River Basin, Wyoming, United States - RVT155D38 (version 2) ...
CGCACCGCGGTCAGGTTCCGGTCGATCGTGCCGGCGTCGCCGCGCACCGCCGGTCCGGTGAGCGCGGCCGCGGCGCCCAGCGTGGTCAGGTTCTCCAGGGTCGCCCGTTGCAGCGGTGCCATCGCCGCGCGCGGGTCGGGAACGCCGGCGGCCACGAACAATGCTTCGGCCACCGCGGAGGTCACGACGACGTGGTTCGACGCGAACACGGCAGCCGCGTGGTACAGCGGGCGCAGCTCGTCGGCGAGCCGGAACGGCACACCTCCGAGCTCCCTGGCGAGCTGCTCGCCGAACGCCAGCCCCTCCTCGTCGTCGGCGGTCACCGCCATCGTCGCGCCGTGGAGACGGTCGATCGCGTGGGCCACGTCCGGAAAGGTCTGCAGCGGATGGATCCCGAGGCCGCGGGCGCCTGCTCCCCGCACGGGCTCGAGCACGTCGAGCCCGCTGGCTCCCGACAGGTGCACGACCCACACACCGGGGCGGACCGACGCCGCGACCTCGCGCGTGATCGCGGCGAGCGCATCGTCGGGCACACCGAGCACCACGAGGTCGGCCTGCGCCGCCGCCTGTGCGATCGGCACGATGGGCGTGCCGGGCAGGTGCCGCGCGACACGATCGCGACTCGGCGCGCGACCGGTGGCCCCAACGACCCGGTGCCCCGCGCGTGCGAGCGCCACACCGATGGCGGTGCCGGCGCGTCCGGCACCCACGACCGCGACGTCCATCCGGCGAGTATCCCTCAGGTGAACGGGACGAGAGCCCGGACGGGCATCGGGAACGCCGCCCGCACCGAGGCTGTCAGGGGATCCACGTCATCGGCCCGTCGGGCAGCGGCACCCCGGGCTCGCCCGGCAGCTCACGGGTGAGCCCGTCGGTCACGACGTAGACCCGATACCCGATCGTCACCACCGCGCTCCCCGCACGTGTGTAGGTGGCCCAGGCATCACCGCTGCCCTCGATCACGAGCCCGGGCACGTCGACCCCGTCTCCCGGCAGGGTGTCGAGACGGTAGACCCCGCGGCGTGCCCCGAGGGTGCCGAGCGCGAGTGCCTCGAACGAGTCGGGCGACCAGGCCAGCACCCGCTCCAGCAGGAACGGTTCGTCATCGGTGCCGTAGCGCACCGGCGGCGAGGCGCGATCGAACCCTTGGGAGAAATACGCCGCGGGCACGACGGCAGGTGCCTGCCCCGCAGCGGTCTCGGCGAGCGCCAGGTCCACGTCGCGTCCGAGCGGCACCCGGGCGGCGGGCCGCGGGAACGGGAGCACGATCATGTCGCTCGCCCACGACACCGAGGCGAGGCCGTGGTCTGGCAACACCTCACGGAACGAGCCGATGCCCGGGTAGACGACCGACACGTCGTCGCCCCGCAGCACGGAGAGGTAGGTGACGGCGCCGGCACGTCCGATCGAGAGCACCCGGCCGCAGAGCTGGGCCGTGAGCGCCGGCTCCCGCAGCTCGGTCTGCAACCGGAACCCGTCGACGACCACCCGGCCGCACCCACCGCGCTCTGTGGTGGTCACGGCGCTGACCGCCCCGCCTCTGGCGCCCCAGCTCACGAGGTCGGCGGCCATGATCCGCCGGATCCGCGCGTCCCGGTCGAGCGTGGGCAGCACACCCGCCCGCATGCCGCCGTTCGGAGCGCGCCAGGTGATGCCGACGACACCCCGATCGACGCCAGCGAGCCCCACGAGATCGAGCGGCCGCGGCGCCAGCGGTCCACCGGTCACGACGCCGGCGGCGAGGTCCCAGGTCCACAGCTGCACCCCGTCGGAGTCGCCACCCCGCGCGTACACGAGCGTGCCCGTGAGCGGCGGCGCCACCTGGCGCGCGCGCCCGATCGGGGGCGACGGTCGCTCGGCATCACCCCCAGGACCTCCCCACAACGCCCCACCGAGCGCGAGCGCGACGAGGACGGCGGCGGCGGCGACCACCCGGGGCCGTCGCGTGCGCCGCCGCGGGTCGCCCACGTCGTCCGGCCGATCATCGTCGACTGGGACATCCGTCGGGATCGGGATGCGCGCATCGAGGGACCGTCGCGACGAGGCTTCGGGGTTCGCAGGTCGCGACGCCGGGACGCGCGCCACTGGGCGGCGCGGGCCCGGACGGGGCGGATCGGCACGGAACACCGCCACCCCGCAGCGGGGGCACCGGGGTCCGTCGGCGGCACCGGACCAGTCGCACCGCAAGCACACCAGGCGGGTCGCGTTCATCCCGGCACCGCCAGGGGAGGTCCGACCGGCCGCGCCCCTCCGGTCGCCGCGGCGCTGAGTCGCAGGTCGAGCACCCGCGTCCCGTCGGGGAGCTTGGGATCAGGGTCGAGCTCGAGCAGCGGCAACACCACGAACGAGCGCTCGAGCATGCGGGGGTGGGGCACGGTCAACGCCGACTCGTCGATCCGCCGATCGCCGACGAGCAGCACGTCGACGTCGAGGGTGCGCGGCCCCCATCGCACGTCGCGCACGCGCCCGAGGGCGGCCTCGACCTGCTGACAGGCGGCGAGCAGCTCGAGCGGTTCGAGGTCCGTCCGTACGCGCAGGACCGCGTTCAGGTAGTCCGGCTGCGGTGGCCCTCCGACCGGGTCGGTCTCCCAGACCCGGGACGAGGCGACGACGTGCAGACCCGGCCGTTCGCCGAGCAGGTCGACGGCCCGCTGCAGCGTGGCGAGGCGGTCCCCCAGGTTCGACCCGAGCCCGAGGTAGACCGTCGTCGCCATCTATCCGGCACGCTGGCGGACCGCACCGGCCGCCACACCTGCGATGCCCAGGCGCGAGGCAGCGTGCGGCTTGTGCACGATCACGGTGGCCGTGGTGACGTGGTCGAAGGCCACGCACACCTCGGCGATGTGACCGGCCATCGTCTCGATCAGGTCGAACGAACCCTGTTCGACGACGTCGCGAACCCGCTCGCTCACGCCGCGGTAGTCCGCCGTCGCGTCGATGTGGTCGGCCGCCACGTCGACCTCGAGTTCGAGATCGACGACGAACGGTTGGGGCTCGTCCTTCTCACCCGGCCGAGCGCCGTGACGGCCGTGCGCCTCGATGCCCGACAGGAACACCCGTGCGACGCTCATGCGTTGGGTCCCACCTCCTGCTCGTTGGGGTCATACCGGACCGGCGGATCATCGTGCTCGTATTCGGCGAGGTCAGCGAGAGCCTCGCGGCGTTCGAGCTGCAGCATCACGATGCCATCGCCGGCGTTGCCGTGCCCGTGCGGTTGGTGCAGGTAGCGCACCCGCAGCCACTCGGCGATCATCGGCACGATCGTCGGACCGGCCTCGTCGAGCACGAAGCGCCCGACCCCGGGCAGCAAGCCGAGCGTCGAGGAGGGCATCGCGTCGTTCAGTCGCTCGGCGAGTGTCACCGGCAGGTACGGGTCCTGCTCGCCGCACAGCAGCAGCACGGGGAACTCCCACGCGTCGAACGCGTCGTCGTGACCGGTCAGGCCCAGGCCGTCGAGCCCGCGGGCCGCGCGGACGAAGGCGGCCGGCCCGCCCGACGCCACCCAGGGAGCGAGGTAGCCCTGCATGACCTCGCCGGCGACCCACGACGGATCGGCGGCCCCCCTCTCGAGCACCGCCCGCAGCTCTGCCTCGACGGCTCGGGGGTTCATGCGGCCGGCGTCGGCCCGCTGCAGCGCAGCGATCGGTTCCGCCGGCCAAGCGTCGAAGGCGACCGGCGCCAGCAGCACCATGGCCTCGACACCACCGGCGAGGCCCAACAGCTGGGCGACGCCACCACCGTGCGCGTGGCCGACGACGGCGTACCGATCGATGCCGAGCGAGCCGAGGAGCTCACCCACGTAGCCCGCCTGCGCGCGGATGTCGAGGGCGGCGTCCACCGGTAGGTCGGAGTCGCCGTAGCCGAGCAGGTCCACCGCGATCACCCGGGTTCGCTGCGCGAGCTGGGGCGCGAGATCACGCCACGTGAACGAGGACAGCGGGAAGCCGTGCAGCAGCACGACGGGGTCTCCCTCGCCGACGTCCACGTACGCGAGCTCGCCGCCGCTCGAGGCGTAGCGGCGAGGGTGCCCCACGCCGATCACGTCGCGCCTCGGACGATCGCGTCGACGACGTCGACGACCCGCTGCATCTCACGGACGTCGTGCACACGAACGAGGTCCACACCCTGGGCGGCGCACCAGGCGACCGCGCCGGCGGTCCCCTCGATGCGGTCGGCCGGGTCCTCGACGCCGGTGAGCTGGCCGATGAAGCGCTTGCGAGAGGCGCCCACGAGCACAGGCACCCGCAACTCGTGGAACGACCCGATCGCGCGGAGGATCTCGAGGTTGTGCTGGAGGTTCTTGCCGAAGCCGATGCCGGGATCGACGCACAGCTGCGCGCGCGGCACGCCGGCGGCCACCGCAGCGCCGATCCTTCCGGCCAGGAAGTCGCGGACCTCGCGCACGACGTCGTCGTAGTGTGGATCGCGCTGCATCGTCTTGGGTTCCCCCCGCATGTGCATCAGCACCATGCCGGCGCCCGCGTCGCGGACGAGGCCGAACATCTCGGGATCGGCGCCCGCGGTCACGTCGTTCACGATCGACGCGCCGGCATCGAGCGCCGCCTTCGCGACCTCGGGCTTGCGGGTGTCCACCCCCACCGGAACGTCAACCTGCTTGACCAACTGCTCGATCACGGGCACGACACGCGCGAGCTCCTCGTCGATAGGCACCTCGTCGGAACCCGGCCTCGTGGACTCACCCCCGACATCGAGCACGTCGGCTCCCTGGGCGACGAGTCGCACCCCCTGCTCGACCGCCGAGGTGGTGTCGAGGAAGGACCCGCCGTCGCTGAACGAGTCGGGCGTCACGTTCACGATCCCCATCAGCAGCGTGCGATCACCGAAACGCAGCTCGTGCTGCCGGCACCGCCAGGTGGAGATCGGACCCATGGCACGCATCGTAGTGCGCGGCGAACCGAAGGCCGGAGGCCCTAGCGGCTCATGCCGATGTGGTCCATGGCCTCCTGGCGCGTCCGCGCGTCGGTGCGGAACAGGCCGCGCACCGCGGAGGTCACGGTGACGCTGCCCGGCTTCTTGACCCCGCGCATCGTCATGCAGAGGTGTTCGGCTTCGATCGCCACGAAGACCCCACGCGGCGTGAGCGCACGATCGAGCGTGTCGGCGATCTCGGTCGTGAGCCGCTCCTGTACCTGGGGCTTCTTCGACAACGTGTCGACGACACGTGCGATCTTCGACAGGCCGGTGATCTGGTGGGACTTGTTCGGGATGTACGCCACGTGTGCCCGCCCACTGAAGGGCACGAGATGATGCTCGCAGAACGACGTGAGCGGGATGTCACGCACCATGATCATCTCGTCGAAGTCCGCCCCGTCGACGACGGTGACCAGTTGGCTCGCGTCGACGCCGATGCCCGCGAAGATCTCCTCGTACATGCGGGCCACGCGCGCCGGCGTCTCTTTGAGCCCGCCGCGATCGGGGTCCTCCCCCACGCCTTCGAGGATCATGCGGACGCCTTGCTCGATCAGTTCTCGGTCGAACGCCATGCGCCGGATGCTACCCGCCCGTCCCTCGACCGGGCGAACTCAGGGTTCGCGGAACTGCACGTTGCGGCAGGAGACCCAGCCATCGGGGGTCTCGCAGAAGCCGCCCCCGCCGGGCACACCGCCGATGCGCAGGACCGGCGAGTCCGGACCGCCGGTCACACCGGTCACGCTCATGAAGGTGACGGTCACCATCACCACGATCGCGAGCACCGCCGCCGCGAGGCCCCACCGCAGGAACCGTCCGAGCAACGCCCACTCATCGGTCTCGCGCCGCTCGGGCTCGGGTCGGACATCGTGCGGCCGATGGGAGGGCCTGGCGGCCGGGCCACGGACCGCCGCGTTGCCCGACGGCGCCGGCGCGACCCGCACGGGCCGGGGGCCGGCCGCGGTCCGGCGGCGACGGTCGAGTTCCGTGCGGCGCCGAGGGTCCCGCAGCACCTCGTAGGCCGCCGTCACCTGCAGGAACCGGGCCGCCGCGGCCGCGTCGTGCGGGCTCGCGTCGGGATGCAGCGCCCGGGCCAGGCGGCGGTAGGCACGACGTACCTCGTCGGGCGAGGAGGTCGGGTCCAGGCCCATCGTCGTGTACGGATCGGCGGCGAGGTTCGCGTCGCTCGGTTCGGCGACCATCGCCTCGAGTCTACGCGGGGACGAGGGTCTCGAGGGTGTCGGCGAGGGTCGTCAGGTCGGTCAGCTCGGCCGCGCGCGGCAGGTCGCTGGTCTCGTGCTCCCGATTGATCCAGACACACGGCAGCCCGAGGGCGGCACACGGCTCCACGTCGTGGAACAGCGACGCGCCGACGTGCACGTGGCGCGCCCGGTCGGCACGTGTCCGGGTGAAGAACACATCCCAGTGGGCAAGCACCGGTTTGTAGGAGCCGATCTGGGAGGCGACGATCCGGACGTCGGTCGGCACGTCGATCAGGCGGAACGACGCCTCGAGGTACTCGGGGTCGGTGTTGGACAAGATGCCGATGCGCCAGCCGCGTTCACGCAGCTCGGTGAGGGCGGTGCGGGTCTCCGCGAACGGCGGCCAGGACGGCAGCGACATGCCGAGCGCGTCTCCGCGGCCCGGGGGCACCGCGAGCCCCTCACCGCGGGCAAGCTCGGTGAGCGCTTCAGCCATCACCTGCCCGTAGGGGATGCCGCGGCCGGCCTGGATCGCCGGCTCGATCTCGTGGTATCGCCGCAGGAGGTGGTGGGCGTCGGCCTCGGGCCACACGTCGGCGAGCGCCGCGCGGATGCCGCCCATCCAGTCGATCAGGGTGCCGTAGCAGTCGAACGTGGCCCAACGGTCGCTCATGGAGCAGCAGTGTAGCCAGCCGTGCTCAGCCGATCGGAGCGTGCGGAGGCGGATCGGCGTCGCGCTGGGTGGCCTGGCGAGAGACCGCGAGCCCGGCTCCCCGAACCTCGGGGGCGCGCGGATCCATCCGCTCCACGTCGGCGAAGAACCGTTCGACCTCCTCGCGATCCAGCGTCTCCCGCTCGATCAGCGTCGTTGCCAAGGCGTCGAGCTTGGCCCTGCGGGTGGTGAGGATCTCGAGGGCGACGTCGTGCGCCTCGTCGATCAGCCGGCGCACCTCCTGGTCGATCTCGAAGGCCACCGCGTCCGAATAGTCGGGCTGGGAGGAGAAGTCGCGTCCGAGGAACACCTCGCCCTGCTTCTGGCCGAGCGTCCGCGGCCCGATCGTGTCGCTCATGCCGTATTCGGTGACCATCTGCCGGGCGATCTTCGTCGCCCGCTCGATGTCGTTGGCGGCCCCGGTGGTGATGTCACCCGCGACGATCTCCTCGGCGACCCGGCCACCCATCAGCATCGCCAGCTCATCACGCATCTGCTCGCGCGTCATCAGGAACCGGTCCTGCAGCGGCAGCGTGAGGGTGTACCCGAGCGCACGCCCTCGCGGGATCACCGTGATCTTGTGGACCTCGTCGGTGTTCGGCAGCACGTGCGCGACCATCGCGTGCCCACCCTCGTGGTAGGCGATCAGCCGGCGCTCCTGCTCGTCCATGATGCGCGACTTGCGTTCGGGCCCCGCCATCACACGGTCGACGGCCTCTTCGACCTCGCTCATCGAGATGATTTTCTTCGATCGCCTGGCCGCGAGCAGCGCCGCCTCGTTGATCGCGTTCGCGAGGTCGGCGCCCGTGAACCCGGGGGTCCGGCGTGCGAGCACCTCGAGATCGACGTTGCGCCCCAACGGTTTGCCACGCGCATGGACCTTGAGGATCGCCTTGCGACCTTCGAGATCGGGGCGATCGACGACCACCTGCCGGTCGAATCGCCCAGGGCGCAGCAACGCTGGGTCGAGGATGTCGGGGCGGTTGCTCGCCGCCATCAGGATCACGGTCGAGCGTTGATCGAACCCGTCCATCTCGACGAGCAGCTGGTTGAGCGTCTGCTCCCGTTCGTCATGGCCGCCGCCGAGGCCCGCGCCCCGCTGACGCCCGACGGCGTCGATCTCGTCGATGAAGACGATCGCCGGTGCCGCCGCCTTCGCCTGTTCGAACAGGTCGCGCACGCGCGCGGCGCCCACGCCGACGAACATCTCGACGAAGTCCGAGCCACTGATCGAGAAGAAGGGCACCCCGGCCTCGCCGGCGACGGCACGCGCGAGCAGCGTCTTGCCCGTGCCCGGAGGTCCGAACAGCAGCACCCCTCTCGGGATCTTGGCGCCCATCGCGAGGAACTTGCCCGGGTGCTGCAGGAAGTCCTTGATCTCCTCGAGCTCCTCGATCGCCTCGTCGAGCCCGGCGACGTCGGCGAAGCTCGTCTTCGGCTGATCCTTCGCGACCGTCTTGTGTTTGCTGCGGCCGAACTGGGTCACCCGGCCGCCGGCGCCCCCCTGCGTCCGGCTCATGATCCAGAACAGCGCGCCGATGATGAGCAGCGTCGGCAGCATGATCTGAAGCAGCCCGGCGATCGCGTTGGACGACTCGGGCTCGACGCGGTACTCCACGCCGGCCCGCCGCAGGCGTACCTCGATCTCGTCGACCGTCTCCTGTGCGTACGCCGACCGGAACGATGAGCCGTCGGAGAGCTCCCCTCGGATCGCCTGCGCGTTCTCGTCGATCACGACCTCGCCGACGCGACCCGACGACAGCTCGCGTGAGAACTCACTGGCGGTCAGCTCGCGGGCCGCGTCGGTCCGTACGAAGAGCGTGAGGAGGGCGAGCAGGAGGGCGACGGCCAACAGGATCCAGGCCGTGGGGGTGCGGACGACCTGTCGAAGCGAGGGATCGGACTTGGCCAGCGGAAGGCTCCCTGGACGAGAAGGAACGGAACGGAACCGGGGCCGCCTGGTCCCTCGGCGCCCGTCGTCGGATGCTAACACCGGACCCCGCCGCTGGGGGATCAGAGCCGGCCGGGCTCGCCCGCTCAGGCCGTCGTCGGAGCGCGGATGCCGGTATCGATCGCGAGGTCGAGCGACACCGAGCCTCCCGCCTCCACGGTGACCGTCAGCGGGGCGGCCGAGCTCGCCGGGTCGTCGGTCACAGGGAGCACCGTGTAGGGGCCGGGGGGCAGCTCGAAGCGGAACCTTCCGTCGGCATCGGTGGCGGTCTCGTGGACCTCCCCCTCGGCCGAGATGGCGCGGACGGTGCCGACCCAGGCGATGGGCGGACATGGCGAGCCCTGCACCTCGACCGGGCACGTGGGTCCCGCGAGTGCCCTGCCGGTGAGGGAACCACGGTTCGTCTGGTCGGTGCGACAGCTCGCGAGCGACATCGCACCCACCAGCACGACCATCAGGCTGACGGCCGAGCCTCGGAGCGAGGGACGAAGCATGCGGGTTCGACGCGTCGCCGAACGCCTCGGTTCCCTACTCGCCCCCGTAGGCGGAGGGCTTGAGGGTGGCGACGAAGGGGAGGTTCCGGTAGCGCTCGCCGTAGTCGAGCCCGTAGCCGACGACGAAGGCCGGAGGGATCTCGAACCCGACGTAGCGCATGTCGATGTGGACCTTCTGCAGCCCGGCCTTGTGCAGCAGGGTGGCCACCTCGAGCGAGGCGGGTCGGCGGGCCTGCAGGTTCTTCAGCAGGTAGTTGAGGGTGAGCCCCGAGTCGACGATGTCCTCCACGATCAACACGTCGCGGCCTTCGAGATCGTGATCGAGGTCCTTGAGGATGCGCACGACGCCGCTCGTCTTCGTGGCCGCGCCATAGGACGACACCGCCATGAAGTCGAACTCCAGCGGCAGACGGATATGGCGCGCGAGGTCGGCCATCACGACGAAGGCGCCTTTCAGCACGCCGACTAGCAACAGGGAGCGACCTTCGTAGTCCTTCGTGATCTGCTCGCCCATCTCGGCGAGCTTGGCCTGGATCTCATCGGACGAGATCAGCACCTGCTCGATGTCGTGCTCGTAGGCCTCCACGTAGGCGGCGAGTGTACCGGCGGTGCCCGAGCTCGTGCCGGTCGTGCTCACGTCGGCTCCTCCCCCTGCGGCGGACCGTGGACGCCGCCCGCCGAGGAGGCGGCGACGTCGACGTGAACGTATCGCCGGTCGCGCCACGCCGTCGACCCCCCGACCAGGTCTCGGCGTCGCCCTGGGCGCCCCTGCGCGAGGTCGATCACCGCCCGGATTGTAGGTTCGTCCCACGTGGCGCCGGCCGCGCCGAGCGCGAGCCGCACGACCCGTGTGCCCACCGCCTCGGGCAGCGCCGTGAGCTCGCCGGCCGGGATCGTGACTCGACCCTCGGCCTGCTCGACGAGCCGAACGGCCAGGCCGGCAGCCTCGGTCGCCAAAGCGGCTGCGTCGCGCCGGAGATGGGCGGCGGTCCGGGCGAACGTGTCGGTGACGGACCTGCCGGTCGCCCGCTCCAGCGCCGGGATCACCTCGAGCCGCACAGCGTTGCGCAGCAAGCTGACGTCGTCGTTCGTGGGGTCGAGGCGGGGGCGCAGCCCCAACGCCCTGCAGCACGCCTCGACCTCGTCCCGCGTGACGTCGAACAACGGGCGGACCAGTCGGTCCTGCACGGGAGCGATGCCACTCAGGCCCTCGAGGCCCCGACCGAGCACCAGGGCCATCAGCACCGTCTCCGCCTGGTCCTCGAGCGTGTGTCCATCGGCGTGTCGGGAGGCGCCGATCGCTGAGGCGACCTCGGCGGCCGCCCTGCGGCGCGCCGAGCGGGCCCATGCCTCGACCGATCCGCCCTCGGCCGGGGCGTCGGGCGCCTTCCGGACGTGGCACGGCACGCCGTGCCGAGCCGCGAGACGGCGAACGTACGCGGCGTCGGTCGCCGAGTCCGGACGCAGCCGATGGTCGAGGTGGAACACCGCGAGATGGATCCGGAACAGGCGCCGCAGACGCACGAGCGACTCGAGCAGGCAGACCGAGTCGGGACCGCCGGAGACCCAGACGAGGACGAGGTCACCCGCTTCGACCATGTCGTGGGCACGCATCGTGGTGGTGACGCGCTCGAGCACCCGCGCGACGGCCGGAGGTCGGCGCGTCGCGGCCACGCCCTCACCCGGCGACGCGGGCGAGCCAGCGGTCGGGGTCGGTCACCTCGGCATGGGAGGGCAGGTTGGCGCTCTCCTGCCACACGAGGTTGACGCCGTCCATGCCGGCGCGATCTGCCACGCCGCGCACGAACCGCTCCCCCATGTCGTACTGCTGCACCTTCTGATCGAATCCGATCGCCTTCTGGAACGCACGTTCCGGCGCGTTGGCGCGACGGCGCGCCTTCAGCGCGGCGCGCATGCGGGGCAGGTCGGCCACGCGATCGGCAGCCACCTCGTTCATCACGTAGGAGGCGTGGCCTTCGAGCACGGCCATCATGGCCTGCGTGCGCTCGACGATCGCACGCTGTTCGGGGGTGAGCACGAGCAGCAGCGCGTTCATGCCCCGAAGGTCGGCGCCCTTCGCGATCTGATCGACGGCACGCTTGAGCTGGTCGGTCAGCACCTTCGGTTCGAGCGAGACCGAATCCAGGTATTCGTCGACGAGCGATGAGAGCTGGTCGCGCAGCCATGGAGCCGACGCGAACTGCACGCGATGGGTCACCTCGTGGATCGCCACCCACAATCGGAAGTCCCGCGGCGGCAGCGCGAAGCGTCGCTCCACCTCGAGCAGGTTGGGACCCACGAAGTAGAGCAAACCCTGGTCGTCGGGCGGCAGGAACGCATCGTACTGCCCGAGCACGCGGCGGGAGACGTAGCCCAGCAGCCCGCCCATCTGGGCGCCGAGCGCCTTGCGGGCGACCATCGAGCGATCCGGCTTGCGCTCCAGGATGCGAGTGGCGAGCGGCTCGATCAGACGCTGGAGCCCACCGAGGTTCTGCCGGATCCAGTCACCACGTCCCATCGCCCACGCACGCGCCCGGAACCCTTCGACCTCGAGACCGGTGTACTCGACCACCAGGGCCTCGGCCAGCTGGACGAGCTCATCGAGCTCAACGCCCATGCGCACACGGTCGGGCGGCGCCACGCGGGGTCCGGGGCCCGCCACGCGCTTGCCGACGTCGAGGGCAGCTTGCCAGTCGGCGAGGCGGGCAGCCTGGGACCCCATGGACCAGTCGACGCCCGTGGCGTCCATGGGGGGCGGCAAGGGCTACGCCCCGCCGGCGGCCTTCTTCTTGGCGGCGATCATGCCGGCGCGACGAGCCTTGCCTTCGGCGATCCGACGATCGGTGCCCTGCTCGAGCAGCTCGGCGAGCGTCGCCTCGAAGACCTCCTGGTCCATCGTGACCTCGACCCGCTCCTCGGCGGCCGGGGCGGGTGCAGGAGGTGGGGCCGGAGCTGTCTCGGCGGCCGCGGCGGGTGCGGCCGGCGCTTCGGGTGGTGCTGCCGGCGCTTCGGGTGGTGCGGCGGCCGGCGCTTCGGGTGGTGCTGCCGGCGCTTCGGGTGGTGCGGCGGCCGGTGACGCGGGAGCCTGCGCCGGCGCAGCGGGCGCCGCCGGAGCCGCAACCGCGGCGAGCGCCGGGGCGGCCGGGGGCTGCACGACGACGGGGGCGGCCAGTGACAGGTCGACCGTGCGTCGCGGCGCCTCTCGCCCGGGAAGCACGCGGTCGGCCATGACGACCTTCACGGCCTCCTCGTCACGAGCGAACCGTGGGGCGTAGCGCATGTACAGCAGCGTGATCATGACCGCGAAGAGCAGGGCACCGCCCATGAAGATCACCGCGAATGAGATCGGGCCGACGAGCGGTCCGAGCGGGCTGCGATTCTCCTCGGGCTCGACGCCGGCCTCGATGACGCTCTGCGCGAGCGCCCCGCCGGCGACGAGGACGGTCAGCAGGCACGAACCGATCAGGACGGCGAGGACCCTCGTGCGCGTCTGCATATCGGGCGATTGTGCCAAGCCGCGGGGGCCCCGGCAACCGGGGGTCGGTGCTGAGGCTGGGTGGCCGGGGTTCGGCGGAGGAGCCGGAGAGGGGATTCGAACCCCTGACCTACCACTTACGAGGCGGTTGCTCTACCACTGAGCTACTCCGGCCAGCGGGCGGTCAGTATAGCGACGGCCTCGGCAGCACCCGATGTCGCGAGCCCGCCGACGAGCGCCGAGACCCTGTCGCGGCGGTGGGTGCAGACACCACGAGCAGCAGGCGGGGCGGCATCCCTGGTCGCGAGCGGCCGGACCCGCCATCATGCCTGCATGGCGACGAGTCGTGATCCCGCACCGGTCGGCCCCGTGCGCAAGGTGATGGTCGGCACTGATCGTTCCGAGACGGCGGAGCGCGCGGTGGGATGGGCAGCGGACCTCGCCTCGCGTTTCGACGCCGAACTACACGTGGTGCAGGTGGTGCTGCAGCGAAGCCCCGCCGACACCCAGTTCGGCGCCGCCGAAGGCACCCAGGCGCGGGCCGCCGCCGACGACCTCCAGCGGTACGCGGTCCACGTCGCGGGCGAGCGCGGACGTGCCCACGTCGTGATCGACGACGACCCCGCGATGGCGATCGTGGCCGCCGCCGAGGAGCATGGGATCGATGTGCTGGTCGTAGGCAACGCGGGCATGGCCGGACGCAAGGAGTTCCTGCTCGGCAACGTGCCCAACCGCATCAGCCACAACGCCCGCTGCACGGTGATCATCGTGAATACCAGCAACGGCGAGGCGGCGGCGGCGGTGCGCGACCCACGCAGCATCACCACGATCCGCAGCTCCCACGTCGAGCAGGTCACCGAGCCCCACCTGGCGGCGCGGGGCACGAAGATCGCCGCGGTCTTCGCCAAGCACGGCCTGCGTGAGCTGTTCGGCAGGCCGGATGATGAGGGCGCGGTCGGTCGGCGCCGGCAGGCCAAGCGCGTGCGCAACGCGCTCGAGGAGCTCGGGCCGACCTTCTGCAAGCTGGGACAGATCATGTCGACGCGTCCCGACCTGCTCGGGCCGGAGTTCATCGAAGAGCTCGCCACGCTGCAGGACAACGTGCCGCCGCTGATCGAATCGCAGGTCGTCCGCGTGATGGAGCAGGAGCTCGGGGTTCCGTGGGAGGACGTCTTCGATCACTTGGACCCCCAACCGCTCGCGGCCGGCACGATCGCACAGGTGCACCGGGCGGTGCTCGCGGGCGGCGAGCGCGTCGTGGTCAAGGTGCAGCGGCCCGACGCCAAGGAACAGATCGAACAGGACCTCGCGCTGCTCGAGGTGTTCGCCGAGAAGGTGGGCGACCGGCAGGGCCTGCGGGCGGTGATCGACATGCCGGCCGTATTCGAGCACCTGTCCGACTCGCTGCACCGTGAGCTCGATTTCCGGCAGGAGGCGCGCAACATGGAGCGCATGCGCCAGGTGATCGAGTCGTTCCCTCGGCTGGCGGTGCCCGACGTGTTCGGTGACTACTCCACGTCGCGACTGCTGGTGATGCACGATGTCGCAGGCACCGCGATCGGCCAGGCGCCGGAGGGCAAACCGAGGAAGGAGGCCGCCCGACAGCTGCTCGAGAGCTTCTACAAGCAGATCATGGTCGACGGCTTCTTCCACGCCGACCCGCACCCCGGCAACCTGATGTGGCAGCACGAGGAGGAGCGTCTCTACTTCCTCGATCTCGGCATGATCGGCGAGGTCGACCCCGAGATGCGGGAGCAGATGATGCTGCTGCTGATGGCGTTCTGGCAGGAAGACACGGGCTTCCTGACCGACGTGTCGCTCATGCTCGCGGGAGCGATCGACCGCAGCGACCTCGACGTCGACGCCTACGGCGACGAGATCGGCGCGCTCATGGCGACGTACCGCACCGCTTCGCTGAAAGACATCCAGCTCGGCCCGGTGCTGCAGGAGATGACCGAGATCTCGCTGCGCCACGGCGTGCCCCTGCCGGCCTCGCTCACGCTCACCGGCAAGGCCCTCGCACAGATGCAGCTCGCGGCCGCACAGCTGGACCCCGAGCTGGATCCGTTCGATGTTGCCGGGAAGTTCCTGATGCGAAGTCTGGTGAGCAGCATGGCCGGCAAGACGGACCCGAAGGCGCTCTTCTACCAAGCCCAGAAGATGAAGGTGCGGGCGATGCGCGTGGTCGAGGCGCTGGAGCGGTTGATCGGAGCGCGCCCGGGGCAGAAGCTCGAGGTCAACTTCCGCGCCACCTCGCTCGAGCAGACGGTGCACGACGCCGGCCGCAGGCTGGCCCTCGGTGTCGTGGCCGCCGCTGCCCTGCTCGGCACCGCGATCGTGGCGATCGCCGAACGGGTGCCGATCTGGGTGCCGGTAACGCTCGGCGTGGTCGGCGGGTTGTTCACGCTTGGCCTGCTCGTCGATCTGGTGCGCGGCCGCCGACGATGACGCTGCCGGGTGACGCGCCGGCCGAGGCGTCGCGTCCGATCGATGCCGCGACGCTGTCGATCCGCGCAGGCGTCGACCCCGCGGCGAT
>Ga0299913_10002176_pt1 | contig 15297 bp, 12 predicted proteins | sample RVTome_9_FD_201360 | JGI IMG/M metagenome (GOLD analysis project Ga0299913, IMG submission 201360) | Soil microbial communities from uranium-contaminated site in the Upper Colorado River Basin, Wyoming, United States - RVT155D38 (version 2) ...
AACGACCACGAAAAGCTCGCGCTGTTCAAAACGGTGGTCGATGCGGTCGCCGAGAAGAAGACCCAGGTAGTCGCGGGGACCGGCACGTACGACACCGCGCATTCGGTGGATCTGACCAAGAAGGCAGCCGAGTTGGGTGTCGACGGAGTCCTCGCGGTCACTCCCTATTACAACAAGCCTTCGCAGGGAGGGCTGATCGAGCATTTCACCGCGATCGCCGATGTCGGGCTGCCGGTTCTGCTGTACAACATCCCGGGAAGGACCAGTCGGATAATCGAAGTCGACACTCTGGTACGCCTGGCGACACATCCCAACATCGTGGCGGTCAAGGATGCAGTCATGGATCTGGAGTTCACCTCGTCCAGCATCAATCTCGCGCCAAGTCTCCCTGTGTATTCGGGTCAGGACAGCATGACCCTCCCCATGCTCTCGGTGGGGGCGGTTGGAGTGGTCTCGGTGGTCTCGCATCTCGCCGGGCCTGCCGTCAAAGCTTTGCTCAAGGCTGCGGACAAGGGTGATTACACCGAGGCGCAGCAACTCCATCATCAGCTGCTTCCTCTGTGTTATGCATGCTTCCTCGAACCGAATCCGGCTCCTGTCAAAGGCGCCCTCAGCCGGTTTTGGAAGCCTGTCGGTGACGTGAGGCTGCCTTTGGTCGCCGCCGACGACGACACACTCGCCGAGATCGAGAAGGCGATGGGTGCGATCGCGGGTCCGTCGGACCCCGAGCCCTCGTGAGCGTATCTGTCACATTCTTGGGTGGATTGGGGGAGATCGGCCGGAACTGTGCGGCTCTCGAAGTCGACGGCAAGATCGCACTGATCGACGTTGGCTTGATGTTCCCCGAAGAGGACATGCTCGGAGTCGATCTCGTCTTCCCCGATTGGTCCTGGCTCGTGGAGCGAAATCGTGACGTGTCGTTCGTGGTGCTCACCCACGGACACGAAGACCACATGGGGGCTCTCGCCTATTTCCTTCGTGACATCCAGGTGCCCGTGTACGGAACGGAGCTGAGCGTGAGGATGGCCGAGGGACGCATCGAGGAGGTGGGGGTCGAGGCGGACCTGAGGACGATCCGCCAGAAGGAGTGGATCACCCTCGGGCCTTTCAAGTTCATGCTCATCCCGGTGAGTCATTCGGTTCCGGACGCGTCGGCAATCGCCTTCGACACTCCCGAGGGAATAGTCCTCCACTCCGGAGATTTCAAACTCGACCCCACGCCGATCGACGGTCGTCCCACAGACCTGCCCGCTCTGGCCTCGCTGGGACGTCGTGGTGTGAGACTGTTGCTCGCCGATTCCACGAATGCGGAAAAGGATGGGTTCGAACCGTCCGAGAGCTCGGTGGGCCAGCCGATCGCCGATGTGATTCGTGACGCTCCGGGACGCGTGATAGCCGCTTGTTTCTCCTCACATGTGCACCGGGTCCAGCAGATCGCCGACGCGGGGATGGCGGCAGGTCGCAAAGTGGCCTTCTTCGGGAGGTCCATGCATCGTTACACCAGTCTGGCCAGCGACCTGGGGATTCTCGAAGTCCCCGACGATTCGGTCGTCGACATAAAAGAACTCGCCGACTACCCCGCGAGCCAACAGCTCCTCATCACTACCGGATCCCAGGGGGAGCCGTTCGCTGCGCTTTCGCTGATGTCCCAGGGTCGGCACAAGTTCGTCGAGCTGAACGACACTGACACCGTGCTCATCTCCGCCAAGCCAATCCCCGGGAACGAGACGGCTGTCTCCAAGGTCGTCTCGAATCTGATGCGGCGGGGGGCGAGTGTGGTTCACGGGCGCAACTCACACGTGCATGTCTCCGGTCATGCCGCCCGGGAGGAACTGCTCACCTTCCTCAACCTCGTCCGTCCCAAGGCATTTGTCCCCGTCCATGGTGAGTACCGCCACCTGGCGGCTCATGCCGCCCTCGCCAGGAGCATGGGAGTCGGACATGTCGATGTCCTCGAAGACGGAGATCGGGTGGTCATCGATGGCGATAGGACTTTGGTGGAACGACGCGCCGTCCCCGCCGGGTATGTCTATCTGGACGGGACGGCGGTCGGCGATGTGCAAGGTGGTGTGCTCCGTGATCGCTCACATCTCGCCGACGAGGGGGTGGTGGTGGTCACGGTTGGGATCGACCACGGCAACGGTGATATCGTCTTCGGGCCTGACCTCGACAGTCACGGCGTAATGGACGATCCCAGCGCCGTCCTGGAAAAAGCCGCAGACGCGGTGCGGGTCGCCGTCGAGTCGCACGACTCCGGACGAACCGACCACGCCGAGATGCAGAAGACCGTTCGCCAAGCTGCCGGCAAGGTGATCCGCGCCGAGACCGCCCGTCGCCCGGTCATCATCCCCATCATCATGGAGGTCTGACCGCGTTCCTAATGCTGTAGGGCCCATATACGGTCCCTACGGCGTCTCGTTCGATGGCCGGCCGTCAATTCACCGCAATTGCCGGCACGTTGGGTATTGTTTGCAGGCACATGCCAACCCGGACATCCACCCGAAAGGGCTCCGGGCGGAGACGGGTGTCCTCAAAACACAAGAAGAAGCCCAGCAAGAAATCGCCTTCGCAGAAGCTGGCTGCGGTGCGCGGCTCGGTCAGGAAGACACTCGGACGTCAGACCGATGATGTCTGGGGTCTGGTTCTTGTAGTCGCGGCCATCCTTATCACGCTGGCATTCTTCGGATTGGCAGGTCCGTTCGGTGATGGGTTCGATCGAGGGTCACGTTTCCTGTTCGGCGTTTGGCGGTTTGCGCTTCCGGCCGCCCTGACCGGCGTCGGCATCGCATTGATCGTGGGGAAACCACGAGATGGCGCCCGTCGTCTGGTCGTGGGTGGGATCACCACGTTCGTTGGCACGCTCGCCCTATTCCATCTCCTCACCGGTGCAGTCGCCTTCCGCTCGAGTCTCGACCTGGTCCAGGAGAGGGGAGGGGCGGTCGGTTCCCTCATCGCCTTTCCCATGCGACGGGTCGTGGGTCACTGGGGCGCCTTTGTGATCCTTGCTTCGGCCATCGGAATGGGGGTGTTGATCATGACCCAGACCTCGGTTCGGGAGTTGGTCCACGGCATCGCCGATCTCTGGAAGAATCTGCGCAGACTGGCCGGTGAGATCGTGGCCAACGCTCCAGCCGGGCGAGGCGCCCATACCGCCCGGCCGGTTCCGGTCGTCGAGCAGAGACCCCGGGGCAAACATCAAAAGCCGGCGGACCGGCGTCCCCCAAAGAAGCAAAAAGAAGACAATCCGGCGCCATCCCCCATCGAAGAGGTACCCGAGCCCGACCCGGTGCAAGTGACTCTGGACTTGTCCAAATCGGACTACGAGCTGCCGCCGCTGGCTCTTCTGGATGGAGGGACGGGGGGTGAGATCAACAAGAGGTCACTCGAGGAGACGGCACGTCAGCTCGAAGACACGTTGATCCAGCATGGCGTCGACGCCCAGCTCACCAAGATCGTCCCCGGGCCGACGGTCACCCGCTATGAGATCGAGCTCGCCCCGGGCGTCAAGGTCAACAGGGTGTCCAACCTCTCCCACGACATTGCATATGCCCTGGCCACTCCCGACGTCCGGTTGCTGGTCCCGATCCCGGGGAAGTCCGCCATTGGTGTCGAGGTGCCCAACACAAAGCGACGTCTTGTCTCCCTCGGCGACATCCTCACCAGCCCAGAGGCCGCAAGACCAGCTCATCCATTGACCGTCGGGCTGGGCATGGACATCTCCGGTCAACCGAAGCTTCTGAACCTCTCCGAGCTCCCCCACGTTCTGATAGCCGGCGCTACCGGAGCGGGCAAGTCGTCGTGCATCAACTCGATTGTCACGTCGTTGCTGATGCGCACCCATCCCGACGACGTGCGGGTGATCATGGTCGACCCCAAGCGGGTCGAGCTGGGTCAGTACAACGGGGTGCCTCATCTTCTCACCAGGGTCATCACCAATCCCAAGAAAGCGAACGAGGCCTTGAAATGGGCGGTGGCCGAGATGGATCGTCGCTACGACCTGCTCGCCGACGGCGGGGTGCGTGACATCGAGGGATACCGGGAGAAGCTCGATGCCGGTGGTCTCGATCCGGACGGATTCGACCGATTCCCCTACATCGTGGTGATAATCGACGAGCTCAACGACCTGATGATGGTCGCCGGTCGCGAGGTGGAGGAGTCGATCGTGCGCATCGCCCAGATGGCGCGCGCCGTCGGCATCCATCTGGTCATAGCCACCCAGCGTCCCTCGGTCGATGTCATCACCGGCGTGATCAAGGCCAACGTTCCCAGCCGTCTCGCCTTCAGCGTTGCGTCGCAGACGGACAGCCGGGTGATCATTGACGGCGCCGGAGCGGAGAAGCTCGTCGGCATGGGAGACATGCTGGTGGTGACGGCCAAAGAGCCGCGGCCCCAGCGAATCCAGGGCGCATGGGTGCGGGAGACTGAGATTCACTCCGTGGTCGATTGGGTCAAGGAGCAGCGAGAAGCCCACTATCAGGACAAACAGGTTCTGGAAGCCGCAGCCGCCGCCGCTGCTGCCCAGACTGCGGACCAGGACGACGAGGACGCCGAGCTGATCCGTCAAGCAATGGAGCTTGTAGTCCGCTCCGAGCTCGGATCCACGTCGATGCTGCAGAGGAAACTGCGCATCGGCTTCGCTCGAGCCGGACGGGTCATGGATGCCCTGGAGCGCATGGGAGTCGTCGGGCCATCCGTCGGCAGCAAGGCGCGAGATGTCTTGATGACCGTTGAGGAACTCGAAGAGGCATTGGACGCCGAGTCGGCTGGCGTTCAGTGACAAGCAGGTAGGCAACCATTTCAAGGTGGGTGCCGCGTTTAAGCTCGGATCTCCAAGGGCTGATCACAAGGAGAAACGCGTGAGCTCACGCAAGTCGGGGCTTGGTCGCGGGCTGGACGCATTGATTCCGACCGCCGGGCCGACATCGGCCGCCAGGACCAGGCAGACTGAAGTCAACGAGGGTGGCGCTATGTTCAGTCTCATCAATCCCGACGGGTCGGTCCGGGATCGGCTTCCGATCACGCTCGACGAGATGAAGGCCCTGTACGCCGACATGGTCGAGGCACGCACCTACGACTCGAAGTCGATCGCAATGCAGCGTCAAGGGCGTTTGGCGACGTACGCCCCCTTTCGAGGACAAGAAGCGGCCCAAATTGGTGCGGCCGCAGCCCTCGAGAGCGATGACTGGGTCGCCGGCACCTACCGCGATGCCGCCCTCAACTGGCGGGCCGGTTATCCGTGGGAGCTGCTGATCCTCGGTCGTACCGGCGACGAGCGTGGTGGCGAGGTCCCTGCGGGGGTCAACATCCTGCCTCCTTCGATCACCGTTGGTGGTCACATGATTCATGCCGTGGGCCTGGCATGGGCGGAGAAGTTGTCTGGTGGCAATCGCATCGCGTTGACGTCCTTCGGAGACGGAGCGACGTCTGAGGGAGACTTTCACGAGGCGATGAACTTTGCCGCCGTGTTTCAGACCCCGACTGTCTTCTTCTGTCAGAACAATGGCTTCGCCATCTCCTATCCAACGGCAGAGCAGACACGATCGGAATCGATCGCGGTGAAGGCGGACGCCTACGGGATGGCCGGAATTCGTGTCGACGGAAATGACGTCGTGGCAGTGCTGGTCGCGGTAGGGGAGGCGGCGGCGTTGGCGCGTTCGGGAAACGGTCCGAGTCTGATCGAGGCCGTCACCTATCGCATGGGGCCGCACACCACCGCGGACGACCCCGACCGCTATCGGGAGGCGGTGGAAGGGGAGGAGTGGGAGGAGAAGGACCCGCTGAATCGGGTCCGCATGCTTCTGGAGCATCAAGGTGCCTGGAGCGCCGACTGGCAAGCCGGTCTCGAGGAGCAGGCTTCTCAGCGTATCGAGAAAGCGGTCGAATGGGCCGAATCCGTCCCCGAGCCGACATTTGAAGAGATGGTGAGGCGGATGTATGCCGAGCCCACGGCACCGCTCCTCAGACAATTAGAGAGCGGAGGGCCCCCCTCAAACCCCCCGACGGGGCACGGTGGGGCCGGCACTTGGAGTGACGTTGGAAATAGCGATGCCTGACAGGATTCGAATGTGCAATGACGTGCGCTCAGCGCGTACCGGTGCACGCTCGACCATGGGCCACAATCGAACGTGTGGAGAGGCGCGCTCAGCGCGCACGGATGCACGCTCGACCCTGAGCCGGGGGAGCCGAGGTGGCTGAGCTAAACCTGGCCCAAGCCCTGAACGGTGCGTTGGACACGGCGCTCGGATCCGACGACCGGGTGATCCTGCTCGGGGAGGACATCGGACGCACCGGTGGAGTTTTCCGTATTACAGATGGCCTCCAGGACCGCCACGGGCCGACCCGCGTATTCGACACCCCGGTGGCCGAGTCCGGGATCGTCGGCGCCGCTTTCGGAATGGCCATTGCAGGGCTTCGACCGGTCGCCGAAATCCAGTTCATGGGGTTTTCCTACCCTGCGTACGACCAGATCATCAATCACGTGGCGAGGATCCGCAATCGCACGAATCATAGGTTCACCGCCCCGATGGTCATCCGTATGCCGTACGGAGGGGGCATTGGGGCAGCGGAGCACCATTCGGAGTCCACTGAATCCATCTACGCCCACGTCCCAGGGATCAAAGTCGTGGTGCCATCGACTCCTCACGATGCCAGGGGATTGCTACTCGCCGCGATCGAGGACCCCGACCCGGTCGTCTTTCTCGAGCCGATCCGCCTCTATCGAGCGGTCAAGGAGGAGATCCCCGAGATCTACTACACCGTAGACATCGGTCCTGTGCGCATCGAGCGAGAGGGCGGCGACATCACCTTCATCAGTTGGGGGGCCATGATGAAAGAGACCAGAGCCGCGGCGAAGGCCCTTGAAGACGAGGGCGTCTCCGTCGAGGTCCTCGATGTGCGGACTCTGTCGCCATTGGATAGGGAGGGGATTCTGGGCTCGGTCGAGAAGACGGGTCGGGCAGTGGTCATCCACGAGGCACCGATGACCGGGGGATTCGGCGGGGAGATCGCGGCCACGATCCAGGAGCATTCTCTTTACTCACTCGAGGCGCCGGTGCGCCGGGTCACAGGCTGGGACACCATCTTCCCGCTGAAGCGTTCCGAAGATCACTACCTTCCCTCGGTGGAACGAATTGTTTCCGCCGCTCACGAGACATTGGAGGTATGAGTTGGCCCGCGAGTTCCGGCTCCCCGACATTGGAGAAGGTCTCACCGAGGCAGAGATCGTCAGGTGGCTGGTCGCCGTCGGGGACAGTGTCGAAGCCGATCAACCCATTGTCGAGGTGGAGACCGACAAGGCGGTCGTGGAGATTCCTTCGCCGTATGCCGGGGTGGTCATATCCCACGGTGGCGTGGAGGGTGACGTGATCGAGGTCGGTGAGGTGCTGGTCACGATCGGTGAGCCAGGCGAAGGACCAGCTTCAACTTCCGAGAACGACGCCGCCACGAGACCGAGGGGTGGGGAGGCCGCCCCCATCGTCGGCACGCTGAGTGAGGAGGCAGAGTCACTCACCGCCCCATCGACGCATACTTCGGGGCTGCCCACGTCGGTCGAGGCCCTGCCGGTGGTCCGCAAGCTCGCCCGGGACCACGACATCGATCTGGAGACCATCACGGGAACCGGCCCCGGTGGTCGCATCATGCGTCAGGATGTGGAGGCGGTCATTTCGGCCCGAGCGGATATAGAGCCGGTCGTCGAGAAGGAGCACGCGGTCCACGACGTGGCAGTCGGTGCCGGCCACGGAGTCTCCGACGAGCATCTCGGAGAGGTTTCCGCAACCGAAGCGGCCGTAGCGGTGCCATTCTCGACGGTTTCGCAACGTGGTGACGAGCGCCGACAGATGTCCCGCCTGCGCCGGACTATCGCAGCCAACATGGCGAAGAGCTGGGCGGAGATCCCACACGTCACCACCTTCGACGACGTCGATGCCACCCGTCTGCTTGAAGTGCGACAGGCGCTCGGCGACCGGCACGACACCAAGATCCCTGTGGAGGCACTGGTTATCAAGTCCGTCCTTCCCGCCCTCGACGAGTTCCCCGAGTTCAATGCGACCCTCGACGGCGACGACCTGATCTACCGGGCGCACAAAGACATCGGCATCGCCGTGGACACCCCGGATGGTCTGCTGGTGGCTGTGATCCGCGACGCCGCCGCCAAGAGCGTGATGGATCTGGCGAGTGAGGTGCGTCATCTCGGCGAGGGCGCCCGGGAGCGGAGGCTGGCTCCCGACGAGCTCACCGGACAGACCTTCACAGTTTCCAACATCGGAGCGGTTGGCGGTGGTCACGGCACTCCCATCGTTCCCTACGGGACCGTGGCGATCCTGTCAGTGGGTACCGCTCGGCTCCGGCCAGTTGTCCATGACGAGGACCTCGACATCGCACCCGTGATGCCCCTCTCGTTGTCCTACGACCATCGGGTGATCGACGGTGCCGTGGGCCGACGATTCATGGCACTGGTTTTAGAAAACCTCGAGGAACCCGCCCTCTTCCTGGCCGGGTAGGCATGACCGAGCCCGATCCCATCCTGTTATTTGCGGGGAGCGGGAGTCTCCGATTGGGCGGTGCCATCGCACGAGAGCTTGGGGTCGAGTTGGGACGGAACGAAACCCGGCGTTTCCCGGAGGGCAATCTCTTCGTCAAGGTGGATGAGAATGTGCGGGGCCACGACGTCTACCTGGTCCAGTCGACGGTCTTCCCCAGCAACGACAACTTCATGGAGCTGTTGTTCTGGATCGACGCCTTCAAGCGGGCCAGCGCCCGAACCATCACGGTCATCCTGCCCTACTTCAGCTATGCCAAGGGCGACAAGAAAGATGAGCCGCGGGTCTCGATTCGGGCACGAGTCTGCGCCGACGCCATCGAGACGGCCGGAGCAGACCGGGTCGTGGCGATGGACCTCCACGCACCGCAGATTCAGGGGTTCTTCCGGATCCCGGTCGACAACCTCTATGCGATCTCGGTTCTCGGCGAACGAATCGAGGAGCACAGAAGAGATGACCTGGTCGTTGTGTCACCGGATTCCGGATATGCCAAGCAGGCTCGAAGGTATGGCTCGATTCTGGGTTGCTCGGTGGCCATCGCCGACAAGGAGAGGAAAGGACATGACGAGGTGGATCAGGTTTGGATCCTGGGTGATGTGTCAGGCCGGAACGCTGTCATCGTCGATGATTTCACCATCTCCGCCGCCACCCTCGTCGCATGTGCGGACGAATTGATGAGACGTGGTGCCCGATCGGTGTTCGCCGCCGTAACCCACGGGGTGTTCACCGCTGGTTCGATGGAACGTATCGATCAGAGCCCAATCGACCGACTGATCGTGACCGACACCGTCGAGAACCATCCGGTGAGTCTGTCCTCGAAGGTGGACGTCGTCTCGGTCGCTCCGCTGTTCGCAGCGGCCATCGAGCGCATTCACAACCGCCAGAGCATCAGCGTCATGTTTCCGGTGTCGTGACATGGAGGAGATGCCACTATCCACGTCTCTGACTACGAGGCCTAGCCTGCCGGATCATGGCCAAGACCAAGAACAAGAAGAAAAAGAAACCCAAGTCGAGCAAACCTGCGGTCGAGGATCGCAAGGCCAGCAAGCAATACACAGCCACGTTCGGCCGGGCAAAGGTGTCCTACACGGCAACGGCGGCCACACAGAGCTTTGAGAGCAACGACGAGCAGGTCAGTTTCTTCTACGTCTCCTACACAAAAGACGACGTCGACCCGGGGGAACGACCGATCCTCTTCTGTTTCAACGGCGGGCCGGGGTCATCCACCGTCTGGCTGAATCTGGGATTGTTCGGGCCCAAGCGAATGCAGTTCGACGACGAGGGCTTCAAGGTCGGCATGCAAGGCCGGCTCGTCGACAACGAATACTCGATCCTCGACGTGTCGGACGTGGTCTGCATCGATGCTATGGGGACCGGGTTCAGCCGGACCGCCGAGAAGGGCGAGGAAAAGAAGTTTCACCACTTCAAAAAGGACATCGAGGCCTTCGCCGAGTTCATCGTCCACTATCTCAACCGAAACGGCCGCTGGGCCTCACCGAAGTATCTCGCCGGGGAGAGCTACGGCACGTTGCGTGGGGCGGGCATCACCCATGAACTCTTCGAAAAGCACCATGTGGAGTTCAACGGGATCATCTTCATCTCCATGATCCTCAACTATCAGACTTCAGCCATCGACCGGGAATCCATGCTGGTCCACCCGGGCAACGACCTCCCGTTTGCGGTCTACCTGCCCACTTACGCGGCGACGGCGTGGTACCACGAGAAGCTGCCGAAGAAACACCAGAAGAGACCGCTGCGGGATCTTCTCGACGAGGTCGAGATCTTCGCCCTAGGGGAGTATTGGTCAGCCCTGGCTCAGGGCGACCAGCTCGATGAGGGTCGCCAGACGGCCGTTGCGGAGAAGCTGAGTGAGTTCACGGGGCTCGATGCCGAATTCATCGACCACTACAACCTGAGGATTCACATCATGCGGTTCTGCAAGGAGCTGCTTCGTGATCAGAAGCGAACGGTGGGCCGGATCGACTCCCGATATGTGGGCATCGATCGAGTTTCGGCGGGCAACAATCTGGAGACCGATCCGAGCACCGACGCCACAGGAGGTGTGGCGGCCTCGGCCCTCAATGACTTTATCCGCAATGAGATCGGGTTCGAGTCCGACGAGATCTACAACATCCTGTCGATGGATGTGTGGAAGAACTGGGACTACGAGGACTTCAAGGGCCGCTATGTGGACACATCGGAGAACTTCCGTGAAGTGCTCTCCCGGTCACGGGGGACCAAAGTGCTGATCGCCAACGGCTACTACGACCTGGCCACACCCCATTTCGCCACGGAATACACAGTGTCACACATGGGTCTCGATCCTGAGGTGAGGGAGAACATCAGGCTGACTTTCTACGAGGCCGGCCACATGATGTACGTTCACCAGCCCTCGTTGGTCCAGCTTGCCGCCGACCTCCGCGCCTTCGTCAAGGAGAACGCTTCCTAATGCTGTAGGGACCATATGCGGTCCCTACGACGTCTCATATGACTTGACATTTCATCGTCTCATCTCACATAATTCAACAGGCGTTGAATTAAAGGAGGCGATGTGTTGGCGATGATCCTCAAGGAGTTCCGTCAAGTCAGACGGGACCGGCGAACTTTGGCCATGCTCATCGTGATGCCGGTGGTGCTGTTGCTGGTCTTCGGTTATGCAGCCAGATTCGACGTCGACGATATCCCCACCGTCGTCGTGGGACCGCAGTCACAGGTGGTTGCTGAGCGGCTTCCCGACATCTTCACGGTCGACAGCGTCGCGCGGGACGGTGATCGCGACGATGCCGAGCACGAGCTGATAACCGGTAGGGCCCATGTCGCCATCGTCGTCGACGGGCAGGAGGTGACGGCCCTGATCGACGGTTCCGAGCTGTTCATGGCACAGGCAGCGGTTCGTGTGTTCACCGCTGCCACCGATCAGGTTCCCGGACTCTCCTATGAGGTGCTGTTCAATCCCGACCTGGACACCTCTACAGTTCTGATCCCGGGTTTGGCAGGACTGATCATCGTCTTTGTCGGGACCCTGGTCACCTCGATGTCGGTGGTGCGCGAACAGGAGGCCGGCACCCTGGAACAGCTCGCGGTCATGCCGTTCAAGCCCAAGGATGTCTTCATCGGGAAGATCTCCCCCTACTTCCTGATTGCGTCGATCGACATCGTCCTCGTCCTTCTGATCGGCACTCTGCTCTTCGACGTGCCCTTCAACGGTTCGGCTCTGCCACTCGTCCTGGGAGCTGTGATGTTCTTGTTCGTTGCACTCGGAGCCGGCGTCCTCATCTCGTCGGTGTCGGAGAATCAGGCGCAGGCGATCCAACTCGCTCTGATGACAGCCCTGCCGCAGATCATGCTATCGGGGATCATCTTCCCCCTTTCGTCCATGGCTCCGGGAGTCCGCTGGATCGGCTATCTCCTTCCCCTGACCTACTTCAACCAGGTTGCCAAGGGCGTGATGGTCCGTGGTGCCGGTCTGGGAGACCTGCTGATCCCGCTCGGGCTCCTCACCCTGCTGGGGCTTGTCATCTTTGGCCTCGCGGTGATCAGGTTCGCTCGCCAGCTCAGGCCGGCCCGTGCGCGGGTGGCGGCATGACGTGGGGTGTCAATGCTGTCTCGGTCAGGTTCGGAAAACGTGTCGCTCTCGAGGACGTCACACTCGGGCTGAAACCTGGACACATTGCGGTCGTCGTGGGTGGTGATGGATCTGGCAAAACCACTCTCTGTCGCACGATCGTCGGGCTCGAGCAGGTGGTGACTGGAGAGGTGGCAAGACCCTCCCGAACTTGTTTCCAGCCAGAGTCATCAGGTGTCTGGTCGGACCTCACCACGTTGGAGAACCTGGAGTTCGTCGCGCGCGGGTACAACCTCGAACCTACCCACGCCCGTAGTCGAATCGAAGAGCTGCTCGCGGTGACCGACCTAACCGAAGCCCGCGATCGGCTGGGTAGGCAGCTCTCAGGTGGTATGCGTCAAAAGCTGGGAGTGGCCATGGCCGTCTTGTCCGAGCCCGAGCTCCTGGTTCTCGACGAGCCAACAACAGGGCTCGACCCGGTGAGTCGTCTCGAGCTGTGGTCGTTCATAAATCGCTCGGCACGTGAGGGAAGAGCCGTCCTCGTCAGCAGCACCTATGTCGACGAAGCGACACGTGGTGACACTGTCCTCGCCCTCGAGGAGGGACGGGTGCTGGCTTCAGGCCAAGTCAACGAGGTTGTCGCCGCGATGCCGGGACGGCTCTTCGCCTGCGGACACAAACGGGGTGCGCTGTCATGGCGCCGCGGTGAGCATTGGCGGGTCTGGTCTGCTGATGGCGTGCCACCGGTCGGCGGCAGAGAAGTAGAGCCCGACCTGTCGGATGTGATGACCGTCGCCGCGTTGTCGAGTGAGCAGCTGTCATGACGGCGTCCATCGCAGCCGTCCATCTCTCTCGACATTTTGGAGAGGTGGCTGCCGTGGAGGATCTTTCATTCTCGGTGGAGCCCGGCGAAGTTGTCGGGCTACTGGGTGCAAACGGGGCGGGCAAGACGACGACCATGCGAATGCTGTTGGGTCTTCTCGCCGCTACCGGAGGTGAGGCCCTGATCGGCGGTCAGCCGGTGACCGAAGTCGATCGGCGGATGATGGGCTATGTGCCCCAGGGGCTGGGGCTGTATCCCGATCTGACCGTCGCAGAGAACGTGGAGTTTGCCGCGGCCTCTTTCGGTGTGACGGCTCCTTCTTTGACCGATGAGGGGCTCGGAGCGATATCCAACCTGCGGATCGGTCATGTCTCTCTTGGCTTGAAACGTAGGGTCGCTTTCGTAGTGGCTCGTTGCCATGAACCGTCCGTATTGATCCTCGACGAGCCGACATCCGGTGTGGGACCTCTAGGCCGGGCCCGTCTGTGGGAGACGATCCGCGAGACCGCCGAGCGCGGAGCCGCCGTGTTGGTATCCACGCATTACATGGAGGAGGCGGAGGAGTGTGATCGTGTGGTTCTCATGGCCAAGGGGAAGAAGGTGGCCGCAGGATCGGTGAAGCAGGTGATTGGAGAGACACGTGCCGTGGCGCTGAGCGGTGATGTGACGGCGAGCAACCTCGAGACTGTCGAGGGGAGTGGTGGCACGGTCCTCATGGACGGTCCCGGTTGGCGCGTCGTCGGTCTCCGCGTAGAGCAGGTTCGGGAGATAGTGGGTCCCCACGTCAGCGTCGACGAGGTGCCGGCCTCGTTCGAGGAGGCGTTCGTGGCGTTGTCGAGATGACTGCTGGGCGCACTGGAAGAAGGGCTGGATCACCGGACACCCGCAACGAAATCGTCGAGGCGGCGAAGACTGTCTTCGCGGAGGTGGGCTACGACCGGGCCACCATCCGTGGAATTGCCGGTGTGGCCGGTGTGGATCCTTCGTTGATCTATCACTACTTCGAGACCAAGGACACCCTCTTTGCCGCCTCCATCCACCTGCCTGTTCCTCCGACCGAGACTCTGAAACAGGCATTCACCGAAGGGGGCGATGGGCTCGGCCGGCGACTCGCCGAGATCTTCTTCCTCGTCTGGGAGCAAGAGGAGGCGAGGACATCCCTGCTCGGGGTACTTCGTTCGGCGATGGGCGGGGAGGATCAGGCATCGATCGCTTTCCGTCAGTTCTTGACCAGCGCTCTCCTCGATCAGATCGCCCCGATGATCCCGGGTAAGGATGCCCGGTTGAGGGCCCTGTTGATGGCTTCTCACCTGGTCGGGATCGCAATGACACGATATGTCGTCAAGTTGGAGCCGATTGCGTCGACTCCGGTCGATCAGATCGTGGACCTGGTTGGCCCCCGGATCCAGTCCTATGCCACGCCCGTCTGAGCCGCGAGTGAGGATCTCGGAATTCCGCGACCGGTGGTTGCCCGAAGTGTTTTCTCATTTCTCCGCGACGGGGCGGCCCACGGCAAGAACGTCGACCAGGTTGGGCATCCTCTCCCGGAACACGGGGTCGGGCAACGTGCCGAGGGCATCGGAGAGGGAGGCAAAGAAGCAACGCGCCGCTGCCGTCGCTGCCACGTCGAAGACCTCGGCGTCGGAGAGACCCGCCTGACGAAGTCGTTCGACATCAGACTCGTCGACAGAGGCCGGGTCGCCGGCCACCTTGGTGGCGTAGTCGACGATCGCCTGCTCTTCTTCGCTCAACCCCGCAGAACGGGGTGCCTTGGCGAGGGCTGTCAGCTCGTCGGGTGAGGAGCCCAGCCCGAGGAGCTTCTCGGCATGCGCGATGGAGCAGTAGCTCGACTTTCTTCGCACAGCCGCCGCCACGGTTGCCAGCTCATAGCGTCGCGGGTCCATGGTCGACTTGATCGCGGAGTTGAGCTGCGCCCAGGCTTGGTACACCGCCGGTCGGTGGCTGAACTGACGCCCATAGTTGGGGAGGTAGCCGAGGGTGTTGTGCAAAGTCTCGTAGATGGCGGCTACGTCACCGACTGCCTCGTCTTCGGGCACCGTTTCGATATAGGACATGTCTCTCCTGTTGTCACAGCCGACGATACGCACCATGTTGGCCAACGGAGCCTCGAATGAGACGGTCTAGAGCCCATATATGGCCCCCACAGCATTAGGAAACGGAATGGGCATCCACCACCGAGTAGACCTCGGGGAGGTCGAGGTCGGGGTAGGGGTCGGGGGCCATCAGGCCGAGAATTCGGGACTGTGACCGGGCCGACACGTGGACGTGATCGGCCCAGGCCATTGTCAGGTCGGTTGGTGGCACCCGACAACAGGACGGGTCGGGACACGAAGATGTCTCCCGGTTCC
>Ga0299913_10002177_pt1 | contig 15297 bp, 14 predicted proteins | sample RVTome_9_FD_201360 | JGI IMG/M metagenome (GOLD analysis project Ga0299913, IMG submission 201360) | Soil microbial communities from uranium-contaminated site in the Upper Colorado River Basin, Wyoming, United States - RVT155D38 (version 2) ...
GTCGTCACTGTCGGCATCGGTCGGATCGCTTCCGAGGCCGACCTCGATCCCGTCTGATAGGCCGTCGCCGTCCGTATCCGGATTGTTCGGGTCGGTCTCGCCTGGGTCGACCTGGCCGTTGTGGTTGGCGTCCTCGAAGCCGTCGAGGAGCCCATCGTCGTCGCTGTCGGGATCCAGCGGATCCGTCGGGTTCGCCCCGTTGACCTCAATGCCGTCGAGGAGTCCATCGTCGTCAGAATCAGGGTCGTTCGGGTTGGTCTCGCCAGGATCGAGGCCACCGCTGTGGTTCGCGTCCTCGAAGCCGTCGAGGAGCCCATCGTCATCACTGTCGGGATCGTCGGGGTCGGTTGGGTTCGTCCCGGTCAGCTCGGTGCCGTCGAGGAGACCGTCATCGTCGGAATCGGGGTCGATCGAGAACGCGACCGACCCAAGGTTGAAGGTGCCTCCCGAGACGTCGGCGACCTCTGGATCGAGGAGTGGGATCGGCAGGTTGCCGGCCGCGACCTGCGACGCTACCTGGCTGCCAATCAGGCCGCCGCAGGCTCCGCCGTCGATCGCGCTGCCGATCAGGCAGTCGAGCCCGGCGCTCGTGTAGACGGAGCCCAGGCCGCCGGAGAACAGCGACTCGGTCGCGTCGTCGAAGCCCAGCGTGTTCAGGAAGCCGGCGAGATCGATGACAAGGTGCATCTCGGCGCTCGTCGCCACCCAGTGCATGACCGGTGAGAGCGTGACGCCGATGTCGTCGCCGGGCGAGAGCGTGCTCGCGACATCGATCGACGCAGATTGGGCGCCCGCGGTCTGCCACTCGAGAACCGGCAGGGCGGGCGAGGCCAGGGTTCCGGCGCCAGTGACGTCGATTCCGGCCGCCGCCCCTCCGAGCCCCGGCAGCGGACCGCTCGGGACCGGCGCCAGGGTGACCGAGCCTTCGGCGCGCACGGAGACGATGTCAAGGTCGTCGCCGAAGGGGTTGAACAATGCGAGGGTGACGGTGTTGCTCGATACGGGCACCGTGACCGGTGCATCGCCCGCTAGTGGCGCGGCGAAACTCTGCGAGCCGCTCGCGGTCAGGTTGACCGAGATCGAGTCGCTCGGGTTGGGGATCCCGGGTACGCAGACCACGAGCTCGCCACTGGCCGTGCCGACGGCGTTGGCTGACACGGACAGCTCGGCGCCGCCGTCGTCGGTCGGCGTGTAGCCGACGGAGACCGGGAGGCTGCCGCCTGCCTGCAAGTCCTCGCGGTCATAGGTCAGGGAGACGTCGGCGCCCATGGCCATGTGCACGCTGGCCGAGCCGTTGATGCTGACCGAATAAGTCGCTCCACCGATCGGTGGGGCACCGAGGAAGCAGATGTCGCCTCCGCCGCTCTTCGATGCCGAGAACGGGACTGTCGCGTCGAAGCCGAGGGCGACATGGCGGTTCTGCGTGACGGGCGAGGCTCCGTAGGCGATCGGCGCCGCGTACGCCAGGGCGAGCGAGACGAGAGCAGCCGCGGTGAACACGACTCGATAGCGCATGCGCGTGGTCCTCCCCCTGAAGTAGAGCGGCGGCCCGCAGACGCTGAGCGACCGGCGCGAGCGCACTACAACTCTTCTTGCGAGCCCGAGCATCTGCCCCGAGCGGGGAGCGGACAAGAGGGATTTTGGTCATTGGCGCGTGGGTATTGGTCATTGGTGACTGCACGCCCCGGGGAGCATCCACGGGAGCCGCGGCATGGGGCGACGGATACCTGCGATATCATCCCGCGGCGGCGTGACGGAACTCGCGTCGCACTGCTGGGGCGGCTAGCTCAGCTGGTTAGAGCACTTGCTTGACATGCAAGAGGTCACTGGTTCGAGTCCAGTGTCGCCCACCAGATCTCGTCGTCGAACGTGAAATGACCGCCATCACGGCGGTCATTTCGTTGTCTCGCGAGATTGCTGTCCTCGCCGCCGGCGAGGCCAGCGGTGAGCGAGCTACCGTCGATGCGTGCCTCGTTTCGGGGTGAGGGCGAGGACGAACGCGGCCAGGCCGGCGATCAGAAGGAGCAGACCCGTCCAGGCACCCGCGTCCGGCCGCGCGGGCTGGTCAAACGACGTCGTGTCCGGGAGCGTCCGCTCGGGGGCATCGGTGTCGTCAGCCACGTCCTGCGAGGGCGCATCGGTGTCGGCGGCCACGCTCTGGATGAACGTCGGGGTGGGCGGAGCCGGGGTTTCGTCCTCGCACTCGACGACGATGTCCAGCTCCTCGTTGCTCCGATCGATCACCTGCTCGTCATCCCACAGGAGCGTGTACGTGCCGTCCGGGAGGCCGAACGATCCGGCATCCGGCTGGCGGTCGCCCGTCGCGGCCGTCACCTCGTACATGCCGGATTCGACGGCCGTCGAATCGGCGTCACGGAGCTCCCAGGCGCCGCTCTCGCCACCCGGGGCAGGGTTGAACTCGAAGTAGAACTCGCACACCGTGGCCCCCGCGGGGGTCGCATCCGCGTTGTACACGGACACGGTCGACGCCGGGTCGGCGAGGGCGACGCCCGCAGCGGACACCAGCAGCGAGGCCGCCGCGATCGGCGCCAGGATCAAACGACGAATCAAGCGAGACATGGCCACTCCTCAACGGGCGATCTGTGGCGCCATCTTGCTGATCCGGACTCCCATCCAACCTAACCGGACCTCACCCATCCGTTGCAGCGCGGTTCCGGCCCGCGAACTCGGTGCCTCGGGTCAACGGGCCTCGCCGCGGGGGCCGATCGCCGTGGTCACGTGAGTCGCCGCCGCGCTCAGGGATCCGTGCCGCAAGGTGCTTGCGACATCGGCCACCCGGCCGGAAGCGGTCGGGGAGTCGCGGGCGGGCATGCTGGGCGCAACCCCATGATCATCAGACGCTTCAACACGAATGTCGCGGTCGTCGCCGGCGCCGCGACCCTCGGGCTCCTGTTCGTGCTCACAGCCTTGTGGGCGACCGGCAACCTTCGCTTCTTCGGCTCGGAGGCCGGCCCGTGGGGGGCGGCGCAGACCGCCGGCCCCGGCGCGACCAGCGCCAGCGTACCGTCCGCATCGCCCGGCCCGAGCGTGGTCCCGTGGGCGAGCGTCGCGACGCCGCCGTCGCCAGCCCTGCCGGAGCACCCGCCGGGATCAACGGGGGCCGAGCCAGCCGGGGGTGGTGACCCAGCGATCCCGACCCCGACACCGAAGCCTGACGATCCGGAAGACCCTCGGACGCCGCGACCTGCCACGCCTCGGCCGACAGCACCCCCGACCTTGACGCCGACCCAGCCGCCGCCGGAACCCACGCAGCCGCCGCCGGAACCCACGCTGCTGCCGACGCTCCCGCCACTGCCCACGCTGATCCCGACCCCGGCCTGAGGTGACCGCGTCCACGGCGTCCTGATGCAACGCACCCGCAACCGACATCAACGGACGGTTAATCGGGAGATGAGTGCCCAACACGCAGGCTGTGTGTTGCTCGACAGTGCCCCGCCACCGTTCGGCGATGGCTGAAGAGCCTGGTCGACGCAACCCGAAGCCGAGGGCGGCGAATGTGTTTCGCCACGCTGGGCGTCTCGAGATCGGGGTGAGCGCACGATCGGGGGACCAGTGAGATCGACGAATGAGGAGGCGATGACGGACACGCGCGAGACTGGCCGGTTGCCGGTCGGGACCCAAAAGACACATCCCTGGTGGCTGCTCGTCGGCCTGATCGCTGTGGGCGCGCTCTGCGGCGCGCTCCTGGCGGTGCTCGAGGCGGGCACGTGGCTCGCGCTTTCGGCGGGGGTGCTCGTCGCCTTCGCGACCGTCGGCCTCGTCCGACCGCGGGCCGAGGCCACCTCGACCTCGCTGGTCCGCCACGCAGAGAGCGGGTGGGGCTACCTGCGCACCGAGCTCGCGCGCAGTCGCCGGCACGACCGGCGATTCGCGGTCGTCGCAATTCCGGCTGACCTCTGGTCACCTTCGGACACGGTACCGGCCGCGACAGTTGAGATCGGGCTCCATGCGGCGGCCTCCGTCCAGGGCCTTGTCCGCCGCCCTGATCGCGCCTGGGTGGACGGGTCGCTGCTGCATATCCTGTTGACCGATTGCGATCGCCCGCAGGGGCTGGCATTCCTCGCGCGGGCGCGCCTGGCCCTGCCCCAGCTGTTCGACAACGACCGGGTGAAGCTCGTGGTCTTCCCGGACGACGGCCTCACCTCTGGCGCGCTGCTGGCTGGGCTCGAGACGGACGGGACCGTGGCTGCCGAGGCGGAGCGCACCGGTCAGGTCGCCGCGCGATGAGGACCGTGCCCAGGCCGGTCTACCTCCTCAGTGACGTGGACACGCTGCCGCAGGACGAAGCGCGCCCGCGCTACCTCCCGACGAAGCGTGTCTTCGACGTCCTGTTCTGCATCGTGATCGCGATCCCGGTTGCCCTCGTCGCAGGACTCTGTGCACTCGCCATCCGGCTCGAGTCACCCGGACCGGTTCTCTACTCGCAGCTCCGGATCGGCAAGGACGGCCGGCCGTTCCGGATGTGGAAGTTCCGGACGATGGTCGAGAACGCCGAAGAGCTGAAGGCCTCGCTGGCGCACCTGAACGTGCTCCCCCCGCCAGACTTCAAGATCCCGGACGACCCACGCGTCACACGCGTCGGCAGGTTCCTGCGCAAGACGAGCCTCGATGAGCTCCCACAGTTCGTGAACGTCCTGAAGGGCGAGATGAGCATCGTCGGCCCACGCCCCGCCGAGGACGGCATGGACACGTATCTGCTCTGGTACGGCGAGCGGTTGGAGGTGCCGCCCGGGATCACCGGGATCTGGCAGCTCGAAGGCCGTGCCTCAACCTCGTTCGACGCGCGCCTGCGCTACGACATCGAGTACATCCGCTCAATGTCGCTGTGGCTCGACATCAAGCTGATCCTGCGGACCGTGGGCGTTGTCTTCCACGGAACGGGCATCTAGCCCAACCGGATCGACATGCGCCCTTTGCTCGGCGTCGCCGCCGCTGGCGCATCCGGCGCAACGATTGGTCGCGGCGATCCTCTCCGCAGGGTTCGCCAGATGGCGCCCGCAACGTGCCCCAGCTCGGCGACCATCGGGCGTGGGTCCCGGAGCGAGGCCACGGCCTCGATCGATGGGCCGCGAACGGAGCGCCACCAGTCGCCGATGGACAGCCTGCCCCGCCGCATCGCGACGGCCGCCGCCTGGAGGTCGTGCCGCCAGTAGATCCACTTGACGCCGCCGTAGCGCTGCTCGCGCCGCGTCGGTAGCGGCAGGCCGAGCGCGTCGCAATAGGCGGTGAGAAGGAGCTCAACGCCGCCGCGCTCGGCGATTGCCGAGCGGCCCGTCGGGCGGCCGAGGTTCGGCTCGATGATCGAGAACCGACCGGTCCGCTCGTCGCGCTTCATCTCGACGTAGGCGAGCCCGCGATAGTTCGCGCTCGTGAAGAGGTCGATCGCGGCGTCGAGCACCGTGTCCTCGCGGACCTCGACGCCCAGGCTGCTGGTCCCTGTGTCCGGCGGCCACTGTCGGATCTTTCGAGCGATGAAGGTCGCCTGCGGCCGGCCCTCGCGATCGAAGTAGGCGTTGCACGAGAACAGCGCATCCTCGCCGCCCGCGACCCACGACTGTGCGATCAGCTGCGTGGTCCACGCGTGGACGCGATCGTACTCGGCCAGGAGCTGGCCGGCGTCGTTCACCGTGTAGACCTTCGCTCGGCTGCTCGCCAGCCACGTGGGCGTCTTGAGGCCGGGCTTCATCACGACGGGGTACTCCAGCGTCCGCGCTGCCCGCTCGGCGTCGTCCCGACTGCGGAGGATCGCGGTTGGCGGGATGGGCAGGCCGTTCTCCTGCGCGTGCTCGGCAAACGCGACCTTGTCCATGAGCCGCCTGATGACGTCGTGCGTGGGGAGGACGAACCGGAAGAAGGGCTCGAGTCGCTCCCGCTCGGCCGAGATGGTCAGCACGGACCCGTCGGTGCACGGGAGGAGGAACGCAGGGCCGTCCGCCGCGACACTCGGGCCGAGGCGCTCAAGCGCGCGGATCAGCCCTTCGCCCGTCGTCGGAGCGATGACCTTGCGCTGCGGAACACGGGTTCGCACGCAGAAGTGGTCACGATCGGCGGCGAGCGCGATGACCGGGACCCCCCGGTCCGCGAGGAGGCGCGTGGTCTGGAGGCCGGTGACGCAGTCGAGGCCGACGACGACCGCGGGCGGTCGTGCGTCAGGCTTGCCCATCGTCCTCCAGCACGATCGCTTCGGCCGTGCCGACGAGCTCGAACAGATGCTCGACGGACGCGATCTGCGGGTCGACCGCGGACGCTCGGCCCTCGCGGGCGAGCGTGTCGAGCGTCTCCTCGACCGCCTTCACGGCCGCGCGCATCGGCTGGTTGGCCAGGATGACAAGGTTGAAGCCCAGCTTCTTCAGCTCCTCCGCGGTGAAGGTGGGGTAGAGGGTCGGGACCGCGACCAGGGGAACCTGCCCGACGCCCGACCACGCTTCGAGAAAGCCCTCGATCTCGCCGAGCGTCTTGTCCCGCGAGTGGATGAGGATCGCGTCGACGCCTGCCTCGACGTACGCATCCGCGCGCCGGCAGGCCATCTCGACGCCCTCACCGGCGATGAGCGCTTCGACGCGCGCGATGATCATGAAGTCGTTGCTCGGCTGCGCGTCCTTCGCGGCCCGGAAGCGGCGCGCCTGCTCCTCGACCGCGATCAGCTCGCGCCGGGTATCGGAGCCCATGAGGCTGTTCCGCTTCGGGAAGAGGTTGTCCTCGATCGACACGGCCGCGATCCCCGCGAGGTCGAACTCTCGCACGGTCCGGACGACGTTGTTGAGCGCCCCGAAGCCGTTGTCGCAGTCCGCGACGACGGGCAGGTTGGTCGCCCGGTCGATCCGGATCGCGGCATCCAGCGTCTCGGACAGGGTCGTCAGGTTCAGGTCCGGCATCGCGTGGACGACGGTCGCGACCGCGAGGCCGCTCACCCAGACCGCGTCGAAGCCGTGCCGGCCGATCAGCAGCGCCGTGAGCGCGTCGTGCGCGCCGACGGCCACGGCAGCGCGGTCACTCGCCATCGTCGTGCGAAGCGCGTGCCGCTTCTCGGTTGCGGTCACCGTGGCGGTCGTCGTCACTGGGGGCGTCGCGGTCGTCACAGGCCTTGCTCCCGGCTGAAGCGATCGACGATGTCGACGACGATCCGCCCGATCTCGCGCTGGGCGTCGACCGTGGCGGCACCGATGTGCGGCGAGAGTATGACGTTCGGCAGCTCCGCGAGCGGGGACACCTGGCCCTCGCCCTCTCGAACGTGGACGTCGAGGCCCGCGCCGGCGAGGCGGCCGTCGCGCAGCGCTTCCAGCAGGGCGTCCTCGTCGACGACCCCGCCACGCGCGATGTTGACCAGGAAGGCCGTCGGCTTCATCCGCAGCAACTCGGCGGCGCCGAGCAGCCCTCGGGTGTCGTCGTCGAGGGGTACGTGGACGGAGACGAAGTCTGAGCGCTCGAGCACCGCGCCGCAGTCGGGCAGGAGCTCGATGCCCTTGTCGGCGTACTTGCGCCGGCGACCTTCCGATGGGTTCGCAACGCACCCGACGACCTCCATGCCCCAGGCCGCCCCAAGCTCCGCGACGCGGGTCCCGATGGATCCGAGGCCGATAACGCCGAGCGTCTTCCCGTGAAGGTTGTAGGCCTGGAGCTCGCCCTTGGCCCACCGGCCCTGCCGAAGGAGGCGATCGGCGAGGGGCAGCTGTCGCGCCAGCCCGAGCATGTGCGCGAAGGTCATCTCGGCAACGGCCTGCGCGCCGGGACCCGGCACGCGCTGGAGCTCGATGCCCCGGGCGTTCACCGTCTCCATGTCGAGGTTGTCAAGTCCCGAGCCGGCGCGGACGAGCAGGCGCAGGTCGGGTGCCTCGAGGACCGAGGACCCCAGGCTCACCCCGCTCCGGAAGACGATGGCCTGACGGTCATGCGCGCGTTCGGCGAGCTCCGGCTCGGTCGCCCCGATGGCCCCCACCACGTCGTGCCGACTCCGGAGCACCTCCTCGGCGTCCTCGTCGATCCGACTGGCGAGCAGGAGCCTCATCGGAGTCGGGCCTGGATCAGGGCGATGATCTCGCCGGTCACGTCGGGCAGGGGACGGGTGGCATCGACCACGTTGAAGTCGGGCACCACGCTGCCGAGGGCCAGATACTCGCGGCGTCGCCGGTCCAGAATCTCCACGCTCTGCTCGAGCTTTCGGGCATGCAGCACGTGGGCCGGCGCATCGAGGACGATCACCATGTCCGGTCGTGGGTAGAACCGGCGCAGGAGCATGCCGTGGAGGCGGGTGGCGAGCAGCTGGCGGGACTGTTGCTGAGCGGGGTTGGGATAGTAGTCGAACAGGAAGTGCCGATCGAAGATCACCAGGTAACCGCGCCAGTTGTAGATCCGGGCAACCAGGACGCGAAACCATTCCTCGGCGAGCCACGCGAGGAGGCGCACACCCGCATACCCTTCGCGGAGCAGCCCCGGGCGGCCGCTGGCTCGCGAGTCGCCTGACCAATCGGCGGTCATTTGGGCGCCCCGTCCCCTGGCGCGCTTGATGGCCAGGGCGAGGCGCGTCGTCGGAAGCATCAAGTTGCTCTGCTCAAGGTTCACCCCCATGTAGAGGTAACGCGCGGGGACGCCGACTCGGCGGGCCACCTCGCGCGCAATCGATGACTTGCCCGCGCCGTCAGGACCGATCAGCGCGACGCTCCTCATGCGGCCTTATATTCGAAGATGAAGCCTGTACGGCTCGTCACGCGCGGATCGCCGATATTGCGGACGTGGATCAATACACGGAGCCGGCGAGGTGCGGGGGGCATCCATACGCCGCTGAACCCCGGAGGCATCCCTGAACGTCCTCATCACCGGCGGCGCCGGGTATATCGGTCGCTTCTGCGTTCGCGAGCTCGTCGCGGCGGGCCACGACGTGGTGGTCCTCGATGCGCGCCCGCTGCCCGAGAACAGCACAAGCCCCGCCGTGGCCTCCATCACGGGCGAGGTGGGCGACGCCGCGCTCGTCGAAGGCGCGCTCGTCGACCACCAGATCGACGTCGTGCTGCACCTCGCCGCCGAGAAGTCCGTGGAGGACTCGATGGCCGCACCCGGCCCGCACCTCCTCCGGAACGTCGGCGGGAGTCTCGCGCTCCTCGAGGCCATGCGCGCCCGACGCGTTCGCCGGATCGTGTTCTCGTCGTCCGCGGCGGTGTACGGCACACCGCAGCGTGTCCCCGTGGACGAGGGTGCCACTCTTGCCCCGGACAACCCGTACGGAGCGGGCAAGGTCATGGTGGAGGAGGCACTCCACTGGTACGCGCGGTGCCATGGCTTCGCCACCGTCAGCCTCCGGTATTTCAACGCCGCCGGGGCTGCAGCGGATGGCTCGCTTGGCGAGGGTGGCCCCGACGCCACGAACCTCATCCCGCGGGTGATGCGCGCGCTCGCCGGCGTGTCCGAGCCGGTCTCGATCTACGGCACGGACTACCCGACGCCGGACGGGACGGCCGTGCGGGACTACGTCCACGTCGAGGATCTTGCGCGCGCGCACGTTCGGGCCGTGGAGCAGGTCCACGGGGCGTCCGGGGAGCACGTGTACAACCTCGGCACCGGCCAGGGCGTCTCCGTCCGTCAGGTTCTCGACGCGGCCCAGCGGGCGAGCGGCAAGCCGGTCCCGCACGTCGAGGCGGCGCGGCGCCCGGGCGATCCGCCGGCCGTCTGGGCCGATCCGAGCGCGGCCGCCCGCGACCTGGGCTGGCGAGCCCAACGAGACCTGGAGGACATCGTTCGAACCGCCTGGCTGTGGCAGCTCCGGAATGGCTGACGCTGCCACGTTCGCCGGCTCCGGGACGGTCGATTTCGACCTGCATGGTCACGTCGGCGTACGGCTGATTGACGCCGACGCCCGGGATCGCGCCAGGGTTGTCGCTCAGCTCGGTCCCATCGCGGCTCCATTGGAGCGTGAGCCGGACATCACGGTTCGCTTTGTGGAGCGCATCGAACATGGTCCGCTCACGTACGTCGCCCTCGGGGAGAGTGCCTTCGACGACCGGTCCTTCGTGCTGCTGAGCGGCGCGGGGAGGGTCAAGGCCAAGGCGCTGGTCCCGTTCGCCGAGATCGGCGGCCGATGCGAGATCGTCTGCGAGCGAGCGCTGCCCGCGGTTCCCCACCTCGTGGCCATCGTCAACCTGACCGCGCTGGCGCAGGGTGTCCTGCCGCTGCATGCCTCTGCCTTTGTCCACGATGGACGAGGCGTCCTCGTGACCGGCTGGGCGAAGGGCGGTAAGACCGAGGCCCTGCTCGCGTTCATGCAGCGTGGCGCCCGGTACGTCGGCGACGAGTGGGTCTACCTCACGCCAGACGGCCAGATGTTCGGCATCCCGGAGCCGATCCGGCTCTGGCGTTGGCAGCTTCGGCAGCTGCCGAACCTCGCGGCCCGGGCCTCGGGCTCGGATCGGCTGCGCATGGCCGCGCTCGACATGCTCGCCGGCGGGGCGGAGCGGCTCTCGCCGGCGCGAGGGGGCGGGTTCGTTGGGGCCGCGCTTCGGCGCGCGGCACCGGTTCTTCGCCGGCAGGTCAATTTCCGCGTTCCGCCGACCCGACTCTTCGGTGCGGAGCGGATCCACGGACCCGCTCCGGTGGACACGATCGTTTTCGTCTCCAGCCACGATCGCCCCGACGTTGAACTCGAGGCTACGGACGCCACCGAGGTCGCACGCCGCATGAGCGCTTCGCTCTTGCACGAGCGGAACCCCCTTCTTGAGCGTTATCGGCAGTTCCGGTTCGCCTTCCCGGATCGCCGGAGCGACGCCCTCGAGAGCGCCTCGGAGACCGAGGCGTCTCTGCTCGCACGAACCCTCGGGGGTCGCCGCATGTCGTGGCTCCGGCATCCGTATCCGTGCGAGATCCGCGCGCTCTTCCCGCCGATCGCGGCGCTCCTCGCGGACACGCGGCCCTAGCGCCGTCAGGAGCCCGCCAGCCATGACCCAGCCCTGGGTACCCGCCGATCACAACGCCGATCAGGGTGGCCTGCGACGGCGCGTCGCTCGCGGGCTGACATGGACGCTCATCGACAACTGGGGTGCCCAGCTCCTGGGGCTCGCGATCCTCGTCATCCTGCTCCGGCTCCTGAGCGTCGAGGATGTCGGGCTCGTCGCGCTCGCAGCGGCGATCGTCGGCGTCGCGCAGCTCTTCGTTGACCAGGGCCTCGGGGATGCGCTGATCCAGCGCCGATCGCTCACGCGCGGCCACATTGACACCGCGTTCTGGACGGCCGTGGTGACGGGAGCCCTGCTGGCGCTCCTCGGCGTCGTGGCTGCGGAACCCCTGGCAACGATCGTGGGCGAGCCGCGGCTTGCGCCACTCGTCCAGGTCCTGTCGGTGTCATTCGTCCTGACAGCCCTCAGCAGCGTCCAGATGGCGCTGCTGCGCCGGGAGATGGCCTTCAAGAGCCTGGCCGCAAGACGCCTCATCGCGATCGCCGGCGGCGGGATCGTCGGCGTTGCGATGGCCTTCCTCGGCTTTGGCGCCTGGGCGCTGGTCGGCCAGCAACTCGCGCAGGCGGGTCTCTCGGTGTTGACCCTGTGGGCAGTGAGCCCCTGGCGCCCCGGCCTCCAGGTTTCGTGGGCCGACTTCAGGAGCCTGTTCTCGTTCGGCATCAACATCGTCGCGGGCGACCTGCTCTTCTATCTCGGCCGGAACCTCGACTCGCTCCTGGTCGGCACCTTCCTCGGACCGGTCGCCCTCGGCGTGTACGCGGTCGCATTCAGGTTCCTTGAGGCGAGCACGGCGATGCTTGCGACCGCCGCGCGGAAGCTCGGATATCCCACCTTCGCGCGCCTGCAGGACGACCGCGATCGCCTCCGCCGAGCTTACGCGCGCATGAGCCGTGCGTTGGCTGCAGTGACACTGCCGGGCTACGTCGGTCTGGCGCTCGTCGCCGAGGAGGCGATCGTGCTGCTGGCGGGTGAGGCATGGCGCGGGAGCGGGGCAATCGCCACGGTGCTCCTTCTCACTGGCCCGGCGCAGGCCGTCCAGGCGTACAGCGGCGCCGTGTTGAACGCCATCGGCCACCCGGAGGTGACCCTCCGCTACCGGTTCCTCACGGCGGTCCTCAACGTCGCCGGCTTCCTGGTCGCCGTGCTCGTCTTTCGCAGCATCCTCGCGGTCGCCGCCGCGTACGCCCTGCGGGCCTACGTCATGGTGCCCGTCGTGCTGCGGTGGCTGGAGTCGTATGGGGAGATCCCGTTTCTCGAGAACCTCCTGCGACTGCGTCGGATCGCCGGAGCGACGGCCCTGATGGCTGTGGCCGTGCTCATCGTCAAGGCGATCTTGCCCGAGTCGGCTGGGCCGGTGGCGTCGCTCGCGGTTGAGATCGGCGCCGGGGTGATCGTGTACGGCGTGACCATCGTTCTGCTCGAGCGCGACCTGCTCGCGGACCTGTGGCAGTTCGCGATTCAGGCCATGCCGGGCGCCATCGGCCGGCGGTTCGGGGGAACTCCGTCTCGCCGTTCGCACGACGTTCCCGGGCCGTCGCCGGCTGGCGGTCCGCCCAAGGATGTGGCCCGGTGAGGTGGTCGCCACCCTCGACTGGCGTCCGCGGACTCGCCGCGCGCGTCTTCCGCGGCCCGCCGGCAGCGGGCGTCGCCGCGCTGCTGGATCGCCTCGCGGCCCCGCCGCCCGGCGCCCTGGCCGTCCTCACCTACCACCGCGTCGACGAGCCCGAGGCCCGTCCATGGCTGTATCCGTTCCTGTTGAGCGCCACCCCGGCCGCATTCGACGAGCAGATGACGGCACTCGTGCGCCGGCATCGACCGATCGGGCTGTCCGACGTGCTTACGGCGCATCGGGGCGTTCGACCGCTTCCCCGGCGTGCCGTCCTGGTCACGTTCGACGACGCATATCGGGATTTCATGGAGAACGCATGGCCGATCCTCGCCCGCCACGGCGTCCCGGCGACCCTGTTCGTCCCGACGGGCTACCCGGACGTCGAGGACGCGTCCTTCTGGTGGGATCGTGTCTGGCAGGCTGTGCAGGCCGCCCCCGCCGGCGCCCATGACACGCGGATCGGGCGCCTGGAGCTAACCGACGATGCCAGCCGGCGTGCCGCCGCCCGTTCGTTGGTGGAGTTCCACAAGCGGCTCGCCCACGACGAAGCCCTGCAGAGCGTGGCGTCACTCACCGAGCGACTCGGTGGCACCGCGCGGCGGGGCGATGTCCTCGGCTGGGACGACCTCCGACGCCTCGCAGCGGCGGGCGTCCAGATCGCCCCGCACTCCCAGACGCATCCGTTGCTCACGCGGCTCGGACCGGACCGCGTGGCGGCCGAGCTCAGAGGATCGCGAATCGACCTGGAGCAGCACCTCGATGGCCTGGGGTTCGGCAGCGTATTCGCGTATCCTGCGGGGCAGCACAACGACGCGTCGAGGGCTGCCCTTGCGCAGGCGGCTTTCGAGCTCGCGTTCACGACCGAGCGGGGGATCAATCGGGTCGGGCGCTCCGATCCGCTTCGATTGCGGCGCATCAACGTGGGGTTGCGCTCCGGCCCGGAGGTCATTCGCGCGCAGATCGCGTTCTTTACGCTTCGTTATCGCACTCGGGGCTTCTGACGTGGCCGTCCGATAGGGGTCTGTCATTACGTTCCCGGAGCCGCGTCCGGCTCCTTCGGCCGCGTGACTCGCGGTACCCCCTGGAGGCACCTTGGAACTCGGCGGCTACATCGGAACCGTGCGCCGGTGGTGGTTCGTCCTCCTCGCTGCGATCGTGGTCGCGGGCGCAGGGGGTTTCGTCGTTGCCTCCCAGCTGCCCAAGGTGTACGAGGCGGAAGTCCGGCTCCTCGTCGGTCCCCTGAACACCGACTTCGAGACCCAGCGTGCGGCCGGCCAGCTCGCGAACACCTATGCCCAGATCGCCACCAGCCGGCGGATCAGCGACGCCGTCCTGCAGCGCGTCGGGGCCGACCGCCCGCCCGAGGACCTTCAGGCAGCGATCACCGCGGTCCCGAATGACGTCACGCGCCTCGTGATCATTCGCGTCCAGGACACGGACGCCCGGCGCGCCGCCGTCCTGGCGAACGCGGTCGCGGACGAGCTCGGGGTGCTGGCTGCGGAATCCGCCAGACCCGAGGGGCAGACGCAGATCATCGATCCGGCGGGACCGTCGACCATCCAGATCGCTCCGCAGGTCGTGCTGATCGTCCTCCTCGCGGCCTTCGCGGGGCTCCTCGCGGCAATCTCGATCGTGGTCCTGATCGAGTACTCCCGCGACGCGGTGAGGTCCGAGGGCGAGCTGCGCGCCCTCGTCAACGTCCCCATCCTGGGTCACCTCGCGGTTCGCCTTGATCGAGGGCGCGACTTCGCATCGGCCCTGCTTGCAACGTCGACGGCCGATGCGTACCTCGCAATGACGGCGCGAATCGAGCAGTCCCTCGGAACAAAGAAGCCTCGCTCCGTCCTCGTCGTCGGCGTGGAACCAGGTGCGCACATCGGCATCGTCGGGATGGGCCTCGCGCTCGCATTCGGTGACCGGGGCATTCCGGCTGCATTCGTGGACGGCAGCTCCGCCCACGGGGAGGCGTCTCAGGCGTTGGGCGTTTCTGTGGATCCCGCGCAACTTGCAGGGGAGTGGATCTCGACTGGCGAGGTCCCGGTCATGTCAATCGAGCTCGGGATCGCGGCCGATGACCCGGACCGGCAACGATCCGTCCCGGTCTCCGTCGTGCCCGCGGCGATCGGCAGCGACGTGGTCAGGACGGATCGGCTGAAGGCGATCCTCGACGCCGGGCTGAAGAAGGCGCAGGTTGTGATCGTCACCACAGCCCCTCCCGATCGGTCTCCCGAAGCGCTCATCTGGGCCGGCCTGATCGACGCCATCGTCCTCGTGGTCCCAATGCCCGGGAGCCGCCGGCGCAACGTGCGCGCCGCCGTCGATTCGCTGCTTGTCGCCAGGAAGCGGCTCATCGGAGCGGTCATGACCGATGCACCGCTGCCCGGCCGTTACGGCTTCCGCCGGCCCATCGAACCGCGCGGCGCTGACGTCGCGGCCGGCACAGCCAACCCGGCGCCGGCCAGCATCAGGCTCCGGCCTTCCCCTCGGGAGCGCACGCCCCGCCTGGGTCCATGAGCTTGATGGAATGTCGAGCCGATCGCGTGGCCACCCCGAAGCGAGGCGAACCGCGCTCCGGAATAGCCCGCTGACCACGTCGGTACCGCGTCAACGATGGACCGATCCCGACCGATCGAGCGCCGCCGCGTGCACGTTGCGTACGTGATGTCGCGGTTTCCGAAGCTCACCGAGACATTCGTCCTGAACGAGATCCTCGAGGTGCAGGCTCTC
>Ga0299913_10002178_pt1 | contig 15292 bp, 29 predicted proteins | sample RVTome_9_FD_201360 | JGI IMG/M metagenome (GOLD analysis project Ga0299913, IMG submission 201360) | Soil microbial communities from uranium-contaminated site in the Upper Colorado River Basin, Wyoming, United States - RVT155D38 (version 2) ...
CCGGGCGACAATGTCAACCTCGACGTCGAGCTGATCGCGCCGATCGCGATGGAGAAGGGCGTGCGCTTCGCCATCCGCGAGGGCGGCCGCACCGTCGGCGCCGGCACGGTCACCGAGATCGTCCAGTAAGCGGATCGACGAGACGCGAGAGAAGGCAGACGGGGAACGAGCCATGGTCAACGAGAAGATCCGCATTCGCCTCAAGGCGTTCGACTACCGCATCCTCGACACGTCGACCCACGAGATCGTGGACACGGCGCGGCGCACCGGGGCGCGGGTGGTCGGGCCGATCCCGCTGCCGACGCACATCGGCCGCTACACCGTGAACCGCTCGCCGCACGTCGACAAGAAGTCGCGCGAGCAATTCGAGATCCGCACCCACAAGCGGCTGCTCGACATCTTCGAGCCGACCAGCCAGACGGTCGACGCGCTGATGAAGCTCGAGCTGCCCGCGGGCGTGGACGTCGAGATCAAGGCCTTTGGCAAGTAAAGGGGTGTGACGTGGACGGCATCCTGGGCAAGAAGCTGGGCATGACCCAGATCTACAGCGACGACGGCGCCGCGGTGCCGGTGACCGTCGTCCAGGCGGGCCCCTGCCTGGTCGTGCAGCGGAAGACCGCCGAGGTCGACGGCTACGACGCGGTGCAGATCGGCCTGGTCGAGGAGAAGGTGCGGGCGAACCGCCCGTCGAAGGGCCGGTTCGACAAGGCCGGCGTGGCGCCGATGCGCTCGCTGACCGAGGTCCGCGTCGCCGCCGGCGACGAGGCGAAGCCGGGCGACCAGGTCAAGGCGTCGGTGTTCGCGGTCGACGACTACGTCGACGTCGTCGGCAACGGCAAGGGCAAGGGCTTCCAGGGCGTGATCAAGCGCCACGGCTTCAGCGGCGGCCGCGCGACCCACGGCTCGATGTTCCACCGGGCGCCGGGCTCGATCGGCCAGTCGGCGTTCCCCTCCCGGGTCTTCCCGGGCACCCGGCTCCCCGGCCGCATGGGCGGCGGGCGGGTGACGGTGAAGAACCTCAAGGTCGTCAAGGTCGACGAGGAGGCGAACCTGCTCTACCTCAAGGGGGCGGTCCCGGGCGCGAACGGCAGCGTCGTCGCGGTCCGCCGGGCGAAGCGAGGCTGACGATGAAAGTCGCGGTGAAGAACTTCCAGAACGAGAAGGTGCGGGAGATCGAGCTGCCCGAGGCGGTGTTCTCCTACCCGTACAAGGAGCACCTGATCCACGAGGCGGTCGAGGCGGTGCGCGCCGCCGCCCGCCGGGGCACCCACAAGACGAAGACCCGCGCCGAGGTCTCCGGCTCCGGGCGCAAGCTGTGGCGCCAGAAGGGGACCGGGCGCTCCCGGGTGGGCGACATCCGCAACCCGAAGTGGCGCAAGGGCGGCATCGTCCACGGTCCGCGGCCGCGGAGCTACGAGAAGGGGCTCTCGGCGCGCGAGAAGCGAAACGCCCTGCGCTCGGCGCTGTCGGCCAAGGCCTCGGCCGAGCAGATCCTGGTGCTCGACAGCTTCGAGCTCGGCTCGCACAGGACGGCGGAGCTCGCCAAGGGGCTGACCGGCCTCGGCGTCTCCGGCAAGGCGCTCCTCGTCGACCGCGTCGACAACGAGAACCTCGAGCGGGCGTCGCGCAACAACCGGTCGCTCAAGACCGTCGACGCGCTCGGCGTCAACGTCTACGACGTCATCGACCGGCAGTGGATCGTGCTGTCCGAGGACGCGCTGGGGCGGCTCGTGGAGGTGCTCTCGAAATGAGGATCGAAGAGGTGATCCGCCGTCCGCTGATCACGGAGAAGTCCACCGAGCTGCGCGACGAGCGCAACATCGTGGCCTTCGAGGTCGATCGTCGGGCCAACAAGATCCAGGTCAAGCAGGCGGTCGAGTCCCGCTTCGGCGTCAAGGTCGCCGAGGTGCGGGTGGCCAACATGCACGGCAAGATGCGCCGCCAGGGCCGCCACTTCGGCCACCGGCCGGACTGGAAGAAGGCCTACGTCCGGCTGGCCGAGGGCGAGAAGCCGATCGAGTTCTTCGAGGGCGTCTAGGAGCGAAGACATATGCCGATCAAGAAGAGAAAGCCGACGAACCCGGCGAGCCGCTTCCAGGAGTACGCCTCCTTCGAGGAGGTGACGAAGACGTCGCCGGAGAAGTCGCTGACCCGGGGCAAGAAGCGCTCCGGCGGCCGCAACAACCAGGGCGAGATCACCATCTGGTGGCGCGGCGGCGGCCACAAGCGGCGCTACCGCCGGATCGACTTCAAGCGCGACAAGCACGGCGTGCCGGCGAAGGTCGCCGCGGTCGAGTACGACCCGAACCGCTCGGCGCGGATCGCCCTGCTCCACTACGCGGACGGCGACAAGCGCTACATCCTCTGGCCGCACCAGCTCGAGGTCGGCGCCGAGGTGATGAGCGGCGAGGACGCGCCGATCAACCTCGGCAACGCCCTGCCGCTGGCCAAGATCCCGGTCGGCACGGTGGTGCACAACATCGAGCTGAAGATCGGCAAGGGCGGGCAGATGGTGCGCTCGGCCGGCGCCGGCGCCCAGCTGATGGCCAAGGAGGGCGCCTACGCCCAGGTCAAGCTCCCCTCGGGCGAGGTGCGCCGGGTGCACGTCGACTGCTTCGCGACGGTGGGGCAGGTCGGCAACCTCGACCACGAGAACGCCTCGCAGGGCAAGGCCGGGCGCAACCGCTGGCTCGGCCGCCGGCCGCACAACCGCGGCGTGGTGATGAACCCGGTCGACCACCCGATGGGCGGCGGCGAGGGCCGCTCCTCCGGCGGCCGCCACCCGACGACCCCGTGGGGCGTGCCCACGAAGGGCTACAAGACGCGGAACAACAAGCGCACCGACAAGATGATCGTGCGCCGCCGCACCAAGAAGTAGGGAGACGACGATGGCGCGTTCGCTGAAGAAGGGCTACTTCATCGACGACCACCTCGAGAAGAAGGTGGCGGACATGAACGAGCGGGGCGACAAGCGGGTGATCAAGACCTGGTCGCGGCGCTCGACGGTCGTCCCCGAGATGGTCGGTCACACCTTCGCGGTGCACAACGGCGCGAAGTTCATCCCGGTCTACGTGTCCGAGAACATGGTCGGCCACAAGCTGGGCGAGTTCGCGATGACCCGCACCTTCCGCGGCCACTCCGGCCGCAAGGTGGAGAAGGGGGCGCGCCCCCGCTGAGGGCGCCGCGAGAGGGGAGACGATGGAATTCACGGCAAAGCTGCGCTACCTCCAGGGCTCGCCGCAGAAGGTGCGCCTGGTGGCGGACCAGATCCGCGGCAAGGGCGTGCAGGAGGCGGCGAACATCCTCCAGCTCACCAAGAAGGCCGCGGCGCGGCCGCTCGAGAAGCTGCTGCGCTCGGCGATCGCCAACGCCGAGCACCGCGACGAGCAGGTCGACGTCGACCGGCTCTTCGTCAAGGAGGTCTTCGTCGACCCCGGGCCGATGCTCAAGCGGCTGCGCCCGGCGCCGATGGGACGCGCCCACCGCGTGCTCAAGCGGCAGAGCCACATCACGATCAAGCTCGACACCCGCAAGGGCGAAGAGGCGTAAGGAGTCACACGTGGGTCAGAAGACACACCCCTACGGGTTCCGGCTCGGCTACAACAAGACCTGGCACTCGCGCTGGTACGCCGAGAACGACTACGCCGACACGCTGGTCGAGGACGTGACGCTGCGTACCAAGCTCAAGCAGCGGCTCGGCCACGCCGGGGTCAGCGAGATCGACATCGAGCGCGCCGCCGAGCGGATGCGGATCACCATCTACACCTCGCGGCCGGGGATCATCATCGGCCGCAAGGGGGCCGAGGTCGACAAGCTGCGCGACGACCTGGTCAAGGAGCTCGGGCGCGAGGTCCACATCAACATCCAGGAGGTCCAGCGCCCCGAGCTCGACGCCCAGCTCGTCGCCGAGTCGATCGCCGGCCAGCTCGTCCGCCGGGTGAGCTTCCGGCGGGCGATGAAGAAGTCGATGGAGTCGGCGTTCCGCTTCGGCGCCAAGGGGGTCAAGATCATGGTCGCCGGCCGGCTCGGCGGGCACGAGATCGCGCGCACCGAGTGGTACCAGGAGGGCCGGCTGCCGCTGCACACGCTGAAGGCCGACATCGACTACGGCCTCGCCGAGGCGAAGACCAGCTACGGGGTGATCGGGGTCAAGGTGTGGGTCTACCGCGGCGATCTGCTGCGCGAGAAGAGCCGGAGGACGGCCTGACCGGCCGGGGCCCGAGCTTAGGGAGAGACGACGATGTTGATGCCGAAGAAGGTCAAGTACCGCAAGCAGCAGCGCGGCCGCCGCAAGGGGGGCGCCAAGGGGGGCGACTACATCGCCTTCGGCGACTACGGGCTGCAGGCGCTGGAGCCGGGCTGGGTGACCTCGCGCCAGATCGAGTCGGCCCGTGTCGCGATCACCCGTGCGGTGAAGCGCGGCGGCAAGGTGTGGATCCGGATCTTCCCGGACAAGCCGTTCACCAAGAAGCCGCTCGAGACCCGGATGGGCAAAGGCAAGGGCGCGCCGGAGGGCTGGGTCGCGGTGGTCAAGCCGGGCCGCATCCTCTACGAGCTCGAGGGCGTCAGCGAGGAGGTCGCGGCGCAGGCGATGAAGATGGCCGCGTACAAGCTGGGCATCAAGACCCGGTTCGCGACCCGTCACGACGAGCTGCGGTAGAGGCGAGGGGGATCCGGAGATGGCGTTGAAGGCGAAACAGCTCAGGGAGCAGTCGGTCGACGAGCTCTCGGCGAAGGAGCAGGAGCTCGCCGAGCAACTCTTCGCGCTGCGCCTGCAGAAGGTCACGGGACAGCTCGAGAAGCCCTCGAAGGTGAGCGAGGTCAAGCGCGACCTCGCCCGGGTGCTCACCGTGCTCAACGAGAAGCGCTCGGCCTGAGGAGACGGCAATGGCAGACGCAACAGAACAGCCGGAAGCGAAGACGAACGGGCGCGACGCGCGGCGCCGGCAGGCCAAGGTCGGCACCGTGGTGCGCGACAAGGCCGACAAGACGGTGGTCGTGGCGGTGAAGAACAGCTTCATGCACCCGCTCTACCACCGCTATATGTCGAAGACGTCGAAGTTCGCCGCCCACGACGAGGCCAACGAGTGCCGGATCGGCGACGAGGTGGAGATCGTCTCCACCCGGCCGCTGTCGCGCACCAAGCGCTGGCGCGTGCGCGAGATCCTCAAGCGGGCGGAGTGACGGGGAGCGAGCCATGATCCAGATGGGAACGGTTCTCGACGTCGCCGACAACTCCGGCGCCAAGAAGATCGCCTGCATCCAGCTCCGCGGCGGCTCGGCCGGCCAGTACGGGAGCCTGGGCGACGTGATCACCGCCTCGGTCAAGGAGGCGACGCCGGACGGTACAGTGAAGAAGGGGCAGGTGGTCCGCGCGGTCATCGTGCGCACCGCGAAGGAGCAGCGGCGGCGCGACGGCAGCTACATCCGCTTCGACACGAACTCCGCGGTGCTGGTCAATGAAACGGGCGAGCCGGTCGGCACGCGCGTCTTCGGCCCGGTAGCCCGCGAGCTGCGCGAGCGGCGGTTCATGAAGATCGTCTCGCTCGCCCCCGAGGTGATCTGAGATGCAGAAGGTGCACGTGAAGAAGAACGACCAGGTGCTGGTGATCGCCGGCAAGGACCGCGGCGCGCGGGGCAAAGTGCTCCGGGTGCTGCCGTCGTCGAACCGGGCGATCGTCGAGCGCGTGAACTTGATCAAGCGGCACACGCGGCCGAACCCGCAGAAGGGTATCCAGGGCGGCATCCTGGAGCGCGAGGCGCCGATCCACCTGTCGAACCTGATGGTGATCTGCCCGGACTGCGGGAAGCCCTCGCGGACCGGCAGCAAGCGGCTCGAGGACGGGCGCGGCGTGCGGGTGTGCAAGAGCTGCGACGCGACGCTCGGCAGCTAGACGAAGGATTCTGCGCCCGCCCCGTGGAGCCCAGGGCCCTACGGAAGCGGCGCGAGGACGAGACGAGATGGCGAAGAAGGACGCGAAGAAGAAAGAAGGCAGCGGCGGCGCGAAGGCGGCCGCAGCGTCGACGAACGGCCGCGGCGCCGTGAACGGAGCCGCTCCGCGGCTCAGGCAGCGCTACCGCGAGGACGTCGTCCCCAAGCTCCAGAAGGAGTTCGGGATCGACAACGTGATGGCGGTGCCGCGGATCGACAAGGTCAACCTCAACATGGGGGTGGGCCAGGCGATCCAGAACATCAAGTTCCTCGACGACGCGGTCGACGAGCTCGCGGCGATCGCCGGCCAGCGGCCGATGATCACCCGCGCCCACAAGTCGATCGCCAACTTCAAGCTGCGGGCGGGGATGCCGATCGGCGCGCGGGTGACCCTGCGCGGCGACCGGATGTGGTTCTTCCTCGACCGGCTGATCTCGGTCGCGCTGCCGCGGGTGCGCGACTTTCGGGGCGTGCCGACGAAGAGCTTCGACGGCCGCGGCAACTACACCCTGGGGATCCGCGACCACCTGATCTTCCCCGAGGTCGACTACAACAAGGTGGACGTGTCGAAGGGCCTCAACGTCACCATCGTGACCACGGCCGGCAATGACGAGCGCGCCCTCTACCTGCTGCGCGAGCTGGGCATGCCCTTCGCGCGCCGCGGCCAGGGCTGAGAGAAGGAAGGACGACCAGATGGCGACCCAGGCGAAGATCGCGAAGACGCGCAAGAAGCCGAAGTTCCAGGTGCGGCAGCGCAACCGCTGCCGGGTGTGCGGCCGGCCGCGCGGGTACTACCGCAAGTTCGGCCTGTGCCGGATCCACCTGCGGGACCTCGCGCTGCAGGGCTACCTGCCGGGCGTGATCAAGGCGAGCTGGTAGAGAGCCCAGGAGCGAGACGACGATGACGATGACCGATCCGATCTCGGATCTGATGACCCGGATCCGCAACGCACACCTGGCGAAGCACGACCGCCTCGACGTGCCGGCCTCGAAGCTCAAGACCGAGCTCTGCCGGCTGCTCAAGGACGAGGGCTTCGTCACCAACGTCCGGCTGATCGACGGCCAGCACCAGGGGACGCTGCGGATCTATCTGCGCTACAGCGCCGAGGGGCAGCCGGCGATCCAGCACATGGCGCGGGTGTCCAAGCCCGGCCGCCGGGTCTACCGCAAGGCCGACGACCTCAAGCCGATCCGCAACGGCATGGGCGTGGGGATCCTCTCGACGTCGCAGGGCCTCTTGACCGACACCCAGGCGCGCGAGCGCCGGGTCGGCGGCGAGATCCTCTGCGAGATCTGGTAGGGGAGAGACGATGTCGCGTATCGGAATGCAGCCCATCGCGGTGCCCTCCGGCACCAAGGTCGAGCTCCGCGACGGCACCTTCGTCGCCGAGGGCCCGAAGGGCAAGGTGTCCCAGGCGGTGTTCGAAGGGTTCCCGGTCGAGATCGAGGGCTCCGAGGTGCGGGTCTCCCGCCCCGGCGACGCCGGCCCCGACCGCGCCCGCCACGGCCTGCTGCGCTCGCTCCTGGCGAACGCGGTCGAGGGCGTGTCGAACGGCTTCCAGAAGAGGCTCGAGATCGTCGGCGTCGGCTATCGCGCCGAGGTCAAGGGCCGCGAGGTCCACTTCGCACTCGGCTACTCCCACCCGGTGATCTTCCCGATCCCGGAGGGGATCGACGTCGAGGTCGACAAGCAGAATCGGGTCACGGTGACCGGCGCCGACCGCCAGAAGGTGGGCCAGGTCGCGGCCGAGATCCGCCGCCTGCGCCGCCCCGATCCGTACAAGGCGAAGGGGATCAAGTACGCCGACGAGGTGATCCGCCGCAAGGTCGGCAAGGCCGGCGCGAAGTAGCGCCGGCACGGACGAGGAGCGACGATGAGCGAGTATCTGATCAAGAAGACCCGTTCGAAGCGGGCGCGCCGCCAGCGCGCGCACAAGCGGGTGCGCAACCGGGTGAGCGGCACGGCCGAGCGGCCGCGCCTGGCGGTGTTCAAGAGCGGGCGTCACGTCTACGCGCAGGTGATCGACGACGCGGCCGGCCACACCCTGGCCCAGGCGTCGACCCTCGACCCCGAGGTGGCGAAGCGGCTCGACGGGGGCACCGGCAACCTCGCGGCGGCCAAGACCGTCGGCGAGCTGGTCGCCTCGCGAGCCAAGGAGAAGGGGGTCGAGCGGGTCGTGTTCGACCGCGGCGGGTACATCTACCACGGCAAGGTCAAGGCCGTCGCGGAAGCCGCCCGCGAGCAGGGACTGAAGCTCTAGGAGCTAAGGAGGTCGAGGGTGGCGAGGAACTACGATCGGGACACCGAGTACTTCGAGCAGGTGGTCCACATCAACCGGGTCACCAAGGTGGTCAAGGGGGGCAAGAACTTCTCCTTCACCGCCCTGGTGGTCATCGGCGACGGCAACGGCCGGGTCGGCTACGGCTCGGGCAAGGCGAAGGAGGTTCCGAGCGCCATCCGCAAGGGGATCGAGATCGCCAAGCGGAACATGGTCCGGGTGCCGATGAAGGGGACGACGATCCCGCACGAGACGGTCGGTGTCTTCGGCGCCGGCCGGGTGCTGCTCAAGCCGGCCTCCGAGGGCACCGGCGTCATCGCCGGCGGCCCGGTGCGCGCGGTGATCGAGACCGCCGGCATCCAGGACATCCTGACCAAGTCGCTCGGCACGACGAACCCGCAGAACGTCGTCAAGGCGACCTTCGCCGGCCTGCTCTCGCTGCGCGACGAGAAGGCGATCCGCCGCCTGCGCGGCAAGAAGGACGAGGCCAAGACCGCCGAGACCGAGGCGCCGGCGGCCGAAGCGGCCTCCGAGGACGGCGGCGCCGCCGCGGCGACGGCCTGACCGGGGGGGAGTGACCGATGGCGACGAAGAAGGCCGCGAAGGCCGAGAAGGAAACGAAGATGCTCAAGATCCGCCAGACCCGCGGCACCCCGGGGACCAAGCACGCGCACCGCGAGGTGCTCCGCGGCCTCGGTCTGCGCCGGCCGAACCACGTCGTCCTCCGCGAGGACACGCCGGCGGTGCGCGGGATGGTGAACAAGGTGGCCTACATGGTCGAGATCGTCGAGGAGACGGAGGAGGCCCGATGAAGCTGCACGACCTCGCGCCCGCCCCGGGCAGCAAGAAGGACCGCAAGCGGGTCGGTCGCGGGCCGGGATCCGGCCTGGGCAAGACCGCGGGCCGCGGCGAGAAGGGGCAGAAGTCCCGCTCCGGCTACAGCCGCCGGCTCGGCTTCGAGGGCGGCCAGATGCCGCTCGTCCGCCGGGTGCCCAAGCGCGGTTTCACCAACGTCTTCCGCACCGAGTACACGACGGTCAACGTCGGCGAGCTCGCCGCGCGCGAGGACCTGGGCGACCGCGTCGACCCGGAGTCGCTGGCGGCCAAGGGCCTGGTGCGCAAGGGCAAGCCGGTCAAGGTGCTCGGCGACGGCGAGATCGACCGCGCGCTGACCGTCGCCGCCCACAAGTTCTCCAAGAGCGCCCGCGCCAAGATCGAGGGCGCCGGCGGCACCTGCGAGGAGCTCGGCTCGTGATCGAGAGCTTCCGGAACATCTTCAACGTCCCGGACCTCCGGAACCGCATCCTCTTCATGCTGGGGATGCTCGCCGTCTACCGGGTGGGGTGCTTCATCCCCTCGCCCGGCATCGACGGCCGGGCGCTGATCGAGTTCATGCGGATGACCGAGGGGACGATCTTCGGCTTCGTCAACACCTTCACCGGGGGGGCGCTGTCGCAGATCGCGATCTTCTCGCTCGGGATCATGCCGTACATCACGGCCTCGATCATCCTGCAGCTCTTGACCGTCGTGTGGCCCTACCTCGAGCGGCTGTCGAAGGAGGGCGAGCTCGGGCGGCGGAAGATCACCCAGTACACCCGCTACGGGACGATCCTCATCTCGGTCATCCAGTCGACCGGCATCTCGTTTTTCCTCCAGAACGTGACGACGCCGGGCGGCGGGCAGCTCGTGCCCGACCCGGGGATCGGCTTCATCCTGACCACGGTGATCACGCTGACGACCGGCTGCGCGGTCGTCATGTGGCTCGGCGAGCAGATCTCCGAGCGCGGCATCGGCAACGGCATCTCGCTGATCATCTTCGCCGGCATCGTCGTCGGCCTGGTGCCGGCGATCATCGACACCTTCGGGCGGGTGCAGAACGGGACGCTCTCGGCGGTGTCGCTGGTGGTGCTGGCGGTCTTCATGGCGGCGGTCGTCGCCTTCATCGTCTACATGGAGCGGGCGCAGCGGCGGATCCCGGTGCAGTACGCCAAGCGGGTGGTCGGCCGGCGGGTCTACGGCGGGCAGTCGACCTACCTGCCGCTGCGGGTCAACACCGGCGGCGTCATCCCGGTGATCTTCGCCAGCTCGGTGATCATGGTGCCGGTGACCGCGGCGAGCATGATCCAGCACCCGTGGGTGCAGCAGATCGCCGAGTACCTGGCCTGGGGCACGCCGCTCCACTACCTGCTCTACGGGCTGATGATCGTCTTCTTCTCGTACTTCTACGTGTCGATCATCTTCAACCCGACCGACCTGGCCGAGAACATGCGGAAGTACGGCGGCTTCATCCCCGGCATCCGGCCGGGCAAGCGGACCGCCGAGTACATCGACCGCATCCTCACCCGGATCACGCTCGTCGGCTCGCTCTACCTGGCGGCGGTGTCGATCGTCCCGGAGTTCCTGCTCTCGGGCTTCAAGGTGGCCGGCATCCCGTGGATCGGGCCGCGGATCGACCCCTACTTCCCGACCTGGTTCACCGAGGGGATGGGGATCACCTTCTACTTCGGAGGGACGTCGCTGCTGATCGTGGTCGGCGTCGCGATGGACACCATCCAGCAGATCGAGAGCCAGCTCGTGATGCGCAACTACGAGGGCTTCATGAAGCGGGGGCGGATCCGTGGCCGGCGAGGCTGACCTCACCGGGCGCGGCGGTCTCCGCCTGATCCTGCTCGGCCCGCCGAACTCCGGCAAGGGGACGCAGGCGGGGCGGGCGTCCGAGCGGCTGGGCATCCCGGCGATCTCGACCGGCGACATGCTGCGCCAGGCGGTCGCCGCGGAGTCCCCGCTGGGCAACAAGGTGGAAGAGATCATGGCCACGGGCGAGCTGGTCGACGACGACACGATGGCCGACGTCGTGCGCGAGCGGCTGCGCAAGGGGGACACCCGGCGCGGCTTCCTGCTCGACGGCTACCCGCGGACGCTGCCCCAGGCCGAGACGCTCGAGGCGATCCTCGGCGAGCGCGGCGAGGAGCTCGACGCCGCGCTGCTCGTCGAGGTGCCCGAGGACGAGCTGGTCGCCCGCGCCCTCGGCAGGGGCCGCGAGGACGACGAGGAAGAGGTGCTGCGCGAGCGATTCCGCGTGTACCGGGAAAAAACCGCGCCGCTGATCGGTTACTATGAAGAGCGAGACCTCCTGCGGCGGGTCGACGGCGATCGGCCGGTCGCGGAGGTGACCTCCCGCATCCTCCACGCACTCGGTGTCGCGACGCAGGATGCCGGCCGCTCCGGCGGGCCGGCCCACGCCGCGTCGCGATCGCGTTCGCCGCTGGCGAGCCAGCCGCTCGCTGCGAGCGAGCAGGCGCTCGCCGCCGGCGGGCGGAGCGGGAGCGTCGGAGCCGCGGGAAAGGAAGCGAGGAAGCGATGAAGGTACGGTCGTCCGTCAAGCGGATCTGCCCGAAGTGCAAGGTCATCCGGCGCAAAGGCGTCGTGCGGGTGATCTGCGAGAACCCGAAACACAAGCAGCGCCAGGGATAGGGGAGCGAAGATGGCACGCATCGCCGGCGTCGATCTGCCGCAGAACAAGCAGGTGTGGGTCGGGCTGACCTACATCTACGGGATCGGCCACGCCCGCTCCCGCAACATCCTCTCCCAGGCGGGGGTGGAGGAGTCGACCAAGGTCAAGGACCTGACCGAGGACGAAGCCCGAAAGATCCGCGGGGTCATCCAGGAGGAGGGCCGCGTCGAGGGCGACCTGCGCAAGGAGGTCAGCCAGAACGTCAAGCGGCTGATGGAGATCGGCAGCTACCGCGGGGTCCGTCACCGCAAGGCGCTGCCGGTGCGCGGCCAGCGCACCCACACGAACGCTCGCACCCGGAAGGGGCCGCGCCGCGGCGCCGTGGCGGGCAAGAAGAAGGTCAAGAAGTAGGAAGAGAGGCTCAGACCATGGCGAAGGGTGCGAAGAAAGAGCGCAAGGGCGGCAAGCGCAAGGAGAAGCGCAACGTACCGCACGGCGTCGCCCACATCCAGGCGACGTTCAACAACACGATCGTGTCGATCAGCGATCCGGAGGGCAACGTCCTCACCTGGTCGTCGGCCGGCAAGGTCGGCTTCAAGGGCTCGCGGAAGGGCACGCCCTTCGCGGCCCAGATGGCGGCGCAGAACGCCGCCCAGCAGGCCCGCGACCTCGGTGTGCGCACGATCGAGGTGCTGGTCCAGGGGCCGGGCGGCGGCCGCGAGGGCGCCGTGCGGGCGCTGCAGGCCGCCGGGATCGCCGTCAAGTCGATCCGTGACGTCACCCCGATCCCGCACAACGGCACCCGGCCGCCCAAGCGGCGGCGGGTGTAGCCGCCGCCGGGCGGCACCCGGGCCCCGGCCGCGTGAGCCGGCGGCCCGAAACGTCTTTTCAAGGAGTCCCCGTAGCCTCGGGGAGGGACGTACGAAGGAGACTCAGGACCGTGGCACGATACACAGGACCCGTCTGCCGGCTCTGCCGCCGGGAGCGCATGAAGCTCTTCCTCAAGGGCGACCGCTGCTTCAAGGAGAAGTGCGCCATCGAGCGCCGCGGTTACCCGCCCGGCCAGCACGGCGGCCGCCGCACCCGGCGGACGCTGGGCTACGGCCTCCAGCTCCGCGAGAAGCAGAAGGTCAAGCGGACCTACGGAGTGCTCGAGAGCCAGTTCCGCGACTACTTCAAGCAGGCCGACCGCCGCAAGGGCATCACCGGCGAGAACCTCCTTACCATGCTCGAGCGGCGCCTCGACAACGTCGTCTACAGCCTCGGGTTCGCCTCCTCGCGCGCCCAGGGGCGGCAGCTCGTGCGCCACGGCCACGTGCTGGTCGACGGCAAGAAGGTGACCATCCCGTCCTACCAGGTGCGGGAGGGCCAGACCGTCGCCGTCAAGGAGGTCAGCCGCAAGAACGACTTCATCCGCGCCAGCGTCGAGACCGCCCGCGGGCGCGGCGTTCCGGAATGGCTCGAGCTGGACGCCGAGAGCTTCACCGGCAAGGTCCTGCGCCTGCCCACCCGCGAGGACGTCAAGCTCCCGATCCAAGAGCAGCTCATCGTCGAGCTCTACAGCCGTTAGGAGTCCCATAGGAGTGCCAGACATGCTTTTGAAGGGCTTTCAGCGCCCCCGGCGCATCGAAACCGATCACGACACCCTGACCCCGATCTACGGCCGGTTCACCGCCCAGCCGTTCGAGCGCGGGTTCGCCACCACCCTGGGCAACGCCATGCGGCGCTGCCTGCTCTCCTCGATCGAGGGGGCCGCGGTGACGGCGATCAACATCGAGGGAGTGCTCCACGAGTTCTCCTCGATCCCCGGCACCGTCGAGGACGTCACCGACATCATCCTCAACCTGAAGGGCGTGCCGATCGTGCTCCACGGCGACGAGCCGAAGGTGCTGTCGCTCGACGTCGAGGGGCCGCGCGAGGTCACGGCCGGCGACCTCGCCGAGGACGCGCAGGTCGAGATCTTCGACAAGGACGTCCACATCGCCACCCTCAACGAGGAGGGTCACCTGCGGCTCCAGGCGCAGGTCAAGAAGGCGCGCGGCTACGTCGCCGCCGACCGCAACTTCGACGAGGCGATGGGGATCGGCTGGATCCCGGTCGACTCCGCCCACAGCCCGGTCCGCCGGGTCAACTACCGGGTGGAGTCCGCGCGCCTCGGCCAGACGACCGACTACGAGCGGCTGGTGCTCGAGGTGTGGACCAACGGCACCATCTCGCCGGAGCTCGCCATCTCACGCGCCGCGATGCTGCTGCGCGACCACCTCGGCATCTTCATCAACGCCGAGGAGTCGATCCGCCAGGCGGCCGAGGAGTCCGAGAGCGGGGTCGACGCGGCGATGGAGAGCCTGCTGTCGAAGCAGATCGACCAGCTCGACCTCTCGGTGCGCTCGGTCAACTCGTTGAAGAACGCCAACATCCACAGCCTGCGCGACCTCGTGCGCCGGAGCGAGAAGGACATGCTGGAGACGAAGAACTTCGGCAAGAAGTCGCTCGAGGAGGTGCAGGAGGTGCTCGACGGCCTCGGCCTGTCGCTCGGCATGGACGTGCCCGACAAGCCGGTCGCCGCCGGCGCGGCCTAGCCGCGGGTCCCGAGGGAGGTCTCCGATGCGACACGCCAAGAAGGGCCGCAAGCTGGGGCGCACGTCGTCCCACCGGCTCGCCCTGTTCCGCAACCAGATCCACTCGCTGGTCGAGCACGGGCGGATCGTCACCACCCTGCCCAAGGCCAAGGAGCTGCGCCGGGTCGCCGAGCGCGTGGTCACCCGCGGCAAGCAGGACACCGTCCCCGCCCGCCGGTGGGTCGGCCGCTGGATCCCCGACCGCACCATGGTCAAGAAGGTCTTCGACGACCTCGGCCCCCGTTTCGCCGACCGGCCGGGCGGCTACACCCGCATCGTCAAGCTCGGCCCGCGCAAGGGCGACGGCGCCGAGATGGCGGTCATCGCGTGGGTCGACTACGAGAAGCCCGCGGAGGCCGCCCCGCCCCCGAAGGCCAAGGGCAAGGGCGGCGCGAAGGGCAAGAAGGCGAAGGCCGCCGCGGGTTAGCCCCGCTAAGAACCTCCACCCCGACAGCACGACCGCCCCCTCTCGCGGGGGCGCCCGACGGCCGGCGGCGACGCCGGCCGTTCGCGTTTGCGTGCAGAACCCGAGGGACCGCCGGACCTGTAGGTCGGCTCTCCTACAGCCCCGCGTACAGCACCGCCAAGGCCACCCCGAAGACCGGCTGGAACAGCGGGCCGAAGAGCTTCCAGGCGACGATCAGGCCGAGCAGCGAGAGGGCCGGCTGGGCGCGCAGCAGACTCTTGAAGGCGCGGGCGGCGGACTCGCCGAAGAGCGCCGGGAAGACGGCGCTGCCGTCGAGGGGCGGGAAGGGGAGGAGGTTGAAGAGGAAGAGCAGCAGGTTGAGGGAGAAGAGGATCGAGACGAGGGGGACGAGGCCGGCGGCCCACGGAGCGCCGGGGCCGGCGAGGCCCTCGAAGCCGAAGGTCTCGGCGGCGGGGAAGGTGAAGACGCCGGTCTCCAGGCCGAGGCGGAGGGCGGCGCCCGAGAGAATCACCAGCAGCAGGTTGGCCGCCGGGCCGGCGGCGGCCATCAGCGCCTCTTTCTTCGGGTGGCGCTCGGCCCACA